>Ga0255124_1000151_pt1 | contig 25732 bp, 20 predicted proteins | sample Law_Cont_RepB_8d_FD_188564 | JGI IMG/M metagenome (GOLD analysis project Ga0255124, IMG submission 188564) | Freshwater microbial communities from St. Lawrence River, New York, United States - Law_Cont_RepB_8d | ecosystem: Environmental > Aquatic > Freshwater > River | place: USA: New York... | reverse complement strand
ACCCCTCGAAAAGGCGCGAGTTTCGACCACAGGCTCTCAGCCTTGTCTGCCACATACGTGAAGGCCAATGTCGCCTGACTGCCATGGGGCAACACGCCCTGCGCGACCAGATTTGCCTGCAAGGACGCCAGCTCGCTGTCGCTGTGCATCCATTTGTCGGCCAGCGCTTTCTGCAGTTTCCAGGACTGCAGTCCATCCAGAGCGAACACTTCTTCGTCCTCTGGCACAGTGCCTTCTCGCAGATACACGCGCAGACGATTGTTGAAGAATGCCTTTACCGGATGTTCCAGGAACCTCACCAGGCGCGCCAGCTCGATCTGCTCGATTGCTTCCTCAGGTGGCGCAAGCTGTTCTGTTGGCCATGCCTGCAGCGGCATGGCTGCTGGACGCTTCTGCAATGCGTTGGCGATCTGGCACCACCACGCATCATAGCCTGGCGTCACATGCCCGCCCGCGTTCGCCGAGAAATGCCGCCAGCTGAAGGCCTGCATGGGTTGCACACGGGTGATGCATGCGCTCATGAGCGATTCCGCCGCTGTTTCCGGCAGATAATGGGCGTCGAGCACATCCATCAGCTCGCGCAGCAACACAGAAGGCTGACACACGGAATTGTCGGCAAGACTGCGCCCCGTATAGCTCAGATACAGTGACTGCCGCGCACACAACAGAGTCTCCAGCAGAAGGTAGCGATCCTCATCGCCTTTGCGAGGGTCGCCCGCCCGCGGTTGAGCAGCCATGGCATCGAAAGACTGCGTGGTCTCTCGACGCGGGAAAGCATTGTCATTCATTCCAAGCACGCAGATCATCCGGAACGGCAAACTGCGCATTGGACGCATGCCGCAGAAACTGACGCCACCGCTGAAATAGCGATTGTGCACAGTGCGCGAGCCGAGACAGTCAGTCAGCCACAGCGTCAACAATTCGTTGGTCAGAATCTGCTCGCCTGCCTGCAAATGCAGATCGGCCAGCACATCACGGATCTGCTGCACGCGGTCCTCTTCCTCCATGCCTGGTCCGAACAGCTGATCGAGCATTCGATTCAACCGGCTCTGCCACTCCCGTACTGAGCGGGGTCGCTGCAATTCCTCCCGCCAGTATTCCAGTACACTCAGAAGCTCCATGAACCGGCCCAATGCCAGTGCGCGCGTACCAGTCGCTCCAGTCTGTGGAGCAATGCCCTCCCACATCTCTTCATCACCAAGCGCATAAGCCGCAAGCAGACGATCCAGCGCATGGGCCCAGGTGTTTTGAGCGGTCGCAGGCAAGTGCAGCGCCGTCTTGTGTTCTGCACTCAGTCCCCAGCGCGCCTGTGCGGCCTGCAGCAGGGCATAAAGTTCGTCAAGCTGAACAATGTCCATGCCCCAGGTTTCGGCAACACGTGGCACCTCAAGAATGGACATCACTTCGGAGAAAGTGAATCTCGACGCAGGCAGCGCCAGAAGTGCAAAAAAAACTCGCACCAGGGGGTGTTCGTCGACCACCGTTATGTCCGAGAGATTCCACGGGATGAAGGGTCGCGTGTGTTGCACGTCACGCCGGAACACAGCCTCAATGCTGTGCGCATATCGACTTATCTCGGGGACGATCACCAGAATATCTTCGGGCGACAGTGTTCTGTCCTTTTCCATGACCTGCAGCAGATGATCGTGCAGCACCTGGCATTCGCGCAGCGCGCTGTGGCAGACATTGACGCGAATGGAGTCATCGATGGGCACAGACTGCACAGCCTTGCTGAGGCCCAGCATGTCATTCTGCAGCCGATGCAGCAGAGAGTCGGCGCCGGGCTGCGGATAGTCTTCCCACTGCACTGCATCGAGCAGATCGTGATTGAGCAGCTGGTCCTGGAAGGCCTGACCCTGACGCCCCCACGATGCAAGCAGCTCGTTGCCAATCTCGCCGTCATCATGCAGCGCCGGATTGTCGAGGCGCCGCTGTGCCTGAGACCTCTTGCTCTGTAAATCAGCCCAGTACTGATCCGTCGGACTATGCTGAAAGAAATGCAGGTCGACATGGGCCGCAAGCGCACGAAACACCTGCACGAACAACGCTGGCAGACTGGACAGGGCGAAACAGCATAGTCGGCCAGGCAGCTGCAGGGCAGCGATGGCCTTGTTGTCACCGGATTCCAAAACCTTGAGGAGCCTGTCCAGCAACGCCACGCGGTGCTGATCAGCACAATCCGCAATCAGCGCACGCCACAGAAGAGGCTGCCAGGATGGAATCTGAACGCCAGGCATCGGCCTGGCTGCGGAAGGCTGGCTCCAAGCACGAATCCAGTCGGGACGATAATACTGATAGCGATCGAAAAGATCGGCGATACGCTGCGCAAGCTGCCAACGCTTCACAGCCGAGGCATCGTCCCTGAGGTAATGCTGCAGTGCAGCGAACTCAGGCATGGGCAGCAGCCGGGGCAGGACCCCGAAAATCTGCCAGGCAGCCTGCTCGCGCGACAGGGGATCCTGGGGCAGGCTGGCCTCTTTCTCCAAGCCATGCGCACTGGCTGCAAGCTGCCAGATCCATGAGGCTGGCAATGGATAATCGATATTGGCCGCAATTCCGTGCTGTGTTGCTATCTGCAGATTGAGCCAGCGCTTGATCGCTGCGCTGGGCACCAGGATAAGTTCCTTTTGAAATGGGTCAGCCAGCGGCTCCACGCGCAACAGGTCAGTCAGTTGCTGTTGCAAGGACTCGATGCGATTCGAACAACTCAGGAAGAATGCCATACGGGAATCCCCTGGGTTGTTGCGTCAACGCAGCGTGCGGAAGAAGGCACGCACATCTTCCAACAGCAGCTCGGGTTCCTCCATTGCAGCGAAGTGGCCGCCCTGGGGCATCGCTGTCCAGCGAACGATATTGTAACTGGCTTCCGCCCATATCCTTGGTGTGAGGTATATTTCGGATGGAAATATGGCGCCTGCCGTTGGCACAGTCACGAAACCCAAAGGCTCCTGCATGGCAACATTGCGATTCTCGTAGTAGATGCGCGCAGAAGACGTGATGGAAGACGTGAACCAGTACAAACTGATATTGGTGAGGATCTCGTCCTTGGTGAACTTTTCTTCCAGCCCGTAACCCGCTGGCAGGCGCCTGTCGATGTCGCTCCAGCCATGGAACTTCTCGACAATCCATGCCGCCAGACCCGCTGGAGAGTCATTGAGCGCAACACCAATGGATTGCGGTTTGGTGCCTTGTATCTGCTGATAGCCCACTTCATTCAGCATAAAAGCCTGACGTTGCTCGCGAGCAGCCATTTCAGCCTCGGGAACTGCATCGGCAAGCGCCTGATCAGCCGGTGGGTTGGCGAGCACGAAATTGGAATGCAGGCCAATGAGTCGGTCAGCGTATCGGTACGCATGGATTCGATTGATGATGGCCCCCCAGTCGCCGCCTTGCGCGCCATAGCGCGCATAGCCCAGGCGCTGCATCAGTGCAGCCAGAGTGTGGGCCATGCGTTCAGGGTTGTAACCGCGCTCCTCAGGCTTGCCGGAGAATCCAAAGCCAGGCAGTGAGGGTGCTACCACATGAAAGGCATCCGCGGGGTCGCCACCATACAATTCTGGTTGTGTCAGAGGGCCAATGATCTTGCGGAACTCTGCAATCGACCCTGGCCAGCCATGGGTCAGCAACAGGGGCATGGCGTCTTCATGCGTGGAACGCTGGTGAATGAAGTGGACGTCGACCCCATCGATCTGAGTAACAAACTGGTCGAACTCGTTCAGCGCACTTTCCTGTTCTCGCCAGTCGAAGTCATTGCGCCAGTAGTCGATGAGCTCGCGCAGATAGGCCATGTCGGTACCATAGTCCCACCCGGTGTCGGGGATCTGGTCCGGAATGCGGGTCAGAGCGAGCCGCGCCTTGAGATCTTCAATATCAGCATCGGGGACCTGAATCGTGTAGGGTCTGATGGCTGTATCGGCCTCCTGCGCATTCACCGCAGTGGCAAAGGGCATTGCCAATGCTACGGTGACCAGAAGACTGGGCATGAATGACAAGCGCATGGATGGCGTCCCTTTGTGAGTGTTGTTGCGGGTATGGTGTCACAGGGGATGAAGCGGAAACAAGCAAACGAGTTTGTGGCTCGCAATCCCGCTCTCGTGCTGCAGGATTGTGAAGCCAACACGCGAGAAGGGGGTTTTATTGCAGGTTGGACAAGCGATCGTTCAATAGTGGCGGAGAGAGAGGGATTCGAACCCTCGATAGGGTATTAACCTATACACCCTTAGCAGGGGTGCGCCTTCAGCCACTCGGCCATCTCTCCAAAAACGCGCATGATAATAGCATAGAACGTCAGAAATGGCAGAGGCGCGAAGGTTTAATTTGCCCCCGCTCAGGCCTCGGATTCATTGTGGCCCGAATCACGTTCTTTCTGAATTCGCTGATAGATTTCTTCGCGATGTACCGCAACATCCTTGGGCGCGTTTACACCAATTCGAACCTGATTGCCCTTTACACCCAGGACAGTCACCGTTACATCATCACCGACCATCAGTGTCTCACCGATACGGCGAGTCAAAATCAACATGCTCTTTCTCCTTTCCTGCCTTCGATTTCCTTGCGGATATTGTCGCGTCAACGCAGTACAACAGCAGATTCACAAGCGGTGGAAAGGGCAGAGCCGCTCAGGCCTTGCCTTCTTCCGCCAATCCAAAGGCACTGTGCAGTGATCGAACCGCCAATTCCAGATATTTCTCATCAATGACCACGGAAATCTTGATCTCTGACGTTGTGATGATCTGGATGTTGATTGACTCGTCTGCAAGCGCCTTGAACATCTTGCTCGCGATGCCGGCATGGGAACGCATCCCGACGCCGACGAGCGAGATCTTTACGATCTTGGTGTCAAATGCCACATCTCGTGCGTTCACGTCGCTGGCGATACGACCAACGATTTGCCTGGTTTGTTCGCAATCTGCGCGTTTGACTGTAAATGTGATATCCGTGGTGCCATCCGCAGAGACATTCTGCACAATCACATCCACTTCAATGCCGGCATCACTCACAGGTCCAATGACCCGGTATGCGATTCCGGGGACATCTGGCACTCCGGAGACAACTATTTTCGCCTCGTCTCTGGTGAATGCGATACCCGAGATAATGGGAGCTTCCATTTCGTTCTCTTCCTCCAAACTGATTAAGGTGCCCGGATCGTCTTCAAAACTGGAAAGTACTCGCAAGGGGACCTTGTACTTGCCCGCAAACTCCACGGACCTGATCTGCAACACCTTCGCACCCAGGCTTGCCAGCTCCAGCATTTCTTCAAACGTGATGCTGCGCAGCAGCCGGGCATCCTCTACTACTCGAGGATCGGTAGTGTATACGCCCTTCACATCGGTATAGATCTGACATTCGTCTGCTTTCAAAGCTGCAGCGAGGGCCACTGCAGAGGTATCGGAACCCCCGCGACCCAGCGTCGTGATATTGCCTTCTTCGTCAATACCCTGGAATCCGGCCACAACAACCACGCTGCCCTGTGCCAGCTCCTCACGTATTTTCTTGTCGTCAATCTCGCGAATTCGAGCCCGAGTGTGGGACTCATCGGTAAGAATGCGCACCTGACCACCGGTGAATGAACGGGCCTTGCAGCCGCGCTTCTGCAGCGCAATGCTCAGCAGAGCAATCGTCACTTGCTCACCTGTGGACAGCAGCACATCCGTCTCCCGGGGAGACGGCTGCGAATCAATGGCATGCGCCAATGCGAGCAGGCGATTGGTTTCGCCACTCATCGCAGATACGACCACCACGATGTCATGACCCTGATTTCTGTATGCGATGATCTTGTCTGCAACAGACTCGATTCGCTCAGTGGAACCTACGGAAGTACCACCAAATTTTTGAACGTAAAGTGCCATTTTCGGTACGCAGTATTAAAATGGGTGCAGATTAAACAAAATTGCAGTTTGTATTGCAATCGCTATTTCGGCGCGCGGCAACATGTACATCTTGTTGCCGCAACGCCATTTTCAGGTCATTGCAGGCGCGCTTCCACCCATGCACGCACTGCCGAAAGACCCGCTGGCAAGCCACTCGCATCAGGACCACCTGCCATCGCCATATCCGGTCTGCCCCCGCCTTTGCCGCCTACATGAGACGCAATCATGTTGACCAGATCACCGGCTTTCACGCGCTCACAGACATCCTTGCTGACGCCGGCAACGATACTGACTTTGCCATCTTCAATGCTCGCCATTACCACTATGGAGGTGCCAAGCTTGTTCTTCAACTGGTCAACCGTATCGCGCAGAGTTTTGGCATTCAGACCATCCACGGCTTTGGCCAGAACCTGCACGCCACTGACCGTAAAGGCTTCGCTGCCGACGTCGCTGCCAGCCGCACTTGCGAGCTTGACCTTCACTTGTTCCAGTTCGCGCTCCAGAGCTCTGTTGCTGAGAAGCATCTGCTGGACTTTTTCTACCAGATTGTCTGTATTCGACTTCGCAACATCGCACAACTGCTTGAGCAGGAGCTCCTGGCGCTCGACCAGCGCCAGCGCACCCTTGCCAGTAACAGCTTCGATGCGGCGCACACCTGCGGCAATGCCTGACTCTCCGACAAACTTGAACAGGCCGATGTCCCCCGTGCGATTCACGTGAGTCCCACCGCACAGTTCTGTCGAGAATTCTCCCATACTGACGACACGCACACTGTCACCGTATTTTTCGCCAAACAGCGCCATGGCTCCCTTGTTCATGGCCTCGTCAATGCCCATGACCTGTTTGGAAACAGCGGAGTTCTTCAGAATCTCGGCATTCACAAGCGCTTCGATCTGGGAAAGTTCACGGGGAGTAACCGCGGACTGATGGGAGAAGTCGAAACGCAGACGGTCCGCAGACACCAGTGATCCTTTCTGGGTGACGTGTTCGCCCAGCACATGGCGAAGTGCCGCGTGCAAAAGGTGGGTCGCCGAATGGTTCAGGGCGATAGCCGCCCGGTTCTCACTCGCAACTCTGGCCTCCACCTGATCGCCTTCACTCAGGCTGCCCGAACGCAGAAAGCCTCTGTGAATGAAATGCTCTCCCTGCTTCTGAGTATCAATGATCTCGAACACAGCCTCGTTCGCAGCGCCAGCCTTGCAGGAAATGACGCCCTTGTCACCGACCTGACCGCCGGACTCGGCATAGAAAGGACTGACGTTCAGAATGAGCAGGGCTTCACCGTCACTGCTGATTTCACGGACCTGTTGCCCGTTGCTGTAAATGGCCAACACCCGGGACTCGCCTTCCAGCGACTCATAACCGATGAAATCCGTGCCTTTCTCCAGATTGATGACCAGCTTCTCAACCGCATTGAACTGGCTGGCTGCCCGGGCCTGTTGCTTCTGGACAGCCATTGCGCGGTCGAAGCCTTCCATGTCCAGCGTCAAATTGTGTTCGCGGGCCACATCGGCCGTCAGGTCCACTGGAAAGCCAAAGGTGTCGTACAGACGGAACACTGTTTCGCCGGGCACGACGCTGCCCTGAAGTTCAGCGATGGCGCTCTTGAGAATCGCCATGCCATTTTCCAGTGTTCGCGCAAACTGCTGCTCTTCTTCCCGCAAAATCTTCTCGACAGTCGCCTGACGCAACTTGAGTTCGGGATAGGCTTCGCCCATCTGCTCGACCAGTGCCTGCACCAGCTTGTAGAAGAAAATCTCTTTGACGCCCAACTGGTAGCCGTGACGCACAGCGCGCCGAATGATGCGTCGGAGCACATAGCCTCGACCTTCGTTGGAGGGCAGGACGCCATCCACTACGAGAAATGAGCATGAACGAATGTGGTCCGCGATCACGCGCAGTGACGTGTTGTTGCTGTCAGGGGTACCGGTGACCTGCGCTGCCGCTGCAAGGAGCCCCTGGAACAGATCGATCTCATAGTTGCTGTGGACGTGCTGCAATACTGCAGCCAGCCGTTCCAGGCCCATGCCGGTATCCACAGAAGGCTTGGGAAGGCGCACGAGCGTTCCGTCTGGCTGGCGGTCAAACTGCATGAACACCAGGTTCCAGATTTCAATGTAGCGGTCGCCATCATCATCCGGACTGCCGGGTGGACCACCCGCCACTTCCGGGCCGTGATCAAAAAATATTTCTGTACAGGGACCACAGGGCCCGGTGTCGCCCATGGCCCAGAAATTGTCCTTCTCACCAAGTCGCGAAAGTCGATCAGCCGGCACGCCGATGTCGTCGAGCCAGATTGCTGCCGCTTCATCATCTTCGTGGAAGACAGTTACCCAAAGTTTGTCTGCAGGCAGGCCCAGCTCCTTGGTGAGGAATTCCCATGCAAAGCGAATGGCGTCATGCTTGAAATAGTCACCAAAACTGAAATTGCCAAGCATCTCGAAGAAGGTGTGGTGGCGCGCAGTGTACCCCACGTTCTCCAGATCATTATGCTTGCCGCCCGCGCGCACACAGCGCTGGGAAGTCGTCGCCCGATTGTAGGCGCGCACTTCATTGCCGAGAAACAGATCCTTGAATTGCACCATACCGGCATTGGTGAACAACAAGGTAGGATCATTGGAGGGGACCAGCGAGCTGCTGGCCACGATCTGGTGTCCTTGGGAATTGAAGTAGTTCAGAAACTTCTGGCGAATATCGGCAATTTTCATCGGCTGTTCCAATCAGTGGTTTCTCTCGAAAAGGCGCAGAATTATACCCTCAGCGGCGCGGCTTTGCAGGTCAATCTTGCGCAATCACGGCACGCCTTGTTCCCGGCTGCAGACGAGTCATGTGGGCCCGATGACTTTCTTTCCGGACCTGAGTATGACAGTACGCACAGCCTCGGCAGATTGGCTCAATGCCCGGTGCTCAGATCTGGCCGAAAACCTCGATCATGATGGATGGCGTCAATATCTGCGGAAGAATTACAGCTTGCTGCCCGGCCCCGGGATAAAACAGGTAGAGCGGCACGCTGGGGCGGTTGAACTCGTCAAGTACCCGGCTGATCTCCGGGTCCTGATTCGTCCAGTCCCCCTTGAGGTAGGTGATATTGCGGTCTTGCATGGCCTGCATGACACGCTCTGAACTCAGGGTCGTCTGTTCATTGGCGAGACAGGTAATGCACCACGCCGCCGTCATGTTGATGAATACCGGCTGGCCCGCCGCCTGCAACTCACTCAGGCGCGCCGCAGAGAACGGTTCGTAGCGCTCTTCGGCAAAGCCCTCTTCAGAGTCTGCGCCTGCTGCGGCTGTCAGCTGGCGGGTTTCGAGCAGCGGAGACTGCAATACGTAGGCTACTGTCATGACCAGCACGGCAGCGACCAGTGCATTGGCAGTGCGCCAGAAAGGCCCGACCACGGCGCGCTTCTGCAGCAACCACAATCCGAAGGCCAGCAGCAGACAAGAGCCCACCACGGTGGCCATGCCGTTCACACCCGTCTGGTTGCCAAGCACCCATAACAGCCACAGCACCGTGGCATACATCGGGAAGGCCATGAATTCCTTGAACGTATTCATCCAGGCGCCAGGGCGCGGCATGAACCTGAGAAGGGCTGGACTGAATGACAGCAGCAGGAAAGGCAACGCCATGCCCAACCCGAGACAGAAGAACACCACCATGGCCACCAGCCATGATTGCGACAACGCGAACCCCAGCGCGGCCCCCATGAACGGGGCTGTGCACGGACTGGCAACGACTGTAGCGAGGACACCCGTAAAGAACGAGCCCTTGTACCCTGATGCGCTTGCGAGGGATCCGCCGGCTCCCATGAATCCGCTGCCGAACTCATAAACCCCGGACAGACTCAGACCCATGACAAAGAACAGGTAGATCAGCAACGCAACGAACCACGGCGACTGCAACTGGAATGCCCATCCCACTGCTTCGCCTCCCGCCCTGAGCGCCAGCAGTATCGAAGCCAGAGCCATGAATGTGACAATGATACCCGCGGTATACGCCAGCCCATGGAACCGCTGATGACTGTGAGAAGCACCGCTGTTGGATGCAAAGCTCAAGACCTTCAAAGACAGCACCGGGAACACGCAAGGCATCAGGTTGAGGATCAGGCCGCCTGCCAGTGCAAATACCATCACTGTCAACAAGCCGGGACCACCAGTATCGGAGCTCCCGGAAGTGTTGCTGGCACTGGCCGCCAATGCAGTAATCGAAGACAGATTCTCGGCATTTGCAGGAACGGCACTGACAAGATAGCCCTTCATCTGCCCATCAGGACCAGCGACTGACAACAGACCTGGTACATGCCCATCCTCCACCAGGAATCGGCGTGCCTTGGCATGGGTGATCTGCACCAGCGAATCGCTCAATGTGACATCCCGAAGCGGTCCAGGCTTCAGGATGCGTTTGCTCTCGGGAAAGAACCAGACATCGGTCGCACCATCGAACACGTTGCTGGCGTCCTGGAAAGAAAAGCTGACGCGCTCGCCAGCTTCCGCAAACAGGGCTTGCACGGCGTGCTGGTCAGGAGTCAAAGGCAGATTGGCGCGTGTCGAGGCAAAGGCCTGCTCCCAGCGGGTGTCCGCCTCGAGAGCCTCGCCCTGCACCGGAAGCGTCAGACTGAGCGTCGCTTCTCCCAGAATGCAGATTTCGTCGCAGACCTGCCACTCCGCGAAGACGGAAACATCGAATCGGGTAGCCGTCAGTGTGGCGGGAACCTGGACGGGGACGGGCAGAAACACTTCGTTCTCGTAGGAGAATGTCACCAGATCCGACCCGGGGAAAGGCAGCCATGTTGGCGTAGGGAACTGAATGTCGCCGGCAACGGCCCCTTCCGGGAGTTGCCAATTCGTCAGGCGGGTTGCCTCCCCACTGTCGCCCTGCCAGAGGGAGTAGGTATGCCAGTGCTCTGTGGGTGTCAGGCGAAGAGCCAGCCAAAGGGTTTCGCCGGGCACGACATTGACACTTTCGGCGATCAGCTCGACTTCGATTTCTTCGCCCTGAAATGGCTGGGCCAGCAACCACGACGGCATGAGCAGGAAGACAACTGCCGCCAGTACTGTGTTGAATTGCTTGCGCATTGCGACTCTCCCAATCCAGTTCTCAGCTCTATGGCTGAATTCTAATGCCGCCTCGACGGCAAAGTTCGTCTTTCTTGTGACTAAAGGTAACACTGCTTCCGGATTGGCTCAAACCGCACACCGCGTACACGTGACCTGCATCAACGCTCTGCCAAATAAGAACTTGGCGCAAGATGCTCCAGAACCAGTTGCAGACTGCGCTGGCCGCGATATTCGTTCACATCCAGACGATAGACCGCGCTTATTCGTGCAACGTTACAGGTCGCCCAGAGTGCCGGATCGACATTGAATGCAATCGCATCAAGCGCCTGCTGCCTGCACCCCGGCGGGCAAAGGACAAGCTTGAGATGTTTCGCCCCCAGCATGCGCTGCTGAAGGATTTCGAACTCTCCGTCGAAGCTTGGCTCGGGAAAGCCCTGCCCCCAGGGTCCGAGCTCGCGCAACAACTGTGCTGTGCTGAGTGTCAACTCTTCTGCTCGCACCTCACCATCGGTAAGAATGCGAGCCTGCAGATCATCCTCTGTCAGAAGTGCCGTGACTTCAGCGGCGAAGGCGGCGCAGAACTGCGGATAGTCCCGGGTGCGCAAACTAAGGCCAGCCGCCATGGCATGCCCTCCAAAGCGGCTGATCAGTCCAGGATTGCGGGTCGCCACCGTATCGAGCACATCTCGAATGTGCAGCCCGGCGATAGAGCGCGCAGAGCCTTTCAACTGCGGCTCTCCTTCCCCATCAACGCCTGCATCGGCAAACGCGATCACGGGGCGGTGGAGGCGCTCTTTGATGCGCGCTGCGAGAATGCCAATGACTCCTTGATGCCATGCGGGATTGTAAATGCAGACGCCGGCTGGAGCAGTGGCGCCGCCAATGTCCAATGCATCCAGATCACTGACGGCCTGATCGCGCATGTCTTCCTCGATCCCTTTGCGCTGCTGGTTCATTTCGTCCAGCCTGCGCGCCATGGCCATGGCGACAACAGGGTCATCTGCAAGCAGGCACTCAATCCCCAGTGCCATGTCATCAAGCCGCCCCGCTGCATTGAGCCTGGGTCCCGCCGCAAATCCCAGATCGCTGGCCTGCAGAGCAGGCAACGTGCGCTTGCCGATTTCCAGAAGGGCAAGTATTCCCGCACAGGCCCGACCCGCGCGAATGCGCTTCAAGCCTTCGTTGACGAGAATGCGATTGTTGCGATCCAGCGTCACAACATCCGCCACGGTACCCAGTGCTACCAGGTCAAGCAGCCCGGCAAGATTCGGTTCAACTATCCCGGCTTTGGCAAACCAGCCTGCATCCCGCAAAGCACTGCGCAGCGCGGCCATGACATAGAACACCACACCAACACCCGCCAGTGCCTTGCTGGGAAAGCCGCAACCGGGCTGGTTGGGGTTGACGATGGCGTCAGCCGGCGGCAATTCCAGCCCCGGCAGGTGGTGATCGGTGATGATGACCTGCATGCCCAGTGCGCGGGCAACCTGCACGCCCTCAATGCTGGAAATGCCATTGTCCACCGTAATGAGGATGTCAGGTACCTTGCCACGAGCGAGCTGCACGATCTCGGGTGTCAGACCATAACCGTACTCGAAACGATTCGGCACGATGTAGTCGACATTCTGGAATCCCATGGCGCGCAGCGCACGGATTGCCAGCACACAGCTGGTGGCGCCATCAGCATCGAAGTCGGACACGATCAGAACGCGTCGCTGTGCGGGCAGTTGCGCCATGAGAAGCGACACAGCTGCGTCAATGCCCTTCAGCAGTTGTGGAGGATGAAGGTGCTGAAAATCCAGAATCCGATCCGCGTCAGTCAGCACCTGCCGGGCTGTCAGAATCCGCTGCAGAAGAGGCGGCACGGCAAGTGCTGCCTGCGTCACACTGTTCGTCTCTCTGCGACGGATGAGCGGAATCACAGATGTGTTTGGACATAGCCGGTTACAGCGGCCAGCGAGTTGTCCAGAACTGCATAGCGCTCCTCACGCGCGAACAGATCGCGCAAGTGGGGAGGCAGCTGAGGGGACTCGAGTCCGGCACGCTCTACGGCATCGCCGAATTTGACCGGATGCGCAGTCGCCAGAGTGATCATCGGCACGGTGACGTCTGCATTGCAGTCTCGCGCCGCCTTGATACCAATGGCCGTGTGGGGGTCCACCAGGAATTGCGACGCTTCGTGGACCTGGCGGATTACGTCACAGGTTTCCTCATCGCTGACTCTGGCACTTGAGAACGTCGCGCGCGCCTGTTCCCACATTGCCGGATCGACCCCATGGCGACCCGTTGCGGAGGCTGTCATGAACCGGGCCAGGGCATGCCCGTCACGTCCGAAAAGATCAAACAGATAACGCTCGAAATTGCTGGATACCATGATGTCCATGCTTGGTGAGAGTGTGTGCTCCAGCGTGGACTGCGAGTAATCGTTGTGGCTCATGAAGCGGTGCAGAATGTCATTGCTGTTGGTGGCAATGATGAGCTGCTTTATGGGCAATCCCATTTTTCGGGCCAGATAGCCCGCGTAAATGTCGCCAAAGTTGCCGGTGGGCACAGAGAACGACACGGGGCGATGTGGCCCGCCAAGCTGCAGCGCCGCATAAAAGTAATAGACAATCTGAGCCATGATGCGCGCCCAGTTGATCGAGTTCACCGCGACCAGCTGCCGCCCTTCAGGCAGGAATGACTGGTCACCAAAGGCTGACTTTACAATGCGCTGGCAGTCATCGAAATTGCCACGGACGGCGATGTTGTGGACGTTCTTGCCGGGCACGGTCGTCATTTGCCGGCGCTGCACTTCGGACACGCGCTGATGCGGGTGCAGAATGAAAATATCCACGTTCTCGCAGTGGCGACAACCTTCCAGTGCCGCAGAACCGGTGTCGCCCGACGTGGCGCCAAGAATCACCACCCTCTGATTGTTGCGGGTCAGCACGTGATCCAGGAGATTGCCCAGCAATTGCAGCGCGAAATCCTTGAATGCCAGCGTAGGTCCACAGTACAGCTCCAGCACCCACTCGTTGGGCCCAAGCATGCGCAGCGGCGCAACCGCTTTGTGCGCAAACGACTGATAACTCTTGTCAATCAGAGCGCGAAGCGTGGCAGGGGCGATGGCACCGTCAACAAATGGCGTGATGATCTGCTGGGCAAGCGAGGGATAGTCGAGCCCGGCCCACGACGCAATTTCTTCAGTAGTAAACTGTGGCAGGTGCTCGGGTACGTACAGGCCACCATCCGGCGCAAGGCCGGTGAGCAACACCTGCTCAAAGGTCTGTGCGGGAGATTGGCCACGTGTGCTGATGTATTTCATGGTATCTGCCTGAGTCGGTTGACTGGTCTCAATTGCTTTCGCCGTCGAAGAGCTCCACGCGAATTCGCGTGATCTTGTCCACTACCTGCGGCAGCGCCTCAATGGCCGCGATCGCCTTGTTCATGTTGCGCTCGCGCACTTTGCCAGTCAGAAGCACCACCGGAACGATCACCTCTCCAGCTTGTGCGGCATCTGGCTCTTTCTGGATCAGCGCTTCAATATTGATGCTGTGTTGCATGAGCACCTGGGAAATATGTGCCATGACGCCAATCTTGTCCTGTACCGAAATTCTCAAGTAATACTCGCACTCAATTTCCTCAATGCTGAGCATCGGCACATCGTCCCGCAAACTGGAAAACGAGAGCGCCGGCACACTGCCTGGTCGCACGCAAAAGTCATCGCCATAGCTGCGGACAATGTCCATCAAGTCGGCTACTACAGAAGACGCTGTCGCCTTGGCACCGGCACCCGGACCATAGTAAAGCGTGGAGCCTGCGGAATCCCCTTTCACCACAACGGCATTCATCACCCCATTCACGTTGGCGATGAGCCGCTGCGCAGAGATCAGGGTTGGGTGCACACGCATCTCGATGCCTTCAGCTGTCATGCGCGCGATGCCAAGATGTTTGATGCGATAGCCAAGCTCATCGGCGTAGCTGACGTCGGCGATGGTGACCTTGCTGATACCTTCGGTGTACACCTTGTCGAAATTCAAATTTATCCCGAAGGCATTGGACGCCAGGATCGTGAGCTTGTGAGCAGCGTCGATGCCTTCCACGTCGAAAGCAGGGTCAGCTTCGGCATAGCCAAGCGCCTGCGCTTCCTTGAGTACCTCTTCGAAACTGCGTCCTTTCTGGGCCATTTCAGTCATGATGAAATTGCCGGTGCCATTGATGATGCCGGCCAGCCATTGAATGGAGTTTGCGGCCAACCCTTCGCGAAGCGCCTTGATGATAGGAATACCGCCTGCCACCGCGCTTTCGTAGGCAACTGTGACTCCCTTGCGGCGCGCAGCGGCGAAGATGGCATTGCCGTTTACTGCGATGAGGGCCTTGTTGGCGGTAACAACATGCTTGCCATTCTCGATGGCACGCATGATCAGGGAGAGGGCGGGCTCGGTGCCGCCCAGCGCTTCCACCAGGATGTCCACGGCAGGATCCTCGGCCACGGCGAACACATCCTCACTGAACTGGACGCCACTGTAGTCGTAAGCAGGATTGCGACGCCGAGAAGCCACGTGGGTGACTCTTAGCGTTCTGCCCAGTCGACGGCTGAGCTCGGCTTGCTTGGACTGCAACAGGGTCAAGGTGCCGCCACCGACTGTGCCCAACCCGCAAATACCGACATTGAAGTGTTGTTTAGCTGTTGCCTGTGCTTCCTGTTTCAAGACCGAACCTCGTTGCCTGGAGTGAAAATGGCGCTCATTGTACTCAAAAAAACTGCATGCAAGCAGCCGCAACAGAACGCGCTGCGCGACTGCATTTGACTGCATGGGGTATGGGTTTCTGCCGGGCTACTGTCCGAAAACGGCTCCTGCCAGCTGCGCAGGCTCGAGATAGCCGGGGATGACTGTTCCATCCTGCAGCACCAGTGCGGGCGTCCCGGAAATACCGATGCGGTTGCCCAGGTTGTAGTGGCGCAATACGGGATTGTCACACTCACGAGACGGTATGTTCTGACCATTCTTGGCCTGCGTCAGAGTCCGCTTGCGGTCTTCGGAACACCAGACCGAAATCATCTTGGGATAGGCCGTTGAAGCTTCGCCGCCACGGGGGTAGGCGACATAGCGCACCTGTATTCCCAACTCCAGTATGGCATCCAGGTCACCGTGAAGTTTGCGGCAATAGGCACAATCCACGTCGGTGAAAACTGTAATGGACGCCTTGGTTTCTTCGGGAGTGAATATGACCATTTCATCTTCAGGAACTGCTGCAACCCAGTCGACGATCTGTATCTGGCGTGCCTGTGCCGACAGATTCACAAGCCCTGTTTCAGTGGCCTGGAAGAGATCACCTGTCACCAGATGCTCGCCCTTGCGGTCGGAAAAAAGCTTCTCCCCGGAATCCAGTTCCACTTCGATCAAGCCTTCAAAAGGAGTTTCGGATATGGCCACAATCTGCAATTGTGCACCCGTGGCTGCAGTCAGGGAGGCAGTCAACTTTGCTTTCAGCTCGTCGGCCCATGCGGGCGTCCCCGCATCCTGCGCACCAGCAAGAGAGGAGAATCCTGCTGCAAGCCCGGCAACAGCAAGCATAGATCGAAGTGTAGTGATCACGGGGTCAAGTCCTCGAACGGGAGATTTGAAGTGGCAAAGGTAACACAGTCGGCTTTTGCCGGGCCAATGAAAAAGGGAGACACGCATGCGGCCTCCCTTAGTTCGTGCAGACTGACAATGCCGCCCGTGGCAGCCACGAATCAGCTTGGTTTCTTGTCCAGCTTCTCAGTAATTCGAGCTGCTTTGCCAGACAGGTCACGCAGATAGTACAGCTTGGCCTGGCGAACATCGCCGCGACGCTTCAGCGTGATGCTGTCAAGCATCGGGCTGTACGTCTGGAAAGTACGCTCAACGCCCACACCATGGGAAATCTTTCGCACAGTGAACGCAGAGTTCAGTGCACGGTTGCGGATACCGATGACGACGCCTTCAAAAGCCTGCAGACGCTCACGGTCGCCTTCCTTGATCTTTACCTGCACAACAACGGTGTCACCTGGACTGAAATCCGGGATTTCCTTGCTCATTTGTGCCTGTTCAACCATCTGAATGATCTTGTTCTTGCTCATTGCCTTACTCCCGGGTTCAAGGACTGCGCTTCAGCGCAGCGCCTCGTAATCATCAATAAATTGTTCCAGCAAACCTTTCTGCTCTTTATCGAGCGTCAATTTTTCAAGCAGATCCGGCCGCTTCAACCAGGTAGCGCCAAGACTCTGCTGCAGACGCCATCTGCGAATCTCTTCGTGGTTGCCACCAGTCAGCACCTCTGGCACCGACTGACCGCGATAATCCTGTGGCCGCGTGTACTGCGGACAGTCCAGCAATCCGTCGGCAAACGAATCGGCACCTGCTGACCCTTCGTGCCCCAGCGCCCCTGGCTGGTAGCGAATGACAGCGTCCATTATGATCATGGCAGCAAGTTCTCCACCACTGAGCACGTAGTCTCCGACAGACCACTCCTCATCAATTTCGTTGTTCAGCAAGCGCTCGTCGATGCCTTGGTAGCGACCACACACCAGTATCAGACTCTGCCGTCCTGCCAACTCTTCCACGCCTCGCTGATCCAGTCGCCGCCCTTGAGGTGACAAGTAGATCACGACCGGCGGCTCGGCACGGTTCTGCGCCAGACCTTCTCGTGCGGCTCCGATTGCCGCTGCCAGGGGCTCTGTCTTCATCAGCATGCCGGGGCCGCCACCAAAGGGACGATCATCCACGGTGCGATGTCTGTCGATGGTGAAATCACGAGGATTCCAGCATTGCACAGACACAAGCCCTTCCCTGCACGCCCGACCGGTGATGCCGTGCCCGGTCACTGCGTCAAACATCTCGGGAAACAGCGTGACAATACCGATCTGCACGACGATCTCCCTGTTTGCCACTAGGCCAGATAGTCTGGTTCCCAGTCGACGGTAATGCATTTGTCTTCCCGACTGACCTTGAGCACCACGCGCTCCGGCAGGTAGGGGATCAAGCGCTCGCGGCCGTCCACGCTGCCCTTGCAGGGCTCTACCACGAGGACATCGTTGGCGCCGGTTTCAAGCAGCTTTGCCACGTTGCCCAGCCACTGACCCTTGGCGGTCTCGACGCGCATGCCTGTCAATTCGTGCCAGTAGAACTCTTCCGGTTCCAGATCAGGCAGGTGTTCCACCTTCACTGCCAGCTCGAGGCCGGCAAGCGACTTGGCATCATCAGGATCGTCGTACCCCACGAAGTGAGCGATCAAACCCTTGCCATGCACCTTGCTCTGATCCATCTCGACCGGCTTCCACTCCCCGCCAATGCGGGCAAGCAGATGCCGAAAGTCCAGAATATTGTCCTGCGGGTCGGTGTACGAGATCAGCTTTACCCAACCTTTGATGCCGTAAAGGCGACCTATTCGCCCCATAGTCACCAGCTGCGGCTGATCCTGCGTCATTCGATCAGGCTGCAGTGCTTGCCACTGATGATGCTTCTTTCATCAGAGCTGCAACGCGCTGGCTTGGTTGTGCGCCATTGCCGGACCAGTACTGGACGCGATCCAGGTTGATGCGCAGACGCTCTTCCTTGCCCTTTGCAACGGGATTGAAGAATCCAATACGCTCAATGAAACGGCCATCACGCGCATTGCGCTGATCGGTAACCGTGATGTAGTAAAACGGCTTTTTCTTGGCACCGGCGCGAGCCAGTCGAATAGTGACCATAAACTGAGATTCCTGAGTTAAGCATCCAAACGAAAACTGACCATGCCTCAACGACTTGCAAGCTTCAGCCACCACTTGTGGATGACCCTTCCAAATACAGAGGCTGGAAAAAGGCGGGTATTCTATGTGAATTAATGGCGGGATGGAAGGAAAGATTCGAGAATTTCCCAGCACCCCAATGCCCTAGAAACGAGGCGGTCCGCCGGCTCCCGGGAAACCACCGGGGCCACGCATTCCCCCAAGACCACGCATCATGTTGGCAAGGCCACCGTTCTTCATTTTCTTCATGACCTTCTGCATCTGCTTGTGCTGCTTGAGCAGGCGATTGAGGTCCTGAATGTCGGTTCCCGAACCCACTGTGATTCTGCGCTTGCGAGAGCCATTGAGAATGTCTGGATTCATGCGCTCTTTCATGGTCATTGAATTGATGATTGCTTCCATCTTGCGGAACAGGGAATCATCCACCATTTTCGCGGCACCTGGAGGCAAAGCACCCATTCCTGGCAGCTTGTCCATGATGCTGGCCATGCCGCCCATGTTCTGCATCTGCTTGATCTGTTCCTTGAAATCCTCCAGATCGAAGCCTTTGCCCTTTTTGATCTTGTTGGCAATACGCTCGGCTTTCTCGCGGTCGACCTTGCGCTCGACTTCTTCGATCAGTGACAGCAGGTCGCCCATGCCGAGAATGCGAGTCGCAATTCGATCCGGGTAGAACGGCTCCAGCGCATCGGACTTCTCGCCCACGCCAATGAACTTGATGGGTTTGCCGGTGATCTGGCGCACCGACAGCGCCGCGCCACCACGGGCATCGCCGTCTGCCTTGGTCAGAATTACGCCTGTCAGGGGCAGCGCATCATTGAAGGCCTTGGCCGTGTTGGCAGCATCCTGACCCGTCATGGCATCTACGACAAAGAGCGTCTCCACAGGATTCAGCAATTCATGCAGGCGACGGATCTCCGCCATCATTTCGTCGTCGATCGCAAGCCGGCCGGCGGTGTCGACAATCAGCACATCCATGAACTTGCGCTTCGCATCCTTCAGGGCCGCAAGCACGATATCTTCCGGCTTTTCGCCGACGCTGCTGGGGAAGAACTCCACGCCGACATCCGCAGCCAGCGTCTGCAACTGGGCTATCGCAGCAGGACGGTAAACGTCCGCACTGACGACCATCACCGTTTTCTTCGGATTCTGCTTCAGCCACAGGGACAGCTTGGCCACCGTCGTGGTCTTGCCGGCGCCCTGCAGACCAGCCATGAGGATGACAGCCGGCGGCTGAGCCCGCAGATTCAGCGCCTCGTTGGCAACACCCATCACAGCTTCGAGTTCGGCCTGCACGATCTTGATGAACGTCTGACTGGGGCTCAGGCTCTGAGAGACTTCCTGACCAACGGCTCTTTGCCGGACACGCTCGATGAAATCCTTGACGACTGGCAGAGCCACATCTGCTTCGAGCAGCGCACGGCGGACTTCCCGAAGGGCGTCCTGGATGTTGTTGTCGGTCAGTGTTCCCTTGCCGCTGATCTTGCGCAGCGCACCGGATAGTCGTTCGGTCAGGCTTTCAAACATAGATCACTTCCATCAATTGAGTCGCCATCGGCTTGCGTGTGAAATTCAAATTGGGCGCGATTATAGCCAATTACGCCGGCATGTTCACTGTCGGGTCGCGACGGAAAATATCGCTTCAACGCCCCTGCTACATATGAGAAACTTTCGCAACAAATGGCGGGCGCAAGGCATTCCACCCAGCCCGCAGCAGATCCCCAGAGACAATTCATGCAGCCAAGCACCGTCGCAGGACTGATCGCGGTAATGTTCTATATGATCAGCCTGGTCTTTCAGGTCCGACATTTGAAAGCTGACGTGCGCACGGCCAGCGCTACCAGAACGGTCTTCGTGTTCGGCGTGCTCGCCGTTCTCACCCATGCAGTCAGCGCAGGGGGCGTCATTCGCAACAGCGCCGGGTATCACTTCGGTATCGTCGAAATCAGCACGCTGATATGTGCAGCCATCTCCCTGCTGGCGCTGATCAGCAATCTGCGCAAACCACTGGGCGTCTTGATGGTGGGGCTGTTCCCATTGGCAATAGTGGCCATACTGGCGTCAATCTTCGTTCACAGCAGCTACCCGGCTCGACCTCTCGAACCGGGACTGGCCGGACACATTCTGCTGTCGATTCTCGCTTACAGCATGTTCACCATTGCGGCGCTGCAGGCTGGCTTTCTGGCGTTTCAGAACTACCAGCTGCGTCACCGCCACGCGGCGAGCGTCATCAAGCGCTTTCCGCCACTGCAGGACATGGAGAGCTTCCTTTTTGAACTGCTGTGGGCAGGACAAATTCTGCTAAGCCTCGGGATTGTGGCGGGGTTCATGTTCGTCGAGGACATGTGGGCACAGGGGCTTCCACACAAGACAGTTTTCTCGCTGCTGGCGTGGACGGTATTCTCCGTACTGTTGTGGGGACGACACCAACTGGGCTGGCGTGGCACTACAGCCATCCGTGGCACCTTGATCGGCTTCGGACTGCTGATCCTTGGCTTCTACGGCTCCAAGTTCGTCCTCGAATACATCCTTTCCTGACCCCGCATCGACTGTCGGATGATTCCCGGCTCTTCCAGTGGGCCTGGTTGCAGATCAATCAGGCTGCGACAACGCAGGCTGATCTCTGGCACTGCGGCATCAACAAGCGCCAGACCCACATGATGCGTGGCCCCCAGCGCCAACTGCCAGAACTGCCAGCGCAATGGGGCATCCGCAGGCCCCTCGTCAAATGCAACGCGCAGATCCGCGTCATTGAGGGTGAAGCTGATACTTCGAAGTGGAATCGCCAGTCCTTTCCCGCAGGCTTTGATGTAGGCTTCCTTGAGCGTCCAGAGATCGAGAAAGTGCTGTTGCTGCTCTTTTGCAGACTTTGCTCGCAACACCGCTGCTTCCGAGGCTGAAAAGTAGCGATCGGCCAGTGCAAGCGCCCGAGTCTCGCGTGAAGTTCGCTCCACATCCACACCCACTTCACCACTGCCACTGAGCGCGATCAAGATCAGCCCGTCAGTATGGGAAATATTGAAAGACACTCGCCCCTTTGCCTCCGGATTGGCAATCACCGGACGCCCCCACGGATTACGATCAAATACCCAGTCCGTCGCTGCAATCTCCGGAAAACAGCCACTGAGAATGGTTCGTACCGACGCCCGGGTGACCACGAATTGCTGTCGCATCGAAGGCACCTGAAGGCGGGCCATCCGCTGCTTTTCGTCCGCCGACAACAGTGACAGATGCGCGTCGGTATCTGCATCCTCATTGCGCACGTACCACAGTTGAATCTCATCGGCGGCAGGCATCAACATGCTGATGCACCGAGAGCGGCCGAGGCGCCATTGAATGCAAGTCGCCCTGTTTCAGAACACGGGTTCTCGAGACACTCCTGCATGACACTCACCTCAGCCCAGCAAGTCATACTTGCGCAAATACCCACGCAGCTGGTGATAGCTCATCTGCAGAAAGTCGGCGGCCTTGCGCTGATTGAACTGCGCACGCTTCATGGCCTGCTTCAGCAGCTCGATCTCATACTGCTGCACATGGTTCACGAAGTCGAATGTCTCCAGCTCTGCCAGCTCGGGAGCTACCGTGTTCTGCGCCGCACTGGTCGCGCCTGGCGTACCCATGACGGGCAGATCTTCGGTAAACGCCGTGTGCGTCAGCCGATAGGGAGACTCAAAAGGATTGAACACCAGATGGCCGATCGGCTTGTCTGGACTCTGATAAACCGCGCGTTCCACCACGTTTTTCAGCTCGCGCACATTGCCTGGCCAGGTATGGGTGAGCAGCATGCGCTCCATGTTGCTGGTAAAGCCATGAAAGTAGTCGCCGCCCAACTCCTTCACCATGCCCACGGCAAAGTGCTGCGCCAACACCAGGATGTCTTCTGCGCGCGCCCGCAGGGGCGGCAGCGTAATGACATCAAAGGCCAGCCGATCCAGCAGATCCTCCCGGAACCTGCCACGTCGTGCCAGACTGGGCAGGTCCTCATTGGTGGCCGCCACGATGCGCACATCCACCTTCAACGTCTGACTGCCGCCGAGTCTCTCCAGCTCGCCGTATTCAATGATGCGCAGAATCTTTTCCTGCACTGCCATGGCGGTATTGGCCAGCTCATCCAGAAACAGCGTACCGCCGTCGGCGCGCTCGAAGTAGCCCTTCTTCTGTGACGTCGCGCCGGTGAAGGAACCTGCCTCATGACCAAACAGTTGCGACTCCAGCAGCGTGTCACTGACAGCGGCACAATTGATTTTGAGAAAGTTCTGCTGCCAGCGGCGTGAGAGAAAGTGCAGGCGTGCGGCAATCAACTCCTTGCCGGTGCCGCGTTCGCCCACAATCAGCACAGGCTTGCGCAGGGGAGCCACCCGCGAAACATGTTCCTGCATTTCGAGAAAACTGGAGGACTCTCCGATCATCCGGGGCGCTGAACTGTCAGAGGGCATGGCGGCATCCTGCAAAATTGGTTTCGCCGAAAATACCACCAGTTGAGGATTTTCACCACGCCGTGCGCGAAAATCACCGCCAGCCATAAATAATTCTATTATTTTTCAATAAGATAAAAGATAACTCGTGACTGGCACAGAACCTGCTTTATCGCTCACATTCGCATAACCAGTCACCAGAGGAAACACGAACCATGAGCATCTTTTCGCGCCTGTCCGATATCATCAATTCCAACATCAGTTCCCTGCTGGACAAGGCAGAGAACCCCGAGAAAATGATCCGCATGGTCATTCAGGAAATGGAGGAGACCCTGGTGGAAGTGCGCAGTGGCACCGCCAAGGTCATCGCCGAGAAGAAGACCTTGCACCGCCGTGCCGAGCAGCTGCGTCGGCAGGCCGAGGAGTGGCAGAGCAAGGCTGAACTGGCCATGAGCAAGGACCGCGAGGACCTGGCCAAGGCGGCACTGGTGGAGAAGGCCAGTGTCATCACCACCGTGGAGCTGCTGGACAGCGAGATGCTGAAACTGGACGAAACTCTGGACAAGCTGAGCCACGAGATCGACCAGCTGCAGTCCAAACTCAATGATGCCCGCGCGCGCCAGAAGACCATCGTGATGCGCACCACCGCCACCCAGTCCCGGGTGGACGTGAACCGTCAGCTGCACAACTTCAACATCGACAATGCGATGAACAAGTTCGAATATTACGAGAAGAAGATAGATCTGATGGAAGGCCAGGTGGAAAGCCTGACCCGCGAAAGCAATGGCCTGCACAGCGAATTCGAGGAACTGGCCCGGAAGGAGAAGATTGACCTGGAACTGCAGGCCATCAAAAGCAAACTCAACAAGTAATCCAAGCGCCAAAGGGCCCGGGCAATGAATTTTTTCGAATTCTCGATAGTGTTGATTTCCATCATCGGCGGCTTCATCACGCTGTGGATGTTCATCCTGTATCAGCGCAAGGAAAAGAAGGTCAGATTGTCTACCGACACCGAGTATGACATTCGCGAGCTCTCGGCCATTGCACAGTCGCTGAGCGCCCGGATTGATACTCTGGAAGCAATTCTGGATGCGGAAGTGCCCACCTGGAGGGAGCAGAATGAACAACCGCACTAAGCCTTTCGCGTTGAACGAGGAGCGCAAGCGCTTTCTCGGAGTCTGCGCGGGGCTGGCGGATTATCTGGAAGTGCCGGTCTTCCTGATCCGCGTGATCGTGGTCATGGCCTGCCTGGCATGGCCGACGCTGACGCTGGCGTATTTCATCACCTATTGGTGGCTCAAGCCCGACTCTGACGGCAAGGTACGCACCTATGTCTCTGCGACACGCACCGCCGAGCACTTCCGTTCACTGAACTATCGCAAGCCGATCTACCGCAGCCGCGACAAGAAGGTGGCGGGCGTGTGCGCAGGCATCGCCGACTACCTGGAATTGCGGACTCGAACAGTGCGTATCCTGGCGATCCTTTCCTTCTTTGTGCTCGGGCCTTTCACCTTCTTCGTCTATGGCGTGATGTGGATCGCCCTGGAGAAACAACCTGAGGGGCACAGCGGATTCAATGGCTTGCGCAAGGAGTCCCGCAAAGGCGGTTCGAAGGCACGCCCCCCACAGACTACGTTGAACCCGGATTCGGCTGAGAATAGTGCGTCAGCGCAGGAGCGTGCCGAGGATGAACATATCGCCATGTCCGTCAAGGAATGCGGTGTCGCCTTCCGTGCCATTGAGGCCCGCCTGCGTCATGTGGAAGCATTCATCACGTCGAAGAAATTCCGGCTGCACTGCGAGATCAACCGCATCTGAGCCCCGCTTTCCTGCGCTTCCCGGCATCCCCCGCCAGTGGGGGCGCAGGACTCTTCCCGTCTCCCGGGCAAGCGGCTACACTCCCTCCCAGTGTCTGCCATTCAGCAACCCCCCGGACCTTCGACGCGATGCCCGTATTCAAACCCTTTCTGCACATCAGTCTCTTGTGCCTCGCGAGTGCCGCGCTGCACGCCCAGCCTTCTGAGTCTCTGCAACGCCTGCCCGTGGATGTGCTTGATGTCCGCTCGCCGGTAGAGCGCGTCGCCGGCACGCCAGGCAGCATGCGCATTACCGACCGCAGCTGCCGCTCAGCGCCTGTGAGTGATGTCCGTCGCCGCATCGTCGATACTGCCGTGCAGGAGTGGGCCTATTTCGGCTTCGGCGTCGACGATCAGGCGCGCGTGGAACCAACCACCCAGCCCATGCCTCGCGGGGCGTTCGCCCGCCTGAGCGCCAACGAGAGCGCCCGCCTTGCAAGCACCATCGCCGGTTACTGGGCGGCAACGCCGGACAGCGACTGGATTCTGCAGCGCCAGAATGCCAACTGGAACACCGAAGGCAGCGGCGCCCGCTGGCGCGATGCCTGGTCCGCGGCCTTCATTTCCTGGGTGATGTGCGAGAGCGGACTGGGCAGCAACGATCAGTTCCGCCGCGCCATCGCCCACCACACCTATATCGATCAGGCCATCCGGGCCGCCGACGGGCGTGATGCCGAGGCCGTGTACACCGCCCACGACCCTGGCGACGCGGCGATCGAGCCAGGCGACATGCTGTGCCGGGGCAGTCGTCCGAACTATCGCTCCCTGGCAGAGCGACGCGCCCAGCTGGGAGCCGGC
>Ga0255124_1000141_pt1 | contig 27123 bp, 20 predicted proteins | sample Law_Cont_RepB_8d_FD_188564 | JGI IMG/M metagenome (GOLD analysis project Ga0255124, IMG submission 188564) | Freshwater microbial communities from St. Lawrence River, New York, United States - Law_Cont_RepB_8d | ecosystem: Environmental > Aquatic > Freshwater > River | place: USA: New York... | reverse complement strand
ATCGAATACTGCATTTTTCATCGAAGCCTTAAGGAGTACCGGGGTGCCTCAGGAGGACCCAGCTATTGCGAGAGCATTGGCATTCGTTAATCGTTGCCAGAATTTGGAATCGCCATTGAACGACACGCCGTTTGCTTCGAAGCTCAACGATGGGGGGTTCTACTACACGCCGGCTGCCGGCGGGGATTCGATGGCGGGCAAAGACGAGGCAACCGGGGGATTGCGATCCTATGCTTCGATGACGTATGCGGGTTTGAAAAGCATGTTGTACGCGGGTGTAGGGCGTGAGGATTATCGAGTGAAGGCGGCTTTGGATTTTCTTGCCAAGAACTACAGCGTTTCGAGTAATCCTGGGATGGGTGCCGCGGGTTTGTATTATTACCTACACACCATGGCGAAAGCCTTGGCGGTTTTTGGTGAAGAAGAGTTTCCGACCGAGGGTGGAGTCCGCCGGTGGAGAGCCGAGATTCTCAAGCAACTGCGGGATACGCAGAGCGTCGACGGATCTTGGAGAAACCCTGAAGTGCGATGGATGGAAGGGGACCCGGTATTGGTTACTGGGTATGTCCTTCTGACTCTATCACACTTGGGGGCGCAGTAGTCGGTGATCGGACTACCTATTAGCTGTTGACTTCGGCTTTAGCAAGAAGTTTCTTCTTGCGTCGCATCCGCATCAGAGACCCTATTGCGGGAATCGCTATGAGGGCGAGGGACGACGGTTCAGGGACGGAAGTCGTGCGATGGAATTCGATAAAGAAGAGAGCAGGATCGGTACCGAGGGTTGATGGAACGGTGAATCCGGAGTTCGATTCTCCGACGAGCCAGAAGTCGAGTCTACGGTTCAATGCGAGCGAATCGTGTATTCCAAGACCGGCTGGGATTGGAATATCCTGTGGAGGCGCAACGTTGGGGTCGCCAGGAACGAAAACAACTTCGGTTCGGTCTTGAGTTGCGGTGGTAACACGAAGTCCGGAATCGAAAACTTTGTTCGCGGCGCGAGCAGCTTCAAAGCCTGCGGACGCATCTCCGATGAACAATGCAACATTCGTTGCTTGGGCAATCGTGACGATTGCATACATAGATTCCATACGACGGAACGGCCCAGGATCGACATTGTTAAATAGTCGACCGAGATAAACAGCGCGGCTGGAAGCAGTATTCTCGACCTTGGCTACCTGTTGAGCAAAATCAGTGATCACATCGGCTCGGGCGGACGAGTGAATCGCAAGAATTAGCAAGCAAGTTAGGGTCAAACCACTTTTGATGGTGCGAATGAAGTTCATAATTATTCAATATTGGGCTTTGAGTTAGCGGGGCGCGTACGTCTTCGTTTCCACGTGTGAGCCATCCATGGGGTGACTAGGAACAAGGCTATCGTAGAAGGTTCAGGAACGGCTTCGAGAGTTAATGTCGAAGTCAAAATCTTCGTGACGATCGTTGGCCGACCGTTAACAATTTGAAGAGTGTCGATCGAGGCTGGAACTGTGATGGCTTTGAAGTCATCACTAGCTAGCCAAGCTTCAACCTTTCGATCGGGATCCTTCGCCATGATAGCAGCAATCGCAAGGCTTTGACCAAGCGTAACGGATTCTAATTCGGTTTGCTTTTCGACTACGCCGTTGCTGCTTGGGAACATGTCGTAGGAGACACGCAGGTCGAGGCGAACTGCATCACCGACGGTCAGGGCTAGATCGAGATCCAGGGTTCCTGACTTAGCAATGATGATGTAAGGGGCTTTGTCACCGATTGCTTCGGATGGTAATTGCGCCCACACTCGAATCTTGGCCCGAATGTAATCGAACTGATCGGCATCCGCACCGAAGCTGAACAAGCCGATTTTGGACGCCGAACCGGTACCAGCAGGATTTTGTGGAGTCTTCTTGAAGTCTACCTTGGTGCCGTTTTGTTCGACGGTACTGGTAAATACATACCCCGCCTTGCTAGACCCCATTAATAGTTGGAGTGCAAGCAGCGCGAATCCGAACGATTTGAAAACATTGGAGAGCATAGTTGGGATCATCGTAGGTGAAATGACTAACGGAAAACCGGCTTGACGGCTTTCGGGGGCGTCGTCATCTCAACTCTAAACCCGCAGATAGGATGGGCAAGAAAAATAGAACAGGTAACAAGCTAGAATCATCCCAAGATAGAGGGGATGTATTCGTCGTAGCGGCCAGATTAATCGTAGCGCATGAACCGTTTTTAAGGATCATGCGTATTAAATTAATTGGGGGTACCAGAGTGACTAGGACTCTTTAGAGGGGGTACGCGCGAATTCGAGCTTTACGAATAGTACTTATCGCACATCGCATGCAAGAATTCGAGTGATTCTTTCATTTCACCCATGCCATTCATACCGTCTTCAATACTTATCCATCCCAAGTAATTGATCGAAGCAAGCCGAGTGAAGATTGCGTCGTAATCGTTGAGTCCTTTACCTGTGACTCCGTGCAAGAGAACTTTGGCGTAGCCGAGGCTGCCATCGGCACTGGCCAAGTCTGCCAGGGATGCTCCGGGAGCCAGATAGCGATCGCTTGCGTGCATGCTAACGACTCTTGGTAAAACGGCATCGAGAAGTTCGATCGGGTCGTCGCCCGCTACAACAGCATTGCTTGGGTCGAATTGAACTCCGAAATATGCTGACTGAGGAATTCTCTGAAGGAGTTGCAGGAAGACGTCTTTCTTCTGAGCGAATTCAGGGTAAGTCCAAAATCCGTCCTTGTAATGGTTTTCGATTCCTAGGACTACACCCAAGTCTTCGGCTGTTTTCAAGCAATCGATAATCGCTTGGGAAGCGAAATCAAGCCCTTGTTCCAAGGAAACTTCTGGCCAGCGTTGACCGCTAAGTACGCGACAGACGGTTCCTGGTCCACCGAGTTTGTAAGCGACTTCGATCATTCGCTTTTGGTATTCGATCGCTCGGATGCGATTTGCTGCGGAGGGATGGGTGAAATCCGGAGAGCAGCAAAGCATCGGCATTAGGAAATTTGCTTCAGTCAATGCGTTTCGGATTTTCGTAAGATAGGAATCCGAAGTTTCCCAGAGGAAGCCTTCGTACATTTCCAGGCCATCGGCGGGTAGGTCTTTTGCCATCTCGATCCAGTCGAAGACACTCATCGATTTTTTTTGCGAGATTTCTTCCAGGTAGCATTTCGGAAACGCGCTGATTTTCGGTCGGGCTGGAGTTTTGGTTTCGGTCGATCCGATGGAATTGGTCATTGTGGGATTAGATTCGCTGATGAAGGGTTGGGTTGTGCGCGAAAGGCGAGGAGTAAATTTGCTTGTTAGCCGGAGAATGTTAAAATAGGAGGGAAGTTTTAACCGAAGTTTGCTTGTATTGGCAAGTTCAGGAACTAGACTTGTGAAAGCTCGGGACGCGAGAGTCAATCCGCATGGGTTGTGTTTTCCGAATCCCAAAGGTTACGTAGATTGTTTAGGAATTTAAAAATGCAACGTCGAATGTTTCGCAACCTGTTGGTTTCCTCAAGTTTTGTCTTTGGCGCATTGACCTTGGGCGGGATGACGTTGCGAGCCCAAGAAGGGGCGGCTGAATCTTTGTCTACACCGGCCGCGCAAGCTGGGATTGGTAACGAGTTAAATCATTACCAGTGGGTACATCGAGCAGCCGATGGATCGATTGCGGGCACGATCGGTGCACCTGCTGGAGACAGCCAGATTCGTCAAAGCGGAGTGGATGTTTCTTTGATTTCGGGTGGAAAGCGTATCGTTAGCACTCGAAGTGCTGAGGACGGCTCGTTCAAATTCAATAGTGTTGCACCAGGTGTTTATTCGCTTGTTGCTGAGACGCCGAGCACGTTGGCGATTATGTCTCTGACGGTGCTCGATGGTGGAGTTGGAAATCACTTGCCAACAGGAATTCAGATTCGTTCCCTCACACCGGCAACCGATCGAGTGGTTTCTTTGTTGCGAAGTGGATCGGTTCCGAGGGATACACACGGTGTTGCTGTAGACAAGGATCCGATTGCAACGACCCGCAAGTTTCTCAACAGCTACAAGGTCGGGATTGATTCCGAAGGTGGACTTCGAGGGCGAGTGACGGTACCGGGTGGGGATCGCAGTCTCGCTGGAACAATGGTTTATTTGACTTCGGCTGGCAAGGAAGTAGCTAGGACGAAGACGGACGAGAATGGCAACTATCGGTTTGAGGAAGTATTGCCAGGCAACTACGGGTTTGTAGCATCTGGCCCACAAGGGGTTGCTGCTTTGGGATTTGTTGCAGTCAGTGACGCTGCGATGGATGGTGAGCCAAGTGCATCGATTTCTTCGGATGGACGAAGGTTCGTTCACGCTTCGGTGCAAGAAGTAGCGATTCCAATGTTGAACGTTGAATTGGCTTCTTGTGACTGCATCGGCGCTCCGGTAGAAGTGATTGCTGAAGAAATCGCAGGTGAGTGCTGTCCGTTGCCGATGGCGGGATGCTGTGGCATGGCAGGTGGTTACGGTGCCGCTGGTGGTGGTGGTGGCGGTGGAGTTGGTGGTAGCTTTGGTGGTGGATTGTTGCCACTGGCCGCTCTCGCTGGACTCACTGCAATTGGCATCACTGTTGCAAAAGACGACAACAACAACTCGAACGTGATCGTTTCGCCTGTGATTCTTGAGTAAGCTCAATTGAGGCCTTGGTAATTGCCCAAGTTTGGGTTTTACGAATGGGTTTGAAATCGAATTGAACAGATGCCGCCGGGATATCGAGAGAGATCCCGGCGGTTTTTTTATGGAAAGCCCTGCGGTTTTTATAGACTGCCCTGCGGTTTTTATAGACTGCCCTGCGGTTTTTATAGACTGATCGGGTACATCGATGGGAATCCTGGGGGACGAATCTCATTCGTTGATATACAATGCGAGCAAAGTGTTCCTTAGAAATCGCTGGAGGGAAACCGGGCATGTTTTGCGTGACGAATCGGAAAAGTGACTTGCTGGTCGGCGTGGTCGTGCTGTTGGGGAGCTTGGTACTCGGATGCACTCAGATTCAAGCGCAGGAGGGGACACGTCCTGCGAGTATTGTTTATCCGTTGGACGCCGTGGTTAGCAAGGATGGAGCGGTCTGGGTTGTCGATCGCAATCGCCCTGGGGTTTGGAAATTTTTCGATGGCAAGTTGACGTTGGAAGTCGAGGGGAGTAAGCGATACCGAGAGCCGATGAATGCGGCCCGTTGTTTGGCAATTTCGCCGGAGGGTGAGTTAGCCATTGGGGATCCAGCGACCCGCGAGGTTTACCGCAAGGATGCTGCTGGAAAATGGGTTCCAACAGTTGGTGGTCGGATTGGGATCCCTACCGATATGGCTTTTATGAAGGATGGGACGTTATTGATCGCCGATCTTGAGCGACGGGTTTTATGGAAGCAGAAGTCGGTCGGTGAGGCTCCTGAGGTGTTGGCAGAAGTCAATCCAAGAGGGGTGTTTGTTGACTATGCGGATCGGATTTGGGTGGTCTCTCAAGATGAGCGGCAGTTGCTCAAGGTTTCCAACGATGGAAGTGTCGAGGGGGTGACGAGTGGTCGTATATTTGATTTTCCGCACCAAGTGGTTGTAACGGCAGAAGATCAGATTTGGGTAAGTGATGGATACCGAAAGGGAGTGTGGAGTTGGAAGTTAGGTGAAGAACCGAAGTTGGTCCATAGTGGCGAACCGTTGAAGAATCCCGTTGGATTGTTCTTGGTTGAGAATCAAGTCGTTGTGGTCGACCCGCATGCACAGGGTGTGTTTCGGTGGACAGGTAGTGGATTCGAGAAGTGGTTTGGAATTGAGGCGAAGTAGTTCGTGGAATCAAGCATGGATGTTGCCGCAGTTGGCTATGGAGTCTTGATTACGATCGAAGGCTGGGGAGTTAATCTTGTAGGTTGCTATGGGAATGCCTTGGTGCCTACGCCCAACTTGGACGCGTTCGCGGCATGTGGTTGTGTGTATGATCAATATTGGATGCATTCGAAGTCGACCAGCGATGTATTGCAAACGATTCAGAAGCATGGAATAGATTCATCGAATTGGATGATCATAGCCCAGCAGGGGAATAGCGATCCATGTTTTGGATCGCATCCTGGGTATGTGGAAGTTGCTTTAAATGGCGGGGCCGAGTTTGAGTCTTCGTTTGCAGAGTTGATCGCGCGAAGTTTGGAGTTGTGGGTTTCATCGAAGCATCAGAGACCGTATTTGTGGATACAGGCCAAGGGGCTTGCTGGGATTTGGGATGCGCCGCAAGAGTATCGGCAAGTGATGTGCGACGAAGGGGATCCTGAGCCTTATGCCGGCAAGATTCGCCCAGAGATGGTGTTCTCGAAGGATTATGACCCTGACGAGAGATTCCGATTTGCGGCGGGAGCCGGTGGGCAGGCGATCTGTTTGGACAGAGGAGTCGGGGAGTTATCCTTATTGCTTGAAGGAATGGAGATGCTCGATGAGTGTTTCGTTGCTTTAGCGGGAGTGCAAGGTTACCCGCTTGGTGAGCACGCTCGGATCGGGCTTGGGGGAGGAGAGTTTGGTGAGGATGGGGAAGGGTACTCAGAGCGGCTTCATTGTCCATTGATGCTTCGCATCGGTCGAGGAGAGTCCTTAGGTCGCCGCGAAGATGTTTTCATTCAACCAATGGGCTTAGGAGGGATGCTTAAGTCTTTGGTTCTGCGGGCAGAAGGGACTCAAGCAGACATGATTGAAGTGGACCTTGAGGAACAACCTCTATCCGGCAAGGTTTCTAGTGCCCTGGGGCAAACGGTTGCTTATGCCGTCGGGCAAAGCGAGTTATCGCTTATTACTTCGCGATGGTCTGGGCTTTGGAGCTACAGCGAATCCGAAGCTGGGAAGTTGGAATTGCGAACCAAGGGAATCTACTGCCATCCGGAGGACCGTTGGCAGCAGAATGAGGTATCTGGAAGGGTACCTGAGGTTGATCGGATCATGCGATTGATCGCCGAGTTGCTTCTTGAATCGCGAGTCGATGGGATTGGAGAGTTAGAAAACCAATCGCTTGAGCTTTTGGAGCGATTGCTTGAGGAATTAGCTTTACAAGGTCGATAGGGAACGGGAATTCAAACCGCAACGGAAAGAAAAATTAATGAGTTATGAGAACAAGCCGATGGTACCCGCGGGACGCGATGGTATTGGTCGGGTTTATGTACAGCGAGCCACGCGGCACCCGAATATTTTTCGCAAGAGGTTAGAACGAATCGAGGGGAATCCGCAAGGAGGCGATTGGGTCGCGGTCTATGCTTTAGAAGTAGAGCATCAGCGTTTAGCAGAGCCGAAGTTGTTTGGTTATGGGATTTACAATCCACGGGCCGAAGTTGCGGTACGGTTGTATTTTTGGCAGGAGGGGGTACCCACTGATGAGGACTGGGGGCGATTGTTTCAAGACGCAGTGAGTTTACGTCATGACTTGTTAGGGTTGCCCAAGCGGACGAATGCATATCGGCTTTTGCATGGGGAGTCCGATGGTGTCCCTGGTTTGGTAGTGGATCGATACGGAGATTGTTTGAGCGCAGAAGTATTTAGCCTTGGGATGGCGCATCGCGCGTCGGAGATATTAAATCGCTTACATCCCTTGGTGGGAACCAAGCACGGGTTGGTACAAGCTTCTCCGCAGTTTTCGAGTCAGGAGGGGGGGCATTGGCAGGGGAGTCGTTCGGAGGGGTTCCCTGCTTATTCGACGATTCACGAAGGGGATGTTCGTTATCGAGTCCACTTTGGAACTGGGCACAAGACTGGATTCTTTTGCGATCAGCGCGAGAATCGCGAGATTCTGACACATTACACCGCAGGCCGAACGGTATTGGACGTTTGTTGTTACAGCGGTGGGTTTTCGGTGGCTGCTGCGAAGACGGGTGGAGCCAGCGAGGTAACGGGAGTCGACTTGGACGAAGATGCTTTGGTGATGGCGAAAAAGAATGCGGATATCAACGATGTGCGCGTTCGTTATGTGCATGCAGACGCTTTTGCATATATGCGTGATATGGTTCGCAATGGAAAACAGTACGATGTGGTTGTGTTAGATCCCCCCAAGCTGATTCGATCGCGTGCGGAACTTGAAGAAGGAACACGCAAGCATTTGGATTTGAATCGACTTGCAATTCAGCTCGTAAAACGTGGTGGGGTGCTTTTGACCTGTTGTTGTGCAGGATTACTTGACGGGCCGTCTTTCTTGAACGTGGTGCAATCAGCAGCGCGTACAACGGGTGAAGTTGTTGAGGGGCATCGCAGTCGTGGCCGAGTGGTGCAGATCATTGAGAGTCGTGCTGCTGCGATGGATCATCCGATGGCGACACATTGCATGGAAACCGGTTACTTGAAGGCTTATTGGGCAAGAGTGCTTTGATGAACTCGGGGTTGATCTATTGGGCCGCGTAAGCATCGGTTATTCCTGTGATGGTTCTGCAGCGGTCGAGCTTTCTGTTATAGCTTGGCCGTTGAGTTGTTGCAGCAACTTCAGCGCACGTTCGAATCGGGGGGCTTCTTCGAGTGCTTTCAAACAGTATCGTTTCGCCTTTGAAATCTCGGATTTAACGTCCGAGGATTGTTTCGATAGAAGTTCATAGGCCGTGGCCAGGCGTAGGAAGACATCTGAAGGATCGATGGGATCAAGTTCTGAGAGGGCCATGAGCGATTCGATGGCCACTTGTGGTTTATGAAGCTTCTCACCGCAGATAGCGAGGTTGTTAAGGGTTGGCTGATGAGTCGGATTGATGGCAAGGAGTGCGTTACACCACGATTCGACAGATTGGTAGTCGTTGGTTTGACTGTCGAGTTCGATCAGACGAAGCAACGGTTTTGAGTCGTGAGGATCAATGCTTGTAAGGGATATTAAAGCCTTGCGTTCTTCGGTTGGGTGATCGAGTTTGCGTTCGAGGGCGATCAGTTTTCGAAGAGCACTAGAGGGGGCGGGATCCTCTGGCCATTGGTTCACTAGCGCTTGCGCTTTGATCTGGGCCTCTTGGAATTTCCCTTCAGCAAGAAGTAGATCGAGTTGTTGGTGAAGAGCCCAGTAGGATAAATCTTGGTTCGTAGTTTGTTGCTTTGGTGAAGGTGGGGTTAGGTCAAGTTCCGGGGCGATTTTTCCTGCACGAGCGATCGCATACTTGATGAACGCTTGGTCAAAGCCTTCTAGGCTAGTGGTACGCCTAGTGATGGCTTGGGATATTTCGAGTCCATTGCGAAGATCTTCAAGTAGAGCCAGCAGGCCGTCGTGACCGAATTGTTCAATCCAGAATTCGACAACCCAGGAAGCTATAAAGTAAGCGAACTGGAGTCTCTCGGGTGATGAGGGGGCAAGAAACATGCTACTGAGTTGGCTTGGAGGTGCGAAGTCACCTGAGCGGATCCAATGGAGGTAGGAAGGTTGTGGAGGTTCACCCCAGCCAGGCTTTCTTTGGTGTTCTTCATAGACGGAGATTCCTTCAGAAAGCCACCTTGGCATTTTGTTCGCTGTGAGTTGTAGGGTGATCACATGGCAGTATTCATGCCATAGGACAGACTCCCAGTTGTGTTCGACTTGAAGTGCAGAAGGGGAGTTCGCGGTGATGACTTGGCCGAAGCACACGCCGAGGAATCCTTCGCCGCCAGGAAGTCCGAAGGTACGAACAGCAAAATCTCTTTGTTTAGCGAACAAGTCGACAACGATAGGTTCACGGATATTTGCGTGGTATTTTTCTTTGAGTGTTGTTCTTGCCTCGGAGAGGATTTGAGTAACTCGATGGCCAAATAGTTTGGCTTCGTTTTTATCCATGCGGATCAGGAATCCATCAGTTTCGATCGTAGTATACTTATCGAGTTCGCCTTTGAGGATTTGCAGGTTGTAGTTTGTCACGTTGAAGGGGTTGGCTTCTCGGGCTGCTTGAACCATTTTCCACCCTTCTGTTTCATTCCCGAGTCGCAGTAGGTCTTGGGCGAGTTGTGTTTGAGCGGGGTGGAATGTCGGATCGGCTACAATCGCTCGTTGTTGGTATTTCGCACCTTCTTCGAAGCGATAGTGCATCGATAGGTTTTTGCCTATGGTGTGATCAACGAGTGGGTTCAGGGTTCGTGGGGTTAGTGCTTTTGAGCGGAATTGAGCTTCGTTTTGAAAGTCGTTTCCCAGGTGTGCGATGGCTGCTCGCAAAGCCCATAGTTGGCTGGAAATGGGATTGATCGATTCGATTTTTTCTAAGACCAAAAGGGCTTGTGAATAGTTCTCAGCATCCATGAAGGATTGGGCTTGCAGCAGTAGCGATGGAATGTGTTCCGGGTTGATTTCAAGGGCGCGTTTCAAGTGATTGACGGCTCGCGATTTGTCGGAGAGTACCCAGGTTTGGTAAGCGAGTTGTTGTATTTCCGGATCTGAATCCGAGATCTTCAACGCTTTGCTGATCGCATCGGCGGCGACCTGAAAGTCCGATTTATCGAGTGCCATCTTTGCGATTGCTTTGTGCGCTTCGATGTTTTTCGGATCCGCTTTGAGTGCTTGATCAAAGCAGAGTTTAAGGACTTGTTTGGGATCTTCGTTTTTCAATAGAAAGAATTCGCCGAGCGGGATCAATTCGGATTTCGTCGAATATCTCCAGGGGCTTTTCTGGATTAGTGCAGCTAGGTCGTCGAGCTGCTGTTGGGCTTTTGTAGGTAGGTTATTTTCAAGGTAGATTTGGTATCCGAGAAGTCTAAGTCGCATCGAATCGCTGAATCGCTCAAGGGAAGCTTCGTAGACACGAAGAGCTTCCTCCGGTTTGCCTTGGGTGAGAAGTGTTGAAGCGAGGATACGGGGCCAAGCTTCGTTCCAAGTTTTCTTCTCGACCTGTTCTCTTGCGATCTGGATCGCTTGAGCATAGCTTCCTGTTCGGATTAGTTCTTGTGCTTTCGATGGATCGATCGACGGGCTTTGTGCAGGAAGGTTTGTCGCGAGAATGGATGCGATGATGAAGAGCGTTTCAAGAACGGTCCCGAGGGTTGAGCGTTTCTTCGGCGAGGCTAGTCGACGTGTTTTTGTGTCATCTGCGATGTTTGAATGATGGATTTGTTTAGATCGTGTTTCTGATGGATGAAGATTCATGCCGAGAATTCGCGAGCGGATAGAACGGTTGGTGGTTGAATAATTCGTTACAATATACGGTGTTCCGAGGGTCGGAACAAAGAATTGTTGGATTACGTTTTAGACTGGGAGAATCGTATGCGTTTGATTATTGCACTGGCGCTTGTTTTGGGGTTTGTCTCGCCGTCCTTCGCAGAGACTTGGACTTTGGATGCTGAGAAGTCCAAGATTGACTTTGTTGGTAAGAAGCCCGAAGGAGCTCACAAGGGTGGCTTCAAAACGTTCAAGGCTGATGCGAAAGCCGATTTGCAATCGCCTCAGAACGGCTCATTGAAGCTTGAGATTCAAACTGAAAGTCTTTGGTCTGATGATCCGAAGTTGACCGAGCATTTGAAGAACCCAGATTTCTTCGATGTGCGCAAATATCCAAAAATTACCTTCGAATCCACAGCGATTGAGGCGAACAGTGAAGACGACGTCAAGTTGGTTGGCAAGTTGACGATGTTGGATAAGACTGTTGAGATCAAGGTGCCATGCAAGGCAACTCTTGGAGAAGGAACAGCGGACTTGCGTGCTGAGTTCAAGCTAGATCGCACGAAGTTCGGTATGAATTATGGAAAGGGCAAGATTGCCGACGAAGTGGAAATCGTTGCTAACTTGAGTTTCAAGCGACCGTAATTAGGGAAACCGGTCAGACGGTAATTGGTTAAGCCAAGCGAGGCATTTCGCAGCTTGCTTGGGATTACGGAAGATACTGTGAACGAAGTCGGATCATGCATTCGACTAGTGACCGGGGGGAAAGGTCATTTCCGAAGAGTCCTGAATGTTTGAAAGGGCTCTTTGGATCCTCCCAGCATTGGTTCCAAAGGATGGCGTCCACGTTTTGTTTTGCGAGAAGTAGTTGAAGGATTTCCAGGCCGCTCGGGGGTGTTGTCCCTGCGTAGGAGAGACATTGATTTTGATCCGTGTTTGCGTAGAGCGAGGGAGGGATTTCCGGAGCGGTGTCATCGTCTGATTCATCAGACGATGTCTGTGTAGAATTCGAAGGATACCTCCAATGGGAAACGACTTGGTCGGCGGCTCGAGCACTCTCAGGCGTGGGTGAAGTACTCTGGGATATGGGAGTCGTGAGCCGAATAAGCAGCGAGCGGTTTTGGATGCTCCAGTGGTCGATCAGATCCGAGATAGCGGGAAGGTCCATTGGAAGGGTTCCGTTGGGCCAGTAGTTCAGATTCAATTCGAGTCCAATTCCTGCGATAACCCGATCGTGAGCTCGTATAAGGCTTTCAGCAAAGATCACCGGGTTGATGGCGTGCGGCCCGTGTCTCATGTTTTCAGCTGCTGGTAGATCGACTGAGAAAATGATAGGGGTTTTGGGATCCACAGTGTGGATAAGGTTGATGATGCTGCAAGCAAGTTTTAGGGACTGTGCGTCATCTAGTCCGGTGGCTTCGCAGTTGTTTAGCCCGGTGCAAGCATCCCATAGTTGGACCAAGCCTTGGCACTGAGAGATTAAATTCTGTGCTTTTTCGAGAATGGCATTTAGCAAGTTCTCGAAGGAAGGGTAGGAGAGGGAGTTTCGGATGATATGGATGTCTGTAGGGCTGACGAGCGGACCTGCGACAACACGGAGGTTCTGTGACTTGGCCCATCGCAGTTGATCGATCGTCAAAGATCCGTTTTGCAAGCGTAGTTGGTTCGCTGAGAGCGAACTTATAGAAAGGTCGATGCCGATGGTATTGCAAGCGGGCAGAAGGGGGACTGCGAAATCTTTCCAATTACCTTCGCTTGGTAGGCGAACGCCGAAGAGTGTTTGGAGTTTTTCGTTGTTTCGGATGCGCGCGTGAAGATTTTGTGTGACATAGGCGCGGGCAAGCGGGCGAGCAGCGCTGATCGCAAGGTCAATTGACTGTTGAGCTAATGCGTCGCTGAGAGTTGGATTATCTTTCTCTAGAATCGCTTGAATGAAAACATCTGCGGCTTGATCGATAAGCTCGGTGTGAGAATTTGGTATTCGAACGCCGGCTCGATCCCAGAAAAACGCATCGGTGCGAATTCTGTGAAGAGTACCTCGGGCGAGTTCAAGAAGAAGGTGGTAGGTGGGTTGATTTGTTCGAAGGGACGCGGTGGACAAGACTATCGGCCCGAAATCTCGAGTGGGCCAAGGCATTGAGAGTTTGCAGGAATCTCTGCTGCTAATTTCAAGAACGAGTTCGTCGTCTTGGAGGAAGTTCACCGATGCGATGGGAAGAGCATCGAGTCCGGCGACGAACGCGGTTTGCCAAAACCTCGGGTCAAACTCCGAGGGGTTTGGTACTCGAAACCGCATCATGGCCATAGAGGTGCCTTAGCTGAACGTACTAGGGTTCCATCGGTGTTGACAATCGATTCGATGGTTTCCGATGCACCCTAGAGGATCAGTCCCCACGAAGCTTCAGGTTCAGAACGGTAAGTTTTTCGCGAACTTCCGTCAGCGAGGTGACACCAAAGTTCTTGCATTCGAGCAAGTCATCTCCGGTTTTGCGAATCAGTTCACCGATGGTGTTGAGTTGGAGTCGAACCATGCATTTGCGAGCCCGAACTGAAAGGTTCAGTTCGGAAATGGGTCGATCTAGCAAGACCAGTTGATCAGGTGACATTCCAGAAGTATCAGGCAGCGGATCTGCTTGAGGTTTTTCGTGAGCGAATTGCCCAAGCGAAAGGCCCTTGGCAGACAACATCTCCTTGATCTCAACGAGCGATGTTTCGCCGAAGTTTTTGCTTGATAGAAGCGATTGCTCGGAAACTCGGGTGAGATCTCCCAGAGTGCGAATTCCCATCTTCTGAAGGCAGTTTCTGGATCGAACGGAGAGTTCGAAATCGGTGACTGGTACATTGAGAAGTTGGGCTAGTCTTTGCTGTTGCTGCTGTGTTGCTTCGTCGATCGACTCAGGTCCACCAGCGACGGCGTCTTTGAGGTACATCTTTGCAACTGAATGGTTTGGACAGGTCTCCAAAACACGGCGATAGCAACCTTGTGCCTTGTTGTAATCATTTCGGTCTTCGTACATGAGCCCAAGGTTCAGCAGGGTACCCACGTGCGAAGGGATTACACTTGCGCCGCGTTGGTAGAGTTCGAAAGCGCTCTGGTCGCTTCCCATTCGGTCGTACTCAAGTGCTAAGCCGAAGATAGCACCGCCATGCTTGGGGTTATGTTGCAAAGCGCGTTGGTACAGAGCGATGACTTCGGGAAGGTTTCCGCCGATGGAAGCGAGAGTCGCGGCGCGTTGGTATGGGTATTCAGGGTGCTGTTCTACAGGGCCAAAAATATTATCTAAAATTTGAAGAGCTTCTTCTTTGCGGCCGAGATACCGAAGTGCTTCGGCTCGCGAAAGTTGGCACCATTCTGCGGTATATCCGGCTTTTTCAGCCGCGTTGTAGAATTCGATCGCTCTGTCGAATTGATCCAGTTGAAAGGAGGATTTACCCAAGTAGTACTGCGCTAACGCTCCGCCGTCACCTTGGCGAAGAGCCGAATCGGCTTCTTGAAAACGTCCCAGCAGGTAAAGGCAAACGCCAAGTCGCGTTTGAGTAGCTGGCGAGAGGTCGGGAGTTTGTTGTAGTTCTTGGACCGCATCCTTGAGAAGAGCTAGCTGTGTGAGATCTTCTTCGATAACACGAGTGATCTTTTCGATGTCCGCTGGTCCGAAGGACTGATTGGAGAGAACGACTTCGCGAATATCGGCGCTTGAACCGGTGACCATTGCTTAACCTCTAATAGGCGGATTTCTCAGAGAGAAACAAACCATTTGGGTATGTAGGGACGAACATGTAATCGAAGCCGGCAGTGGGAGTCGAACCCACAACCCCCGCATTACGAATGCGGTGCTCTGCCAATTGAAGCTATGCCGGCATGCCAATTTCGTGGGAAAACATCCTACGAAAGGGTTGTAAAGTAGACAGATTCCTGCGGAAACGTCAAGTCCCGTAGGGGATCCTAGGCGCTGCGGGGCAGGTGCGGCGGTAGGGAAGCGGAGTTCGCAGTCGAGCCAGATGAAGCGGATGGTGGATTTTTTGCGGGGAATCGGCTCTTGAACCACCACTTTTCGAAGAAATTGGGGGATCGAAGTCGTCGGTCATCGGCGGTCACGACGTGGCGTTTTCCGGTTCGGGTCTCTAGCACTAATTGCGAATCGGTTATTTCGCGAACGATCCAGTATTTGTCTACTTCGTACGAGTAGAGTTCGCCGTGTGGAGAAGGAGAGATGTTTTTCGCTCGTTTGCCCGGAGAAAGTCCATGTTTTTCCCGAGTGCAAATCACCCAGTCGTTGATCTTGAATCGAGTTGGATCCATTTTGATTTCACTGTACTCCTTACGGACCAAAAGGGAACGTGGAAACGGCGGAGGTTGGAGGTGATTCGAACGCTCTAGGCTTTCAAATCCCATGTATGCGCCACCTCGTGCAGGTTAGATCTCCGCCTAGATTCCATAGGGAATTGAAATGTCCCTATATAGTTTTCTGGTCGCAATATCCTTACTGCTTTTGTCGATGGTATCCTATTTTTCGATCCCTGTCCGCTAAGTCTAGTCCAATCCATAGCTTAGACGGACATTTAAAGGTTTTTTCATCGATCGGACCGGAAGCCGAGTTGCGGCGGTTGCCAGTTGATGGGCGCGGCTATATTCTGAAAGGATTCGTGTAGGCGGCTGTTTTTCCTTGGACTGGAATCGATTCTCGTCAAGGATTCACTTCAAAACGATTGAACGATTTATGTCGGACCATTGGAATTCGTTGGCAAACTTGCTTGGTACCCCTAACCTTAAGCCCCGAAGCAAGAAATCGAGGGAAGAGGACGTATCGACGGCCCCTCAATCGACTCCAGCAACGACACCCAATCCCGCGGCACTCCATGAAGAAGTCGCCGCTCCGACGCCGACTCCACCCGCACCGACTTCCAAGCCACGGGGCGGAAGGGGAGCAAGCAAAAAACAAGTCGCTGATCAAGGAGCAAAAGATCAGAGTCCTGTTGAGCAACCAGAAATTCAATCCTTCGGTGGTGATTTGGTTTCCGAAGAGACTCCTGCGGTGCAGCCTGAAGAGTCGAAACGAGGCAGTCGTCGCTCGCCTCGCGGAAATGAAAACCGTGGCAGTGAGAAGGGGGGCAATGAGAAAGGTGGAAGGCAGCGGGCCAAGCGTGGGGAAGATGTTGTGGAGTCCCAGGAACAACCCGCTGTGGATGTGCCGATTGAAGAAGTTCGACTGGAGCCTCAGATCCAGCCGCAAGCGGAAGTTCTCCCTGAAGTGGTGTCCGAAAAGGCACCATCGGTTTTGAGGACATCGTGGGATGCTGTCGCGAACTTTTTCGGAATGGGGGGAGGCGGGGAATCGGCCTCGCAAGAGTCTCAGAAAGCCCCAGTTTCTCGCAATGAACCGGCTTCTCGCAAAGAACCGGCCTCTCGCAGGGATACAGAGTCTCGCAGGGAGACCTCGTCGCGAGCGGCTCAGTCGCCGCAGGGTGATCGTCCTGGAACGAGAGAAAATCGTAGGGATGATCGAAGCGAGAGAGTGAGCGAGCAAGATGCTGGAAGGGGAAAGAAGTCCAGTGCTTGGGGTGGAGAAATTGCGACTCAAGGAGCTGACTCCGTCGAAGCTTCTGTCGATGCGGTTCTCGAACGAGGATTTGGTGCAAGCGCGTTTGCAGAAGACGCTTCGAATCGCGAATTGGAAAATCAAGGTTCTGGTTCATCGCGATCTGCCGAGGTTCAACAACCGGCAGGACGTGGTCGAGACAAAGGCAGGCAAGATGGCCGGTCGCAAGATGATCGCCAGCGCGATGATAGGCAGCGTGATGATCGATTTGGTAACCGCAGAGGGGCTCAGGGACGCAGGCCTGAACGCGAGAAATCGGATCGCGAAAGAGAGACCTCTGCATTCAAAGACACCGACGATCGGTTGGACAAAGATCTACCAGAAGAACCGGTAGCTTTTTCGTCCGAGTCCGACGAAGTTGTGGAGCAACGGGATCGTCGTGGCGAACGTCGTCCTCCGCGACGGGGCTTGTCGAATGAATCACAGGAAGAGCGAGCACCCAGAGGGCGAACAGATAGACCAGAACGATCCGAGCGACCAGAACGCGCTGAGCGACCAGAGCGGGCCGAGCGACCAGAGCGAGCCGAGCGACCAGAACGCGCTGAACGACAGGGGCGTGTGGATAGACCCGAGCGTGCGGATCGTCCTCAGGCGGATTCAGAAGTGGGGGGCAGACCACCTCGACGCGAACGCGATGGCGAGAGAGGTTCTCGCGGACCGGCTCGGGACTCGGATAGAAATTCCCCTCGCGCGGATGCGCGTCGAGATACACGCAACGACGAGAACCGCGATACCCGAAATGAAGATCGCCGCGAGGATCGAAGGCAAGAGCGTAGCTCGGAGGTCTCCGGTCGCAACCCGCGCCGTGGTTCAAGAGATACTCGTGATGCTGAGGTAGGTTTTGGTGACGGTGTCAGCTTTGAAGGGGCGAGTCGTTCGGGTTCCGCATTTGATGAACCAGAGTCGTTGGAATTCTCCTCCCGCGAGAACCGGGGGCGGGATACCGATAAAGCAGGTCAAGACAACCCCCGCAACGAAAGGCCATCTAGGCGACGACGCGGTCGAGAAGAAGACTCCGAAATCTCTGACGATGATTCGGGAGAATTTGAAGATCGTGATGAGCTTCGAGTTCGAGCCGGTCGCATTCCAAGTTGGGAAGAGACCGTAGGTGTTCTAATCGAGGCGAATATGGAGAACCACAAACGGACTCCTTCCGGTGGTGGTGGAAGGCCTCGTCGCGGTCGTCCAGGAAATCCTTAATTGCTCAGCAGCTTTATTTAGAGCGATTTTATTTAGAGCGATTTCTGCTGTAAAAGCAAATTCACTACGCCTTGGACTTGTCGCGAGGCGGTGAGGGGGTTGCTTGTTTTAATCGTACGTTTATCGCGATATCCCGCTCCGATTTTCTAGGGGAGCAAGCTCGCTTTTACCCCATTCTTTCGTCTTGATACCCTCGTTGATTTTGGGATACTTGTTACCCCCCAAAAGGTTGGGTAGTCCCCCGCTTGGATGGGAGCAACGATGCGCATGGAGATTGGATTCATCGTGTTGACCGATATGTGTTGGTCATTCTCGAGGGGTCCTTTGTTATCAACAAGGAGACAATGAAATGTACAAGAACCTCAACGCAGCTGCGCTGGGAATTTCTGGGCGACAGAGCGAGTTGATTGAATTAGCGATGACGTTTGGGTTTCAGGGGTTGGACATCGATGCATTGGATTTGGAGAAACGATGTGCACGCACCGATTTTCCCAAGGCGTCTCGATTTCTTCTGAGCTCAAAGATGAGGGTAAGCAGTTTTGATGTCCCGGCAGATCTTGATGCGGATGACTCGGTCTTTGAAGAGTCGCTCAAAGTTGTCGAATCCGTCGTTGCCGTGGCGGGGCAGGTGGGGGCGAGAGCTGGGATAGCGAGGATTCCCGCAGCTACGGATCGCTCAGCGTTTCCTCAGTATTTCGAATGGATTCGCAGTAGAATCGATAGGCTCGGAGGGATTTTCGAGAAGCACTCGGTTTTACTGGGGTTGGTCTTCTCGACGTACAGCGAAGCGCGAGCGGGTAAGCAATACACCTTTGTTCATGATGTCCCAGGAGCTCTTGCGTTGTATAACGCTTGTAGTTCGCCGGCTGTGGGGTTGGTAATCGATAGCTTTGACTGGACGGTCGGCAAGGGGACTTGGGAGCAGCTAGCTACGTTGCCAGGGTCGCGAATTGCGGGATTCAATATTGCGGACTTGTCGGATATCCCGTCCGCTGAAACTTGCGATAAGAGTGCCAGGTTGGTGGCTGGAACAACGGGAAAAATTGACAACGCCAAGTTTGCCACGATGTTGCACCAGCAGGGGTACGATGGCCCAATCACGTCTTGTCCTGAGGCATCGAATTTCGGGACGGTCACTCGCGACGCAATTGTTTCTCGGGCTCAAGAAGTACTCGATCAAACGTTGCAGAAAGCGGGACAGCCGACTCAGACTCGCCGCCCCGATTTGGTAGTCGCCGATACCGATACGAGTTTCGAGCAGTTCGGCACGGACGCTTAATCGCAAATTTGGACGGTTTCGGGTCAGGGGGTAAGGTTTGGAAATAGCCCTCTGACCCCCAACGCGAAGGAAACTTGCGGCTATACTGTAGGGTCTATTTAGACTCGAATTGGGTAAAGGCTAGTCGGGAGTTTGGGAGATGTCGAAACTGACCCTTCGCGTAATGAAAGGTTCCGACCGCGGTCGTGTCTTTGCAGAATTGACCCCTCCTATCACGATCGGCCGCGAGGAGGGCAATACGATTCAGCTTAACGACGAGCGGATCAGTCGCTTTCATTGCAAGATTCTTGCTGACAACCAGCATTTGGTCCTCACCGATCTGGAGAGTACGAATGGCACAAAGCTCAATGGGCAGGATTGTCAGTTGCGGATTCTGCGTTTTGGGGATTTGATCGAAATCGGCCGTAGTACTCTTTGGTTCTGTAATACCGAACAGATTCGCTCCCGCGTGAGCGAGACGTATTCATTGCCTGATGGGAACCGTCCAGAACTCAGGGACTCTGAAATTGACTTTGACGTCGATTCTGATTTGTTCGATTCGGCTGAGAAATCCATTGAATCGAGAGGTGTGCCGAAGTTGCCTGATCGGTTGAGCCCGAGTCAAGCGGCGCATTTGTCCGAGTTGCTTGAGTATTTACATACCGGTATCGGCGAGGTGGTCGACGCGGTTCAGGTGATTGATAACAAGGGCGCGGTAGCGGTGGATTATGCTAAGTGGCAAGCACTTTTATTGGTTTACGGAAATCTTGCAGAGTTAATTCGCGGGATCGCTGATCCTGATTTTCGACTTCCTGGTTAAAATTGCCTTCGTCGGGTTATCAAGGGAAGGTTAACTCGGAAAGTGTGTTTGCTTAAGGATCGTATCTTAGAGTTGGGGGGGGAATGGTTGAGCGTATAAGGGAAACACTGGTCTTAGGAGTAGACGCTGGCGGATCGAAAACGCGAGCGATGTTAGCCAAGTTGGATTTGCGTCGCGCTCGTGATCCCCGCGAATGGCGAGACTCGTTGGAACTGCTTGGGCAAGGTGAAGCAGGGCCTGGGAATCCGCGATCGGTGGGTTTCGATACTGTTTACGAAAACATTCAAGCGGCGTGTGATGATGCGTTTCGAAATGCTAGTCGATCGCGGAGCAAGGTCGATTCAGTTTGTATCTGTATGGCTGGAGTTGGTCGGGCGGATCAACGAGAACCAGTGGCTCAGTGGTGTGAGCAAGTCGATTTGGCAAATCGTATCCGTATCAGCGAGGACGTCTCCCCAATTCGTTGGGCTGCCCTTTGGGAGACACGTCACGTTATCGAAGGCCAATCGAGAGTAACTCCATTGCCGATGACGGCAAGTGATTGGAACAACAGCGTTACCCTCATCGCTGGAACTGGTTCGATTGTCTCTGCTACTAAGGACTCGCAGGTAGCGGATTGGGAATTGATTCGGGAGTCGAGCAGCACCGTCGAAGGGGCCGCAATCTATGGGCTGCATGAACCTGAACTCACCTCGGTTCGTGTTGGTGGTTGGGGGTATATTCTTGGGGATGAGGGGAGTGGTTACGCTATAGGGCTGGCTGCGCTGAAAGAAGTTTGTCGGGCGCACGATTCGGGAGAGCAACTCTCTGCCTTGCATCAAGTTCTTTTGAAAGAGCTTGGGTGTAAGAGCCCGATTGAATTGATTCCGATTGTTTACACCCAGCCAATTCCGAGACCGAAAATCGCGAGCTTGTATCGCCATGTGGTTCGCCACTCCGCAAGCGATCTGATAGCTGCCAAACTGCTTGAATATGCAGCGAGTGATCTAGCTGAGCTAATCGCTTCGGGCGCTAGCAGAGCCGGGCTCAATGCTAGGGGGTACCGATTGGCATTAAGCGGTGGGACTTTGCTGGAGAAATCCCCTTTAGTTCCTGCGATTCTAAGACACTTAGATGACCTTGGGATGACTCCAATGATGAGTCATCAAGTCGCTGATCCGGTCTTAGGTGCTGTAGTTATGGCTTCGCTACCCTGGGACTCGAGCCTAAGCGGACCTCGTTTGGATTAGCCAGAGATTCGCGCGATGGACAGCGTTTCTTAAAGAATTGCGCTGATCGGTGTCCCTTTGCTGATAGCTAAAGGGCGAGAAAGCTTGTCGTGAATTTCCGTCGATGGAGAGAATCCCAAGCAGTGGTAAATTGTTGCGGAGAGGTCTTGAGGTTCGACTCGTCCTTCGATTGGATACGCACCGTGACGATCCGAAGCACCATAGATACGTCCTCCTTGGATTCCCCCACCTGCAAGGGCTCCGCTGAAGACATGTCCCCAATGGTCACGTCCGCCGCTCGGGTTGTGTTTTGGAGATCGTCCGAACTCACCGATCCAAACCACCAACGTGTCCTCAAGCATTCCGCGTTGATGAAGGTCTTCTAGCAACGCTGAATACGCTTGGTCCATCGGCGGCATCAAGACGTTCTTGAGGCGTTGAGCATTGTTTGCGTGGGTATCCCAAGCTGGTGCGTTGTCGGGGTCGTCTTTCCATCGTGTCCAATTGACTTGGACAAGTGACACGCCGGATTCTACAAGTCTGCGAGCTAGCAGAACACTTTGCCCGAACCGGTTTCGGCCGTAGCGATCACGCACCTCGGGAGTTTCTTGGTCGAGAGCAAAAGCGGCTTGAGCCTCTCGAGTACGGATCAAATCGATTGCTTTATTTTGCCAAGCGTCCCAGCGTTGAAGCTGCGGGGAGTTTTGGTGTTGATCGAGTTTTCGGTTGAGTTGTGAGAAGAAGGCATGTCGTTGTGCAAAGTGTTCAAGAGAAACTTCGGCTGGGAGGGCGATGTCAGGAACTTTGAAATCCGGCGCGTTTGGGTCGCACTGAATCAGCCATGGATCGGCGTGGCTACCGAGCCAGCCGGAATCTTGGCCTGGCCATAGAAGTCGGCCGGTATTCCAGATCGGTTCGGGTAATCGTACAGCTCCTGGTAACGGACCGTGATCTCCTTTAAGGTGTCTCACGACAGCAGCCATGCTTGGCCAGTCATTCGGTGGCCCGGGGAGTGAATTCTCTGCGTTACGAGGGGAGTGAGGTTGGCCGGTAAGCATCCAGTAGCCGCTTGCCGAATGCGCGTTATCGTCGGTCGCCATGGCGCGAAGGACGGCGATGTGTTGCGTAAGTTTCGCGGTCAGGGGCATCAGTTCCCCGACGTGCAATCCGGGTGTCGATGTCGCGATCGGTTTCGATTCCCCACGGATTTCTTCGGGTGCATCCGGTTTCGGGTCCCAAGTTTCATGTTGGGGTGGCCCCCCTAGCATGAAAAGAACGATGCAACGTTTCGCTTTCCCGAACGAGCTTGCGATCGCGCTTGGGGATTTTTCTGCAGACGCAGGTGGGTTGGGCGAGTTCGCTTGGAGCGAACTATTGGCCAATAGGTGATTGAGGCCAAGTCCAAAGGCGCTCAGTGAACCTACCCGGAGCCATGTCCGGCGATTGACACCGTCGCAAAGGGTCTGTGAAGGGCCTTGGAAGTTGAGCATAGTGAGGCTAGCCTTGAGTCACAGAACTATCCGAGGAGTTCGGGGATAGGTTTTCCGTGATCGACAATTGGTGTTGGACGCCCATTGAAATCCTTGATGAAGGTCGAAGCGGCATCGATACCGAGGTGATGGTAGATCGTTGCGAGGAAATCCCCTGCGGAACATGCACGTTCGATGGGATCTTCACCCCGCTTATCGGTAGCCCCGATGACTTGTCCGGTCTGGATACCACCACCGGCCCAGATATTTGAGAATGCGCGTGGCCAGTGGTCACGACCGGGTTGGATGGTACCTGCCGCAGCGCTAGCGTTGCCCGCACCCGTGCTTGGGGAATATTCGATTTTTGGGGTGCGACCGAATTCACCAGTGACTACCACGAGCACTCGTTTATCGAGGCCTCGGGCGTAAATGTCTTCGATCAAAGCCGTTACGGCTTGATCGTAAGCTTCCGCGCGGAATCGCAGCGCATCGAAGACGTGGTGATTAACAGCGTGGTCATCCCAATTGCCGACGCGACCACAAAGTTGACCGCTGAGGCTCGTGGTCAGGACTTCTACTCCGGCTTCGATAAGCCGTCGAGCCATCAGCAGTTGTTGTCCCCAAGCGTTTCTGCCGTAGCGATCGCGCGTCGCGTCATCTTCTTTGGTGAGGTCAAAAGCTTCTTTGGTTTTGGGGCTCGTGAGCAAGGAGATCGCTTGGGACTCGAATTGATCCAATGCGCCGAGTTCTCCGGCGCGATCGAAAGCGCGGGTTAGGGTATCGAGTTTTTGTCGAAGCGAACTGCGTCGGTCGAGTCGTTGGACTTCGTTCGGATCATTGAGTCCAATATTTGGGACGGAGAAATTCGGGGCGCTTGGATCACCGGATACAGTAAACGGGGAGTACATGTCTCCCAAGTACGCTGGGCCGTTGTATTCCAGAGGAGGATTGATCCCGACGTACCTTGGGAGTGGATTGTCGCGTTGATCTTGTTGAGATCGCAGAAAGTTCGTGACCGTCATCCAGTCAGGGTATTTCGGTTTTGGTTTATCTCGCGTGTCGGGGTCTCCGGAAAGCATTTGCATCGAGCCGGCCGGATGCCCAGGAGCGGTCTGCCGCATGGAACGCAGGACGGTGAATTTATCTGCGATCGCGGCTTGGCGTGGCAGCAGTTCGGTGAAGTGCAATCCGGGGACTTTGGTTCCGATGGTACTAAACGGGCCGCGATATTCGCTTGTCGCCTCCGGTTTTGGATCGTAGGTGTCGATGTGCGAGCATCCGCCTGGCTTCCAGACCATGATGACCGCTGTTTTTTCTTTGGAAGCGGACTTTGGAGCAGAACTCAGCGGGTCAGCCGCAGCGGCGCTTTGGGATTGAAGTCGAAGGATGCCCGGAAGCGAGAGGCTGGCAAAGCCTCCTAACCCCATGGATAGAAAACCCCGACGATCGGTCGGTCCGGCACAACGGTGGTGGTTCATGGGAGGGCATTCCTGGTATGGGAGGGGGGAATGTTCGCGAATCGGAGGGGGATGTATGCCTCTGAATTATACTACATGAAACCCGTCGTGACATGCTACGGCGGATCTTCTCCCAAGGATTATTCGGTCGGCTTGCGAATCGCTGGGGATCCGTGGATACTTTCCGTGGATGCGGCTCGAGTCAAGGATTTGGCCGTTCGAAGACCAACGGCCTAGGGTGAGCCGTTATATTGTTTACTGACCCATTATTCCTCTCAGCAGAAAAGTAGCGATGTTAAAACTCAAGAACAATATCCGTCAGTCGATCGTTGGATGGTGCTATCAGGCTTGTGGCGACCAGTGGTCATTGGATCGTCTGTGCGAAGTCACAAAAGAGCTCGGATGTGATGCTGTGGAAATCATGCCGGTGGAAGATTGGGCGACGATCAAGAAGCACGGATTGAAGTGCGTCTTGGCACCGAATGGAATGCCCGGGGCGCCGTTCATCAAAGGTTTCAACAACAAGGCTTACCACGAAGAAGTCATCACGAGGATGACGCAAGCGATCGAAGACACGGCAGCTGCTGGTTTTCCAAATGTGATCGCTTTCACCGGCTACAAATGGCGCAATGCAGAAGATCCAAATAGCGGAGAGATTTCAAGAGGCGAATGTATCGAGAACTGCGTTGCGGGCTTGAAGCAAGTTGCTCGATTGGCCGAGCAACGAGGAGTGACGCTGTGCTTGGAGCATCTGAACACCCGCGATGATACTCACCCGATGAAAGGCCATCCGGGATATCAAGGGGATGATCTTACGCTCGTTGCCGAAATCGTTCGAGGTGTAGGCTCGGAGCGCGTGAAGATGTTGTTTGACGTCTACCACGTGCAGATCATGCACGGTGATGTCATGCGACGCTTGGAAGAGAACTTCGATCTCATCGGACACGTTCACGTCGCAGGGAACCCTGGACGCAAAGAACTCGATGATGATCAAGAGATCAATTTCCCACCGATCATGCGGTTGCTGCATCGCTTGGGGTACAAGGGATACGTTGGCCAAGAGTTCATCCCGACTCGCGACGCGTACGAGGGGCTCAAGGAAGCGGTTCTGCTTTGCGATGTGTAGCTCTTGCAAGGGATCAACACGTGTAGCTATCGCACGGAAAAACCCGTGTAGCGATTGCTACGGATCAACCGCAGAGGTACAGCAATAAAGCATTCCAGAAGCAAACGACTTTGCCTTTTTGAGCATCGTCGTTCGGTGCTGATGGTTAGTAATTGAATTGGAACTGCATTCGCAATACATCACCGACGAACTGACCGTAGGACAAGGTGTTCGCTTGGGAACGCGTTGCGGTGTTGGTACGATCGGCAAATGTGTAGACCGTCGTCAACTCAGCCGATGAGTTCATTTGCCACTCAAGCCCGATTTCGTAGTCATCAATCCTTGCGTATGGTGCGTTCCGCTCTGTTTTGTATCCACCCCGGAAGTACTGATACCGCAAGAACGGGAACATGACCCCATAGTTGCTCTTGTACTGATACATCGTTTGAGCGTAGCCCCCTTTGACCGACTGCTCTTCAATGGCTGTTTGCTTGGCGTTCAATGCCGGGCCTCGGCCAACGTTCCATTCGGCTTGGAAACCCAAAGGTTGCGGGTAATAGATTCCAGACCATCCGATTCGCTCGTCAGAATATCCGGTGGACTTCGAGAATGGGTTGATCAAGCTTCCCGTTCCAAGGGGTGACACAGGAGATGTCAAAACGTTGTAATCACCTGTATAGCCTTGAATGCCGAGTTCGTAGAGTTGGCCATTTGGGAGCGTTCTTGGGAGTGTGAACCGTGCTACAACGTGAAGGTTGTCGTTTTGTTCGCGAAACGATCCACCTTGCCCATTATAAACGCCTAACCCAAAGATTCCGTAGTTACCTGACCCCTTGAGCCCTTCGTCGATGGTGTATTTGAAGAAGTCCTGCGCAGATTTCGGTGTCCAGTAATAGAACACACCTAAGTCGCGTTCGTTGCGAGCAGCACTGTTGAAAGCATCATTTCGGTCCAGAGACAAACGGTTGGAACTCGATTGCATGTTCTCCCAACCATAAGGAATCTTCGATTGTCCTATCCGCAATCGGTGAACCTTGCCCGTATCTAAATACAGGTCGCTATACCAGTCTCGAATCTGAACATATTTGATCTGATCGTTGATACCAGGAATTGATGCCGCGAAGTCAGGCTGCAGATATACTCCGAGATGCTCCGACATGTCACCGGAGAAAATCAGCCGTGCTCGTCGAAGCAGAAAGCTTTGGTTATCACCTACGGAGCTATCACCCGGCAGATAACTCGGGAACGACCCGTCCTGCAAGTCCAGCGTTTCATTGATCCGGAACTGCGCGTATCCACGGAGCGTGTACTTCTCAAACCAAGTTTTCTTTTTCTTCTCGTCCTTCTTCTCATCTTTCTTGTCAGATTTTTTAGCGTCCTTGTCTTCGGACTTCTTCTCTCCGCTACCGGTTCCATCTTTGGATTTCGATTCACCTGACTTCGAATCCTTGGAGGACTCTGTTTGCCCTGAAGCCGTCGCGTCTTGGGGATCGAACGAAGGTTCGGTTTGCCTCGAAGTGTAGTATTGCAATCCCTGAGCATTTGTCGGGTTTGTTGCGTCGGCCGGAAAGAGGGCTTGGGAAGGGTCGGCCTGACTTTGAATGCTCGCCTCAAGGGCTCGGAGTCGAAGTTCAGTTTCTTTGAATCTCGCTTCGAGAAGCTCCAAAGGGGTTGCTGGCTCGGAGAGTTGAACCAATTCCTGAGCATTCGAGGAGATCTGTGGCCAAAGGGCCGCGTTGAATGCTAGGACCCCTATCGCCCATGATCGTTTGAATCCCAGAACACGACGCTGATGACAAAGTTCTGCATCGTTTGCGGCTATCTTTTTGCCTGCGGATCCAATTGGGCCAAAAGCCGATGTGAGTGATAGCATAAGCGAGGCTATTCCTAATAATCGATACAACCGTAACAGTCACGACAGGTTACGGAATCGGAATAACCGCTAAGAATTCGTCAACATATTCACGGAAAG
>Ga0255124_1000139_pt1 | contig 27409 bp, 17 predicted proteins | sample Law_Cont_RepB_8d_FD_188564 | JGI IMG/M metagenome (GOLD analysis project Ga0255124, IMG submission 188564) | Freshwater microbial communities from St. Lawrence River, New York, United States - Law_Cont_RepB_8d | ecosystem: Environmental > Aquatic > Freshwater > River | place: USA: New York... | reverse complement strand
ATTGATCCTGCGGTGGGCAGGGGAAATACCCCTCTCGGTGCCGGATTTTGTTGCCCAAATTTGGCTTCTCGTCTCTCCCGGTGTTCCATTGCCCTTCCGAACTGTCGAGAAAGTAGAAGCCGGAATGCTGAGTTTGGTCGAACCTCACGCTGTCAAAGACAAAAAACTCAATTTCAGGGCCAAAATTGGCTTGGTCGGCAATTCCGGTCGAGCGCATGTACAGTTCAGCTTTGCGAGCGACATTTCGCGGATCACGCGTGTAGTCCTCGCGTGTCAGCGGGTCGAGGATGCTGCACAGCATGACCATGGTTTTTTCGCGGCAAAATGGATCAATGAAGCTGGTATCTGGAATGGGTACCACCAGCATGTCGGATTCATTGATCCCTTGCCAACCGCGGACACTGGAAGCGTCGAAACCAAAGCCTTCCTCAAATGAGGCCTCTGTCAGGGCATCAGCGGGTACAGTGAAGTGCTTCCAAGCTCCGGGAAAGTCCATGAAACGAAGATCTACCGCGACCACCGCCTCACGACGGACCAACGCGATGACTTCCTTTGGGGTCACGGACAAATCCTCCCATTGGCAGAATGGCAAAAAACAATCGGCTGGCACCCGTTAGGCGGGTAGCCTGTCTAGGATGGTCAGGTAGGTTCAGGGCGGGAGAAGCCCATTAAATTTATCTAGATGCCAGAAGGCCACTTGCCAAGGCCAGCCTGTAAATATGGAAAGCACCGGAAAGGATTTGCTCCGGCTAATCCTACAAAATCGTCAGGAAGATTTACCCCGTCTGGTCTATTCAGACTGGCTCGAGGATCAATTTCGCCAAAATAATGACCCGGCTTTGGAAGCCCGGGCTGAGTTTATTCGCCTTCAGGTCCAATTAGGCTCAGTAGAAGGCATCCAGCCCGACCAAAGGTTGATTTTTCGCCGGGAGCAGCACCTAAAGCAAACATATGGGGCCTTTTGGGCCGGAGAATTGGTTCATTTGGCAGCGGATTGGAATTTCCGACGCGGTTTTATCCATCACCTGCAAATGGATGCCAAAAGATTTATCGATCTCCATGATTTTCTGGCCGAAAATCACCCAATTGAGCACCTGCATCTCATTTGGGGCATGGAAACCCCAAGGGAAAGGGCTGAAGATCTAGGCAAAATCGCTAACTTGCCGTTAGTGGAAGAACTGATCTCCATGGATTTAACCGGGGCAGGCGTGGGATCTGACGGTGTATCCCAATTGGCTTGCGGCCGGCCTCTGGAAAAACTGGTGGAGCTGATTTTGCCAGGAAACAGAATCGGCCCCAGGGGCCTGAAAAACATCCTTCAAGCCCCCTGGATCTCTAGTCTGCAAAAGTTGGACTTGGCTGACAATGACATAAACCAGCAGGGTGTGCGGCTCTTGCACGATTTCCTGTTGGCAGCGCGAGAAAGCGGTGAGGTGCTCAGCTTCCAACGGATCGATTTGAGGGGAAATCCACTTAGCGTCGCGGGGGTACGCCTCTTGCGATCCCCGCTTCTCGCCCGTTTGGTTAGATGGTGAAACCTGCCGTCAATCAGTTTCCTTTTTGTTTCACCTCGATGTCAACCGGTTGGGAAGCCCCCCTTTCGGTGGGGTTGTAGTATTCGTAGGCCTCTGCAGCCGGCGCTTTGGCTTTCACAGCGAACTTGGCCTTGAGGGTGTAGGGAAAGGAATATTCCTTGCCCGGCTCGATATCTTGCAGATAGACAATGATCTGCCGGTTCGTCATGGAAAACTTCTTCGCTTGGTTTGAAGCGACGAGCTTGTTCCAATCTTCGGCATCCGCGGTGAAGCCTGGCGGAATTCCAAGATCAAGCATGACCATACTTGTTGGGCGGTCTGCCAAATAACGCAAGCTGGCTTTGGCTTGAATAGTCTGGTCGGCCTCCAATGTAGTACGGTCGTAATCGACCTTCAGGTCAAACCGCTGCTTGGGGCGGGAATCTGAGCTCCATGGCCGGTAATAGCGGGATACCAACTGGGCCACCATGGCGCTCTCACCATCGACCGAAATCAGAACTTTATGGTCCCCCGAATTCGAAACAGCCGCACTGAGATCGAACTGCTGCATCACATCGTTATTTGCGGAGTTGACTTCGCCTTTGGCAATTTCCTTGCCATCGACCAAAATTGAAAACTTGGCCGGAGTTGTCTGCTTGGGAGCACTAGATGCAGCCACTAAAGCCTTGAGAGCCAATATGGTGGCCTGAGTGCTACCCCAGGTTCCATGGGGGTCGCGGGCTTTTGCAAGGTAGGCCAAGGCTTTTTGCGCCTTGACATTCGCCTCGGGGTTCGTTGATTTCAAAAGTGCCAAGGCGGCTAAAGCGGTGGTTTCAACCGTGAGTGAATTCCCCCGGGCATGGTTTAGCGATTCCCCATCCGCTGCGGGGAAGCAACGGGCCTGCCATTCGGGTTTTTCCTCAGAGCGTTGGTCCAGCCTAGCCAACACCGTCTCGAGAATTTTGCCCGCATCCTTGTCAGTTGTTGACGCCGCCGTTAGCGCGTTAGCCGCAAGTGCCAGAATGTAAGCGTTTTCGGCAGCCGGGGCCTGAGCGCGAATGTAAGCCAACGATTTCGCCAAGCGATCCGCGGGAACACCGCTTTCCAGCAAGGCCCATGAGACATAGCTGGTGAGCAATAATTTGGGATCCCCCATGCGCTCGATGGATTCGCCATGCGTTGCGCCAATTTTAGACCAGAGCCCCTGCCCGTCCATTTGGCCCAGCAGCCAGTTTTGGGTGCGCTCGATCACTCCTCGATCAACCGGCCAAACCTTGGCCATATCGTTGAACTCCATCAACCCGTAAGCGCTCAACCAGATAAGTGGCTCACCACTGCCCCACCAGTCGAAGCCACCACCGGGTCGCTCGAAGGTGAGCAGTCGCTGGTAGCCGGCGTTGAGGTAGGCCTCAGACTTGGCCAGAGTCTCAACGGCGCCCAAACGATTGCGTTTGATGTAATCAACCACGAGAACATTGGGGTAAGCGGAGGAAGAAGTCTGCTCGAAGCAACCGCCGGGCATGCGCAAAATCCCGTCGGTTCCTTCCACCAACTGTGAGAACAAGCCGGGGTGAATTTTCAGCAAGGTCTGGTTGGCACCAGGAATAGCCTCGACTGGAAAATTCAAAATCTTTTCAATCCGACCACTGAGCCGCTCATTGTGGGCAAGTTCCACAGCTTCGCCATTAGGGGCTACACGGACGGTCCGGCGAACACTATCGGCCATGGCCGAGCCACGGGCATCCAGTTGTAGCAGCAAAGCTCCAAGCTGTTTTGCACGCACCCTAAAGGCAACTGAACCCACTTGGTTGGCTCCGATCTCTACCTCGCGGATATTTGACTGGCCATCCACCAACTCGTACCAGGATTCGGGTTTGAGGGTAAGGACCACCTTTTGGGGCTTTTTCAAATAGTTGAATACCGCCACAGGAAATCGAACCTCGTCTCCCTGGGTCAAAGCCAGCGGCAGGTCAATTTCGACAAAGAAATCTTGAAAGACTCGCAAGGGGGCACTGGCACCACCCAGCAGGCCACCTAATGTCGAGGCAGTTGCCGTCATGCGCCAAGTGGTGATACTGTCAGCAAAATCAAAATCTAGTTGGGCCACCCCTTGGTCGTTGGTGACCAACGAAGGGCGCCAAAGCATTGTTTCTGGAAAAAATTCGCGGGTGCGGGTGGGCTCAACCAAACCCGGGCCATTTCCAGATGTAGAAGCATTTGCAACTCCAGGTGCCATGGCCGATTTTTCCATCGCCATGGCACGGGGAGCCCCATCAGCCATCGCCATAGGGGCATCCATTGGCCCGCCGGCCCCTCGGCGAACCATTCCGCCATTGCCGGGCATTCCGCCACCAAAAAACACGCCGGGGCCATCCATGCCACCTAACCGTCGGCCGGGCAGGCTCATGGCTTTTGCCTTTTCAGGGCTTAGCCACCAGTACTGATCTGCCCCATCGGAATTCAAATCTTCCAACCGAATGTCATCGGGGGTGCCCAATTTGCCATCAGGCCCTGGGCTGGCCAGCACCCAACCCGCCAAAACTTCCAAACCTTGTTGCAAACGCCCCTTTTCCTTGCGGGGCACAACAACAATCAAATTCCCCCACGGATCGGTTCGCGAAATCCCACCCGGTTGGCGAATATTTTGAAGATCCAAGACATCTTTTGGCAGATCCCATTGGCCGTTGCGCAACCAGCGGGCACGATTCTCAGCCTGATTCGAGGCGTTGACCAGCATCCACGACCAGTAACGCAAACGGTCGCGTGTGACCACCTCAGCCAAACGCTTGGCCGAAAAACCTGACTCAATGGCACCCAACGATTCCAGGCTCAGCTCGCCCCCTAATGGGTCATTGAGAGTGGCAATTTGGATATAACCCTTGTCAGCCATGGCTTTCAATAAATTGGGAGCCCACTTACCCAAATCTCTCCGATCCCACACAGGTTCCGTTTGTGAAAAGTTGTGCAGGGCAAATCCCAAATTCATGAGCAGTTGTTCAGCCTTTTGCCGCCTCTCCACAGCGGGCTCAGTCACCCAGGATTTGGGAATAGCTGGACGCACGGCTCCAAACAGAACACGCGCGGCAATCTGCGCCTGATCATCGATCACACGAGGCTGAATCAACACACCCGGGGCCCCAACCCCCGGAACCAACTCTTGCGCCTTGGGCTCAAGCAACTGCTTTTGCAGGGTAAAAAAAACTTTTTCCATGCCTGGCTGCTGATCCTGCAGCGCATAAACTGCCTCATCTACCACCAGCACCCCTAAAGCTGCTGCAGCGGGCTTGCCGGATGCATCGGTCACCCGCAACTCCACCGAACCTTTCTCACCGGGACGATATTGAGCCGAGCTGGGAATGATCTCTACCTTGAGATCCTTGGAAGGCTGGGCATAAACCAGTCGACTGTCCCGCACCAACTCTCCGGTGGGCATCACCTGCCAGGCATGCACCTCCAAGGAACCGGAAACTTCCTGTGGCAGGGCCACTTCCAGACGGGCTTTGCCGTTCTTCACATCGAGCCATTGGCTCAGGACCACCTGACCATCTTTAATGAAGTCGAGGTAGACCGTCGATACTGGCGAATCAACCAGCACATCAGCCACAAGTGACTGGCCAGCATTGAAAACTGCACGATTCAGGCGGAGCACCAGGTTATCCCCCTTGGTAACACCCGTCAGCACCGACTGGGCCTCAGCTTTGGCCCCTGTTGCGTCAGTGGCCTCCAGCTTTATGGGCAGTTCGGTTTTTGGACCAACATTTTGGACCGGTTGCGCTTGCCCAATCACCTCAATAGTTTGCTCACCAAAGCCAGACTGGGTGAACCAGTCAGCGCGAGGCGTGAAGGCAAATTCAGCCAGACCATTTTCACCCGTCGTGGCGACGAGTGGCTCGCGAATCTTGTTGACTCCGGGCCAAAACTTCACGGTAGCCTTTGCGGGGGTGCCATCTGGATAAGTGGCGGCAACTACCACCCTATTTTCCAGTTCCGGAACCAGCCTACCGCCCTCAGCCAAGGCCTTCAGGCGGATTGGACGGTCGCTCACCGACACATTGGTTTCAACCTTTTCTGTGTGTTCGGCGGAATCGGTCAATTCCATTTGCACCAAGACAATCGCATCGCCCTGTTTTGCGGGTAGCCCCACTAAATTACGAGGCAAGACAATCTCCACCTCTGCCGTGCCTGTATCCTTGGTTTTGCCTGAATACCTGAAAAACTCTTTGGCCTGAACATCCATCGACAGTGCCTTCAAAACAAAACTCGCGCCCGCAACCGGTTTGCCAAAAAAATAGTCCGATTGAATGGTAGCCCGCACCTTCTCACCAGGCTGATACCACGGCCGGTCCAGTTTGAGCGAAGTTTTGAAACGGGGAAGTTGGTACGGTTTGACAGTGACCGTTTTGGAAGCGCTATCGTCACCCAACAGGGCCCTGATTTGGAAACTTCCTTGATTGACCTCGTCAGCTAATTGAAAGTCGACATGTGCAACACCGTGTGGGCTTAAGATCGCCTGTTTCTTGAAGACCTTGTTCCCTTTTGCATCCTCCACCTCAAATACCACCGCTTTGCCCGCCACAGGTTTTTGGCTAAAGGAATCAAGCGCCAGTAACCGCTGATGAATCATTTGGCCTGGCTGGTAAACCGGCTTGTCGGTGGTCAACAAAAGGCGGGGAGCCCTAACAATTTGCACCTGTTTTTCCTGAACAGATTCACCCAATGCTGAGCGGGTAACAAGTCGCAGCAGGTATTGGCCTGGTTCCAACTCAGGGACTGGCAACTGCAAAGATATCCGCCCATTTACATCGGTTAAACCTCGGACTAATCGGGTGTTCTTGCCATTGACCATCAACTCTGCAGCCACCTCAACCCCGGGAATGCAAGGATTGCTCTCTAGCGAAACAGGCCCTGTTGTCACCACTTCCAGCGGCGTGGAACTGCCAGAATGCCATTGCAACCCTAGGCGAATTCGAGATTCAACCGGTGCCTTCAGAAGAACAGCATCCAAAGCCACCACCAGTGCCTTACCATCAAACTCAACCCGCAACTGGTCTTTGGGCTGAGGCTTCAATTCGCAATTAAAAACATGGGTTGTCCACTCAGCCGCAAGCGCGACATCACGCTTTTGGGAAAAACGCACAACTCCAGCCCCATCCACGACCGTTACCACAACTGACCCGGTGTCCTTGCGCGAGGGCGGCAAAGACAATGCCAATGCAACAGAATCCCCCTTCACTTGGCCATAGGCAAAGGCAGGCACAACCACTTCCCCGCCCTCCACCGCCATTGTTGTTTGAGTTAAAACCAACCCCATAACGAATGCCCAAGCCAGCCGGCACCTTGCCTGAAATTGGTTCATGATTAATCCTCTTAGTGGGCACGGCAGCGAATTTGTCTGAACTGATTATCGGGTTTGAACAAACGCATGCAAGCTATTGGACTTGCAAACCCAAGCCAATTTGCAGCGCTAGTCAATTACCCTGATTGGAGCATCCCAAATACATGACGAGGTTTGGGATCGATTGGATTTTTAGGGCCGAAAATACTCTTTGCCACATGAACATGACAATAAAAGCACTCTTCAGGCCATACAGCGCAAGGCCACCACGGTGCAGTCATCGGCAGGCTCTTTACCCTGGGTCCAGGTGGCAACGCAGGTGAATATGGATTCGACCACATTTTCAGCCGTTACAAGGCCACCCCGATTCGTGACACGCTGCCTAACCGCCTGAATGACGCCATCTACCCCAAAATGTCCCTGATTAGGACGAACAGCGTCGAGGACACCATCGGTGGGAAAAACCAACAAATCCCCTGCTTCAATTTCAAGCGGCTCTTCCTTCGGGTAATTGGCGTTTTCGATGACGCCCAATGGGAGGCCCGTACTAAAAAGCCGCTCACGAACTGCGCCATTTCCGTCGAACAAAATCCCGGGCACATGACCGGCACTTGCATATGTCAACTTTCTGCCTCCCGGTTCCAATTCGGCCAGAAAAAGCGTGACATTTCTTGAATCGCCCAAGTCTTCCATGAGTGCAGCGTTGGTTTTCTCGAGAGTTTCCTCGATACTCACACCCATGGAGGCGTAGGCTCTCAAGTAAGCGCGGGTTGTGGCCATGAGCAAGCTTGGCCCCAGCCCGTGCCCGGTGACATCCCCAATGGCAATGCGCCAGGCACCCGAAGGCATCTGATACCAATCGAGAAGGTCGCCGCCACTTGCTCCCCGAGGAATCGAGTGGCCAAACAGGTCAAAGCCCTCTATTTCAGGGGCGGTGGTTGGCAACAAATGCTTGGCAATCTCACGGGCTACTCGCTCCTCCTCCTGGCTGTGCTCAAGTGCCCTTTCAACCCGTAGCAGCCTTCTCTGGCGACCGATGGCATGGTGCAACGCCTGGGTGAGCCTGCGCTCGCGGACTTGGCCCTTGACCAGAAAATCCTGTGCCCCCTCACTAACAGCCTGTAATGCCAGGGACTCATCATCAAGGCCTGTCAAGACCACCACCGGCAAGGCCGGGTGCTCCTGCCGCACCTGATGGAAAGTGGCTAACCCACGACTGTCAGGCAAAGACAAATCCAAGACAACAGCATGGCAAGGATTTGAGGCAAGCCAAGCTAGCGCATCCCCCAGCGAACTGGCCACATTTGCCTTGAAGGATGTACCCCTTGCCTCTTCAAGCATCGAGCGGATGAGAAACGCATCGGCCGGATCGTCCTCTACCAAGAGGACATGAAGTGTTTTGGGGATTTTTGGAATGTTGCTCATGTCTTGGATTCCGGCACTTGGTTGGCCAATTCAGTGTTAGGCAGACCCGGGCCATCAGGAGGGCTCAACGGCAGGGTGAAATGAAAGGCGGCCCCTTGGCCTGACTCGGATTCTACCCAGATGCGCCCGCCACCTTGCTCCACAATACGGCGGCACAGCGCTAATCCCAGACCTGTGCCCCCACGATTGGCACCGGCGGGGCCCCGCTCAAAGATGCGGAAGATTGATTCTTTGTACTGATCTCCAACACCCAAGCCGTTGTCCTTAACCCAAACATGGGCCCACCGGTTTCCCAACGCGCGCCAACCAATTCGAACCACAATTGGGTTTTCGCCGCGAAACTTGATGGCGTTTTGGATGAGGTTTTGAAACAGGGTTTGAACATGGGTGAACCAGCCCATCACCTTGGGCAAAGGCGAAACCATAATTGTTGCGCCGGTTGCAATCACTTCTCCTCGCAGATTGGCCAGTGCCTGTGCGCAGGCGGAGTGGCAATCGACCACCTGGGGTTCTTTTTGCCCCTGCCCTGCCCGTGCGTAGGCCAAAAAATCGGTGACCATGGTTCGCATTCGAACTACGCTCTGCTGGGCCAAATCGAGCATGGTTTTCCCATGCCCATCCAGATTGGGCGCATGGCGCTCGGCTAGACGACGCAACAATTCTTGCACGGTGCCCAAGGGCGCCTGAAGATCGTGTGAAACAACACTTGCAAATTGGGCCAAATCGGCATTACTGCGGCGCAGATCCTCATTGGCGCGCTCCAGTTTTTCAAGGGCCTCCCTGGCCCGCCTTTCAGCCTGTTTCAAGGGGGTGATATTATAAAACAACCCCTGAACCCCAACCACCTGGCCTTCTTGGTCGCGGAGAGGGGCAAGAAACGAATGAATATATTGCCGATCGCTCTCTTCGCAACCACCCAGCGCAGGAACCCGACAGCGGCAACGCACCAAACAAGCGCGGGTGAGGTGCTCCTCGACATCTTCGTGAATTTGCCCCGTGCGCAGCACCTGAACCTCATGGCTGCGAATACGGGCAGCCATTTCAGATGCCATAATGTCCTCATCGGTCGAACCCAAAACCGCAGAGCGATCGCGGCCCATAGCCAGACAAAAAGCGTCATTGGCGTGGAGATAGCGCCCCTGCAGGTTTTTACGAAAAACTGCAAAACGCAAGCTCTCGGCAAGATCCTGGTCCGGTTTCTCACGGCGTGGCTGGGCCCCGCCCGGCCCGCGCGCAGGGTCAGTCTCGCCTAGCCAATTCAGCACACTTTCAAGCAACTCTTCTGCCAGACCAAACCGCTTGCGAGGGTCACGTTCCAGGCAGCGCATGACCATCCTGTCCAGTGCTTCTGGAACCTCGGGGCGGAACGCGCTGGGGGGCGGCGGACTGTCATGGCGAAGGCGATTGATCAATCGGTACACAGGGTCATTTGGCGGCCCCTGAAAGGGTACGCGGCCGGTAAGCATTTGGTAGAAAACGGAGCCCATGCCAAAAATATCCGCCCCGCAGGAAAGGTCCGACCCGGGGTATGTTTGCTCGGGGGCCATGTATGCGGGCGTTCCGGCTACCTGTTCCACATGGACAAGTCCCCGGGCATCGAGCAATCTGGCAAGGCCAAGATCGGCCAACTTTGGAAGCCCCCCCTCGGCAATCAGAATATTGGAGGGTTTGATATCGAGGTGCAAATAACCCGCATGGTGAATAGCTGTAAGCCCTTGAACCATTTGGGCCACCAAGCGGACAGCGTATCGAAGGGTTGGCGGGGCAAGTAACAAGCGCTCGGCCAAGCTGCCTTCCGCACAATGCTCGTAGATGAGGTAGGCGGCATCGGCCAATTGGCCGCCCCCCAAAAGGCGCAACACATGGGGATGATTCACCTTACCCGCCGCACGGCCCTCGCGAAGAAACCGCCCCCTCCAAGCCAAACCGGGTTTTATCGCAGGCAAAAATACCTTGACCGCCACCGTCAGATCTAAATCCACATGGCGTGAAAGGTAAATACGCGACCTGGGACTTCCCGAGGCCAAAAGCCGTGGTTCGCTGTAACCGGTGGTACGAAGCCTTTGACGAAGCTGGTCGGCCCATGGGCCTTCCTGATCGAGCGCAAGTGCACCAAAGGGACCTGTTAATGGATTGTCAGACTCGCCCTCGTCGTTTTCGCTTCCTGTGGACTGATCTAGGGAGAATGGTCCAAAGGGGAAATGCTCGGCAGCCTCAAGCAAGGCCTCGAGGTCATCGCCCTCGAAAGTGCGGGTCATCTCCTCTGGCAGGCGTCTGGCATCGCCGAGCCTTTCCAAAGGATCATTTCCAGGCTTTTCCGACATGCACCCGCCCAATCTGGACGGAATACCAGAATTGGCCCCGCCGTAGCTGATTATACTTGCCCCACAATCGCCAAGAAAACCCGGGACAGACTAATCAGCGACCCAAACGAAAAAGCATCTCCAAATATGGAGATGCTTTTTCGTTTGGCTTGGAACAGAAATTAATAGGTGTAGCCGGGATTGCGCCTTTGATGCAGGGGCTCAGCGACCCTGGGAAAATGAGGGCCCTGAGGCGACTGGGGGCGATGCAGGCGAGCAGGCTGGACCGCTTGAGCGGTTCCATGGGACCCCGAAGTTTCCACTGCGGTGTTGGAATAGGCAACCGAGTCAAAATCACCCGCATCAATTTCATCGTAAGTGGAGATGTAGCCCGGCAATTTCGCCAGTTCACGCTCGCGGTGATATGCCGTAATAATTGTTTCCTGAATCCCTTCCCGGGCGGCGGGGTTGATGGGATGTGCAATATCGGCATGCAGCTTCACGCGACCTTGAACCTGCCTATTGGCCCGGTCTTCTTCCTGCCTGCAACCGCAACCGTTACAGAATCGGGCTCGAAGATGGTTTTTGCCGCCACAACGGTTGCAACGATCGGTGAGTTTGCGACTTGGCATCGCCACGAAAAGGCCTCTGGGCCCCTCGATGATTTTCAAGTCCCGAATTGCAAAGCAGCCGTCAAATGTGATGGAGCAAAAAGCATGGAGGCGTTCGTTCTCACCGCCCTCATCCATCAATTTGATTCTGATTTCAGTGATTTCCACGGTCCACTCCTTGACCTATTTACCGATTCGTTTCCGGGAATATTAGTCGGTGTTTGATGGCACCGTACTGGCCACGAATACGGCCACCGGCCCGGCTGGCGTCCTTGCCAGCATGAGCCTTTGGCCCACCGATACAGCCTTTGTGGCATCGGCCGCAAGTGCGACCATGGCGCTTCCGCTACCGGTCATGACCACCGCTTGAGCCCCTGCAGCCATTAATTCCGCACGAATATGTGCCAGGGCTGGCAATAATTGAACCGCAGGGCCCTCCAGATCATTCCGAAGTGTATCTGCTACCGCCTGTGCTGATTGGGCGATTGCCTGTTTAAAATTAAAATCCGAGCCTGTTTCTGCGTCTGCATCAGCCCGCCAAGCAGCCCCCATGGGTTTTGCCTTGAGTCTGGCAAAAATTTCTTTGGTGGAAAGGCCTTCGGAGGGTTTGACGACAACCAGGTGTAACCCTGCCTCTGGAGTTGCCAAAGGTGTCAAATCTTCACCTCTTCCAGTGCACCAGGCAGGTCCATGGCCTAGAAAAAATGGCACATCGCTGCCCAATTCGAGGGCCATTGAAGCTAATTCATTTTTACCCAAACCCAAATTCCACAAATGGTTCAGACAAACCAAGGTGGCAGCCGCATCACTCGAACCGCCTCCCATTCCCGCCTGATGTGGAATGCGTTTTCGCAATGCGATCTCAGCTCCGCTGTCGGGAGCGTGGCGCTGGGAAACCAACAAAGCAGCTTTCATCACCAGATTGGTCGAATCTACTGGCAGGGTTGGGTCATCACACTGGAGAGAAAGAGTTGGTGCCATTCTTGCCAAAATGGTGTCGTAAACCGGCAATGGCAGCATGTGGGTAGCCAACTCGTGATAGCCATCTGGGCGTTTGCCAACCACCCGCAGGTAGAGATTCACCTTTGCGGGGGCCCAAACTTGTGTCCAGCCTGCAAATTCTTTGGCCACCAGCGGCAACATGCCAACAATTCTCCCTAAGTCGGGTTCACGATCTGAAAATCTAGCCCCTGAACAAAAATGGAATCAAGGTGGATGAACCAGTTCCTGGCAAGGGCCCAAGAAATACCTTTGCCCAGCTTGGAATCCGTGGTTGGATGGTGACTGTTAACGATGGTTCAGCCAGTTACAGCCTTTTCCCGCGTCATTTTTAAACCGTGAGCCGCCCCATGCCTACAAGCCACCCGAATTGCTTGGTCACCCACTTGGAAAGCCCAATCGACCAAAGCCGACATGCTTTTGGGGAGGTTCACGGGGTGCATTTGGGTCGGCCGCTGGTGGTTCGTTATGACCTGAAGCGGGCGAAGGCCCTTTTGGATCGTGATGAAATGTCGGGACGCAAAGAAGGTGTTTGGAGGTGGCGTGAACTACTTCCCTTGCCCTGGGACCAGGCCCCTGTGAGCCTTGGCGAGATGGCCACCCCCATTCTCGATTGCCCCAGGCTAGGGGCGGCCATGGGGCTTGATAATCTCCAGGTGAAGGATGAATCGACCCTGCCCACCGGGTCTTTCAAGTCCAGAGGCATGACAGTTGCGGTGAGCATGGCAAAATGGCTTGGCCTCAATCGACTGGCGGCTCCCACCGCTGGAAATGCCGGGGGTGCTTTGGCAGCGTATGCGGCACGGGGCGGCATGGAAGCGTGGGTTTTCATGCCAGGCGATACTCCCGTTGTGAACCAGCGGGAATGTCGCCTTTTTGGGGCAAAGGTTTTTCGAGTGAACGGTTTGATCCATGAGTGCGGCAAACTGGTTCGGGAAAATGCGGAAAGCATGGGTTGGTTCGACTTCAGTACCCTGCGCGAACCGTATCGGCTGGAAGGCAAGAAAACCATGGGCCTGGAATTGGCCATGCAGGGCAACTGGAAATTGCCAGACGCGATCTTATACCCAACCGGTGGAGGAACGGGCCTTGTGGGCATGTGGAAAGCATTCGCTGAACTCCAAGCGCTTGGCTGGCTGGAGGGCAAGCTTCCGCGTCTTTATGCTTGCCAGAGCGATGGTTGCGCACCCATTTGCAAGGCTTACGAGGCCGGCCAAAAGCATGCGGAAACTTTCCATCCAGCTTTCACCCAAGCAAGCGGATTGCGTGTGCCTGCCGCAGTAGGCGACTTCATGATTTTGGAAGCAGTTCGACAATCAGGTGGCAAAGCGCTGGCAGGCGACGAAAACCAGTTGAAATCCTGGATGGAAAAAGCCTGTGGCCTAGAGGGTATTTCCCTGTGCCCTGAAACCGCAATCTGTCTGGATGTGCTGGCTAAATTGCGAGCGGCCGGCGAGGTGAACCACGCCGAACGCGTACTTGTATGGAACACCGGCGCAGCCCAAAAGTATCTGGAATGCCTTCCTGATAAGCTACCTTCCATTGACCAGCATCAACCACTACACCCGCAGTTGATCCATTTCATGAACAACAAAGCCGTTTAAATAAATAACGGCAATCATGCGGCAACCTTACCTTCGCTCACTCGGGGAGTGCCTGGCCCTTTACCCTGAAATCCGAGCAGGTTCCCAAAATAGCGCAAAACTGCCATCAATTCTTCCGGAGTCAGGAAGGAAAAAACAAAAATGCACATCAGGAAGCTGAAAATGCGTAACCCCATCAAAATGCCAATGCCAGTGTGAAAAAAAATGGCGACGATCATGAAGGGCAAACGCATTTGGGGCATCCAAACTGCAAAGGGAAAGCCCAACTCCAGCACTAGTGTAAAAACAGTCATTCCAGACATAAACAATTCCCACACCCAACGATTGGCCACCAGCGCCTCCAGGCCTCTGATGTAGAAATCGTATTGCATGGGAGCGAAGGAATAGTTTGCCACGCAGGCCCAAAGCGCTGTGCCGCTCCACCACGAGGCACCCATTAACTTGGATGTGCCGGCACCGAAATAAATGATGGAGAAATGAATCTGGATCATACGCTGAAAAAAGGTGGCCTCGGACGAAGGCTCCACCATGGGTACGGGTAAACCCTGGTTTTTTGCCCGCCAAATTTCAATCAATCGGTCCAGCGACCACACCCGGGCACAGGGCGCAAGCATCATGTAAAAAAGCAGGATGCTCGACATGGTATCCATGCCAAACAATGAAGTCTGGGCGCGCTGGATATAGCTGAGAGTACCAATCCAAGTGGCAACCGCGGTGAAACGGGTGAAAAGCCCCAAGGCAAACATCAAGTTCACAACCAGAATAATCCAGTGGAGAGTCCAGATGCCCGTTGGATTTGTAACATGATAAAAAAGGGAATAACTGGAGGTACCACGGGATGGGTTTGGCTCCCTGTCACTTCCATCCCACAAGACCGACGGACCCTCGAAGGGCGTGGTGGTTCGAATCATCTCCATGGTGTCATGTTCAATCCAACCCTTGGGACCCACGAACTCCATCAGGGAGGGGGTCCAGTTCAGGTTGATATAGAAGACACCAAAACCAGCCATGATCCTCATCATGGCCAATGTTTGCGGAAGCGATGGCTTGAAAAAGAAAGAATTCAAGCCACTGACCAGCTCACCCAACCACGAGAAAAGGTTCATGGTTTTGCCTCCCCTGCTCCGCGGATTCCAACTTTTGCTTTGTCATCAACAGGCTTTTTAGCCGCTCCCGCTTTTGGCGGAAGCTTGGCTGTCCGATTCGCCTCTTCCGCCCAAACGCTAACAGGAGGGAACTTGGTTGTTTCGCTTTGAAGCTTGAAGAAGTCGATGACAGGCGCCTCTTCCTTCAGCCAAATCTGCAACATGCCCTGGAACCGTTTCAACGCGTCTGCCTCTTCGACCATGACAGCGTTCTCTGCTGCACTCGTCTGATCACGCCCGCGCAGGTCGCGCAAACGCCTGACCTCGGTTTCACGCTCGGCGGCCTGGACAGCCAACTGCTGGATCATTTTCCGGTCGTAGGCCTGGAGCATCCAATAGAGTAGTGGATCATTGGGGTCTTGAAGACTGCCTTTTTCGTTGTATTCACCCTGGTAGATGGTGACAAAATACCGGCGCTCGGAACCGTCACGGCCATCGATCGCAATTTCACCCGGCTGTATGATCGAGTGGACCACCCGCCAAAGATGCCCTTCGAGGATGTTGGCTTCGGGATTCCCCTCGGGATGTGGAAAACGGCTCATCAGCGACCGCACATAGCTGCACATCAGGTGTTTGGCGTTGGGCATGGGTTCACGCCAGGTGATCGGCTCAATGGTCCCCCTGGGCAACTTTTCCAAACCCAGCAATTGCGCCATTTTTTGGATCACCGCCTCGGAACGAAAGGCTCCCGCCTCCCGCTGAACCGCTGAAGAGGCGCTTTCACCGATAGACAACATGCGTTGAAAATGCATGGGGGTGGGACTATTTTCAGCGTCTGGCAATCGAAACCAACGCTTGCCACCATCTGTATAGGTGATTTGCAGCCAAAGAAACGAGGGAGGCCCCGGTTCCGGCGAATAAAAGTGGTAGGCATTGTTTTGGTAGATAAACAGCAGATACGGCCTGTAAACATGTGTCCATGCTTGAGATACAAGCCAAGGGGCATTGCCATTAGGGGGCGGCACACTCAAGACGGCTGATAGGATTCCGCAAAAATGGAAGGTCAGGGAGCCGACCAGAAAAACCCTTCTGGCAACTTCGGGAATCACCAACAAAAAGCCGCCCACATAAGCACAGATCATGCCTGCACGGCAAACGAAGCCTAGACTTTGCATTTGCCCGGGCCGGTTCCAGGTGATGACATCGCCGGTGTTGTCGTTAGAAACCATGGGTTGTGTGGAGGCTTCGCCAACCAGACCATGGCCTGCAAAGAGCATGATTTGCGCCAGCAGCACGCACACCACCGCAGCAGTGGCAGATTCGGGAAATTGCGGCCAGCCTTTCCCTTTGTGCCGACCAAGCTCTGTGCGAAGGGCAACGCCTCCCATGACAGCGCCTAGAACGACCAAAGCCAGACGGGTCCATCCACTCCAACCCAAGCTGATTTCGGCAGTGCTGGGCGGCTCTGGATAAATCCTGTTCAAAGCCCACGCAGCCGCGGTGACGACCAACCCGATCCCCAAAAAAACTATCGACGATCTTTTCGGGACCAAAGAAAGGACACCTTTTTCCTTTTCGGATACCTTCCTATCTTCACCACTCATATTCCACCCCCCTTGGACCCACGGTCACGGTGTGAGCTTAGTCGCGTATCCGTCGAAAAAGGCAACACTAATACATTTTTATCTTTATTCGTCTTTCCAATATTTCTCGGCTGGCACAAATTCCACATCCGGGTTCGAGCGGGGCTGAAAATCCTCTATTTGGACCTGCACCTCGCTTCGACCACCAAATTCGTTGATGTTGGGCCTGAAGGCAATACTGAGGGCCCCCCCGCCAGACTGGAGCTCTTCCAGACGATCCGCCATGCGAAAGGCGATAGCGCGAACCTTCGTGGGGCCCTGCCTCAGAACCACTTGAAGATGGCGGGCATCTTTTCCCACGATTCTGGGCTCGCCCTCGATCTTCAGGCCGCTGGCCAAAAATAGGGGCTTGCGGTTTGTGTTGCCATATGGCTCGAGACGACCGAGATCGCGAACTAGGCCCTCGCTCAGCCCTTGAATCGCAATTTCCGCATCAAGACGAATGTCCGGGCGGGGAGAGTTATCGCCAAAAAAGTCGGTACCGGCTTTTTCCAAACGATCGCGCAATGCGGGAAGGTTTTCGGGAAGCAACTTAAAACCGGCAGCAGCTTTGTGCCCGCCGTGACTTACTAGCAGATCCTTTGCTTGTGCAAGCGCCTCGGGCAACGGAAAACCACCGGCTCCCCGGGCAGAGCCCAAGGCCCACCCCTCGGTTTCTGCCGAATCTGCTTCCCCCGAATCTGGAAACGGTGGAACAGCGGCAATAAAAACAGGTCGATGCCACGCATCAACCAAACGGCTTGCAACTATTCCCACAACACCGGGATGCCATCCCTTGCCCCAAAGAACCATTACGGGCCGGGTAGCCAAACCCTCTTCCTGAACCAACTGGTTTGCGGCGTCGAGAACTTCCCGCTCGACCAACTGCCGGCTTTTGTTGTATTTATCGAGCATTTGAGCAATGCTTCGCGCGGGTCCGTTTTGCTTGGTGGTAAACAACTCCACTACCATGCGGGCACAGTCCATTCGGCCCGCAGCATTGAGCCGGGGAGCCAGCTTAAAGGCTATATCTTCAGATTTAAGGCCGCCCAGTAGATCCATCTGGGCAACTTCCATGAGTGCCAGCAGACCTGGATTGGAGAGCTTGTGCACATTTTTTAACCCGCAACAGATTATGGCGCGGTTTTCATCCAGCAAAGGCATATGATCGGCCACCGTGCCCAAAGCAGCCAAGGCTAAGCCTTGCAAAAGAATGGAACGCCAAGTGTCATCGACTTTTTCACCACCGCAAATTCGCATGGCTAGAGCCCAAGCCACCTTGAATGCCACTCCTGCCCCGCATAGCTGTGCAAATGGATAGGTGGTGCCGGGTAACCCAGGATGAACCAAGGCCTCTGCCGGGGGCAGTTCGGGGCCGGGCTGATGGTGGTCGGTAATTAGAAGGGAAACACCCAATTCCTTTGCCTTTTGAGCGGCAGAAACTGCAGTAATACCGCAATCAATGGTGAGTATCACCTTGGAACCGGCAGCGGCATGGTCGACTATATCTGAAGGCTTGAGGCCATAGCCGTCGCGGGTTCGGTGGGGAATATGGAACCGCACCTTAGCCCCTAACTGTCTGAGCGCCAGCAATAAAATGGAGGTTCCGGTGCAGCCGTCTGTGTCATAGTCGCCGTGTAGGACTATTTCCTCCTGACGGTCCCGAGCGAGTAACAGCCGATCAATCACCTGTTCGACCCCGGGAAGTAGGGCCGGAGAATGCATGTCAGAAGGTTTTGGATCAATAAAGCGACGCACTTCTATGGCCTCTTTCAATCCCCTGTTTGCCAACATGGTGAGCACGACCTCGGGCAGATCAGTTGCAGTTCCACGACCGATGCCCCTCAAAGCTTCCAATCTGCGGGCATCAACCTGCAAAACACGCCATTTTTTGGAAACTCGTGTGGAATCAGCCAAACTAGCCTCCTTGACCAACTAATCTGGTTCCCTGACAGGAAATTATAAAGACAAGTTTGTCTTATTATAATTTCGACCGCAACCTCATTCACCTTAAGTACAAAACAAGAGACTTCCTAAAGGAAATCACTTTTTCATTTGACCAAAAGACGGTTAGGGGCAAAAAGTCCGATTGGGTGGGCGAAGGTTTCTGACAAATCAACGAAAAGGGCCAAATGGCTTGACAATGGGGATATGGTTCGAGCCGAAGAAGAATAAGGATGGAAGGTGTTTTACCTTCCGACATGAGCAGGGTTTCCGCATTTTTTGCGAAACCCCGTCAAGGATGACGAGACAGACACCCATGATCCAGCACCAAGCTATTCACAACGGAAACGGTACCAAACTCAAGTTAGCACTTGGCTTGGCAACCATTCTGCTCACCGGCTGCAAGACCTTCTATTCACCATGGGATTCCCATTGGATGGATATTGGAGGCGGTTCTTGCGGCTGCGAATCCACTACTGTGGTCAGCCGGTCGAGCCCGATCGCGTCTGAACGCATCAGCCCTGTGCCAGTTGTCTCGGAGCCCCCGTTGGCAACCAGCCCTTCGGTTACAACCAAGTCGATGCCCATCACCACTCAAGGGCCGGTTTTAACTCCGACTCCAACTCAGGTGCCATTGGGCAACAAGTAAAGTTAATGCGGGATTCAACCCGCCCATAACTGAAACGAATCGACTTTAGAACCCGCTGGCCCCACAGGGCCAGCGGGTTCTTCCTTTTTAAGTGGACATACGAAAATACGATTTGGTTTTGGCCAACCTAGATGTCGTAAACATTGCCATCAGCCTCACAAGCACTTTGGCGCACAATCACTCTGTAGGCGGAACACCTCATCAGTGGTTTGACTTACCCGCATAACAATCCCCCAACTTTTTTAGGCTTGCCAATGTGTGGCATATCCAAATGAAATTTGTTGTGGGCCATTAGGTTTCAGGGGCATTTACTTCCGGGAATGCACCTGCTGGTTAGCAATTGGGCCAATACCTGATGGCTAGGCCCCCGAAATTGGGCAATTGGCCCTCCTATTGAAGCCCAAAACAAGGCCAGCACAAATCTAGGCAAGATAGCGAACTTGTTCCAGTGATTCCGCTTAGCGAAACATTGCACAGAGTAGGGCCACCCCGAGTACAAAAAAAACTGAACGGGATTCAAGGCCTACAGGGTGTTGCCAAACCAGGACGAATTAGAAAGTAGTCTGGCGAGGTTTTGTATGGAAGCCCGCCTAGCCAGGCACCGGTTGGTAAGGAGAGGAGACGAATCCTCAAGTATCCAACCAGCGGAAAGGCCTAAAACTTTTTCGTGCTCCCTCAGGACTTTGGAGGTACCTTCTAGTGAACTGCGCTTTCTTGATTGTTGGTTCTATGTGGGTTTCGAATGGCGCCACTGCTGCTGAAGCTGACTTGATTCAAGTCAAGCACCAAGCTGCTGGCCAAGGCGCTCAAGCTGCCGGCAACGGTGGCAAGGGTAGCAACGCCCAAGGCGCTGGTAACGGCGGCAAGGGCCAGGGCGCTGGCGACCCCGCTTGCGGCGCTAAGGGTGGCAAGGGCCAAGGCGCTGGCGACCCCGCTTGCGGCGCTAAGGGTGGCAAGGGCCAAGGCGCCCAAGCTCCTTGTGGCGGTGGCGACTTGCTCGGCAAGCTGAAAGGCCGTCTCGACGGTCTGAAGTGCTCCGCTAGCAACCTGAAAGGCAAGCTTGCAGGCATGGGCCACAACCTCGGCGGCCACATCAAGGGGGCCTCGGCCCTCGGATGCGGTAAAGGCCAAGGCGCTGGCGAGCCCTGCACCAAGGGTGGAAACAAGGGCCAAGGCGCTGGCAGCAAAGGCCAAGGCGCTGGCGATCCCTCCACCAAGGGTGGCAGCAAAGGTGGCAGCAAAGGTAGCGACATGAAGGGTACCGATGTGAAGGGCACCACCGTGGCCCCCGCACCAGCCCTGAAGCCAGCCCCTGCTGCAAACCCCTTCTGATTGAACTGATTCAAGCCTAACCGCCTGAATCACTTTCGGCCGGCCGCTCATTGAGTGGCCGGCCGATTGGCTTTTTTGGTAAGTTTAATTATCGACGGTTGTTCCAATCAGCCGAGCCGTATCTGCATTCCACCAGGTGGGCAGCCCTGTCGAGTTCGGTTTGAGTCCAAGAGTCGACCTTGGTAATGAGATTCAAAGCCAACGGTATTTCTGCTGAAAGAAGTTTCGCCAATTCAGCGGTCGAAACATGGATGGGATAAAAGTCCAAAACCCCCTTCAACCAGGGTGCATGGGAACTGGAATTCAAAAGAACCGACCCGTGCTGTACCAGCCCGCCTTGCCTCCGGCGTTGGGCACTACCCACCACCTTGCAACCATTCACCAGCACATCCCCAGCAGCGGGATGCAGAAAGCAAAGGACCCCCTCGGGTGCAGCGGGCATTTCCAGCTTGCCCTTGGCAGACTGACAGCCGGTGGGAACACCTAACTTTTCAAGGAGGCTGGCAATAGCACGGTGGACCATGCAAGCCAATTCCTCTACCTTTTTGGGAACCATCTCCTCTGGCAAAGCTAGAGCGTAGGTGAGTTCGTGGTGGTGAATTAACAAGTCACCACCCGTTGGGCGGCGCACAACCTCCAAGCCCTTGAAATAAAACGAAGCGTCAAAGGGTTGAAAATAGCCCAAGCTGACCGTTGGACTGGCCCACTGATAAAAACGAAGAGATGCCTGCCCTTGGGCAGCCTTTTCAAGCAGAACCTCATCGAGTGCCATGGCCTGTTGACCAAAATTGAACTCAAGCGGGAGTAACCGCAAGGTTTTTTCCTGAGCCAGCATTTTCAGGCACTCTTCCAGCGCAGAACAGGCTGCTTGGTTGCGGCAACCTCATCAGGGCGACTGATTGTCAAATCATGGGGGGCGTTGTGCAACAAATCTGCGTCTTCAGCAAGTATGGATATCAGGGTGCCTGCGAATTGATCGAGAGTCTCTTGGCTTTCAGTTTCTGTTGGTTCGATCATCAAAGCTTCTGCCACCACCATCGGGAAATAGACCGTTGGCGAGTGATAGCCCTTGTCGAGCAACCGCTTCGCAATATCCATTGCGCTAATCCGCTTTTCACGACGAAGCAATCGCGCACTGGCGACGAATTCGTGCATGCAAGTGTCGCCTCGAGGCACCTCGATGTGGCCTTTGAGAAGGGCCAGAAGGTAATTGGCATTTAGGACCGCTTGTTCTGAGACCTGACGCACACCATTTGGCCCCAGGGTACGCAAATAAAGCCATCCTCTGACAATCACTCCCACATTGCCAAAAAAACTGCGAACTCGGCCTATGGAAAGGGGCATGTCGTGTTTGAGGCTAAAAACCCCTGCGGAATCTTTGACCACCATTGGGGCTGGCAAAAATGGCTCGAGCATATCCCTCACGGCAATGGGGCCGGAACCTGGTCCACCCGCCCCGTGGGGACCTGTGAAAGTTTTGTGAACATTGTAGTGCATCATGTCGGCACCAAAATCACCCGGCCGGGTGATGCCCAAAATGGCATTCATGTTGGCGCCATCGAGGTAAACCAAGGCGCCCTTCTCGTGGACCTTGCGGGTGATTTCCAAAATTTGATTGTCAAAAAGGCCCAAGGTGTTTGGGTTGGTGATCATGAAAACTGCGGTGCGTTCGTCCAGTTTTGATTCGAGGTCGGCCAATTCGACCAAGCCATCCTCACCGCTTTTGATAGTAACCGAATCAAAACCCGCAATGGCAGCACTAGCGGGATTGGTGCCATGGGCGGAATCGGGAACTAGAACACGGGTGCGGTTTTCCCCTCTGTGTTTAAAATATGCTGCGGCAACCAATAGTGCGGTCAGTTCGCCCTGAGCCCCGGCGGCAGGTTGCAGCGAACAAGCATGAAGCCCAGCGATTTCAGTGAGAAACAGTTGGGTTTCGTAAAGAATCGCTAGCATGCCTTGAATGGTGCAATCGGGCTGCAAAGGGTGCAAGCCGGCAAAGCCAGGAAAGGCCACCAAGCGTTCGTGCCGCTTGGGGTTGTATTTCATGGTGCAGGAACCCAAAGGATAAAAATTACAATCTATCGCCATATTGCGTGAGGACAGGTTGGTGAAGTGCCTCACTAGGTCCAACTCTGCCACTTCAGGCAAGGGTGGAGGCGCCACGCGCTGAAACCGGGAGTCCAGTTTGGCAGCAGGAACCCCTGAGGGAGGCAAGGTGTGGCAACGCCTTCCACTTTTGGATATCTCAAAAATAAGATTGGTCGACTGCAATTTTTCCATGGAAGTCACCCCCTTCCCTTTCCAAAACCCTTGAGCGAAACAAAGGCATTCACCAGGCCTTCAATCTCCGCAGAGGTACGACTTTCGGTCACAGCAACCAGCAAATCCTGCGGATTTGAGGGATGCGGAACACCGGCCAGATAGCCATGGTCGACCAGTAGCCTCACGCACTGGGAAGCTGGAGGCATGTCGTCGGCCAAACGAAGGCGGAATTCCTTGAAGAACGGCCGATCGAATGCGAGAGTGCCCACTTTGTTTTGCACCAACAATCTGGCTGCATGGTGAGCCTTGTCCAAGCAGTGATGGGCCGTTTCCTCCAAGCCTTTCGGGCCAAGGGCCGCAAGGTGAATGGCGGCCCTTATGGCATATAAACCCTGATTGGTACAAATATTACTGGTCGCCTTTTCGCGGCGAATATGCTGCTCACGGGTCTGCAGGGCGAGGACCCAGCAGCGCTTGCCATGACGATCGACCGTTTGGCCAACCAGACGACCAGGCAGTTTGCGAAGGAGGGATTCCCGGCAGGCCATCAAGCCTAAATAAGGCCCGCCAAAAGCCATGGGACTGCCAAGACCCTGCCCCTCGGCAACGGCAATATCGGCTCCCAGTTCACCCGGGCCTTTCAAGTAGCCAAGGCTTACCGGATCGAAAACTTGAACAAAGAGAGATCCCTTGGCCCGAGCAATTTTTGCTAGCTCCTCAACTTCCTCCAAAGAGCCGTCAAAGTTAGGGTGCTGGACTATCACACAGGGTGTTTCCTCCGTCACCTGGGAAGCTAGGGCCAGAGGATCAAGAAAACCCATTGGGCAATCGATTTCTTGAATTTCGGCATCCAAATTAGCGGTGTATGTCTTGAGGGTGGCCAAGTAATGAGGGTGAACAGTTCCTGCAATAAGAACCGGGCCACGCCGCGCGGTTGCAGACATGGCCATCATGGCTGCCTCGGCGACCGCGCTTCCTGCCTCGTAGAGGCTGGCGTTGGCGATATCCATTCCGGTTAACTGGCAAACAAGGGTTTGAAATTCAAAGAAAACCTGCAGGCTGCCTTGGCTGGCCTCGGCTTGGTAGGGGGTGTATGCCGTGACAAATTCGCCCCGCGAGGAAAGCGAGTCAACTACCGCAGGGATGAAATGGTCGTAGGCCCCGGCACCCATGAAACATGCTAACTCACCGGGATGGCGATTTTTGCGGGCTAATTTTTCGGCGAGAGCGGTGAGTTCGATTTCAGAAAGAGAGGGAGGCAGTTTAAGTGGCCGGTCCAGACGCACAGGCCCTGGTATTGAATTAAAGAGTTCAGCAATATCTTTTTTGCCGATCTTTTCAAGCATGGCGGCCTGTTGGGCCGGGGTATTGGCTATGTAAGACAAGTCACATCCTCCGGCGAACCTGCAAAACAGCCCCTATTAAGAATTGAAACCGGCCAAAAATTCTTAGAGGTAACCAATTATTTCGGCAAAATTTTGCCCCTTGTCATTGGCCTTCGGTCTGTTTTGAATAGTCCTCGGCTGCCATAAGGTGATCGAGCGGCCCGACGGCATCGGGACGAACACGCACCAGCCAACCGTCACCGTAAGGGTCGCGCGAAACGAGGGAAGCGTCGGCGGCGAGAGCACCGTTCACGGCGACCACCTCACCCGAGACAGGGCCATAGATATCGCTTACAGCCTTGACGGACTCGATCTCTCCCATTCCCTCGCCAGCCTTGACTTTCGCCCCCACTTTGGGCAGTTCGATATAGGTCACATCGGTCAACTGGTCGACCGCAAAGCGAGTGAGTCCGACCAACAGGGTGTCGCCTTCAGCCCGAACCCACTCGTGGGTTTTAGCGTATTTAAGATCCTTTGGATTCATTTTTAACACTCCACGAAAGCAACAGAAACAACCTTAAGGTCTTAACGCCCAGGGCGCTTGTAAAAAGGCAACTTCACAATGGTAAAAGCTTCTTCCCTGCCACGCACAATTGCGGCGACCGGCTGCCCGAGTGCTGCAAAACCAGGGCGAAGGTAGGCCATGGCAATGGGGTGGTTGAAAGTGGGCGACATGGTGCCGCTGGTGACCCGACCGACCTCGGCACCACCCTCGGCCAAAATGATGTCACCTTCGCGGGCCGCACGCTTGGCTGAACCTGATAAGCCAACCCTTACAGGTAAATCCGCATGACCACGGCGGCGCAGCAAGGCGTCTCGACCAATGAAATCCTTTTCGAGATCAACACTACGGCCCAAACCGGCCTGAAATGGATCGATGGAATCGGACAGCTCGTGGCCATAGAGAGGCATAGCTGCCTCCAAGCGGAGGGTATCGCGTGCCCCCAAGCCACAGGCCATCACCTTGAGAGAGTCTAGCCTTTCCACCAAAGGAAGTGCAGAAGCGGAAGGCAACAAAACCTCCCAGCCATCCTCGCCGGTGTAGCCTGTGCGACTTACCAAAACCCGAATTCCTGAATAATTTGCTTCGAAGCTTCCGTAGTAGGGCAAGTTTGACGGGTCGCGGTCAAACAACTGATTTCCAAGGGCAATAGCTTGGGGTCCTTGAACCGCAATCATGGCCGATACTTCGGTTTGGTCTTCAAGTGAAGCTTGAAAGCCTTGATTGTGGTTCAGGAACCACGCTTTGATTTTGGCCCTGTTGGAGGCGTTGACCACCATGACCCACTTTGAAGGAGAACCACCCAGATTGTAAACCAATACATCGTCAAGAATTCCGCCATCTTCCTTGCAAACCAAGCCATAACGAACCCTGCCCGGCTGCAAGTCCCTCAAGCGACAGGTGACAAGTTGATCAAGCCATTTTTCGCAATCTGGCCCTGTGAAACTAAAACGCCCCATGTGGCTGACATCGAACCAACCTACTTCAGTCCTGACCGCTTGGTGCTCCTTGACAATGCTGGTGAACTGGACCGGTAAATCGGTCCCGGCGAAGTCCACCATCCTGCCACCATGGGTGATGTGCCAAGGATGAACGGGTGTGATTGCCATGCAGTTTTTCCACCGAATAAAAACGGCACCCGCATAAATTGCAGTCCTATTAAAAGTGTAGAAACCCAAAGGCCCTCTGTAGGGATTTCAGGGGATAATCAAAAACCACCTAATCATTATAAAATTGATCAAGAAGCAAATAGAGACTATTTCCATTGTGCAGGAATGGGCCGGAAAATCGGCTCAAGCCGGATACCTTTCCCAACCGATGCCAATGAGGATGGCCTTGTGGCGTGAGAATGGTCTCGTTATCGAGCGCAAAGCTACTGCCCTAAGAGATGAGAGGTGCCTCTCGGCTAGGTGTGGTTTTTTAAGCCAGTTGTGAATTTTAAAGAGGATAACCAGGCAACCAAAGCATGGGACTGACCCGAACAAACTTGAGCAAAGCACCCACACCACCGGGCAAGTGGCGCTGGATGCTTGTTTGTCTGGGAATCTGCGGTTTTCTGCTTCTGGCACCTACCAAAGCTTTGGCTCAGACCGTTTACTATGCAGATCAGCCCTCGTTTCTAATTCCCGTTTATCCCGACCCGAATGACAAAAAAACGCAGGCACTTTTACTCCATGTGTCTGAGGATTTGGGCAAAACTTACCAATTTGTTGCCACGGGCGGGCTTTTGCAAAAAACCTTCAACTTTCGCGCCCCCAGAGATGGGTGGTACTGGTTTTCAGTTCAAAGTCAGGAAACAGGCGGCGTTTTGAAACCTGCCAGCATGGTAGGTGCACCAGCACTTTTGAAAGTGTGTGTAGATACGCAGGCCCCCTCGATTATTTTGCGCCAGGGACCTGCCACAAAAGATGGCAACCTGAGCGTAGAATGGGAAGCCCGTGATGAAAGCGTTGATGTTTCAACCATGCGATTGGAATACCGACTGCTTGGTGGCAAAGATTGGGTTCCTTTGCCTTCGCAACAATTGCAGCAGGGTTCTTACACCTGGAATCCAGGGACCCAAAGCCCTCTGGAAGTGCGTTTGAGCGTTCGTGACCGGGCCAAGAATCTGGGAGAACAGGTTTTGGCGGTTGGCTTGAAACCAGGGCAAGTTGCCTCTTCGGGCTCGGATGGGCGTGTGCCCATTATTATGGTTCGGAGCAAGCGATTCGCGCTGAATTATCGGCTAGAAGATGTGGGCCCCTCTGATGTTACTCGGGTCGAAGTTCATTACACCCGAGACGGCGGAAGAACCTGGGGCAAATACCCGCAGGATGCTCCCAAGGACCCACCCTGCATTTTGGAAGTGCCGGATGAAGGGCGATATGGATTCACCTTGATTGCCCGAAGCGGCGTGGACCTGAGCGAAGAAGCCCCCAAACCAGGGGACCCTCCCCATGTGTGGGTTGAAGTGGATGAAACCAAACCACTGGTGCGAATTCTCAGCGTGGAAGTGGGACGCGGCCCAGAACAAGGAAACATGACCATCAGTTGGACGGCATCGGACAAATTTTTGGGATCCACGCCAATTAGCATCAGCTATGCGCAAACCCCCGATGGCCCTTGGAGCGATTCGGTCAAAGATATCCCTAATAATGGCAAATTTGTCTGGAAAATGCCCCAGCAGGGGCTTCCTTTTCAGTTTAGCGTGCGAGTGACATGCACCGATTTGGCTGGCAATCAAGGCCTTGCCCAAACGACGGGCCCTGTGAAAGTCGACCTGAATACCCCCAAAGCACGCATCAACAGTATTGATATCGCGCCTGTCGAAGGGCCTGTAGGCGCACCACCCGGGG
>Ga0255124_1000136_pt1 | contig 27979 bp, 30 predicted proteins | sample Law_Cont_RepB_8d_FD_188564 | JGI IMG/M metagenome (GOLD analysis project Ga0255124, IMG submission 188564) | Freshwater microbial communities from St. Lawrence River, New York, United States - Law_Cont_RepB_8d | ecosystem: Environmental > Aquatic > Freshwater > River | place: USA: New York... | reverse complement strand
CCCGCAGGCTGGGCTTGGGGCAGCGCCACGCCCTATGGCGGGCGGCCCGACGGCGCGGCGGTCGACGCCGAAGGCTGCTATTGGTCTGCCCAATACGAAGGCGGGCGCCTGCTGCGCATCGCACCCAACGGACAGGTGCTGGCCGAAGTGCCCACCCCCGCCCTGTGTCCCACCATGCCCTGCTTTGGCGGCCCGGACCTGAAAACTTTGATCATCACCACGGCCCGGCAGGGCCGCAGCCAGGCGGAGCTGGCGCAGTTCCCCGGTGCGGGGTGTGTGTGGGCGATGCGGGTGGAGGTGGCGGGGATGCCGGTGGATGGGTGTTTGGTAACTGCTCCTGCGAAGGATTAGGTTTGCGAGCCACCCTGCTTGTTCAGACCGCCAAAGCCCCGATTCCCTTTTTCTCGATGATCTGCAGCAGCTTGGCAGCCGCACCGCTGGGGCGTTTGCCCGAAGCGGGCGATTCCCACTTTTGCACGGTGGACGGCGTGACGTTCAAGAAACCCGCAAAAACGGTTTGGCTCATTTTGGCTTTCTGGGTGCGAATGTGCGCCACCCGCTCGGGGGAGTAGACCGGTGGTGGCGAGCACAAGGCCTTGATCTGGCCGAGGTCGTGCACCGACAGCACAGCGTGCTTGCTCAGCAAGAGCGCCATCTCCAGCATCTCTGAAGAAACACGTTCAATTTTGGGGGCAGTCATGGCAAATTTCCTTCAGTACGCCTTCTTCAACCAAGGCATTGAGTTGGGCAGTGCTGGCTGCCTGCAAGGCCTGTCCCAGCAGCTGCGCCTGGGCCACGTTGGTGTCAGAGAAATCCGTTCCCGGATCGCTTTTCTGACGCCCAGCCATGAAAAAGACACCGTGCACACCCTCTTTGGCAACCAGCGTTCGGGTGGCACCACGTTTGCCCTGGCCATCGACGGCAATGCGCTTTTTGCACAGCCCTTTTCCAAGATCGGCCTCGTACTGGCCGTTCATGATTTCGAGCGCTGCTACGCAAAGCTGCTCATTGGACAGAAGTTTTCTGGCCCATCGTGCAAAAGTTTTCAACTTGAAAACACGCTTTTGCATGGACTTTAACTATAGCACTTTGTGCAATAGGCGACTCATGAATGGAGAGACAAAATGCATACGAGGATCAGGGGACAGGGTCGCCGTAGGTTTTTGAGATCGATCCAGCGTCAAACCCTGCAAGCCTTGGCTTGGGCGCGTCTGAATCCATGCGCTGGCGTTGAGGACACCGTACCCTAAAATGAATTCTATTTAACTATTTTGAAAACATGACCATTCACTCACATGAACTGCCTAGGGCTCAGGCCAGAACCATGTTGGATGTGTTGGGATAAATACCAAGACATTGGGAAATGAGATGCGAACCACCCTGGACATTGCGGACGATGTGCTTATGGCTGCCAAAGAGATGGCCCAAAGAGAAAAAAAGTCGATGGGACAAGTCATGAGCGACTTGTCGCGCAAGGCATTGGCAGTGGGGGCCAATCAGCCGCCAACGGTTGAAGCTGCGCCCCAGGGGTCAGAACGCTTGGCCCCATACGGCATTCGGCCCTTGCCTTCGCGGGGAGCGGTCATCAGCCATGAGTTGGTTGAACGCTTGCGCGATGCCGAGGGTGTTTGATTCGGGCGCTGTTTAACGACCATGTGCCGTGCGCGGCGCCACCCCAACCCACCTCGTGGTGCTTTGAACAGCGCAATTTCCCACAACCCGCCCGTTCAAAAAATTCACGCACGCGTGAAAGCGTGGGCGTTACCATCGTTGCCCATGGAAGCCCAACTCAATTCCCTCATCGACGCCGTGCGCCAAGCGGGTGCGGATGGCCGTGTGCTGCGTTTGCGCGGCGGCGGCAGCAAAGACTTTTGGGGCCAAAGCCTCACGGGTGAGGTGCTGGACACCCGCGCTTATGCGGGCATCGTCAGTTACGAGCCCAGCGAGTTGGTGGTGACGGTGCGCGGCGGCACGCCGCTGGCCGAGCTGGAAGCTGCGCTGGCCGCAAAAGGCCAGTGCCTGGCGTTCGAGCCGCCGCATTTCGGACCCCATTCGACAGTGGGCGGCATGGTGGCCGCCGGCCTGAGCGGCCCGGCCCGCGCCACGGCGGGTGCGGTGCGTGACTTTATTTTGGGTGCGCGCTTCATCAATGGCTTGGGCGAGCACCTGACCTTTGGCGGCCAGGTGATGAAAAACGTGGCCGGCTACGACGTGAGCCGCCTGATGGCCGGCAGCTGGGGCACGCTGGGCCTGGTCACCGAGGTCAGCCTCAAGGTCTTGCCGGTGGCCCCGGCCGAAGCGACGTTGATGATCGCGGGCTTGGCCCAAGGCCCGGCGCTGGATTTGTTGCACCGCTGGGGCGGCCAGCCTCTGCCCTTGAACGCCAGCGCCTGGGTGCGCGACCCCACGGCCCAGCCGGTGGCCGATTATTTGTTTGTGCGCCTGCGCGGTGCGGTGGCCGCGGTGCAGTCGGCCATGGGCAGAATGAGCGCCGATGCGCAGGCCCTGGGCGCGCAAGTGCAGGCCATGGACAGCGCCGAAGCCGCGCAAGACTGGCGTGCCAGCGCCGAGCAGGCCCTGCCGTTTTTTGACGTGCCCAGCGCCGATGCCTGCCTGTGGCGTCTGTCGGTGCCGCAAACCGCGCCGGTGTTCGACTTGCCGTATGCCCAATACATCGAATGGCAAGGTGCGCAGCGCTGGTTGTGGGCGCCCGCTTCGGCGGCTGCGGCTTTGCGTGCACTGGCGAAGTCGGTGGGTGGCCATGCCAGCCTGTTCCGGGCCAGTGCCGCCCATGCGGCGGTGGACAAAGCCGTGGGCGTGAACACCGCGCTGGGCACCGTCCAGCTGCGCATCCAGCAGCAATTGCAAAAGCAGTTTGACCCCCAGGGCGTGTTCGCCACCGGTCGCCTGCACTCAGCCTGATCGCGGGACGAATCCACATGCAAACCCACCTCGCCCCCGAATACCAAAACACCCCCGAAGGCCTGGAGGCCGAAGCCATTTTGCGCAAGTGCGTGCATTGCGGCTTTTGCACCGCCACCTGCCCCACCTACCAGTTGTTGGGCGACGAGCTCGACGGCCCGCGTGGCCGCATTTATTTGATGAAGCAGGTGCTCGAAGGGGCTGAGCCCACCCGCAAAACCCAGCTGCACCTGGATCGGTGCCTGACCTGCCGCAACTGCGAAAGCACTTGCCCGAGCGGCGTGCAATACGGCCACCTGGTGGACATCGGCCGCAAGCTGGTGGATGCCAAGGTCGAGCGCCCGGCGGGTGAAAAGCTGCTGCGCTGGGCACTCAAAGAAGGCTTGCCTTCGCCCCTGTTTGCGCCCGCCATGAAGATGGGCCAAATGGTGCGCGGCCTGCTGCCCGAAACCCTGAAGGCCAAAGTGCCCGCGCCGCAAAACGCCGGCGCCTGGCCCACGGCGCAGCACGCGCGCAAAGTGCTGATGCTGGCCGGCTGCGTGCAGCCAAGCATGAGCCCCAACATCAACACCGCCACCGCCCGCGTGCTCGACGCCGCAGGCATCCAGACCGTGACCGCGCCCAAGGCCGGTTGCTGCGGCGCGCTCAAGTTCCACCTGAACGACCAGGGCGGCGGCCAAGACCACATGCGCGCCAACATCGACGCCTGGTGGCCGCTGGTCGAATCGGGCGAGATCGAGGCGATTGTGATGAACGCCTCGGGCTGCGGTGTCATGGTCAAAGACTACGGCCATGTGCTCAAAGACGACCCGGTGTACGCCGACAAGGCCGCGCGCATCGGCGCCTTGACCAAAGACCTGAGCGAGTGGCTGCCCGAATTGGTGCCGCTGCTCCAAGACAAGATCAAACCCCAGGCCCTGCAAGCGGCAGGCCTGCAGGCCTACCACCCGCCCTGCACGCTGCAACATGGCCAGCAGCTCAAAGGCGGGGTCGAAAAGCACCTGGGCGATCTGGGCTTTCAGATCAAGGTCACGGCCAACGAGTCGCACCTGTGCTGCGGCTCGGCCGGCACCTACAGCGTGCTCAACCCCGATTTGTCCAAGCAGCTGCGCGACCGCAAGCTCGGCCACCTGAACGCCCTGCAACCGCAAGGCGTCATCAGCGCCAATATCGGCTGCATCACCCATTTGCAAAGCGGCAGCGGCCTGCCGGTGCGGCATTGGGTGGAGTTGTTGGACGAAGCGATGGGCGGCGCTGCCTGATCGCGTGTGCAGAGCGCACAGAAAGGACATGACGATGGCAATACCCTGGTTGATGGCCCTCAAAGTGATTCCCTGGGGGGATGTGATCGAGCATGCGCCCACGGTGCTCAAGGCCGCGCGCAAGCTGATGGAACGCCAACCGCCCGAGGCGCCCGGCCAGGCCGGCGCGTCGGGCTCGACCAGGCCGGTCAGTGCGGTGCCCACCCTGGGGGAACTTAAAAATGCCTTGGTCGCCGCCCAAGGTCAGATCGAGCGCCAAGCCCAGACCCAGCGCGAGCTGACGCAAACCCTGGCCGATTTGGCCGAACAAAACGCCCGCCTGGTCAGCGCCGTCGAGGTGCTGCGCCTGCGCACGCGGGTGTTGGTGTGGGCTGGTGCAGCGATGTTGGTGTGGTTGGCGGTGCTGACTTGGTGGGTCTGAAAGTGGTTCAGGCCGCCAGCGCCGCTTCGATGTCTTTGGCGATTTTCTCGGGCGAATCCTGCGGCGCATAGCGCTTGATCACGCGGCCATCGCGGCCCACCAGAAATTTGGTGAAGTTCCATTTGATGGCCTTGCTGCCCAAGAAGCCGGGGGCCTCGGCGGTCAGCCATTGGTACAGCGGGTGCGCCCCGTCGCCATTGACCTTGACCTTGCTCATCATCTGAAAGCTCACGCCGTAGTTCTTCTGGCAGAAGTTGGCGATCTGCGCATCGTTGCCCGGGTCCTGGCTGCCGAACTGGTTGCAAGGAAAACCCAGCACCGCCAGGCCCTGCGTTGCATAGGTCTGGTGCAGTTTTTCCAGTCCGCTGAACTGGGGTGTGAAACCACAAGCGCTGGCGGTGTTGACGATCAGCATCACCTGACCCCGGTAGCGCGACAGGGGGACGGTTTGCTGGTCGATGCTTTGGGCTTCGAAGTCGTACAGGCTCATGGGTGCTTTCCGGGGTGGTGGTATCTGGCCTGCATCATGCCATTTCCGGGCCGCTTCAGTCGGTCTTGTGACCTGGCCCGACGATGGACAGCAGGGCGGCCAACAAGATCAGGGCCCCGCCGATCAGGGTGCGGCTGTCCCAGCTGGAGGCACCCAGCAAGACCGAGGACACGCTGGCAAACAGCACCTCGGACAGCATGACCAGCGCCGTGGTGTGGGCAGCCAGGCGGGCAGCGCCGTATTGCAGCGCTAGGTTGCCCAACAAAAACGAGAGGCTGAGCAGGGCCACCAGGGGCAACCAGCTCCAGGTGGGGGCTTCGCCAAGGGCCACCACACCCGTGAACAAGCCGGCGATGGCCGCCAGCGTGGCCATGACAGCGCCACCGCCAAACATGGCCAGGGTGCGCGAGGCGCTGGGCGTGTCCTTGAGCTTGAGCAGCAAGGCGTTGGTGATGGCAAAAGTGAGCCCACCCATCAGGGCCAGCCCATCGGCCAAGCTCTCTGGCACCGGCCAGGGGGTCTCGGGGGTTTTGAGCACGATGAACAAGCCGGCCAGCGCCAGCAGCAAGCGCAGCAAGGCCATGGGGGTGGGTTTTTCACCCAGCAACCACCAGGCCACCAGCACCGACCAGGCGGGCATCAAATAAAACAGCAGCACCACGCGCACCACATCGCCCACCGTGACCGCCCAGTTAAAGCCCACATTGGTCAGCCCCGAGGCCAACAGCAAGAGCCACAGCCCGGTCTGGCCGCGCCAGCTGACCAGTTGCCCGCTGCGCCACAGCCACCCGGCAATGGCCACAAAGACGAAAGCGTAGACCAGCGCCGTGGCCCACAGTGGGTGCAGGCCCTGGGTTTCGAGCTGTTTGAAGGGCCACCAACACACGCCCCAGACAAAGGCATTGAACAGGAGCCCGGCCACCGCCAGACTTTTGGGGGAGGAGTGGCCCATGGGGGGGCTGATCAGGACGCGTCGCCAGAGGCTTTGGCCGCCGCCGTGGCCTGGCGCTTGCGCCACCAGCGCCAGCCCAGCCAGACGACGCCGATGCCCAGCAGGGCAAAAATGCCGTGTTGGAACTGGCGCAGCACGCCAAACATCCAGTCCCAGTTTTGTGCGCCAAAGTAGCCCAAATAGACCCAGATCGGGACGCTGATCAGGGCGGCAAAGCCGTCCATGAAAAACCAGGTGGCAAAGCTGACGCGCCGGCTCATGCCGGCCGAGAAAAACACCGGCGTGCGCAAACCGGGCAGAAAGCGGGCCACGAACATGACCCATTTGCCATATTTATGGAAGGCCTCTTGCGCACTCGCAAAGCGTTCGGGGGTCAGGATTTTGCGAAAACCGGGCAGGCCGGCAATCCGCTCGCCATAGAGCCGGCCCAGGGTGAACATCAGACCGTCACCGACCATCACACCGGCCATGCCCACGGCAAACATGGTGTGCACATCGGCATGCCCCAGGCCCGCGATCACACCACCGGTGACCAGGGTCACGTCTTCCGGGATGGGCACGCCAAAACCGCAAATGAGCAACATCACAAATACGGCCAAATAGCCATATTCGGTAAAGATGGGCATCAAAAACTCAAAAACTTCCATGGTTGACAGGGCTTGGCCAGTGCCTGAACAACTCAGGCAAATTGCGCGGAATTAACAGGCAGCGGGCCAGTGTAAATCATTTGCAAGCCCCTTCCAGAGGCAGGTCAGCCGTGGATTTCCCCCCAGGCCAGAGGCTGACCGAGAGGGGTCCATGGCTTGTCGCCAGGGCTGACTTTGCTGGCACACTTGGGTGTGTTTGCCCGTTATTTCCGAAAACATGCCCCGTCCCATACAAGCCACCATCCATACCCAGGCCTTGCGCCACAACCTGGCGCGGGCGCGCCATGCGGCGCCGGATGCACAAGTCTGGGCCGTCACCAAGGCCAATGCCTATGGGCACGGCATTGAGCGGGTGTTTGAGGGGCTGCGTGGGGCCGACGGGTTTGCCCTGCTGGATTTGTGTGAAGCCGAGCGGGTGCGGGCGCTGGGCTGGCGTGGCCCGATCCTGCTGCTCGAGGGTGTTTTTGAAGCGCGTGATCTGGAACTGTGCTCGCGCCTGCACCTGTGGCACACGGTGCACTGCGATGAGCAGATCGACATGCTGGCGCTGCACAAGACGCACGAGCCGCACCGGGTCTTCCTCAAGATGAATTCGGGCATGAACCGGCTGGGTTTTGCACCCGAGCGCTTTCGCTCGGCCTGGACCCGTCTGAATGCCTTGCCTCAGGTGGACGAAATCTCGCTGATGACCCATTTCAGCGACGCCGATGGCCCCAAGGGCATCGCCCAGCAAATGGCGCGTTTTGAAGACGCCACCCGAGACCTGCCCGGCGAGCGCAGTGTGAGCAACAGTGCCGCGGCCTTGCGCCATGCGCAGGACGCGGCGGTGAAAGCCGACTGGATCCGCCCCGGCATTGCGGTGTACGGCAGCTCGCCCGACTTCCCCGAGCACAGCGCCGAGCATTGGGGTTTGCAACCCGCCATGAGCCTGAATGCCCAGATCATCGCGGTGCAGCAGCTGCAGGCGGGGGACAGCGTGGGTTATGGCTCCAGCTTTGTGGCCGAGGGGCCCATGCGCATGGGCGTGGTGGCCTGCGGTTACGCCGATGGCTACCCCCGCATCTGCCCCACAGGCACGCCGGTGTTGGTGGGCGGCGTGCCAAGCCGCACCCTGGGCCGGGTGAGCATGGACATGCTGGCGGTCGATTTGGGCGAATTGCCCGATGCCGGTGTGGGCAGCCAGGTCACTTTGTGGGGGCGTTCAGCCACGGGCCAGATCCTCAGCATCGACGAGGTGGCCCAAGCCGCGGGGACCGTGGGCTACGAGTTGATGTGCGCCCTGGCGCCGCGCGTGCCTGTGGTGGTGCAAGACTGAGGGCTTGCTGCGGGCGGGACATGGGCCTTGGGGCCGCAGCCGCACAATAACGCCCATGCCCGAACGCGCACCGCTGCACCCCCATGACCAACGCGCCTTGGTGGTGGCGCTGGTCCTGGTCGTCATCTGGGGGGGCAACTTCACGCTGCAAAAGTACCTGTTTGACTTGATCACACCGGGCGGCTTTTTGTGGGCGCGTTACCTGATCATGCCGATATGTGCCTTGCTGCTGATGCGCTGGCGCACAGGCCTGTGGCTGCCCCCTTTGCCGCGCAAGGACTGGATGCACATGGCCTGGCTCGGCTTCATTGGCCACTCCTTGCATGTCGGTCTGGTGACCTATGGCATCCATTGGTCAACGGCCTTTTCGAGCGCGGTCATTTTGGCGTGCGGGCCGATTTTCACCTTGCTGATTTTGCGCATTCAGGGGCTGGAGCGGCTCACCGCAGCCCAAATCGCGGGGGTGGCGCTGGCTTTTGGCGGTGTTTTGATGTTCCTGTCCGACAAATTGCTCGGCGGCAACTGGCGAGCGGGCGGGGGCGACCTGGTGTTGCTGATCGCTGCTTCCTTTTTTTCGTATTACACCGTGGCGGTCAAACCGGTGATGCAGCGGCACGGCCCGGTGCTGACCATGGGCTATGCGACGCTGCTGGGCGGCTTGCCGGTCATGCTGCTGTCGGTGCCGGCGGGCATGGACGCCAACTGGTCTGTGCTGGATTTTTGGGGCTGGGTCGGCCTGCTGTGGTCGGTGCTGGTTTCGGCCTTTTTGGGCTGGTTGGCCTGGGGCTGGATCAACACGGTGCGGGGCGTGGCGCGCACTGCGCCCCTGATGTACCTGATGCCCCCGATGGCGGGTTTGTTTGCCTGGGCCCTGTCGGGTGAGCAATACACCTGGATCAAGATGGCCGGCGCCGGCGTGACTTTGCTGGGCGTTGCCATGGCCCAATATGCCGGGCCAATGCGTCGGCATCCGCGCTGAGCTCAGCGCAGCCAGGTGTCGTAGGCGGTTTTGCAGATCAGGGCCAGCACCACGAGGATGAACACCTGGCGCACAAAACCCGAGCCGTGTTTCAGCGCCAGACGGGTGCCGATCAGGCTGCCGATGATGTTGGCCACCGCCATGGCCAGGGCCAGGTGCCACCAAACATGGCCTTGGTAGGCAAACCACATGAGCGCCGAAAAATTGGTGGCCACGTTGATGAATTTGGCCGATGCGGAGGCGTTCAGAAAGTCATAGCCCAGCCAGCGCACATAGGCAAACACCAGAAAGCTGCCGGTGCCGGGGCCAAAAAAGCCGTCGTAGAACCCGATCGTCAGACCAACGCCAGACGCCACCCAGGCTTCCTGGCGACCCGCAAAACGCGGCGCATGCGCCCGCCCCAGGTCCTTCTTGGCCAGGGTGTAGACCAGCAAGGCCACCAGCATCACGGGCAGCGCCTGGCGAAACAGGGTGGGGTCCACCTGCGTGACCACCCAGGCCCCGATCACCGAGCCGACCAGACCCGCGCCCGCAGCGGGCAGCAAAGAGCGCCAAGGCATGACCACCTGGCGGCTGTATTGCACGGTGGCAAAGGCGGTGCCCCAGATGGAAGCACTTTTGTTGGTGCCAAACAGTGTGGCGGGGGCCGCGCCGGGGAAGGTGGCGAACAGCGCGGGCAGCAAGATCAGACCGCCCCCGCCCACGATCGAATCCACCAGCCCGGCCAGCAGCGAGGCCAGCGTCACAATCAATAAATCCATGGCGCCGATTGTGGCACCCCGTGGCCCGGCCCATCTGTCGCGCACCTGCTCGCGAGCAGGCAAAAAAAAGCGCCGCAGGCGCGGCGCTCTGGAAAGTACACCTCGTTCGGGTGTTGGTTGATGTTCGAGTTCTTCGGGGTTCGAGTTGTCTCCTCGGCCCTCAGGATGCAGGTACTGCAATGCATCGAGTGATTGCAATGTAAGGGATGAACTCTGCGCATTTCGTCAGGGATTTCCCCCGGATCGGGAAATCCCTGCGGTCGGCTTGGCCGCGGCCCGCCGGATTGCAAACGCAAGGTTTCGATTGCGTGTGGCGATCAGGCCTGGCGCGCCGCGTCGGTCAAGATCCACTGGGCCGCTTTTTCCGCAATCATCAAGGTCGGGCTGTTGGTGTTGCCGCTGGTGATGGTGGGCATCACGCCCGCATCGACCACGCGCAGGCCTGCCACGCCGCGCACTTGCAGCCGCGCATTGACCACGGCCATCGGATCGTCTTCGCGCCCCATGCGGGTGGTGCCCACGGGGTGGAAGATGGTGCTGGCGATGTCGCCCGCCAGCTTGGCCAGTTCGTCGTCGCTCTGGTACTGCACACCGGGTTTGAATTCTTCGGGGGCGAAGGGCGCCATGGCCGGCTGCGCCATGATGCGGCGCGTCACCCGCAGGCTGTCGGCAGCGACCTGTCGGTCTTCATCGGTGGCCAGGTAGTTGGGCGCGATGGCGGGGGCGTCTTCGAAGTGGGGCGTCTGGATCTGCACTGTGCCCCGGCTGGTGGGGTTGAGGTTGCAAACGCTGGCCGTGATCGCCGGAAAGCTGTGCAGCGGCTCGCCAAAGGCGTCCAGACTCAGGGGTTGGACGTGGTACTGGATGTTGGGCCAGACCCGTCCCGGGTCGCTGCGGGTGAAGGCACCCAGCTGGCTGGGGGCCATGCTCATCGGGCCGGTGCGCTGCAGCGCGTACTCCAGCCCGATCATGGCCTTGCCCCACAGGCTGTTGGCCAGGGTGTTGAGGGTCTTGGCGTTTTGCACCTTGTAGACCGAGCGGATCTGCAAATGGTCTTGCAGGTTGGCGCCCACGCCGGGTAAATCGACCTGCACCGGTACGCCTTTGGCCTGCAGCAGAGCCGCCGGGCCGATGCCCGAGAGCTGCAAAATCTGCACCGAACCGATACTGCCCGCGCACAGGATCACCTCGGTCTGCGCGCTCACGCTGACCGCCTGGCCCTGGCGCACCAGCTTCGCACCCACGCAGCGCACAGCGCCATCGGGCAGGCCATCCAGTTGCAAGGCCTGCACCCGGGTTTCGGTCCACACGGTCAGGTTGGGGCGCTGCTGGGCGGGGCGCAAAAATGCCTTGGAGGCATTCCAGCGCCAGCCGTCCTTCTGGTTCACCTCGAAGTAGCCGACCCCTTCGTTGTTGCCGGTGTTGAAGTCCGGCGTGGACGGGATTCCGGCCTGCACCGCAGCTTGTGCGAAGGCATCCAGCACATCCCAGCGCAAGCGCTGTTTTTCGATGCGCCACTCACCGCCGTGGCCGTGCAGCTGGGCAAAGTCATCGCGGGAGCCACCATGCTGGCGCGCAAAGTCGGGTGTCAGCGCAGCATCGAGCTTGTGGTGGTTTTCGTGGGCCTTGAAGTCGGCCAGGCACTGCTGCCAGCGCCAGCTGTCGTCGCCCGTGAGCTCGGCCCATTGCTCATAGTCGCGCGACTGGCCGCGCATGTAGATCATGCCGTTGATGCTCGAGCAACCGCCCAGCACCTTGCCACGGGGGTAGCGCAGGCTGCGGCCGTTCAGCCCCGCGGCCGGTTCGGTCTGGTAGAGCCAGTCGGTGCGCGGGTTGCCAATGCAGTAGAGGTAGCCCACCGGGATGTGCACCCAGTGGTAATCGTCTTTTTTGCCGGCCTCGATCAGCAGCACCCGCTTGCTGGCATCGGCGCTCAGGCGGTTGGCCAGCAGGCTGCCTGCGGTGCCGCCGCCCACGATGATGTAGTCAAAGGTGTTGTCGTTCATGGTTGGACCCTGTCTCCTGTGACGACGATTGTGCACGTGACGCGGTTGTTCGGTTCCAGCAAGCGCAGCGAAGGTGGCTGGGCGGGGCCGTTGGGCCGATTTGCTGGCGCGAAGCGACTGATGAGGCCCGGCGGCCCCGCCCAGTCACCTTCGCGGAAAACACCCTCGGTGCTCTCCAAGCCAAATCACTTGGCCGTCGGCATCACAAACTCCGCCCCCTTGCCGATGCTCTCGGGCCAGCGCTGCATGATGGATTTTTGCTTCGTATAAAAGCGCACACCCTCTTCGCCATAGGCATGCATGTCGCCAAACAAAGACCGCTTCCAGCCGCCAAAGCCGTGCCAGGCCATGGGCACCGGGATCGGCACGTTGATGCCGACCATGCCCACCTGGATGCGGCGCGCAAACTCGCGCGCCACGTTGCCGTCGCGGGTGAAGCAGCTCACGCCGTTGCCGAACTCGTGGTCGTTGATGATCTGCACCGCGGTGCCAAAGTCGGGCACGCGCACGCAGCTGAGCACCGGGCCAAAGATCTCTTCTTTGTAGATCTTCATGTCGGTGGTGACGTGGTCAAACAGCGTGCCGCCGAGCCAGAAGCCCTGGTCGCAACCGGCGCCGGCTCGTGAGCCGTCAAACTCGCGGCCGTCGACCAGCAGTTGGGCGCCTTCGGCCACGCCGGCATCGATGTAGCCCTTGATGCGCTGGCGCGCCGCGTCGGTCACGATCGGGCCCATCTCGGCGGCCAGGTTCTCGCCGTTGAGCACTTGCAGCGTTTGGGTGCGCTCGATCAGTTTTGGGATGATTTTGTCGGCCACATCGCCCACCAGCACCGCCACGGAAATCGCCATGCAGCGCTCGCCGGCCGAGCCGTAACCGGCGCCGATCAGCGCGTCCACGGTCTGGTCGATGTCGGCGTCGGGCATCACCACCAGGTGGTTTTTGGCGCCGCCCAAGGCTTGCACCCGCTTGCCGTGGTGCGCGCCGGTCTCGTAGATGTAGTTGGCGATCGGGGTCGAGCCGACAAAGCTGATGGCTTTCACATCGGGGTGCTCCAGCAGCGCGTCCACGGCTTCTTTGTCGCCTTGCACCACGTTGAACACACCATCGGGCAGGCCGGCTTTTTTCAGCAGCTCGGCGATGAACAGCGAGGGCGTTGGGTCGGTCGGGCTGGGCTTCAAGATGAAGGTGTTGCCGGCCGCGATGGCCACCGGGAACATCCACATGGGCACCATGACGGGGAAGTTGAAGGGCGTGATGCCCGCCACCACGCCCAGCGGCTGGCGCAGGGTCCAGTTGTCGATGCCAGTCGACACCTGGTCGGTGAAGTCGCCCTTGAGCAGCTGCGGGATGCCGGTGGCAAATTCCACGATGTCGATGCCGCGCGAAACTTCGCCTTGCGCGTCGGTGAACACTTTGCCGTGCTCGGCGGTGATCATGTGGGCCAGCTCGTCCTTATGGGTGTTCAGCAATTCGAGGAACTTGAACATCACGCGCGCGCGGCGCAGGGGCGGCGTGTCAGCCCAAGCCGGAAAAGCGGCTTGCGCAGCGGCCACGGCTTGGGCCACTTCTGCGGTGTTGGCCAGGGCGACTTGGCCGGTCACGGCGCCCGTGGCGGGGTTGGTCACGCTCTGGCTGCGGCCGGATGCGCCTGCGGCGACTTGGCCGCCAATGTAATGACCGATGTGGGAAATGCTCATGGGAAATCCTTGTGGCTGGTGCCGGTTGCTTGACGATGTGTCTCTTGCAGGAGCCCACCCTGGGGCGATGGTCCAATGATCAGCTGACCAAAAAAATCGCCCACCGGGTGGGCTCCTGCATTTCGCCTTGCAGTGTAGGCACCCTCACCACCCGCCACAAGACCCCAAATTTGAATTGATTGTTCAAAATAATGAACAATGTCATCATGGATGAGCAAAAAATCAGCGCCCTTTGGACGCATTTGCACTGGCTGAGCGTGCTCGCACAGCAAGGCAGTTACACCGCCGCCGCCGCCCGCTTGGGCGTGAGCAAGGCCGCCATGAGCCAACGCATTGCCGAGCTCGAGCGCGCCGCCAAGGTCACCCTGGTGCAGCGCACCACCCGCAGCCTGCGCCTGACCGAAGCAGGCCAGAAGCTGGTCGACGACACCCGCGCATCTTTTGAGCAGATTGAGCAGAGCTTTGCCCAAGTGCGTGACCTGGCCGAGCAGCCCAGTGGCTTGCTGCGCGTGACCGCGCCCGTGGCGCTGGCCCGTCAGCAGCTGGTGCCGCTGTTCGCCGCTTTCTTGAAAGATTTTCCGGATGTGCGCATCGAGTTGGACCTGTCTGACCGCTTGAGCGCCTTGGCCACCGAAGGCCATGACCTGGCGATTCGCCACACCGCCCGCCCACCCGACACCCATGTGGCCTGGGTGCTGTGCAGCACCGAGTCGGTGTTGGTGGCCACCCGCGCCTATTTGCGTAAGCAGGGCGAGCCGCAAAGGCCCGCCGACCTGCAAGCGCACAGCTGCCTGCACTACCCCCGTTCGCAAGACAGCCCGGCCTGGACCTTCGAGCCGCGCCAGTCCTCGGAGGCAGACGAACGCATCACAGTGCCCGTGAGTGGCCGCTTTGCCGCCAACAACAGCGAAGCCCTGCGAGAAGCCGCGCTCACGGGCGCTGGCATTGCCCTGATGCCTGACTTCAGCGCTCAAGCCGAGTTGCGCAAGGGCCAGTTGGTGCGCGTGCTGCCGGGTTGGAAACCTGTGGGCGCCTTTGCCGAAACCATTTATGCCATCCGCCCTTATGCGCCCCACGTGCCTCGGGCCGTGGCGGCGCTGGTGGCGCATTTGCGCCAAGGATTGGCGGGCGGGTTCGGGGTCTGAAGCCCAGTTTCAGTGACCCGCCAGCACTGGAAACAGTTTGTGCAGCCCATCCGCCATCACCTCCACGGCCAGTGCCGCCAGAATCAAACCCATCAAACGGGTCATGACGTTGATGCCGGTTTTGCCCAGAACGCGGGCAATCGGGGTGGCCAGTGAAAAGCACAGGGCCGTGGCCAGGGCGATGACCACGCCGTAGCCCACCAAGGTGCCCAGCTGGGCGAAGTTCTTGGCTTTTTCGGCGTAAATCACCACGGTGGACATGGTGGCCGGGCCCGTCAGCAGCGGGATGGTGAGCGGCACCACGGCGATGCTGGCGCCCATGGCGGCTTTGGTTTCGGCATCGTGCACCTCGTCGGCGTTGGCGCGGGCTTCGGCCGGTTGGGCGTTGAGCATCGACAAAGCAGCGGTGAGCAGCAGCATGCCCCCGCCAACCTGGAAGCTGGCCAAAGAGATGCCAAAGAACGCCAGGATCTGCAAGCCCAGCAAGGCGCTGGCCGCGATCACCACGAAGGCGGAGAAGGACGACACCCAAATCGTCTTTTTGCGCTGGGTGTGGCTGAAGCCCTGCGTGTAGTGGATGAAAAACGGGACGCAGGCCAGCGGGTTGACAATGGCCATCAGGGTGATGAGGGGTTTGAAATCCATCGCCCGATTGTGAGGCCTTATGTGCTGGCGGGAATGGCCGGTGTGCGCCGTCTGAACATGCCCCAGCCTTCCATGTGCAGCACCTTGTCGCCGTGCTGGTTGAACATTTCCCAGATGCTGCGCGTCATGCCCACATCGGGGCGCTTGCTCATGGGTTTGGTCTCGACCATGGTGCTTTGCAGCCGCAGCGTGTCGCCGGGGTACACGGGTTTCATCCATTTGATATTTTCCAGCCCTGGCGAGCCCAGGCTGGAGGTTTCGTGCAAGAAGTTGGTCACCATCAGGCGCATGGCCATCGAGCAGGTGTGCCAGCCGCTCGCCGACAAGGCACCAAACACCGAGACTTTGGCCGCTGCGTCGTCCAGGTGAAAGGGCTGCGGGTCAAACTGGGTGGCAAAAGCGATGATCTCTTCGCGGGTGGGCGTGATGCTGCCCAGGTCGCGCACCTGGCCCACCACAAAGTCCTCCCAGTAGTACTTGAAAGTGGGGGGGCTGGCACTCATCAGCGGCCTCCGGAGACGTCGATCAAACTCATGGTGGTGTAACTGGCCGCGTCCGACAGCAGCCAGACGATGCTTTGCGCCACCTCGTCGGCGGTGCCACCGCGCTGCATGGGCACCAGGTGCTGCAGGTCCTTGACGCGGTTGGGCAGGCCGCCCGAGGCGTGGATTTCGGTCTCGATCAGGCCGGGGCGCACGGCGTTGACACGCACGCCTTCGGCCGCGACCTCTTTGGCCAGACCCAGGGTGAAGGCGTCAATCGCCCCTTTGGCCGAGGCGTAGTCCACATACTGGCCGGGAGAGCCCAGACGGGAGGCGGCGCTCGAGACGTTGACGATGCTGCCGCCTTCACCGCCATAACGGGTGCTCATGCGGCGCACGGCTTCGCGGGCGCAAATCAGGCTGCCCATCACGTTGATGTCGAACATGCGCTTCAGGCGCGCGACACTCATGTCGGCCACACGGGCATAGACGTCGACCACGCCCGCGTTGTTGACCAGGCCGGACAGGCGGCCCAACTTGGCGTCGATGTGTTCGTACATGCGCATGACCTGCGCTTCGTCGGCCACGTCGGCCTGCACCGAGATGGCGTTGCCGCCCGCACCGCGGATCTGTCGCACCACTTCATCGGCGGCCAGCGAGTTGGTGGTGTAGTTCACGGCCACTGTCCAGCCCTGCTGGGCTGCCAACAAGGCCGTGGCGGCCCCGATACCCCGGCTGCCGCCGGTCACCAACAAGACCTTGTTCATCGCGTGTCTCCTGCAAAAATGTTCGCTTGCGGTTAAAAACGTTGCTGCAAAGATTACACAACACACAAGGAGCTCGCATGGGTCGCACAGTGGACTATTACTTCGCCCCCCAAAGCCCGTGGGCTTATTTGGGCCATCGGCGTCTGGCCGAGATCATGCAGCGCACCGGTGCCACGGTGCGCGTCATGCCCATCGACTTGGGGGGCAAGGTGTTCCCGATTTCCGGCGGCTTGCCGTTGGGCCAGCGGGCGCCGCAGCGCCAGGCTTATCGCTTGGTGGAATTGCAGCGTTTCAGCCAGCACCTGAACGTGCCCTTGAACCTCAAGCCCAAGTATTTCCCCGTGGGTGGCGACGACTCGGCCCGCCTGATCATTGCCGCCGATCTGAGCCAGGGGCCGCAGGCGGCCATGAAGATCGCGGGCGCGATTTTGGCGGCGTGCTGGGCGCAGGAGCGCAACATGGCCGACGACAAGGTGCTGACCGAATTACTGGTCGAGCAGGGTTTGCCCGGTGCGTTGATGGACACCTCGCGCAGCCAGGCGGTGCACGAGCGCTACGAGTCATATACCCAGGCGGCCATTGACGCGGGGGTGTTTGGGTCCCCCAGTTATGTGATCGATGGCGAGATTTTCTGGGGCCAAGACCGGCTTGATTTTGTCGAGCGTGCGCTGGCACGCTGATCCGTGAGTTGACCAATTTTTGGAGATCCAAATGGGAGCAGTGATTGAGTTGAAAGCCGCCGACGGCTCGGTAGTGCCCGCCTATGAGGCCCGCCCTGCGGGCACCCCCAAGGGGGCGGTGGTGGTGATTCAGGAGATTTTTGGCGTCAACAGCCACATCCGGGCCGTGGCCGATGGCTACGCCGCCGAGGGGTATTTGGCGGTGGCCCCGGCCACATTCCACCGGGTCAAGCCGGGGGTGGAGCTGGGTTACACCGAAGCCGACATGGGCGAGGGCTTTGGCTACAAAACCGCGGTGGAGGCCTTGCCGGCCCCCGGCGCGATGCAGGACATCCAGGCGGCCATCGACCATGCTGCGAAAGTGTCGGGTGGCAAGGTCGGCGTGGTGGGGTATTGCTGGGGCGGCTTGCTGACCTGGCGCGCGGCCTGCACTTTGACAGGTCTGAGCGCAGCAGCGCCTTACTACGGCGGGGGCGTGACCTCCGAAGCCGAAACCGCCCGCCAGCCCCGTGTGCCTGTGCTGGCCCACTTTGCCGAACAGGACAACTGGATTCCGATGGACACCGTGGAGGCTTTCAGGAAAGCACATCCAGAGGTAGCCGTTCACACCTACGCGGCGCACCACGGCTTCAACTGCGACCAGCGTGGTTCATGGCATGCGCCATCGGCCCAGTTGGCCCGTGAGCGGACATTGGCATTTTTTGCGCAGCACTTGGGCTGAACCTGCACCATGAGGTGATGTTCCCTTGGCGCAGGGATGTGACCTGGCCCGCAGGCCGACTCAGTCGCCCGTGCGTTCGAGGTAGCGGTTGCGCCAGAACACCAGGCCCATGGTGATGGCGATGGTCCCCATGCCACCCAGCGTCCACCAGAAGGCGCTGGCCGTGTGCAGCCAGGGCATGAACTCGAAGTTCATGCCGAACACCGCGGCGATCAGGTTCAGTGGCAAAAAGATCGCGGTCAGCGTGGTCAGGGCACGCATGATGTCGTTGGTGCGGTTGCCCTGGGCGTTGAAGTGCATCTGCAAAGCGGTTTCGGTGTTGTGTTGCAGCCGGCGCACATGGTGGACCACCCGGTCAATGTGCTCCAGCACATCGCGGCAGCGCACCTTCAGCAGGTCGTGTTCGCGCAGTGCGGCCGGCTCATCACCGACCTCCCACTCGTCCAGGGTTTCGTTCCAGCTTTTGATGGCGGTGTGCTGGTCGTCGCACAGGTCTTCGAGTTGGTGCAGGGCGAGCCGGGCCTGCAGCAGGGCATCCCAGCGGCGAAATCGCGCACGCGGATGGAGCAATTCGGCTTGCCAGTGGTCGAGTTGGCGGCTCAGTTCGCGGCGCAAATCCAGGTAGGCATCCACCATCTGGCTGACGATGCGCAGCATCATGTCGGCCGGGCTCAGTGGGATGCCTCGCGCCCCGGCCGAGCGCATGTCGTTGGCCAGTGTCTTGTCGCCTGTCGCGTTCAACAGTCGGCTGGCGTAGGCCTCGCGCACGGCGCAGTCGTCGGGGTGCACGCTCAGCAGCACCCGCTCAAACACCGCAAAGCCGACCGCACGGGTGTCGATGCGCTGCAGGATGGGCGGACCTGGCCGCTTGTGACGCATCGGCGTGACCGGGATGTTGGCCAAGCCATCGGCGGGGCGGGCTTCGGTGGGCGACCGCTGTGCCAGGCGACGAAAGACCAGCAGGTCATAGTGGGAGGTGAAGTCGTAGCGCGAGGGCAGCTGGCCGTTGAGCAAGTCCGAGACATGCAGGTCCACCAATGCTTGACCCGTCAGCCGCTGCAGGCAGGCCTGAATCTCCGTCACATGGCGCTCAAAGTGTGCGCGGGAAAATGCCAACCAGACAAAGCCCTGATCCGGCAGGTCCTGTGGCAGTGGGGATGCCAGGCTTGGCTCGGGCCCGGCTTGGACTTGGGTGCCATGGATGCTGAACACCCGCAATCCGGGTGTGCCAGCGCTTGGGCTGCTCTTGTTCAATGCGCCGCGATCCACCGTGCGGCGTCGCGTGCAAAGTAGGTCAGCACGCCGTCAGCACCGGCGCGCTTGAAAGCCAGCAGGCTTTCCATCATCACCAGGTCGTGGTCCAGCCAGCCGTTTTGCGCGGCGGCTTTGAGCATGGCGTACTCGCCCGACACCTGGTAGGCGAAGGTGGGCACCTTGAATTCGTCTTTGACGCGGCGCACGATGTCCAGATAGGGCATGCCGGGCTTGACCATCACCATGTCGGCGCCTTCGGCCAGGTCCAGGGCGACTTCGCGCAGGGCTTCGTCGCTGTTGCCCGGGTCCATCTGGTAGACCTTCTTGTTGCTCTTGCCCAGGTTGCTGGCCGAGCCCACCGCGTCGCGGAAGGGGCCGTAGAAGGCGCTGGCGTACTTGGCGCTGTAGGCCATGATGCGGGTGTGGATCAGGCCACGCGCTTCGAGCGCCTGGCGGATCGCGCCGATGCGCCCATCCATCATGTCGCTGGGCGCCACCATGTCCACGCCCGCTTCGGCCTGTGTCAGGGCTTGCTGCACCAGCACGGCGGTGGTCTCGTCGTTCAGGATGTAGCCGGTCTCGTCCAGCAGCCCGTCTTGGCCGTGGCTGGTGAAGGGGTCGAGCGCCACATCGGTCATCACGCCCAATTCAGGAAAGCGTTTTTTCAGCTCACGCACCACGCGGGGCACCAGGCCGTCCGGGTTCTTGGCTTCGCTGCCGGTGGGGTCCTTCAGACTGGCGTCGATCACCGGGAACAGGGCCATGACCGGGATGCCGAGCTTGACGCAGTCCTCGGCCACGGGCAGCAGCAGGTCCAGGCTCAGGCGTTCCACGCCGGGCATGGAGCCGACCTGCTGGCGCTGGTTCTGCCCGTCCAGCACAAACACCGGGTAGATCAGGTCGTGCGGCGTGACCTGATGCTCGCGCACCAGGTTGCGGGTGAATTCGTCACGGCGCAGGCGCCGTGGGCGGTTTGAGGGGAAGGGGGCGACGGGGTTCATGCCGAAAATTGTGCCTGAACTCCCCTCGGATGCCAAAGCCTGATCGGCGTGCCCAGTCGCTCAGGTAACAACCTGGTTGCGGTTGAGGCATGCATTTTTTATAAATGTCAAAAACGACATAAAACATTAAATCGGCCTTGTTATCGGTTTTGATATTTGATAAATTCCTTTTCGGGCAGTTTGCTGCCTCCCGCTTTTCCTCCCTGAGCGGGTGCCTTGTTGCTTCACCGCGGCAAGGATTCCTACCCCCCGACCCTTGGTCGGGGGTTTTTTTGTCCGAACGGTCTTTGGAAATGCGGTCGGGCTTGTCTGGCTACACTTGACCCATGCTCTGGATCAAAGCCCTTCACATCGTGTTCATCGCCAGCTGGTTTGCGGGCTTGTTTTACCTGCCGCGCATTTATGTGAACCTGGCGATGGTGCCGGCGGACTCTGTGGCAGAGCGTGAGCGCCTGTTGTTGATGGCCCGCAAGCTCTACCGTTTCATGACGATTTTGGCCGTGCCAGCCCTGGCTTTGGGCTTGTGGTTGTGGCTTGGTTACGGCATCGGTATGGGCGGGGGGCAGGGCTGGATGCATGCCAAGCTGCTGATTGTTGTGGCCTTGCTGGGCTACCACCACAGTTGCGGCGCTTTGCTGCGCAAGTTTGAGCAAGGTCAGATGCAGCGCAGCCATGTCTGGTTTCGCTGGTTCAACGAAGTCCCGGTGATCATGATGATCGCTGCGGTCATTTTGGTGGTGGTCAAACCCTTTTGAGGGCCAGCGTGCGATGAGGCCAGCATGACTCAGCGCTCATCTGCGGCCTGGCCCCTGTTCTGCATTTATGCCGTCCTGATCGTTTACGCCAGCCTCTACCCCTTTGACAACTGGCGTTTTCAGGGGGTGGCGTCGTGGTCCTTCATGACGGCATCGTGGCCGCGTTACTGGACCGGCTTCGATGTGTTGTCGAATGTGCTGGGTTATGCCCCATTGGGCTTTTTGCTGGCGCTCAGCCTGCACCGAACGCGGCCCCATTGGCCGGCCATTGTGGTGGCCACCCTTTTTGCCCTCCTGCTGTCCGCTTTGCTGGAGTCGTTGCAGATGTTTTTGCCGGTGCGCGTGCCCTCGAACGTGGACATGGCCTTGAACGTCGCCGGGGCCTGGTTGGGCGCTGTGGTGGCGCGAGGCTTGGCCTGGGTGGGCTTGATGGGCCGATGGAGTCGTTTTCGGGACCGCTGGTTTGCACACGAAGCCAGCGGGGCGCTGGCATTGCTGGCCGTCTGGCCTATGGCCTTGCTGTTCCCGGCCCCGGTGCCATTTGGTCTGGGTCAGGTGCTGGAGCGTTTGGAGAGTGCCTGGGTTCAGACCCTGCAGGACACGCCCTGGCTGGAGTCTTGGCCGGTGCGGGATGTGGAGCTCCAGCCCATGTTGCCGATGACCGAAACGGTGTGCGTGGCACTGGGCTTGTTGTTGCCCTGCTTGCTCGCCTATGGCGTGGTTCAGCGCAGAGCACAGCGCTGGGTGCTGGCCGCCGTGTGTCTGGCCGTGGGGTTGATGGCCAGCGCCTTGTCGGCGGCCTTGACTTATGGGCCGATGCACGCCTGGGGTTGGGTCAGCCCCGAGGTGCTCAAGGGGTTGATGGCCGCTTTGTTTTTAGCGCTGGCCTTGTCCTTCACTTCGGCGCGGCTGTCCTGGGTGTTGGCGTTGGCGGCCGTGGTGTTGCAATTGAGTTTGCTCAACACGGCATCGGCCGATGCTTATTTCGCGCTGACCCTGCAGACATGGGAGCAGGGACGGTTCATCCGCTTTCACGGCCTGATTCAGTGGCTGGGCTGGCTGTGGCCCTATGCCTTGCTGGTTTACCTGGTGCGCAGATTGTCCCTGGCGCAGCCCGTTCGACGTGCGGGGGCGTGAACGCCATGCATTGCCGGCCTAAAATCATCGGATGAACACCACCGATACCCGTCCTTATTTCAAGCGGCACATCTTTTTTTGCCTCAATGAACGCAAAAACAACGAGGCTTGTTGTGCCCAGCACAACGCACAGGCTGCGTTTGACCACTGCAAAGCCCGGGTGAAAGCCTTGGGCTTGGCCGGGCCCGGCGAGGTCCGGGTGAACAAGGCGGGCTGCCTTGACCGTTGCGCCGGCGGACCGGTGGCCGTGGTTTACCCGGAAGGCGTTTGGTACAGCTATGTTGACGAACAGGACATCGATGAGATCGTCGAATCGCATCTGAAAAATGGCCAGGTGGTCGAGCGACTTTTGACGCCCGAGCATCTGGGGCGCTGATGAACCAGGCGACCCGGACGCTGAGCCTGCCTGGCGAAGCAGGCACCCTGGAGGCCCTGCTGGATGTGCCCGATGGCACCGCGCGGGGGACCGTCGTCATCGCCCACCCCCACCCCTTGTTTGGCGGCACCATGCACAACAAGGTGGTGCAAACCTTGGCGCGTGCCTTCGTGCAGGGTGGCTGGCGTGCCGTGCGTTTCAACTTCAGGGGTGTGGGCGCGAGCGCTGGCACCTACGATGAGGGTCGGGGTGAGGCCCGGGACATGTTGGAGGTGGTCGCGCAGCTGGCCCCCGAGGGGCCGCTGGCTTTGGCCGGATTCTCGTTTGGGGCATTTGTCACCAGCCAGGTTGTGCAGGCACTGGGCGATCAGCGTTTGCTGCATGCTTTGGTGCTCGTGGGCACGGCAGCGTCGCGGTTTGAAGTGGCCCCTGTGCCTGTGGCGCTGCACGAACGCTGCCTGCTTGTGCATGGTGAGCAGGATGACACGGTCCCCCTGGCCAGCGTCATGGACTGGGCCAGGCCTCAATCCTTGCCGATCACGGTGATTCCCGGGGGTGAACATTTCTTTCACGGACAATTGCCACTGCTCAAATCCTTGGTGGCCCGCCACCTCAAGTCCTGTGCAGCCGCCAGCGACGCCAGCGATTTTTCCTGATCTGGCCGCCGCCCTGGATTCTCCAGCCGTGTCACCCACGGCTGACCCCATCCAATGACCATTTTGCGCATGAATACATTGTTTAAAACCCTGGCCGGCGTTGTTTGGGTCGCCTTGACATGGGGTGCCCAGGCCCAAATGCCGCAACCGCCCGAGTTGGCGGTCAAAGCCTATTTGCTGCTGGACGTGACGGCCAATCAGGTGCTGGCCGCCAAGGACCCAGAGATGACGGTGGAGCCTGCATCCTTGACCAAGTTGATGACGGCTTATCTGGTTTTTGATGCGCTCAAGTCCCGCAAGCTGAACCTGCAGCAAACCCTGCCGGTGTCGGACCGCGCCTGGAAAATGCCCGGCTCCCGCATGTTCATAGACCCCAAGATGCAGGTGCCTGTGGAGGATTTGATCAAGGGCATGGTCGTGCAGTCGGGCAATGACGCCACGGTGGCCCTGGCCGAGGGGGTGGCTGGCAGTGTGGAGCGCTTTGTTCAGCTGATGAACGACCAGGCTCGTCTGTTGGGGATGAACAACACGGCCTACAAAAACCCCGAGGGCCTGACCGCGCCTGGTCACACCACGACAGCCCGGGATCTGGCCACCCTGGCCACACGCCTGATGCGCGATTTTCCCGACTACGTGCCTTATTACGCCATCAAGAAGTACCGCTACGCGGGCACCCCGGCGGCCAACGACTCGAACCGCAATCTGCTGCTGTTCAGAGACGCCACCGTGGATGGACTCAAAACAGGCCATACCCAGGCGGCGGGTTATTGCCTGGTGGCCACCGCCAGACGCGAGTTTCCCAATGTCGGCACCCGTCGCCTGCTCAGCGTGGTGCTGGGGGCTGAAAGCGAGAACGCCCGTGCCAGCGAAAGCCAAAAACTGCTCAATTGGGGTTACGCCGCCTTTGACGCGGTCAAATTGTTCGATGCCAACCAGGCGGTGGTGACGCCCGCTGTCTGGAAGGGCAAGCAGGCGGTGCTCAAACTGGGTTCGGAGCGAGCCATGGTCGTGGCGGTGCCCTCGGGGACGGCGGCCCAACTGAAGACCCAGGTTGTTCGCCCAGACCCGTTGGTGGCCCCCTTTGTGAAAGGCCAGGTGGTGGGCAGCCTGAAGGTGTTGCAGGGTGAGAGGCCATTGTTTGATGTGCCCTTGACGGTGCTGGAGCCGGTCGAGCAGGCGGGTGTTTTCGGGCGGGCATGGGGTTCCGTCCGCCTGTGGATCAAGTAAGTCAAATGGGCTCGTCAGGGCTCCCGCTGTGGATAACTTGCCACCCGTGCGCCAGGCGGTTATACTGGCGGGCTTTTCCGCTTTTGGGGCGGTGAAGTATCTTTTGTCAAAATTCAACGTTTAGGGACGTTACAAACAATGCCAACCATCAATCAATTGGTGCGTCAGGGGCGCGAGGTCGAAACGATCAAGTCCAAAAGCCCTGCGATGCAAAACTCTCCACAGCGTCGTGGTGTCTGTACCCGCGTGTACACCACAACGCCTAAAAAGCCCAACTCCGCGTTGCGTAAAGTCGCCAAAGTGCGCCTGACCAACGGTTTTGAGGTCATTTCTTACATCGGTGGTGAAGGCCACAACCTGCAGGAACACTCGGTGGTTCTGGTGCGCGGCGGTCGTGTCAAGGATTTGCCCGGTGTGCGTTACCACATCGTGCGCGGTTCGCTCGACTTGCAAGGCGTGAAAGACCGCAAGCAGTCTCGCTCCAAGTACGGTGCGAAGAAGCCAAAGGCCAAGTAAACCCTCTCGGGTTGAAATTTTTCGGTGCTGTTTCCCGCGTGGCGCGGTGATCCAGCGAAGTGACCCGAAGCCCGGAATCGTCCAGGTGGGTCGAGTAAGTGAGTGGTTTTGAATAACCCTCGCGGTGTCTGAAAAGACACCAACTGAAGCAATATGAGGTGAAATATGCCACGTCGTCGCGAAGTCCCTAAACGTGAAATCCTGCCGGATCCCAAGTTCGGCAATGTCGAGTTGTCCAAGTTCATGAACGTGATCATGGAAGGCGGCAAGAAAGCTGTCGCAGAACGCATCATTTACGGTGCGCTGGACACCATGGAAAAGAAAACAGGCAAAGACCCGGTCGAGCTGTTCTCCATCGCCATCAACAACGTCAAGCCCATGGTGGAAGTCAAATCCCGCCGCGTGGGTGGCGCGAACTACCAGGTGCCCGTTGAAGTGCGCCCTGTTCGTCGCCTGGCCCTGTCGATGCGCTGGATCAAGGAAGCTGCTCGCAAGCGCGGTGAGAAGTCGATGGCCCTGCGTTTGGCCAACGAGCTGCTCGAAGCCAACGAAGGCCGTGGCGGTGCCATGAAAAAGCGTGACGAAGTTCACCGCATGGCCGAAGCCAACAAGGCGTTCTCGCACTTCCGCTTCTGATTCACAAGGGCGTCATCCAGAGGCCCTACGCTGTCAGAAGCTGGCCCGCTGGCCCCATGAGGGGTGGCGGGCTTTGGTACATCATCATTGGAGAAATTTATGGCTCGCACCACCCCCATCGAGCGCTATCGCAATATCGGTATTTCGGCCCACATCGACGCCGGCAAAACCACCACGACAGAACGTATCCTGTACTACACAGGTGTGAATCACAAAATTGGTGAAGTGCACGACGGCGCTGCCACCATGGACTGGATGGAGCAAGAGCAAGAGCGTGGCATCACGATCACTTCTGCCGCAACCACCTGCTTCTGGAAGGGCATGGACAGCTCTTTCGACGAGCACCGCATCAACATCATTGACACGCCCGGTCACGTTGACTTCACGATCGAAGTGGAGCGTTCCATGCGTGTGCTGGACGGCGCCTGCATGGTCTACTGTGCGGTGGGCGGCGTGCAGCCCCAGTCCGAAACCGTCTGGCGTCAGGCCAACAAGTACAAGGTGCCCCGTTTGGCCTTCGTGAACAAGATGGACCGCACCGGCGCCAACTTCTTCAAGGTCGTCGACCAGATGAAGTTGCGCCTGAAGGCCAACCCCGTGCCCGTGGTGATCCCGATCGGTGCGGAAGAAAACTTCACCGGTGTGGTCGATCTGCGCAAAATGCGGGCCATCATCTGGGACGAAGCGTCCCAGGGCATGAAGTTCACCTTCGAAGACATTCCTGCCAATCTGGTGGACACTGCCAACGAATGGCGCGAGAAGATGATCGAAGCGGCCGCCGAAGCTTCGGAAGAACTCATGAACAAGTACCTCGAAGAAGGTACTTTGACCGAAGAGGAAATCACGCAAGGCCTGCGCGTTCGCACCATCGCCGGTGAAATCCAGCCGATGCTGTGTGGCACAGCGTTCAAGAACAAAGGCGTGCAACGCATGCTGGACGCCGTGATCGAATTGATGCCTTCGCCTCTGGACGTGAAAGCCATCAAGGGCTTTGACGAAGAAGAGAAGGAAATCACCCGCAAGGCCGACGACAACGAGAAATTCTCGGCGCTGGCGTTCAAGCTGATGACCGACCCCTTCGTGGGCCAGTTGACCTTCGTGCGTGTTTACTCCGGCGTTCTGAAAAAGGGCGACACCGTCTACAACGCGGTGCGCGGCAAGAAAGAACGCATTGGCCGTATCGTCCAGATGCACGCCAACAACCGCGAAGAAGTCGATGAAATCCGTGCGGGCGACATCGCCGCTTGCGTGGGCTTGAAGGACGTGACCACCGGTGAAACCCTGTGCGATCCCGCATCCGTGATCACCTTGGAGCGCATGGTGTTCCCCGACTCCGTGATCCGTCAGGCTGTTGAACCCAAGTCCAAGGCCGATCAGGAAAAAATGGGCATCGCCTTGTCGCGTCTGGCTGCCGAAGACCCCTCTTTCCGCGTGCAGACCGATGAAGAATCCGGCCAGACCATCATTGGTGGTCAGGGCGAATTGCACCTGGAAATCATCGTTGACCGCATGAAGCGCGAGTTCGGTGTGGAAGCCAACGTGGGCAAGCCTCAGGTGGCTTACCGCGAAACCATCCGCAAGACCGTGGACGAAGCTGAAGGCAAGTTCGTGCGTCAGTCCGGTGGTAAGGGCCAGTACGGCCACGTGGTGCTGAAGGTCGAGCCTCAGGAGCCTGGCAAGGGCTTTGAATTCGTCGACGCCATCAAGGGCGGTGTGGTTCCTCGCGAATACATCCCAGCGGTTGAAAAAGGCGTGATCGAAGCGCTGGGCCAAGGCGTTTTGGCTGGCTACCCAGTGGTTGACGTCAAAGTCACCCTGCACTTCGGCTCGTACCACGATGTGGACTCGAACGAAATGGCCTTCAAGATGGCTGCCATCTTTGGTTTCAAAGAAGGTTGCCGCAAAGCCAACCCGGTGATTCTGGAGCCCATGATGGCTGTGGAAGTCGAGACCCCGGAAGACTACGCCGGCAACGTGATGGGCGACTTGTCCTCACGCCGCGGCATGGTCCAGGGCATGGACGACATGGTCGGTGGTGGCAAAGCCATCAAGGCCGAAGTGCCCCTGTCCGAGATGTTCGGTTATTCGACCACCCTGCGCTCCATGTCGCAAGGCCGTGCCACCTACACGATGGAATTCAAGCACTACGCGGAAGCCCCGCGCAACGTGGCTGAAGCCATCGTCGCATCGCGCGCAAAGTAAGTCAAAGTGTGCCGGACCCAATTCGCGAAGCGGATTGGCTCGGGCACCTCTGACTGGAAACAGTCAGACCTGAAAGTTCAGAAACTGTCTGCGATCAAGTGCCACTCTGTGCCCGTGCGGAGTGAACCAGCAACCTGATGCAAACATTAAACCAACACACGGGCATTGCTCTTTTTAAGGATTGAAAAATGGCTAAGGAAAAATTCGAACGGACCAAACCCCACGTGAACGTGGGCACCATCGGTCACGTTGACCACGGCAAAACCACACTGACAGCGGCCATCACCACCGTGCTGGCGGCCAAGTTCGGCGGTGCAGCCAAAGCGT
>Ga0255124_1000133_pt1 | contig 28158 bp, 21 predicted proteins | sample Law_Cont_RepB_8d_FD_188564 | JGI IMG/M metagenome (GOLD analysis project Ga0255124, IMG submission 188564) | Freshwater microbial communities from St. Lawrence River, New York, United States - Law_Cont_RepB_8d | ecosystem: Environmental > Aquatic > Freshwater > River | place: USA: New York... | reverse complement strand
CATGGATCTAGGCTTGCCTGGAAGCAACGTACCTAGCGGCAACGCAATCGCCGTTCGACCCTCCGGTACCGAACCGAAAATCAAATTCTATCTCTTCGGGCACGAACCCCTTGCAACCTCTTCTACAACCCCCAATCCCCTGCAAGCAACGCAAAAGCTCGTCCGCGATCGTTTGCAGGCGATGAAGAAGGAACTCGCATCCTTCGCAAAGTAAACTTGTCGCCACACGAAAACTCGCTAACACGCGTAAACTTGTTGCAACACAAGGCAAAATCGTTCCAACTGAAAAAATCCGCTGCCAAGAAGGTTTTCCGCAGTCCAAGGCGCCCCGTGCCGAGATTCTCACCACGGGGCACCCTCACCGCAGGGCTTCGTCTCTACAACTCGCACTCGGAATTCTTGCCATGACTATGGATCGAAATCGTTACTTCATGCTCGGTGTAGTTCTTCTATGCCTCGGGTTGCAATTCCGATTGATCGATAGTTTCGTACTGAACGAAACAAGCACCCGCGCTCTGCACAAAGTCGTCAAATCACAGCAAGCTGACGCGAATGCGATGGCAACCAACGTCTTCATGCAAGCCGCACCCAATCCCAAAAAAGCTTTCAAACCACCCCGATGGCTTGGGTTCGTTCTCCTTACCGCCGGCGGTATCATGACCCTCCACGCTCTGGTCCTGCCAAAATCAGGCTGATCAGCCCTGGTTTAACCCGTCCCCCTTTTTGAAAATCATCTTGCAAATTTGAAAATTTGACAAAGTTGCAATGCAACTTCTGTCATTTCTACACAACGCAGCACTCGACTTTTGCAAGCATTCAACAGCATGTCGCTGCGTCTTTAACTCGTTTGCAGTCTGTCAACTCCGTTCTCAACCAACGATTTCGAGTGGGGATTCACCAGGTCTTTCCTTGGGGTTAGTGCGGTCATCCACTTCGCAATGGGCTCGGATTCGTTCCCTCCACATCGCTTCTGAATAAAACTCGCGATGGTCGGAATGTTGATTGGAACAGCATTTGCGAAGGATCTCTTTCGCGACCAAGCGGAGCATTGAGGCTCCGCTCCTCTGCTCGAGGCTCTGGTCGATCCAACGAAACGGAGATCCAAACCATGACGCTACTCGGAATCCTTCTCCTCCTAAAACTCATTCGCTCACACGGAACCACCCTTGGAAATCCTTCGCTAGCTTTCCTCGTCCCCAAGAGTCCTTGCGGTAAACCTATTGCAATCTTGGTTGCCGGCTTCGTATTCGCCACGTTCTCCGGGAAGTCTCTCGGGCAAATTCAGTTCGATGTGAATAGTTCAGCACCGGTGCGTTCCCTGTACTCCGAAGGAGCCTTTACTCAGTTCCCCAATTCGCGACTGGTCTCACTGGAGCTGAATGTCTCGACGTTGTTCCAACCGGGTGCGGCTCAGTCAACCAAGGAGGTCCTTATCCAATGCATGAGTCGTCGCGAAGGAGTTCTCATCGTTGACTACACTCCGAAAACCGAACTGCAATCGGACGTCTTCGGGCCGATGCAAGTCATCCAAGAGAACGACAACTCCCGCGAGCTTAATCTTCAAGGCTTAGGAGGTTATCCAGGAATTGGATCGGCTGCCGGTGCATGGAACTCCTCAGAGTTTCAACGCCAAAGCGTCCAATATGCTCAACGCCCAAACCTTGAACTGACTCTCGCTTCCGGCTCACTGCATCGACAACGTGGAGCTTACTTCAAAATCCGGCCCAACAGTCAATCGACTCTTGAAGGTGCTAAAACCTTCGGACTCATTTTGAGCGTTCCTGCAAATTGGCGTGCGGATTTTCTCGACGTTACGATCCAAGCTGCTGGTGAGGATCCTCGCAATCCTCGACGCCAAACCGTATTGGCCAAACAGTCCTTCGTCGTTGGTGTCTACCAACAAAATGACACGGTGGCAGCCGGGGCTGTTGCCGAGTACGTCAAGCAGCAATCGAATCTCATCCGATCCGTGAAAACTTATGCACGCAAGATCGAGCAACGTGCCTACCCAACACCATTCCATAAGCTCGGTGCGAAACTCGATCTCTACGAACCTCAGATACCGGAGAATTGGCTGGATGCTGTTATCTATAACTCTCCCGGAACGTCGAACTCTTCAGGGGCTTCGTTCTCCGAGTTGAACCTGCTTCAAAACCGACTCGCTGCACTGCCGGTCGATGTGCGAGTTGCTGTGATGAACTTTCAAGATCAGAAAGCTCGCATCGAGTCGTTGGCAGGAGAAGAGCTGAAGTCATCGCGTCGAGGAACCAACGATGGTCCGCAAACTTATACGCTCGGTTACCGTGGTACTAGCGATCCTGTCCGATAGCTCAACGAAGTATTCACTTACGAGACTTCATCTGAGACGGACAGACGGTGGTTCCGTTTACCAGTACCGCTCTACCACGTAGTGACCTGGTTCGCTCTTCTTATGCTTGTGCATCCCTCGCGACTGCAAGATCGCTTCGACATCATCAAGCATTTGCGGGTTACCGCAAAGCATCACAGCGCTAGAGTCTGGGCCAAGGTCAACTTGAGCGATCCGTTCTAGAGTACCGCTTGAAATCCCATCAGTGATGCGTCCTTGGAAGCCATGATCTGCCTTCTGTCGCGAAACCACCGGAACGAACTCCAGTTTGCCAGGGTGCAAATTTTGATGAAGCTTCAATTCATCTAAATAAGCCAAGTCGGACAGATAGCGGCAACCGTGAACGAGTACGATGCGCTCGTAGCTTTCCCAAATTGCGTTATCTCTAAGCATCGCTATATAAGGGGCTAACCCTGTTCCGGTTGCTAAGAGCCAAAGGTTCTTTGCCTTCGGTGCGTGACTTAGAGTAAACCCGCCGGTTGCTCGAGCGGACACATCGATCGATTCACCGCATTGAAGATTCCATAGGCGAGGGGTCAGCTCGCCGTTGTCGACACGTACGATGAAGAACTCAAGCGACTCTGCGTGTGGGGAAGCGACGGAATAGGGGCGATGCAAATGTTTCTCTGGAAGCTGTATTCCGAGTTGCAGAAACTGACCCGGTTCATAGGCTTCAACTCCGGGGCAATGAATCGTTAAAGTAAACAGCCCATCGGACCACACGCGACGCGATTGGAGAGTACCAGCAAGCCATTGAAGTGCCATAGCGGGTTCCGTTTCGTTAAGAAAGTCGTTCCTAGGCGTTTGACTTTACCACAAAACCAAAGGCCCCTCAGCTGTTTTAGTGGCTAGTGTTGATTTGTTTTGACTTTAAAACGTCGTGCCCGTGCTCGTAGTCGTACTCAGTGAAACGGTGCTCGTGCGCGTAATCGAAAGCCGCTTGTAGTGGTCCTATGTTCGTTCAACACACGACCTAACTTATGGAGGAAATAAAACTGGTCCCGTTATCCGAGCACGAGCACAAGCACGAAACTGGGCCCGAATCGAAACCATATTGGCCACAGTTTTTGCTAAATAGCCACTGTTTCTTTAATCGCAAATTCTCAGATGCTATTTCTATCGCTTGTGAGGAGGTCGGTGTGCCAATCCTTAACGGTCTTTGGATTTGTCTTCGATATAGACATCGACCTGTTGGCCGACCGTTGCACCGATCGCTTGAGGACTGACCGAATAGATGACTTGCATCACCCGCGTATCGACCCGCTCTGCAACAGTGCCGGTCAAGTTGCGTTTGGGGATGACTAAGGGCTCGGTTCGCACGTACGTCAATTGCACTCCCTTGCCGCTGCTCCCACGCAGTGTCGCCGTCGCTACGGCATCTTTTCTAAACCTGGGGATCTCGGACTCGTCGATGTCTACGCGAACATGCAACGGGTCAATCTGCCCCATCGTGATCAACGGATTCGAAAGTATCGATGCGGGTACGAACTCCCCTTCGCGAATCTTGACACTCAAAATCGTTCCCGCCTTGGGTGCTTTAATCGTACGCAACTCTAAATTGGTTTGAGCTCGTACTAACCCCGCTTCTGCCTGCGCAACAGCCGCCTTTTGAACTTCCAAACTCGCTGCTATTGGTTTTCCATCGAGTAGATTCAAGCTCGCTTGGGCCTCGCGAACCCTCGCTTGCGATTCGCGGAACTTCGCTTTGGCCGTCTCCCAATTGAGCTTACGGGTATCGATTTCTTCCTGAGAAAGCGCATTGGAAATACCGACCGAATTCGCTCGGTCATTCTCCCGCTTTGCATTCGCTTCGCTCGCCGTGGCTTGGTCTTGCATCGAAATGGCAGCGTCAAGCCGAGCTCGCAACGCTTCCACTTGGGCCACCAACTCCTGTAGCTTCGACTGCTGGGCTCTTAACTCCGCTTGGGCTACCACAACATCTGCCATCGCACTGCGGGCATTGAGCTGTAGCAGCGGGTCACCGACTTGTACCAACACCCCCGGTGTCACAAAAACTTTCTCTACAACCCCCGATAACTGCGACCCGATTACTGTCGCTTCCCCAACCGGTTCAACGATCCCAACACCACCGATAAATGCTGAGCCATTCTCAGGCATAGTCGTCCGCTGGGATATCGGCGCCGTAGGTGGCAAGATCTTGACCTCCACCTGCTGCTCCTTCGGCGTATTCTTGCGAATCGATTGGATGGCATTGTTCAGCAAGAACGCCGCACCAAGCACTGCGAGGAGTGAGAAGATCGCTTGAAAATAGCGTTGCATGGTAACTCCTATCGGTTTCTACCGTTGTTCGGCAGAAGCGTCATTGGGCGAAAGGTTGATGCTGTTTTTTTGAAATGTATGTATCCGACCATCAGACATCGTAGCGATGTAATCTGCAAACGGAAAAATGCGATTATCATGCGTGACGACCACAACCGCCCGATCCACCCCGCTCGCGACTTCTCGAAGCAATTCCATCACTTCATGACCTGTCTCTGCATCAAGCGACGCTGTCGGCTCATCGCTGATGACAATTCTTGGATTATGAACCAACGCTCTAGCGATAGCCACGCGTTGCTGCTGACCTCCAGAAAGCTGATTGGGATACTTCCATTTGTTCTTCTCCATCCCAAGTCGATCTAGCAATACACCCGCCTGTCTCTTGGCACTCGCAAGCGTCGATCCTCGAACAACTAACGAGACGGCTGCATTCTCCACAGCGCTGAGACTTGGTAACAAATTGAACTGCTGAAAAATAAACCCCAAGTTGTTCGCGCGAAATCGGACTACGCGACCACCTCGCATCTTGGTGATCTCAGACCCGAGTATCTTTACGGATCCCGAAGTTGCGGTAAGCAGTCCGGCAATGATCGAGATCAACGTCGTCTTGCCGCAACCGCTAGGCCCCACCAAAAAGGTCGTCGCGCCGATCGGTATATCCAAGTCGATACCATGAAGGACACGTTGCTTGGCATTGCCGCTACCGAAATCCTTGATGACATTTCTGCATTCAATTGCAATGGCTGCATTCTCGGATTGTGTCATCAGTGGTTGTCCTCCTTTTGGCAATGCGTTATCCGCGAAACACAATCGCCGGGTCGACAAACAACACCCGACGCATCGCGAACAAAGCGGCGAGCACAATAATGGCCGCCGCTACCGCACCCGAACCGGCCGCCACGTACCATGGAAGAAAAAATCCTTGAAACGTCGGACTCTTTCCAGCGGTCTCAAAAAACATCGTCGCACCGAACAACCCAACGCTAAATCCCACAAAACCAACCACCGCCGCTTGCAAGAACACCATCCCTATCAAACGCAAATTGCTTGTGCCGATCGCTTTGAGCACCGCGAACTGTTTGAGATTCTCCAACACAAACAAATTGAACATCAAACCCACCACGGCTATCCCTACCAAGATCCCTAAAGCCACTACCGTACCGATGCTGATCGGTATCCCTGTGTTCTGAATAACGTACTCGATCGCCTTCCATCGAAACGCTGGCGAACTCATCGCTTTCAGCCCAGTCCTCGCGGTGATGTTCGCAGAGACACTCTCGGGCGTCTGATCGACTCCCGCCTTCGCAACGATAAACGACATCTGATTGCGCCCGTTATTCGTATACTGCAACGCTTGGGAGTACCTCGTAAAGAATGTGATCGACGAAGTGAACTTTGGCGAATCTTTGACGATCGCTACCACCACTGCTCGTCGATCATTGAGCTCGGCCACATTCCCTAAGCTGATCGGTTGGCCTCGCCATACTTTGCGAAATCCTTCCTCGCTGACCGCTACCGCATCGGGTCTGCGAAGATCGTCGATATTCCCCATCAAAATCTGCGGGGGTAATCCGATCAATGTTGTGTCGTCGACTCCAATAAGCAACGAGGCTTCAAGCTCCCCGTTACCGGTACGAATCGTTACGTTCGATTTGAAAAGGGGGACTGCCCAAGCGACACCGGGTACCCCACGCACCCGACCCAACTCCGTATCCCGCAACGGAAAAATTGTGTCGAGGTTCTTTACGCCCGGATCCATCACCCAAATATCCGCTTCAGGCACATCCACGACCACGGCACCAGCTCTACTGATCAACCCGATGAATATCCCAAGCTGCTGATTGATCAATAGCGTTGAGAATGCAACACCGAGAACCAATCCCACGAACTTGGCTCGATCGTGGAACAGCATTTTCATCGCAATGGAAAACATCGATCAAACTCTCAGACTCTCGCTTTACTTCCACCAAGCATCAAGCTGGCTAAGTAGATCGCGTTCGATTTCGGGATGGGTTAGCACGAGATTTTTGGTTTCCAACGGATCAGCTACAAGATCATAAAGCTCGTTCTTCCCGTCGCGCTCAATGGCTTGATTCGGTACGATCAGCTTCCACTGCCCCTGAACTGCCCAACGCCATCGCAAATTGGCCTTCGGATCATCTAAGTCGTTCGCATTGTGTGTAAAGCACTCCCCAAAGACAACCTTACGATCCTTGCGAGCCTGCTCATTCAGAAGATCTATACCTGGCAAGCCGGCCGGTAGCGGAATCTCCAATGCTTTAAGTAACGTTGGAACAATATCGATGCTGTGCGCGAACTCCGGAGAATCTGACGGTTGAATCTTACCCGGCCAACGTATCATCATCGGTGTCCTGACCCCTCCCTCATAAGGAGATTGCTTGGACTTCGGCGCATAACGCGGTTTCTCCGGGTCTTGAATCCAACCGTTATCGGTGACGTAGACGAAAATGGTATTCTGCGAGAGCCCACGCGATTCGACCGATTGCATCAACTCGCCAACCGTAGCGTCAAACCATTCGACCATCGCCCAATACTTGGCTACCGTCTCACTCGGCGCCAACGGTCGCATTCGCTCCAAATACTTCGCGGGCGGATTGTGCGGATCATGCGGCAGTAAAGGTGCATACCAAACCATCCAAGGTTGCTTCTGCTCGGTGGCCATGTCGATGAAGTCGTTGATCGGCTTGAGCGTCTGCCTGCCGATCGATAATCCATCATCTCCATGACGGTCACCACGGGTCATCCCATGCGTGAAACCACCATTCGAATAATGTCCTTGCCAAAACTTGCCCGTCTGCATAGTGACATAACCATGCTCCTTGAGGATGCGAGGCAACGTGGGGACTTGCGCCATGTGTTCATTCATGCGCTGGCGACCCGCACGAAACATCTCTGACTCTTGATAAGCTTTCCCCTGAAGTCCTGGAACCAAAGGGGGATCATTGCTGGTGATCTTGTGTTGATGCGGATAACGGCCAGTTAAAATCGTAGCCAAACTCGGGCAGCATAAACTCGATGGCACATACCCACGGCGAAATGTCAAACTCTCCACCGCTAAACGATCGATGTTCGGGGTCTTGATATGTGGATGCCCCATGAAACTATAGTCGCCGTAAGCTTGATCATCCGAGACGATCAAAACGACATTCGGTGGCGTCTGCCCAAACGATGACTCATTGAACAGCAGTCCGGCAAATACAGAAACACTTGCAGCAATTTGCAACAGCCATAAAACCTTGCACACGGTTGCCAAGCAACTGAACTGGCTCGAGCAATCTAACAAACCTTGGTTGTTACGATGATGAGCCTTATGCATAACGTTCTCTCCAAAGGGTTGTGTCCAAGAGATCCACAAGCGTTTAAAAACGCATCGCCGAGTTGTTCACTCGGCGATCTGTTATAACCAGTTTCGTAGTCGATGGGGACGCTGTACCCTAAACTTGCTTGCGCATACAGCAGTTCTTGAACTTCTTGCCCGATCCGCACGGACACGGATCGTTGCGACTGGATTTCTCCGTTCGATTGCGGATCGTCACCGGTTCGGACTCCTCGCTGCTCGTCTCACGGCCCGCTTGCTCTGCCGCTTGCAAGTCCGCCATCTTCTCTTCCATCAGAGCCTTCGCTGGATCGTAACTGTCGTGCCGAGCACTGGTTTCAACCCAAGAGCTTGCGACAAGGTCTTCGTCGATCGCTTCCATACGGAAAATCACATCGGTGATGCGTTCGCCAAGAGACAGCCACATCTGATCGAACAGTCGCATACCTTCTCGTTTGTATTCAACCTTCGGATCCATCTGCCCCATCGACCGGAACGATACGCTTGAACGGACATGGTCCATTGCGAGCAAGTGATCTTTCCAAGCCGAGTCGAGGGTTGAGAGCAAGACGGTGCGTTCCATACGGCGAATCTCCGGATGGTACATGTCGTCATAAGCTTGAATCAAATGCGAGCGGCACTCATCTCGAGTCCATTTCGCGACGTCAGAAGCGTCGACGGTATGATCGAATTCTGTTTGCATCCAAGATGCAAGAGCTTGTGCGGAATTCGACCCTGTGGCGAACTCGGACATCTTCTTCGTCGTGTTCTTCCCGTAAATCGAGTCGAGCTTGTCTTGAAGACTCTTCCATACCTCCGTCGATTTCAGCGCGTTCGCGCGACTGATTTCGACCAACACCTCAAATGGATGCTCGGGATCAGCTTGAAGCTTTTCAAGAACGTCCGTGTTTTGGAATCGTCCAGCCGCCCATGTCGCCATCGCAGCGCCGTTGATCACGTAACTGTTCGGACCGTTTTGCTCGCGGAACCTATGGAAACCAACAAGTACTGGATACTGGGCTTCTCGCTCCAAATAAGCTTTCTCGGAAGCTCGAAGCATCATGCTCTTGATCGCTTCGGGTTCGAGCCCCTTGATTTCGTTCAAATCTACCGGAATGCCAAATTTGCTTTGCATCCAAGAGACCAACATCTTGTTGCCGTAGTCCATGTCAAGGAACGGCTCGCCCTCACTTAAATCGATAGCTTCGATAAACGCGTTGGACTTCGAGATGAACTCTTCATCCATACGGTCGCGGTCAATCTTCTTAAGTGCAGCGACAGTGTAGTTTGTATTGAAGCGATTGTTGACCCACTTGGTCATCGCTTCCCAATTCCATTCCGACTGGTCTTCTTCAGCCGGAAGATTCTCGTCGATTGCATCTAAGATCTGCGTCTCGGCTGCTCGCTCTGCTTGGTCTTTCGCATAAGCGACTGCGACCGATGGTTCGACACCGCGGAAGTCCTTCGGTTCAAGTTGCACACCAAGCCTTGGGCCTGCCCATCGAGCGTAGGACTCTGGACCAAACATCGGATCTGCGAATTGATCGACGTTGGATTGGATCTGTTCTTGAAGCTGATGCATGACCAACTCCCGGCAGCTCTTCCCTTCGAGCACTTGCTGGCGATATGTGTAGACCCGCTTGCGCTGATGGTCCATCACCTCGTCATACTCAAGCAGATTCTTTCGAGCTTCAAAGTTGCGTTCTTCGACTTTCTTCTGAGCCCCGGAAATCCGCTTCGATACATAAGGACTCTCGATGGCTTCGCCATTGCCCATCCCCATGCGTTGCATCATGGCGCGAACCCAGTCGCCAGCAAAGATGCGCATCAAGTCATCTTCGAGGGACAAGAAGAATCGACTTGAACCAGGATCTCCTTGGCGACCGCAACGGCCACGAAGCTGCAAGTCAATTCGGCGGGACTCGTGCCGCTCGGTTCCGATCACATACAAGCCACCGAGTTCTCGAACCCGTTCCCCCTCGGGGACCATGTTCTCCGATTCGCTGATCTGCTTGATCAACTGCTCCCACTCTTCCTTCGGAACATCAAGCCGGGTTGCGTACTTGTGCTGTAGCTGAGCCCAAGCCATCGTCTCGGGGTTACCACCGAGAATAATGTCCGTACCACGACCAGCCATGTTCGTCGCGATCGTCACCGATCCGATCCGCCCCGCTTGCGCAATAATTTCCGCTTCGCGTTTGTGAGCTTTCGCATTGAGAACCTGATGCTTCACTCCGCGCATTTCAAGCAGATGCGAAAGCTGTTCGCTTTTCTCGATCGTCACCGTACCGATAAGTATCGGACGACCTGATCGCTCGATGCGATCGATCTCGCTACGAGGAATTTCAACGGTTTCTTTGGAATCAGACTTCTTGACCACGACCATCGCATCGTCTTCTTTGATGACGTTGCCGATCAAAAAGCCTCGCTTGCGATCTTTGAACTCAACCGTGTCGTGCTTGTGTACCCGATCGATCTCATCGGCTACCGCATCGTACTTTTCCTTCTCGGAAAGATAAATCGCATCCGGGAATTCAATCCGCTGCAATCCACGGTTCGATGGGATCGCTACCACTCCCAAATTGTAAATCTTGCTGAATTCCTGAGCCTCGGTCATGGCCGTACCAGTCATACCACCGAGCTTCTTGTAGAGCTTGAAGAAGTTCTGCAAGGTGATCGTCGCAAGCGTCTGCGTCTCGTCTTTGATCTTCACCCGCTCTTTCGCTTCAACTGCTTGATGCAATCCATCCGACCACTGCCTACCTTCCATCAAACGTCCGGTAAATTCATCGACGATGATGATCTCGCCTTCGCGATTGACGTAATTGACATCGCGCTTGTAAAGCTGATGGGCTTTGAGTGCATTGTCGATCAAGTGCGGCCATTCCATGTTTCCAACGGTGTAGAAACTCTCAACTCCAGCAAGCCGCTCAGCTTCTCGAACCCCGGCATCGGTCAAGTTCACCGTATGGTCTTTTTCATTGACGATGAAATGCTCTTCACGCGTCAATCCCCGCGCGACACGGTCCGCTTCTACGTACTTCGACGAATCGCGAGTCGCTGGACCCGAGATAATCAACGGCGTACGAGCTTCGTCGATAAGAATGTTGTCGACTTCGTCAATGATCGCATACTGCAATGGACCTTGTACTTGCTGCATGTAACTCGGGAACTTCCCGTCCCCACGAGCCGCCATCCGCATGTTGTCTCGCAGATAGTCAAAGCCAAGCTCATTGTTCGTCGCATAGGTGATGTCAGCCGCATAAGCTCGCTGCCTCTCGTCGTTCTCCATCCCACTTTGAATGTTTCCGACGGTTAAGCCCAACCCCATGTACAGCGGAGCCATCCACTCCATGTCCCGACGCGCCAAGTAATCGTTGACCGTCACGACGTGTACACCTTTGCCCTCTAACGCATTGAGGTATGCGGGCAACGTAGCCACCAACGTCTTGCCTTCACCCGTGATCATTTCTGCGATGTTGCCACCATTGAGCACCATCCCACCGATCAACTGAACGTCGTAATGCCGCATACGAAGAAATCGTCGGCCCGCTTCACGACACGTCGCAAAAGCCTCAACAAGAATGTCATCGAGCGTCTGGCCATCGGCTAAACGCTTGCGAAAACGAAAAGTCTGCTCGCGAAGCTCCTCATCCGAGAGAGCCATCATTCGAGGCTCCAACTCCCCGACCTGCTTGGACAACTCCCCGTAACGCTTGATCTGGCGGGAATTCGCAGACCCAAACAAGACCGTCAGACCACGATCGACGCCACTGAGGACGCCGTTGACTGCACTGGTGGTCCCTTCCCAGATTTTCTCGAGGAATTCCATAGTTATCTGTACGCCAATCACAAGGAGAACACGAAACGTTACGCCGCTGAGCTACGACAACAAGGGCTCACCCAACGGGCTTTCAACCTGGAAACCAACGGATTGTAAGCTTTTTGCGGATTATTCCGAAGGCCAATCGGCCGGAGAGTAGCCGATTGCTGACCTCAGCGTCAATCGAGTTGCTAAACGCAAATTCCGCGAAGTCGTCCTATGGAAAAATAGATAGAGCTGAAGAGAGTAGTATTAAAGAAACTTAATCAGTTGGCTGCTTCTTGCAACCAGCGAAAAAGGGGCTATTGAGGCAAAATAGTGGCCAATATGACTGTGATTCGGGCCAATTTTCGTGCTCGTGCTCGTGCTCGTGCTCGTGCTCGTGCTCGTGCTCGGACTCGGACAACTGGACTAGTTTGATTTCATTCAGAGGTAGTTCGTGTGTTGACCGAACGTAACACCACTACAGGCTGCTTTCGATTACGAGCACGAGCACCGTTTCACTGAGCACGAGCACCGTTTCACTGAGCACGAGCACCGTTTCACTTTTCAAGGGCACGGTGCTGCAAAACCGATACAAACTCAATCCCTACGACGCGCTCTATTAGCGTGTCTGCTATTAAAAAGAAGTGACGGTGGATTGCAGTTGATGTATTACTTTATCTTAATCCGTCCTCGACCGCTCGCTCCAACTCGTCGAGAGTCGCGACGGCATGAATAGCCCTGGCTTGAATTTTCTCGTACCCGATCGATCGAAGGACTTCCAAGATTTCACTGCAAGTCGGGAATTTCCGTCCGCTCGAAGCTTTGTAACGCTCCAAGGCTTGCATGAATTCGATCTCGTCGGCCGAATAATCTCGCTCGCAGGTCGTCGGATCAATCTGCTTGCGCTTGCTGGATTTATGATACGTGCGGTTCGGTGAAGTTTTGAACATAGATTCCGTTGAGATATTCCGGGAACGAGGATTGGGAAAAAGGTACTTGTAAGTGGTACTAAGGGGGCATATCCGGCAAGCTTTGCCGATGCGGTAAAGATGCCCGCTAAGAACGGTGCTCAATGGAAGGACTTGAGAAGATTCTCAAAAAAACTCTCTTCGCACCACGATCCCTCATCGAATATTCCGCCTGAATGAAATATAAGGAGTAAACCGATTGCGAGGTCTGCTGCGATCAGCGATCCTTCGCAAGACCCCGATGTCGGAGACCTCTCTTTAGCCCTGGAGAAAATGATCATGGTCAAATGTTGGCACACGAAAGCTGATGGACTCAGCGTGTCTCTTCGCTGCTTCGCTATCCTTTTGGCGAGTATTACACTCGGTTCTATGGGGTTCTCGCGACCCGGTTTTGCGCAAGACAGCCCGGCACGTTATGGTGACATCCCTAGCAATTCCGTCGCCGTCGCTTCGCTCGAAGTGCGAGCCATGCGGGAGAGTCCAGCCTTCGAGTTGTGGCCATGGGAGATCCTTGAGCTCCTCTTTCGCGAGCAATTCGGATTCAAGCTCGCTGACATCGAATCGGTCGATCTGACTGTATTGATGCCTACAAATCAACCTGAATTTGGACTCTCGATCCGCACGTCCAAGCCGATGGATATCTCGGAGTTGAACGACAAGCTTGCAACTCCCACTGAGTCCGCCCCGAACGATCAATCTCTGCGTTTCCGTGATGTGCTCGATTACCCCGTTCTGCGTCTTGCACAAAACGACCCGCAGCGAATGCTCATGGGGACTCAAGGGACACTTCGACGCATGCTCAGCGCTCGCACCAAAACCGGTGGCGAGTTTGTAGGACTAGTGCAAAACAGTCCTTCGATGCTTCGAGTCGCGATCAATACGGAGACCTTGAGGGATTTGATCGCCTCCCTCGTTGAGATGCAAAAGGAATCAATGCCCCCAGAGATGCTCGATGATATCGGTCAGATAATCAATGTCACCGATAACGTCTTGCTTGAACTTCGCCCCGATGCTGCCAGCCCATTGCGGCTTTCCTATGGAACCAACGGTCCCGCAAATACGGAAATCCTTTCTCAAGCCTTATCAAGGATACGTGTTACAGGCCTGGAGCTCGTCAAAAACAATGTCACCGATGCACTTCGTGACGACCCGAGCATCTCTGATGCGATGCGTCAAGCCGCTACGCAGTATTCGGACCGAGTCATGAAGATCCTCGGCGATGATCGCTTCTGGACTGTAGAAGACAACCGAATTGTCGTGCGAACCGATGCCACTATGATGGGAAGTTATCAGACCACGGGTGTGGCAGTAGCCCTATTGCTGCCGGCCGTCCAAGCGGCCCGCGAGGCGGCCCGACGGATGTCTTCCATGAATAACCTCAAGCAGATCATGCTCGCGCTTTTGAACTATGAATCGGCCTACAGGAAGCTTCCTCCACGAGCTATCACAGATGCTGATGGAAACCCACTTTTGAGTTGGCGTGTAGCCATCCTTCCCTTTATCGAACAAAACGATCTTTACGAGCAGTTCCACCTCGATGAGCCTTGGGATAGCGAACACAACATCAAACTCCTCGATAAAATGCCCGAGATCTATCATCATCCTTCGCATCCGCCCAAACTCGGGATGGCCAGCTATCTTGCACCGATTGGCGAAGGGATTGGGCTAACAGAAGAAGGCTTACGATTCCGTGAGATTATCGATGGTACTGCAAATACCATCGCCGTTGTGGAGGTTTCTCCTAACCGCGTGGTCCCTTGGACGAAACCTGAAGACCTCGACATCGACAAAAATACGATCGATATGTGGATGAGTCCCAAGGGTGTGGGCGTTGCATTCTTCGACGGATCGGTTCATTGGATCCCATTCGAAGTGGACGAAGAGGTCCTGCGTGCTTACTTTACCTTCAAAGACGGAGTGATGGTAACACCTTTGCCACTACCGTAATTCGGAGTATGCCGCTCCCTGGCCGTTGCCCAACGGCGTGTCGCTCCCAAGAAATCCCTCAATAATGGTGGCAGAAGGTTGTCCTCTTCCACCATTTTTTCAGTTATATTAGGGGCCCGATCACGCAAGCCGCTGCATCGTTGTGCAGGATCGAACTTGTCTTCGAGAAACCAGTACTTCTGGCTGGTTCCACCCGAAAACGATCACACAGCAACGATTCATACAGCAGCGACTCACCCGATAATTTACCTGGGCATACACCCGGGCATTTTGATGCAGTCCAAGTACCAATCGATGAATTCAAAGCCTCGTGCATCAACTTCTCCGCCGGTGACGATCGAGAAGCAGGCCGCGAATCAGGTTTTAGCAGTTTCAGTGTTAAGGTTGAGCAGGAGTTTGAGTAGTTCATGAGCGCATCGCAGTTTATTCAAATGCTCGAAAGCAAAGGTCTACTCGACCCTGAAAGCATCAAAGAGCTCCAGCACTTGGTCGAACAATCGAAGGTGCGGGTTACTCCAGAAGCTCTCGCTCGCATTCTCGTGGAAAATGGTCAGCTTACCCGCTTCCAAGCCACCAAGCTTGTCACGGAACTCAAAGAGCAAGCCGATCCGTCGTTGGGTGGGAAATCTTCCCCCGCGAGCAAACCTTCGAACTCCTCGGGTTCCGTCGAAGATCTTCTACCACCTGATGAATCCGAGATCGAAGAAGTCGTCGAAGTCATCGAAGACCCAGTGGAAGAGGTTGTTGAAGTTGTCGAAGCCGTTGAAAGCACTTCGACCAAATCCAGCAAGAAACGCTCAAAGTCATCGAGTTCCGTAGAAGATAGAAATCCTGCCGACGCTTTCGCGGAAGCCGCTCGTGTTAAACCTATCCAAGCGTCCACGCAACCTGAGAAAAGTCCTTGGGAAACCTTCGGCATCGTCGGCGTGGGCTTCCTGGTCCTCTTGCTCCTTACTCTCTTTGTGCCCCTCTACATTTGGTTCTCCAAAGGCTCAGCAAAAGAAGCTTGGGAGATGGCTGAAGCAAGCTATACCAATCGCGATTACGATCGAGCAAGCAAAGCTTACGAGCAGTTCGCAGACACCTTTCCAAGCGATGAGAACGCAAGCACCGCACGCGTCAAATCAGTCCTTGCAAAAGTTCGTGAAGCATCCGAAAAGAACGCTGATCCCACCGTCGGCTTGAAAGCTGCTCAAGAAGAGCTTCCTCGAATCGCGAATGAACCGAGTATCGCCGCTCTACGGGTGGATATCACCGATAACCTGTTGAAGCTCGCTGAAAAATTCATCACCAAAGCGGACAACACCTCCGGCGTCGCCGACCGCAAAAATCTCGTAGCGCAGATGAACCAACAAATGGATCTCATTCGCGACCCACGCTTCGTCGGTACCCAAGAACGTACCCAAAATGAACTTCGCATCCGACGCATCGAAGAAGATCAACAGAGAGTTGTGCGCGATATTCAACAAACCGAAGACCTCAACGTAGTTGTTGAGAATATGACAGCAAGCGTCGCTGCGAAGGACGTTGTTAAAACCTACGATCTCCGACGCGATCTGGTGCGCAAGTACCCTATCTTGGAACAAAACAATAAGCTGCGCGATCTTATGCTCCAAGCCACCGAAATCCAGCGTGGACTTGTCGAGAAATCATCGAAGGCCTTTGCTCCAAATGATGAGCCCGCCAACGGAAAACTCGTCGCTCCAACGGCTCTCCTATCAAGTCGCGTTGGCAACAAAATCGATACGGTCGGTGATGAAATCGCGATCTTGCGAATCAAAGGCTCGGTAGTAGCTCTGAAAGTTGCCACCGGAGAAGTCGTCTGGCGCAAATTCATCGGCCGCGATTGGATCAGCGAACCAAAACGGGTCTCCCCAACGTTCGATAGCGATGCAATCCTCTCGGTCAATTCGCGAGGATCCATCACCCGAATCGCAGCAGCCGATGGAGCACAGGTCTGGGAAAGCAAATTCTCCGAACCTATCCTTGATCCTTCCATCGATGGCGATGATATCTTTGTTACCACCGTCGGCGGAACAATCCATTGCCTCGATGTGATCACCGGACAATCCCGCTGGGCCAAGAAAATCCCTCAACCGATAGAAGTCGGTGTAGGTGGCGCGAACGGAAAGCGCAAACGCTATGTTTTGGGCAACCACTCCAACCTCTATGTCCTCAGTCGTGGCAATGGCGAATGCGACGAAGTCGTCTACATCGGACATAACCCAGGTTCTATCGCCGTACCACCTATATGGGTCCTCAACCAAGTGATCCTCTTCGAGAACGCAGGCCCTGATCACTGCTTGATGCGTGTCTATTCCACCAATGACGAAGGAACCGAATTGAAACTCGGGCAAGCCCCTGTTCGATTCAAAGGACACGTTGTCGTTGAACCGCAAGTCGAAGGACGACGCTTGGCCGTCACCACCAATCTCGGCGAAGTCGCCATCCTCGACGTCGAAGTCACCAACCCCAAAGAAAAAGTATTCAAGATGGTCAACTTGGTGTCGAACGAAGCGGCACCGAAAACAGTATGGCCTTTGATGGCTGGTACTGACCTGTGGTTGGCCTCTAATCGTTTGGCCTACTTCCAAATCCAAATCACCGGCCAAAAACTGAACTCTATGTGGTTGAAAGAGGACCTCGATGAATTCACTGCTCGCCCCACGAAGATCGGAGATGTGATCCTGCACTCCCGCGTTGTTCGGGGCAATAGCGGGGTTCGCGTCGCTGCCATCGATCCAAAGTCCGGAGATGCGCAGTGGGAAGCTGACATCGGCAATCCGGTTGCCTCACTGAGCACAGGTCCTCAAGGAATCGTGGCTGTCACGAGCCAAGCTGCCACATTCAACGTCGCTGATTCCGCTTTCGCTGCCGAGTCTAGTAAGTTGTCTTCAACCCTTGCCGTCGAAAACATGGGACGTAACCAACGTTCGATGATGTTCTCCTCGGCTATAAATCTTGCTGACGGACGCAAACTATTGCTGAACTCAGCCCAAGGTAGCCAACTGCTGCTGATCGATCCGGCGAAGAAAGGTAGCTCCCTTTCCAAACTCGTAGTTCTTGATCTGGGTGGTTCGTACCCGATTGCAGAAGCCACCACGGTGGGTAACGCAGTGGTTCTACCACTTGAAAATGCTCAGTTGCTTATGCTTGATCCAGACACCGGCAAGCAAATCGGTACCGCTTTCCAACCAACTATCTCAGCAGGTGAACGACCCGTTTGGATGAACCCTGTACTCCTCAACGATAAGCAATCTATCGTCATCGCGGATCAAAAACGAAACCTCTACAAGCTCTCGACCGGCAAGCAACTTCGGCTGCTTAATAACAAACCGCTCGAACGCGCAATCCAAGGTCGTATGGATGTCATCGATGACGTAGTCGTAGGCCTCTCACCCGGAGCCTCCGGCGACTTCCTCGACTTCTATGAGAGCGCCGAGTTCAAAAAAGTCGCTTCGCTAACCTTCGAAGGCCGCTTCGCATGGGGCCCATACACAGCCTCGAACGATTCGCAGTCCATCGGACTTGCCTTCAGCGATATCGAAGGACTCGTCGCCTTCAACTCTCAAGGCAAACTCCTCTGGAGTCTGCCGATGCCTCAAACCGTCTTGACAGGTAAGCCGCTGCTCGATGGATCCGATGTGCTCGTTGCAAGCACCACAGGAAACCTATACCGAATCTCGGTTGCGGACGGAAAACTGGTTGCCCAAACCTCCGTCGGTGAACCAGTTTCCGGAACTCCGTGGATCGCCTCCGATTCGCTTCTCGTACCCGGAGACGAAGGATCCATCCTTCGATTACCCCTTGCCTTCGAAGGCAAACCAGTCGCAGAAGTAACCTCTGGTGGAGTGCAATGATGAAGGCTCCCAATTCCATTGCAAATACCCTGCATGCTATTCGAAAGTTCCTGCCGAACCTTCGGATGCCCGCGTTAATGGTCGTTCTTTGCGCGATCCCTTGGAATGCATTCGCGCAAAACGATCTTGAGAAAGCCCTCGAAGAAATCGAAGTCCTCGGCTCGCTGATGGACGAAGAACCCTTCGATATCGTTACGCTCACCCCAGAAGCCACAGGGCGAAGCGTCAAAGTCGCATTGATCGACCTCCCCGATCGACGTATCCCTACCAATCAAAAAGAGAACGATAAACTCCAAGTCACCATCTTGCTCTTTCCAGACCGTCGCTACGAAGTGGCTTGGAAAGACGTCAGCAAGATTTGGCTTTACGAACAAATGATTCTTGCTCGAGCCAAAAAACTCGTCGATGAAAAGAACTTTGGCGAAGCCTTCGAGCACCTGAACTTCCTCTTCGTCAACTATCCGAAGACGCCCGGCCTTCAAGTCATGCGGCAAGACTTCTTGTTCCGAAGCGCCGAAGAGATGGCGCGACAAAAGAAGCTGGCTCACACCTTAGCAGTACTCGAAGAATTGCAGAAAACGTTTCCCAACTACCAAAGAGAAAACGTCCGCAATTACATCACGAGTATCTCAAGCCAACTGATGCAGTCCTACTTCGATAAAAAAGATCTATCGACTGCACGGATCATGATCAATCGCTTGGCAAAAGATTACAAAGATGATCCGCTTCCAGTCGTCGAAGAATGGAAAGGTAAATTCCTAGATCTGGCAACCGAGTACAAAGTTAAAGCGTTGGCACTCCGCGACCAAAAGGATTATCTCAACGCGCGGCGCGAAGCAACCAAAATGCTCGACATCGATCCCGATATCGAAGGTGGTAAGCAACTGCTCGTCGACTTGCTCAAAGAATACCCAATTGCTCGCGTGGGGGTCTTCCAAGTCGCAGATAAACCCGATACGGCTGCTCTGGCAAACTGGCCCGCCTTCCGCTCAGGACAACTCATCTCGCGACCCCTGTTCGAATTCCGAAGCACCGGGCCTGAAGGGGGACAATATAAATTCTCCCTCGGTTCGTTCCAACAAAGCGACGATCGACTTGAACTCGATATGTCGATCCAAAATCCAGGACAAACCGGAATCCCCAACAGCCTTGATTTGTCTCAATCCTTCTTGCGACGCGCTACGATCGGGAAACCAGATTATGTGCCCGGTTGGGCCGCGATCTTCGACTCCGTCTCGGTCTCCGGTCCCGAACGCCTGAAGCTTCGATTCCGACGCCCACACGTCTTGCCACAAGCTTTCTTGCAATGGCCGATCGAAGCGATCGGGGAAGGGAATATCCCCAACGGAGTTCTCTACAAGTACAAATCGGCTGAAGAGAATATTCGACGATTCGAATGGGCGCCTGCAACCAAGGCCGCTGATTTCCAACCGATGGAAATCCACGAGACTCTCTACCAAGATCCCGGTCAAGCCATCAACGATCTGTTGCGAGGAGAAATCGAAGTCATCGACCGACTCTTCCCAGCCGATGCGAGAAAACTCCAAGCTTCCATGGTATCGAAGACGATCAACGTCGAATCCTATGCACTCCCCACCGTGCATATGCTCGTACCTCGCAAGTCGAATCCTTATCTCGATGACCGCGAATTTCGACGCGCTCTGCTCTACGCAATCAATCGCGAAGGGATTCTCAAAGGAGAAATCCTCGGTGGCGCAGATGCCGAGCAATCTCAAGTCATCAGCGGACCGTTCCCAAAAGGTGCCACCGAAAACGACCCGATTGCTTACGCATACAACACAGGCATAGAACCACTCGCCTACGATCCACGGCTCGCGAAAGTCTTGATGCTAATCACCAGTAGCAAGCTCAAAATGCAGTTTGAAAAACGCAAAGAGCCAGTCCCTCCAATTCCCAAAATGACCCTTGGTGTACCGAACTACGAAGCTGCACGCGTGGCAGGTCAAGCTATCGTCGAACAATGGAAACTCATTGGGGTCGAATCGGATCTCGTTGTTCTCGATCGTGTGCCCGGACCTGGCGAAGCTCCCAACGTCGACATCCTTTATTTGACCGCTTCGGTGTGGGAACCTGCAACCGATGCAGAACGTATGTTCGGAATCGGCGCACCGGCTGAATCGAACAACCAATTCATCGTCCAAGTCCTAAGCCAACTCAGCGCTTCGAAAAACTGGCGAGAAGTACGCCAAAGCTGCCAAGACCTTCACGCGCTCGTCGCCTCTCACTTACCTGTTTTGCCATTGTGGCAAGTGGGAGAATCGTTCGCTTATCGCAACGAAATCGGAGGCATCGCTAAGAAGCCACTGGGTCTTTACCAAGACCTTCAAAAGTGGAGATACCGCGCACCATGATCCAAACGAATCGACCTGTTTTAACAACCCAGCGAAGTCTTGAACTTTCCAGTAGCGCCGTCATGCTCCGGAGCATCGCATGGTTGCTCTGCGCAACGCTTCTTTCGCAGACCACACTACATACTGCGTTTGCCCAAGAAGCCGCGAGCGCTGCAACTGCACCGAAAACATCATCAAAGCGGTCGGCGGGTGCGAGCAGTCCCTCCGATGTCGAAGTGTGGGAATACTCACCTTACCGTTCTCGTGTTTGGCTAAGTATCTCACCGACTCTCGGTCTCAGTGAAGTTACCAAGCAGCAGATACGCGAGAAGGTTGCGCAGTTGGTTGAGATCGAATTCGGCGCAACGATGCAATGCGACGTCGTTGAAACCCCCGACGCGCTCTTCGGATCCGTCCTCTATCACCTAGATGACCTAACAATCGATCAACTCTTGTCCCGCGAACTGGTCTTGATGCTCGCGAAAGGGGACCAAGCCAAAGAAGCGTTCTTGGCTTTGCAACCTAAAAAAGTCGAAACCAGTACTGCCTTGGACCCGAAAAAGAAGCTCTCGGTTCAAGAAGAGGAAAAAATCAGAGCACAAGCCGATGCGGAAGCGCGTGCTGCAAGCCTCAACAGCGTACGGACACTTGAGTCTGTCATCGAAAGAATCCCCAGCATCGCAATTCCTCCCCTCCAATTCGCCGCTATGCAACGCGATATCGTTCCTTATTTAGGGGATGAGAAATGGAGCAAGATGAAGTCGAAGTTGGACCCAAGTGAGAAATCATTCGATGTGATTTTCGAAAACTTGAAGACCGGCAAATCGTTTGCAGCGTTGGTTCCTAAGGCTGAAGCGCTACGGTTCAAAGAAGTCGGTCGTCCCATGCCAACCAGATTCCCTTGGCAACCTGAAGCGATGCTTCGAGATAAAGACAAGATCTTTATGGTCTCTGTGGATACCGAAGGCGAAATGATCCGTATCGCTGTCAAAGAGCTTGATGCCTTCGTTCGCAGGATCGGACTTATGGAATCGACCAAGGTTGCGAATGTTTCAGAGATCGCAAACGCGGTTGCTTATCTGCAACGCAGTTGCTTCACCCCGATGGCACGCATCGAAGAGAACGATAACAAAACCGCTGTGTTGCGAGTGCGAGCCAACGGGCTTGCCACTTCTCAGGAATCGCCCGTGCATATCGGCACCGGTGACGTCTTGGCTCCGTTCATCCGTCGGGATGACATGAACGGAAATCCAACCGTGCTTCAAAACATCGCTTTTACCTATATCGCCGTTACCGAACCGATCGACGCAGCAAGGTTCTACGGTGCAATCTTCGCTGCAAGTCGAGGATCGCTTGTCGCAGCTAAGAACAGACGGACCAAACGGGTCGCTTTGAAACTCCAACTACGCTCTCCAACTACCGAACTGAAACTCGGTGTGAGAGGACAACCCGAAAGCGCCGTCCCAGGAGCCGAAGTCTATCTGCGTACGCCCGGGAGCGAAGATTTGCAAATGGTCGGGCGCACCGACTGGCGTGGTGCGATTCCAATCAGTAATCCAAACCCACCTGTGATCACCTACGATGAACCGACTTCTAGTTCCGTCGAATTGATATCGCGTGCACGCGCTACCGCCGTTCGGATCAAGAGCCTTTCTGCTTCTGAAGGTAATCCCGATGCCTCGGCTGCAAACGCCACACCCGATCCATTTCTAGCAGCATATCAAGCGGACGAGAAAGCGATCGCGGCGGCAGAAGAAGCCCGCAAGAAACGGGAGAAAGCTCCTACGCGGACCTTACAAATCAAACTGCCTTTGTATCTGTATTACATCAAAAATGGCGAAACACTCCTTGCTCGTCTCCCTGTGATTACAGGTTTCCGAGATCTAGAAAAAGCAGACCTGCCAGACGACCGACGAAGACTCCAAGCCGAAGCTTTCCTCAAGGGGTTGCAGGGTGAAGTTCTTGACCTTGTCGTGCGCCGCAAAATCCTCGATGCACGTATCAGGAAGAAAATTGATGAAGGGAAACGCGACGAAGCATTCGCGCTGCTCGATGAACTCAAAAAAGTCAAAACCTACGATGGACTTTCGTCGCAAATCCAAAGTATTCAGCGACGAGCTACCTCCACCGATTCCGGTCCTATTCCAACTCCAGTTGCCGATCGAATCGATAAGATGATCGACATGACTCGGGTGTTGATGCAAAAGTATCTACAAGACGACATCGTCCGAGAGCTTGAAGTGAAATTGCTCGATGGAAACCGGGCCGCGAGCCAAAGTGCAGCTCCACCCGCAGCGACTGCAGCCCCTGCGGCAAACGCGACACCGGAAACAGCACCAACTCCGCCCCCACCCGCTGCTGCTGGGGCCGGGCCAACGCCCGCTGCCACGCCACCATCAACTTCCCAGCCACCCGCAACTTCCCAGCCACCAAGTGGCTCCGGACCGCCCCGTCAAGTTACGAGTGGTACTTAATCCCACAACCGGTGAACTCTCAGTCAAACCCCCGTGAATCGATAACTCGTTATGACACGCAAAAAAGTCCTCGATGTCGGCAACTGCGGCCCAGATCATTCTTCGATCTCTTCGCTGCTGAGAAAACACTTCGACGTCGAAATCCTCCGGGCAGACCAGGCGACAGATACCTTTGATATCCTCGAGAAGCAGTCCGTTGACTTGATCTTGATCAACCGAAAACTAGATATCGATTACAGCGACGGGATCGATATCCTGCGAGCTCTCAAAGCGAACAGCACCACGCAACATATTCCCGCAATGCTCATCACCAACTATCCTGAACATCAACAGCAAGCGGTCGACCTAGGCGCTCTGTACGGCTTTGGAAAACTTGAATTAGGAGCTCCAGAGACCCTCGCGCGATTAAAGTCCGTCTTACAACCCAACGAAGCGAACGCAGGTGCGTGATGAACGCAAAGAAAAAAACTACCGGTGTCGATGATGTGAACGAAGCCCGAAAATTGATTCGGGAAGCCGGCCTTCGTAGCACTCCTGCGCGCATCTCCGTGATCAACGCCCTCAAGCGAGCTGCGAAACCTCAAACACACGCCGAACTCTCCGATCAATTGGTCCCACTCGGGTTCGATAAAGCCACGGTATTTCGAAATCTAACCGATCTAGCAGAAGCCGAATTAGTTTTGCGAACCGAACTTGGAGACCATGTTTGGCGTTTCGAACTTAGGGATCCTTCTCACGACCGAAGCAGCCACCCACACTTTGTCTGTGTGGATTGCGGTTCCGTTTCATGCATCGAAGAAATGGCGCTTCCAAGCCCAACCGTTCGCCGAAGTTTGAATATCGCAAGGATCAGCGAAGTACTTGTCAAAGGTCACTGCGGCGTCTGCGAAGAAGCACGAAAGTAGTCGGAAGTAAGCGAAAGTAGTCGGAAGTAAATCTCAGCGATTTGGTTTCCGGATTTTTGCTGCTTAGCTAGTACTGCTTACCTAAAGCCGATTTAGCTAGTACCTAGTCGCCCCAGTTCTTCTTGTGTATTAAAAGATCTTGGCAGGATCGCTTCCTCGTCGGGTGCGGATAGATCTATCCAAGCCGTTTGCGACTCCATCGCCCGAAACACCCCTCGCATCGATCGTTGACCTTCATCCCAAACGCGTTGCAATATCGCAAGTGCTTCGACGTGAAGCCAACAGGGGAACGGAATGAAATCAGGTCGGGATGGCGTGCCCGACTCCGACGGCTTTCTCCTCAAGCCGACCAATAAGTCGGCAGGCTTGCTGCTGAGAGCGTTTGCGACTTCAGAAAATCGTTCGGTCCAGATAGGTTGCCATTCCCATAGATCACAGGGCAATAACAAGCAGTAAGCGGATGTTGGGCTTTGGGTAACACCTTCATTTGAATTCATCAAGCGTTCTCGTAGATCGCTTAAAGCAGCAATCATACCGGCAACCGGACCTTGGTCCGGTTCGTGATCAACGATTACACGCAGCGACGGAGCGGTTCGCAAGTCGAGTAGTTCTTGTCGAAACGATTCTTGAGCCACTACCGTGGTTGACCAACCATCCGATGAAAGGGCTTGTGAGAGCCGATGAAGTTGAGGCTGTCCACCGATAGGTGTCAAAGCTTTATTCGATCCAAACCGCGAGCTCTTGCCCCCCGCAAGGATATATGCATTTCGCACCATGCGGATGTTCCTTGAATTTATTGAACTCAAAGAGAGTCCTACTGGAACTTACCGAACCGATGGATCGATCGCGTTGTGGTCTGCGAAGTCCGAGCTCATCGGATCCCAGCGGTTCGAGTCCCAAGGGCTCGAATCGAGTGTATTTGCGGCCATAGTATGGTGTGGGAAAATCGCGCCGAGAATCATCATCCCAAGGCTTGCCGTATGAAGTAACCAACAATGATCATCCGCAAGAATAGTTCGCAAAGTGATCAGCGAGGCAACGATCATGGCACCGAAGTAACAAGCTTCTGCGGCTGATCGAACGCGAGCATCTTCGCATAGTCGAGCCATCCAAAGGCCAGCGAGTGCCAACACCGGCACAGCCCAAGGGGTCCAAGCGGAAAAAGGCTCGAACCAATAGGGAACATAAGGCATAACACCGATCCTTCGGAGTTGGAGGGCCTGCAAGGTTTGGTTCTCGGTTCGAAGCGATCCGTGCTTCGAGGTCTTCACATGTTCATCGACTGAATTGTCTTCAGCGAAATCACGCTTGTTGAAGGAATCCCAGAACTTGAGGGAGTTTCATGAAAAAGTCGAAAAAACACAAGATCGAAAATCGCGTCTCATTCGGCGATCGCCCGCGACCAACTGATAGGCCACCCGCGACCAATTGGAGAGCAACTGGAGAGCAACTGCCCCTAATGGCTCGTCGTCCGCGGACGTTCAAGCACCTTTACCTATTTGCTGTCAAATTCCAATTTGAGTCTTTGATCAAGCTCCTGAAATAGTTACCGAAAAACGGTATGGCGAGCGATCCAAGGTATTCGATAAACTCCAATGACCAGCATTTCGCTTATAACGCTTTGGAGAAACTGTCGATGCATCCTAACTGTGCACCTAATTTGGTTCGTAAACCTTCTCGCGCCCGCTTCGTCGCATGCATCCTTACAAGCTTGGCCTGGGCTTCATTCAGTCCTGTTGAGAATTCACTCTTCGCGCAAGAAACCGACGAGCTAGTGACCACAGGCCTGGGTTATGAACCACGGCAATCTGAGATTCCTTACGACCGCGTCGAGGAGAAAGATCGCCCACGTTGCGTTGGAAAATATGAAACCATCCAAGGTGCCGATGGATTGATGATCTATTCTCCTGATGGCCAATTGCTTCGTCGATTCGCCGATACCAACGGGGATCGCAACGTGGATCAATGGTGCTATTACAAAGATGGCATCGAAATCTACCGCGATGTCGATAGCGACTTCAACGGCGTGGCTGATCAATACCGTTGGTTGGGAACCCAAGGTATCCGTTGGGGAATCGACAAAAACGAAGATGGTGCGATCGATAGTTGGAAACGAATCTCCGCTGAAGAAATTACACTCGAGGTTGTCGAAGCGATCAAAGCTCGCGACACACAGCGATACCAGAAGCTACTTTTAACGGCTCAAGAAATCGACAGCTTAAAACTTGGCGAGAAAACCAAGTTGGCACTCAGCGAACGGATCGAGAAGTCCAAGCTTGCTTTTGTCGAATTCCTCGATAAGCAGAAAGACGTAACTCCTCAATCCCGATGGATTCAGTTCGCTGCCGATAAACCCGGTCTGGTTCCTGCTGGGACCGATGGTTCGACCCAAGATCTTCTCGCATACGAAAATGTTGTAGCGTTGGTCGAATCCCAAGGTGCCAATCAACAGCTTTTAATCGGTACGCTTGTTCAAGTCGGTGACTCGTGGAAACTAGCCGACGCACCTCGGGCTGCCGACAACGCAAACGTCGCCGACTCAGGATTCTTCTTCCCAACTCTACCGGCTAACCGTGAAGTCGCGAGTGCAGCCCCTGCTGGGGGAATGAGCGAAGCCCTTCAAGGTTTGCTAACCGAACTAGACAAGATCGATACATCGATCAAGGAAAGCGGAAATGCAACACCGCAGCTTTATGATGAACGCGCGAAAGTTCTTCGCAAGCTCATTGCATCGAGCCAAGGTAGCGAAGACATGGGATCGTGGATCCATCAGTTTGCAGATTCAGTCTCATCGGCCGTGCAAACCGGTGTCTATCCCGATGGCATCGCTCAACTGAAAAGTCTCGAGGCAAGTCTCGATCAAATCCCAGGTGGAGCCGAACACAAAGCGTATGTCGCTTTCCGGACCATCACCAGTGAAAACATGGTGCAACTGATGGACCCCAAGGCAAACTATGCCGTGATCCAAGAAGCCCATATCGAGAAACTCAAAGAGTTCGCTGAGCAATATCCTACTTCGCTCGATACCGCCGAAGCCATGATTCAGATTGGTTTGAATCACGAACTTGGCGGCGAAGAAACCGATGCTCAAGAATGGTACCGAAAGGTCGCTAAGAATTTCCCCGAAACCGACTTCGGCAAGAAAGCGTCCGGCGCAATCGTCCGACTGAACCTTCAAGGTAAGACACTGAACCTTCGAGGAAAAACACTCGATGGAAAAGAAGTTCAAACCAACGGGCCAACCATTGTCCATTACTGGGCAACTTGGTGTGATCCCTGCAAGGCTGACATGGCCGAGCTGAGAAAGATGCAAGCGAAGTACGCAAAGCAGAATTTGCAAATCGTCGGTGTCAATCTTGATAACGATGCAAATACCGCAGTGCAGTTTCTAAAAGAAAACAATGGCAAGTATCCTTGGGCGCAAATCCACGAACAAGGCGGATTCCAAAGCGACCTTGCAACGAAGCTTGGTGTACTAAGCGTTCCGGTAACGATTTTGATCGATTCCAAGGGTGTCGTTGTCAAACGCACCGCCGGTTTCGCTACGAGTGCAGAGATGATGCAAGAACTTGAGCGTCTGATGGAAGCTTCTCCGGCCCCAGCCGTGAAACCAAAGCAAGCCAATGCACGCCCAGCGCCTAACAAGACGACGAAGTAGTTGAGGGTAGCAACGCAAACGAACGTAATCGTGGGTTTTGCCTTGTTTTGACCTGTTAACTGCGTGCGAGTTCTAACTGTCTTGCTCCCCTCGCCCCGGGTCGGGGAGAGGAGCTGGGGGTGAGGGGCAAGACCGCGCAACGGCTGCTTTTGCGTTGGTATGTGGCTGAGCGATTGTCTGCTCGTGTGCTTGGAGAATGGGG
>Ga0255124_1000127_pt1 | contig 29218 bp, 24 predicted proteins | sample Law_Cont_RepB_8d_FD_188564 | JGI IMG/M metagenome (GOLD analysis project Ga0255124, IMG submission 188564) | Freshwater microbial communities from St. Lawrence River, New York, United States - Law_Cont_RepB_8d | ecosystem: Environmental > Aquatic > Freshwater > River | place: USA: New York... | reverse complement strand
CTATGATCATCTTTCTTGGCCGCCTGGTCAATTTGGGTTGTTGGTTCAAAAAAAACAGGGTCCCCATTTTTACGGGGGCCCTGCCAAGAATTGGGGGTCGGAATGGATTATTTGGCCATTTTCGCCGCCTTGAATTGATTAGCGGTCAATTTGGCGGTCTTGCCGTTGAGGTAAAGCACAACGCCCCCTTCGGTGGCCGCTTTCTTCTCGTAGGCGATGACATCCGCCGGGGCGGAGGCCATGTCCCCTTCACCGGGGATTTTCACCCCCCAGTTCACGACGATTTCGCCGGATTTGATGGCGGCAAAGGCCACGGGGAAATTGCCTTCCAGTTTGGTGAGGTCTGCCAATTTGGAAGCCGGCTTGGCTCCGCCCGCCAACTGAAGCATCGTGCCGACATCCTGTAGCTCCGAAGCTTTATCCGGCCCGGCACCCACCGGGTTGGAGGAGTTACCCCCGCAACCGACAAGAATCGATAACAAAAGCGCGAAGGCTCTGCGGCGGATCATCACCATATCTCCCGAAAAACGACTTATTCAGACACCACCTCGCCACCTGCCCTGGTCCCCATGGCTCGCCAGGTGGTGAAGTTGATGCCGTCACTGACAAATCGGACAGATCCGTCTGCCATGCAGGCGTTGACGCCACCGGTGTGGTAGCTGGAGGCGGCGATGTGCATGCGGGCAAAGGAGGTGTCACCGCAGTTGTAGCGCTGAGAACCCCCGTTCACGACCCGGTTCCAGTTGGGGGGAAGCGTGTGGGTATAGATGTAGTTGGAGGGCAGGTTTCTGTAATACTGGTGCCCCATGTATTTGATGGTGCTGCTCCAGTTGCTCCCATCCATGCACATAGGGATGGTGGTCCCGTTGGTGGCGTTCCAGCCCGTGTTGGAACTGCTGATAATCACCGAACGATTGTCACGGATGCCCGAGGGCGCGTTGTAGGGAATTCCGGACCGCATCACCTCGCTGAAGGCGCAGGTGTTGCTGGTTCCGTCCGTGATGTCGCCGATGCGGACGGAGCTTAATAGCTTTTGCCAGTTTGAGCGTTGGCCGTTGGCGGTTGCGGCAGGGCTTGTCAGGTCAACGGTCACATTGAAAATGCCTGCCAATGATGGATTGTTGTCGCGTTGGTCGGCGGTGATGCCATTGTTCCCGAAGTAGTTCTGCACCCCGGCATCGAAGTAGGTTTCCCGAGATGGGTCCGAGGGACATTTGTAAATGGGCATGGATCCTGTTCGGGCAGGGCCGTTGACCGCTGAACCGTTGACATCAAAATCCAGGTCCCATTGGTTCAGTTTGGCGGTTTGCTCAATGTATGGCAGAAGAAGGACCTGGGGGGTTGCGCGGCTGGACCCCGCCCGGCCTTCACCGCTAATCACGGGGGCCGCTTGGGTTCCGGTCTTGAAGGGAACGGGTCCCCAGCCCGGGCAGAAAATTCCGTTGGTGCTTTCATAATTGTGCATGGCTAACCCCATTTGCTTGAGGTTGTTCGAGCATTGCATGCGGGCAGCAGCCGCCCGGACCTTCTGCACGGCAGGGACCAGCAGTCCCACCAGCACCGCAATGATTGCGATTACCACTAACAACTCAATTAAAGTGAATGCGGAGCGATTCGATCGTCTAACCATGATCAGACCCCTATTGATTAAATAAAGGTGAGAAAAACGAAGGACTTTAATGAGTATAGGAAATTTAGCTAGCCAAATCTATGAAAAATTCGCTAATTTTTAAGCCAAAAAATGAAGGCAGCCGCCCGGTGAAGTCACTGGGCGGCTGCTAGCGATGGAATTTAGGGCAATTTGGGATTCAGGAAGAATGCCGGGAAGACGGTCAGGCCGTTTTCACCGGTCCGTGGTTGTCGCAGTGGTCGCCGTGCTGGTGGTGCAAATGGCCTTTCACCAGATAGTCAACATGGTCGCCATGGGGCACTGCCTCATGCCCGCAATCGGGGCCGTGAAGGTGGCCCTTGTCATGGCCCTCGCAGGCGTGGCCCGGGGTGCAGTCGGCCGGATTCTCGGCGCTTACTTCAATCATGTGCTCCTCAACTCCCGCAGAAGTCTGATGGTGCAGATGCCCATCGTGCAAATAATCGACATGATCACCATGCTTCACCGCGGTGTGTCCGCAAGATTTGCCGTGCTGGTGATTGTGGTTTTCGCATGCCATGATGAACTCTTCCTTTCGCTAGATGGTTTCCTTAAACAATCATCCGTCCAACGCCCCGGTGCCTTTTTCGTCGTCAACCGGAGCAATAGGCCCGTTTGCCAATTCGGCTGCATGATCAATCGCATTGCGTAACATCGAGGCCACATGGCCATCGGCTAATGCGTAATGCAAGTGATTACCATCCCGCCGCCTTACAACAAGGCCTTCTGCCCGTAGTAATCGCAACCTTTGTGAAACGGTGGGGAACTTTTCGCCCAATACCTCGACCAACTCTCCCACACATCGCTCGCCACTCTCCAGCAGCACCAGCAAGCGCAAACGGGCCTCATCTCCCAAGGCAAAAAATAGCCTTGCAGCACGGTCAAGCGCTTGAGGCCTCGCTGCCAATTTGGCAAGGTCGGTCAAGCGGGCTTGAACATGGCCGTTTGCCTGGCACGAATGCTCGGGAGAAGGGGTTCGGGATGCCGGGGCTGATGAACTAGGCTTTTGTTTGCCAGTCCCGGGTATGTTTTTATGTTTCATCAATTCATAAAATAGTTGAAAAGAGGGCCAAAGTCAAGCGATTCGTTGGCAAAACCCCATAAACTACGGCACAACAGCTCCTTCAATTCCAATCCTATTCAGGCTAAAGTGATGGTTGACCTAGATTGAAGGCAATTTGGCTTTTGATATTCCTTTCCCATCCTGCGGAGTCTGGCCATGTCGTTCACTAGCCAATGCCTGCCACTTTTTTGCCTGATTATCGGTATCGATCCCATGAACCTCCCCAACCCTGCTGATCTGGCCTCCATGGCCGCCTTACCCGATGCCTTGGTTTGCCTCGATGGCACCAAAATCGGATCCCCCGTGGCTTGGCAGTCCAAAAGGCGGCCAGAATTAGCCACCCTCATTCAGCACTACGAGTACGGCAGTTTGCCAACTGTGAAGGTGAGCCCTGTGGCTTTACCAATTCACGAAAACAAATCAGCCATGGGTGGGAAGGCTTGGTTGCGGGAATTCGCTGTGAGAATGGGGCCCAAAGCTCCGCCTATCCATTTGTTGGTGTTGCTGCCAAACAGCAAGGTTTCCCAAAAAATGCCCGTGCCGATTTTTTTGGGGGTCAGCTTCACAGGCAACCAAACAATCACCAAAGAGCCGGGAGTGCGCTTGGCCACCTGCTGGCAGTACGACAAATACCCAGGGGTGGAAAAAAACCTGGCCACCGAGGCCAGCCGGGGAACCGCTTCCAAAGTCTGGAACCCTGAACTGATTCTCGATGCCGGCTACGGTCTGGCCGTTTTTCAGACCAATGAGGTCGATCCTGACAACAAAGAGCTGCGAGGTGGCTTGCAACCCTGGATCCGCGATCAGGAAAAACACACCCCTGAGAAATGGGGTTCAATTGCCCTATGGGCATGGGCCTTTAGCCGAATGGTTGATGTTCTGGTTCAAGACCCCTCCATCGATTCCAAGCGCATTGTGGCCGTGGGGCATTCCCGGTTGGGTAAAACGGTCTACTTGGCCGCCGCCCTCGACGAGCGCATTGCCATGTCCATCCCCTTGCAAGCGGGTTGCGGTGGGACAGCCCCCGCCCGAGGCACGGTGGGGGAATCGGTCAAACGCATCAACACGGCTTTCCCACACTGGTTCAACAGCAGGTTCAAGGAGTTCAACGACCGTCCCCAAGCCTTGCCATTCGATCAGCATGCCATGGCCGCCCTAATTGCTCCCCGTCCAGTGCTGTTTCCCAATGCTTCCGATGACCAATGGGCCAATCCCGATGGCCAATTCGCCATCCTGCAGGCAGCCGACCCGGTCTACAAATTACTTGGCTTTGAAGGATTGGCCAGCCAGATCAAACCGCCAATCAATGTCCTTTCTGCTGGAAGGCTAGGCTATTGGGAACGAGCCGGCAAACACGAAATGAACACCGATGATTGGAAGGTCTTTGTCGAATTCGCCAAAAAGCACCTAGGTTCATAGTTTTCTGCCCAAATTAGTCCCCATTGGGAGTTTCATACCATGCTCAAATCGATTCTGGTTGGTCTAGACGGCTCTGAATATTCAGAGGGGGCCTTGCGTGTTGCCTTAGAATGGGCCAAAGAGCATTCTGCCGTTCTGGGCGGGGTGGCTGTGGTGGATATTCCGGGTATTTTTCAGGGCGAGGCTGTGCCTTTGGGGGCCGAACAGGCCAAGGAAGCACTGGATCAGGCGCAGCTTGCCGATGCGCGCAAGCATGTTGATCAATTCTTGTCCGACTGCGCCGCAAAGGCCGAAAAGGCAGGCGTGGCCTGCAAGCTGATCGAAACGGTGGGTGAGCCGGAAAATCAGATTATTTTGGAGGCCCATAGGTTTGATCTGCTTGTTTTGGGTCGCCAGACCAGTTTTCATTTTGAGACCGAACCGCGCGACTCCTCACTTTTGCCAGTTGTCTTGCGAGGTTGTGTTCGCCCTGTGGTGGTGGTTCCGGATAAGCCCGCTGAGGGGCAATGTGTGGTTATCGCAACAGATGGTGGCCCCGGTGCGGCACGAGCGGCTTGGGCTTTTGTCCAAACCGGCCTGTTTGAAAAATTGCCCGTCCGCGTGGTGTGCGGCTTGAAGGACCAGCGTGAGGCAACCCAAGCTGTTGACCGTTTGGGAGAGCTACTGCGCTGGCATGGGCGTATTGTCACGGAACACACCCTTGAGCCAGAGGGCAATATTGCCGAAATGTTGTTATCTGAACTGCACAGCAGCAAGGCGGCCCTTTTGGTGATGGGAGCCCACGGTCGCTCTTCCTTCAAAGAATTCCTTTTCGGCTCAACCACCAAGGCCGTGATCAGCGGGTCACCTGTCCCTGTTTTTCTGACCCACTAAAAAGCAATCCAAGGCCCTTTTCCAATGGCACGCCGACCGCTACCCACCGGCCCTGCTGACTGGCTTGTTCTGGCAGTCACTCCGGCCCTGTTGGTGGGCATGGTGAGTTGCCTGCTGTTTTTTTTATTAGCGGTCTTTTACAGGGGCGAATTCAACGAAAGGCTGCACTGGATACTCTTTTTTGGCGTGGTTGGGATGGTTCTCATCGGCCGCATCAACCTCATTGAAGAGATTGCCCGTCGCGCCAGCTTGTATTCAGGCGTTCTTGGGCTTTTGGTTGTCATCGCCCTCATCCGGTTTGTGCCTCCGCCGCCAAGCTGGCCAGAAGTTGGCCATTATCTTTTTTGTGCCGTTTTGGTCGCCCTCGGGTTTTGGGCCACACGCCTCTTGGTGGCCGATACCACCGACATCAACTCCGAAACGCAAATTGATGGCGAGGGCCTACTGCGTGCCGCAGGCCTTGAGGATGATCCTGCCGCCAGATTGCGCCGCGATGTCGAAAACCGCGCCAATATGGACACAAAAAAAGCTCGTTCTCTCCAAGAAGGCGGCGAGGGCGATTCCGAAACCGATAGTCAATTCGCTGGCAGTTGGGAAAAAAAACAAAACAGGCGCAAGCCCCCGGGTGTGACAGTTGTCTGGTTTTCAGCACTTGCTTTGCCGGTATTTGGTATCGGTCAAGGATTCATTCCTGCCGAAGAAATTAAAACGCGCTGGTTCACCCTTATGCTCCTGACAGGGTATCTGGGCTGCGCTTTTTTATTGTTGTTGACTTCATGCTTTTTGGGATTCAGGCGATATCTGGCGCGCCGTGGTTTGTCGATGCCCCCTGCCATGTCAGCGGTTTGGATAATCGGCGGCATGCTGTTGGTGGGCTGCGTGCTGTTGGGAGCTCTTATCATACCCAGGCCTTCTGATATTGGCCCGTTGCAAACCCTCTCTGCCCTGTTGGGCAAAAAGATTGAGCCCATTCGCAAGGACAAGCCCGCACCAGATGAGTCCAGCAAAGGCGCCACCCAGCAAACGGGTAAGCAGATGGACGACCAGCAAGATAAAGAAAAGGGTGCCCAAAAGTCTTCTGCAAATGCCATAAAAGATGCACAACAGTCTAAAATTTCGGACAAAGGAACCGCGAAAGCGGCGGCTGACAAATCTTCCAAAAATGGCCAAGGTAAAGAAGATGGCAAATCAAAGGCCCAGCAGTCAGGCGACAAATCGTCCAAGGGAGGCGGAAAATCAGAGCCCCAGGCTAAAGATCAAGAGGCTGCGAAATCCAAAGGCGAAAAGGAAAGCAGTGCCATCAAAGATCCACGCACGGGCGACAAAAAGTCGGGCAATACCACCCAGGGTAAAGAAGATCAGTCCAAAAAATCTGAAAATAAATCCGACAAGCAAAGTGATAAACAAGATTCTAGCCAACCGCCCCCGCCACCACCTACCTCGCCAACCGCTAGTCAATTCATGGAAATCATGCGTAAGATGGGTCTGTTCATCGTGACGGGGCTAGCGGTTGGTTTGGTCGTGGGCTTTGCCATCACCTGCATGGCTATGGGTTGGTCCCCTGCGGAAACACTCAATCGGTGGATTGCTTGGTTTCAGGGATTGTTTGCCAAAAAACAGGTTGAGCACCTTTCAAACCCTAGTGCTACCTCGGCTGAAGAAGACTTGTGGCTTTCGTTTTCCGACATCCCTGACCCGTTTTCAGGCCGCAAACCATTGCCAGAACGCGAGTTGGTTCGCATCACTTTTAGAGCGATTCGGGCCTGGGGCAATGATGCGGGTGACCCGATGTTGGATGGTGAAACCCCCAATGAATACTGCCGCCGATTGGCCTCTTTGCATCCGGTTATCGAAAATGATTTGACCGACTTCTGCGGTTGGCACGACTTGGCCGAATACGCAAAAGACGAGCCACTAGAAGAGTGCCAAGCCCCCATCCGCGAGCTTTGGCGTGGACTAAGGAATGGGGCCAGGTTAAATCGGAAAAACATCAAGGTTTAGAGTGCGGCGTGCTGGAGGTTTTGCGGGAAATGAATTCGTGTTTACAACGGAAGGACCGAGTTGTAGAGGTTATCTAAATCGATAATTCGGGAAACGCTGAATTTAAACCCACCCATGTTCTCAGGTTCAGAGGATTAACTATGTCAAATCATTCGGTGATCGGCGAAGTTTCTGGTAAACGGGTCCATGTGATGTATGGTGGTGGATTGGTCTCCCAATTATTTGGGACAACCACTTTCACATTGTATGAAGATCGCTTGGTGGAGGATTCCAAAGGTGTTGTCTTGAAGGATCATACCCAGGTTCCGATAGATGCGATAACCGGGGTGAATATCTGCACGCATGGTAACCCCCTGCTTCTGGTTATTGGATTTGCTACACTTCCCGTATTTGGATTAGGTATTCTTTTCCTCATTCTTTATTTTTTCATGTGTAAAAACTTCCTGGTAGTTAGTTCAGAAGGCCACATTTACGCCCTGCAACGCAAAGGCGATGACGCGAAATACAATGATTTTGCTGAGGCTTTGATGGGTATGGCCATTAAGGCCCGTGCGTCTGGGGGTGGCAATGGTGGTATCCCTGCGGCCCGCAAGTCCTCTTCTTCCATGTCTGCCCTTGCTGCCCCCCAGTCAGCGGTGGGGCCGGGCAAATTGACTGTCAATTGCGGTGGTTGTGGTGCCGAATACAGCATGCCGGCTGGTTCAGCAGGCAAAAAATTCCGCTGCCAGCAATGTCGCACGGTGGTGGAAGTACCCTGAAAATATAGGTTCAAACGGGCCTCAATGGGCTAAAGGGGATTTACGGTCCCCCGCTTGCTGTGCTGAAGCATGGGGCGCGAGGGATTTAACCCTGTGATAAAATTGAATGTGGCCGGGTGGGAGGTTCCACTCGGCCCTGAATTTGGAAAACCAGCATGCTTCCCATCGTTCTTTATCCCCATCCTTCCTTGCGCTTCAAGGCGCGCCGGGTCACTCGGGTGACTGACAAGCTCCGCCAGCAAGCGACCGAAATGTTCGAGAGCATGTACGATGCCAACGGAATTGGCCTCGCCGCACCGCAGGTGGCTTTGCCTTATCAAATGTTCATCCTGAACACTGCCGGTGACCCAGAACAGAAGGATTTGGAAAAGGTAATACTCAATCCTGAAATCGTTGAGAAAACCGGTACCGCCGAAGGCCAGGAAGGCTGCCTCAGTTTTCCCGAGCTTTTCCAAAAAGTCCGCCGCGCCAAAACCATTCGGGTCAAATACCAGACACTCGAAGGGCTGGAGGTGGAGGAAGCTCTGACCGGCCTCCACGCAAAGGCCTTTCAACACGAATACGATCACCTCCATGGTGTGCTTTTTATCGACAAGCTCGGCCCCATAGGCAAAATGGCTGCGCGCGGTGCCATTGCCTCCTTTGAGCGGCTGCACCTTCAAGACCAAAAGAAAGGCGAGATTCCGCCTGATGCCGAATTGCTCGCTCGCCTTGAGGAATTGGCCCAATTGGCCTGACACATTTTGCCCAAGGGATGGTCTGTATGCGTCTGGTCTTGATGGGAACCGGTACATTTGCCGAGCCGGCTTTTCAGGCATTGTTGGCTAGCTCGCACGAGGTGGTGTGCGTTGTTACCCAGCCACCACCAAAAAAAATCGGCAGCGAACGCGGCAGCACCCGACAAATTGGCGTGGGGGTTCATGTTCTGGCACTCAGGGCAGGTGTTCCTGTTTGGCGGCCCGATAGCATCAATACTCCCGAGGCCGTTACCCAGTTGGCTTCATACAAAGCCGACTTACTAGTGGTTGCGGCCTATGGGCAAATCTTGAAACCCGCCGCTTTGGCGACAGCCCCTCTGGGTGGTATCAACCTTCATGCTTCTTTGCTACCAAGGCACCGTGGTGCCGCACCTGTGGCTTGGTCCATCCTTGCGGGGGATAGTGAAACCGGCGTGAGCGTGCTGCGCATGACTCCCGCTCTGGATGCTGGCGACCTTGTGGCGGTAGCCAAAACCCCTATCGGACCCGAAGAAACCGCCGGCGATCTTGAGTTTCGCTTGGCAGACATTGCCGCCAAAACGGGTATCGAGGTGGTTGATCGCATGGCGGCGGGACCGGTTTCCGGGATTGTGCAGGATCAGTCTCTTGTCACCCGGGCTCCCAAGCTCAAGAAGGAAATGGGCGATCTCGATTGGTCCATGCCTGCAGCCAAGCTGGCAAGGGTGGTTCGAGCCATGCAGCCTTGGCCCACCGCCTTCACCCATTGGGTCAGGCAAGCCGATGGCAAACCACCACTTCGACTTCTGGTGACCAAGGTGCAAGCGTTGCCTAGCGAATCGCATCAAAGTAAACCGGGTGAACTGTTACCTCCCCCGGCCGATTTTTCATGCATGCGCATTGCCACAGGGGAAGGGGTGTTGGAAATTCACTCCCTTCAACCCGCAGGTAAAGCTGCAATGGATGCCCGTTCATTTCTCATGGGCAGAAGGTACATGCCGGGCGATCGCCTGGAAAAGGGTGTCACCGCAAACTAAAGCGTGGAAAAGAAAACGGGGTGAACCCAAAAGGTTCACCCCGAATAGGTTTGAGCTCAAGCAGAGTTACTTGGTGGCCCGGCTCAGGTATTCACCGGTACGGGTGTCAACCTGCACCACTTCACCAACCGCGATAAATGGCGGAACCTGAATCTTCAAGCCAGTTTCCAAAAGGGCTGGTTTGTATTGGGCGTGGGCGGTGGCACCCTTCATATTGGGGTCGGTTTCCATAACCTTCAATTCAACCATGGGCGGTAGCTCAATGCTGATCGGCTTGCCCTCGAACTGCACCACATGGCAGTTGTCGTTTTCCTTCAGGTAAAGGATGAGGTCGCCTACCCAATCCTTGTTCAAAATAACTTGCTCAAAGCTTTCCAAGTCGGTGAAGACATAGTCGTCACCCTCTTGGTAGACGTATTGCATGGCTCTTTTGTCGAGAAATGCAACTTCAACCTTGTCGTCAGGGCGGAAGCGGTTTTGCACCACTGCCCCTGTCTTGAGGTTTTTTAGCTTCAAGTTCAAAATTGCCCGCCAGTTGCCAGGGGTGTTCAGGTCGCGGTCTACAACCGTATACAACTGGCCATCCTCACCAACGATCACGTTACCTTTGCGGACCTGACTGTATTCTGCCTGAGCCACGAACCACCCCCTGAAGTCTTGAAGCAGCTACCAAAGCATTAAATGCCGTATTTTCGGCAAATCAGCAGCTGCAGAATACCGTGTAGTGATTTAAACTATCAAATCACACTTTACGGCACAGATCCATCTGCGAAAAGACTGTTCTACCCAACCCGACAACTTCCCATCCCGTATACTCCTGCCCATAAGGTATTCAGGAGAAACAGTTCATGCTTCAATCTGCCATGGTCTTATGGGCTGCTTTGCTTGCCCAAAATTCGGCCCCTAACGCCAAACCCAACATCATTCTCATTGTTGCCGATGATCTAGGAGCAAGGGACTTGGGTTTTTTGGGCAGTTCTTTCCACAAAACCCCGGCTTTGGATCAATTGGCCAAAGATGGAACCTGGTTCAAGCAGGCGTACTCGGCTTGCCCCGTTTGCTCACCAAGCCGGGCTGCGATTCTCACCGGAAGGCACCCGGCTCGTTTTGGCCTCACCGACTGGCTTCCCGGCAGGGCCGACCTGCCCCAACAAAAGCTGGCCCGTCCCCCAATGCCCCCCGGGCTTCCTCTCGAGGCGGTCACTCTGGCTGAAATGCTGGCCCCCAAGGGGTACACCACAGGCCATATTGGGAAGTGGCACCTGGGTGGAGATGGCTTATTGCCAACCGATCAGGGGTTCCAAACCAATGTGGCGGGTGATGCCACAGGAACTCCGCGTAGCTACATGGCCCCTTTTCGGGATCGCCAAGGCAATTCCATGCCCGGGCTCGAACAATCCCAACCAAAAGAATACCTCACGGATCGTTTGACTACCGAGGCCGAAAAATTCATTGAGAAAAATCGCGAAAAACCTTTTTTTCTTTATCTGGCCCATTATGCCCCGCACACGCCCTTAGTCGCCAAAAAAGAACTGGTCGAAAAATTCAATGCCGCGCGCCGCCCAGGAGCACAGGATAACCCTGTTTATGCCGCAATGCTGGCTAGCTTGGACGAAAGTATCGCCCGGGTTCGGTCAGCCCTGAAAAAGTCCGGCATCGATGAGCGAACCACGATTGTTTTCACCTCGGACAACGGTGGCTTGTGCACCCTCGAGGGCATGCAAAGGCCCGCCACAACAAACGCACCCCTGCGGGATGGCAAAGGCTGGCTCTATGAGGGGGGAATTCGCGTTCCGTTGGTCATTGCCGGCCCCGGAATTGCCAAGGGGGCGAGCAACGACAGCCCGGTCTCGGGCATGGACATCACCCCGACTTTGCTGGGCCTGATGGGGGAAAAGCCCCCCGAGGGGCTTGATGGCGCAAACCTCTCAAACCTGCTTCAGCTCAAAAAAAATGAGGTGCCTTCAGAACCAGAACGGACACTATGGTGGCACTATCCCCATTACAGCAACCAAATGGGGCGACCAGGAGCGGCCATTCGCAAGGGGCGCTGGAAATATATCACTTATTTCGAAAAACCAAGTCTGGAAGATGGCGAACTGTTCGACCTTCAGGCTGATGCCGGTGAAAACTCCAATCGCATCCTCTCCGATCGGGCGACGGCCGAATCCCTCGACAAAGAATTGAAAAACCTTCAAAAATCAGTCGAAGCCCGATCCATGACCGCAAATCCCTCCTACAGGCCAGGTAGCCCCAACGCCAAAGGTGAGATTGTGTTGCCCGCCAAAGATGCGCATGTCACTGGAGTTCAACTTCGCTACGAACCCTTGCCACACAAAAACACGCTGGGTTTCTGGGTTCGCAAGGAAGATACCGCCCGCTGGGAGTTCACCATCGACAAACCAGGCCACTATCAGCTTGATATTCTGCAAGGCTGTGGCAAAGGGTCGGGCAATGCCGAGGTGGCCTTTGTGGTGGGCGACCAAGAACTGCTCTGGAAAGTGGAAGACACAGGCAACTTCCAAAATTTTGTCACCCGCACCCCGGGCAAATTCAAGCTCGAACCCGGTCGTCACACGCTCACAGTCAGGCCTAAAACCAAACCTGGAGTGGCCGTCATGGACCTGCGGGAGGTGAAGCTTATCCCCGTTCTAGCAGCCAACTGATTATTCTTTTCGCAATAAAAGCGCGTGTTCCATCCGAGGTCTGTCGCGAAAAGCGATCGCGGTGGGCCCATGAAAATGTGGCCGGGCTTGGGAGGCTCGGGCCACCGGTTTGAATCCGCATGCACGCCCTGCTTTTGCCACCAGTTCGTTTGCGCGAAGAGCCTCCGTTGCGACTGCAGAATCCGCTATCAACAAAATCAGGGGTGCCCCGGGTTTTAGATGGGTACTCATGGACGAAAAAAAAGACCGTAGCTCCCCCATCCACTCCCGCTCGGCAGTTATCACAGGCAGATCTGCATACTTGGCTCTCGCCCCCATCTCGTGCTTTTGCATTTCCTTGCTGTCCAAGCCCAGCCAGCGAAATCGAGTCGAGTGCTGATCGATGTAGTCATAAGTCGCCGCATAGGGCGGCGACGTGATTAGCGCATCAAAGGGGGCGCCAGGCAATTTGCTCGATTTGGTCGCATTGCCTTGACGCAAACTTGCGGCAGGCTGAGCTGCCGAGGGCAAAAGTTGTCGAAATACCGCCAACCGTTTGGCCAACTCCTCTGCTTTGCCGGCGAACTGCTTGGTGGCAAAACCAGCAGCCAGCCTTCTGGGGGCTATACCATCAGAAGTGTCGCCCCGCTGGCGAGACATGCGCGTGAGAATTGAACTCAAAACCAGCTCTAGGTCAGGCCTCGCGTGGTCTTTTCCCAGTTCGAAAATACCCATGGCAAGGGAATCAAGTTCCAAGAGTACATGCGGTTCAAATAGCGAAACATCCTCAAATCCATAGCGCCGCGACGCACCCGCTTTGCCTTTACGCCTTGCGTGGGCGAAATCGGCCACCTGATGGGCCGTATCCACCAAATGGTCTAGTTCGTTGTTGGTTAAGGGTGTGGTTTTCAGTTTGGATAGGCGCACGGCCAAAGGATTGATATCCAACCCCGTTGGCTTCATGCCCAAAAGCATGGCCTCAACCAAAACAGTGCCCGATCCGCAAAAAGGATCTAGGATTTTGCCCCCTTTAGGGCCGAAGGCTGCAGCCAAACGGTGCGCAGTGATTGGGTGCATGCGCGCCGGGTAAGAATGAAAGCCGTGCACATGGGCCCTGGTGGGGTCGTCCAGCCGCTCTGTGGATGCCTTCACATCCAAGGCAAAGGCCAGCTTTTTGGCCTCTTCTGGGTTCCCTTCGGTTTCTATTTGCCCCCCAACATGGCTGAGAGATCGCTTGGGGCCTTTTGCCATGCCGTTGGGCTCAACGGGCCTGGGAGCCCTGCTTCTCTTGGGAAAGTGGTCTGATTTGGGCTTAAATTGGGCGGAATTCGGCCCTTTAGGGCCCCGATCGCGCCGAAAAATGGCCATAGGCTGCCTGCGAGTTCTGGGATGATTTGTCAATTCTTCATGCTACAGCATGGAATCTCTTGGGGATCCTTGGCAACTGACCGAATGATGGTTATAAAAGAGTTGTTGGCGGAATAAGCCGAAGTGGCGGAACAGGCAGACGCGCTGGACTCAAAATCCAGTTCCTTCACAGGAGTGTGGGTTCGACCCCCACCTTCGGCATTCAAAAAAAAGGCCCCGGTTTTTAAACCGGGGCCTTTTTTTAACGGGCTCAATTCGACTTCAACGGGATCGATAAGACTTCGTCAACTCCTCTTAGCAGTAGCTTGCCACTAGATAAGTCTGGTGTGCTCCAGTGCGTGTCACCAAAATCGGATTTGCCAAGCAGCTTGAAAACGGGCTCATTGGCAACTCGAAAAAGCTTGCCACCCTCATCTAAGACGCAAACGCTGTCACCCTGAACCCATACCGAAGCGGCAACACTTTTTGCTCCAGGCAATCGTTCTTTCCAAAGCTGGTTCCCAGTCGAGGCATCAAGACAGGTCAAAAACTGGTCCGAGGAGACAAAAAGTCTGCCTTTGGACAAAACAGGAGAACCCAAACCCGGTCCCTTTTCTTTTTTTACCCAGGCGATTGCAGCACTGGCCAACTCCTTGCCTTTCAAGGTTAGATCGCCATCAAATCCCGGTCGCACAGCCACATATTGCCCGGGGTTGAACGGGTCACTTTTGCAAGCGATCAGCAAATTTTCGTCAGCCGCGGGTGAGGTGGCAAAGCCACCGGAAAGCGCTGTGTAGCGCCATAATTCTTTACCCGTTGCGGGATCATAAGATGACAAAAGCCCGTCACCACAAAGTACCAACTCAGTGCGCTTTTGATTTTTCCACACCAAGGGGGTAGACCAAGAGGTCTTCACTTTGCGGTTTTGCCGCCATAATTCTTTGCCGGTTTCCAAGCTGAATGCGGCAACAAACGAATTTTTTTCCGCATCGCACTGCACATAAACACGCTCACCATCCATGGCAGGCGAACTCCCGCTGCCAAACCCGGTGGCTCGCGGCTCAACTCCCAAATCCTGTCGCCAAAGGATTTTTCCAGTTTGGGCATCAACGCACACAAGCTGACCACAAGAGCCTGCCCAGCAGCAAACCCGTTGGCCATCCGTGACGGGCGTCTCGGTGGCGTAAGTGTTGGATGAGTGGTGGGCGATTTTGGGCACACCCTCAAAAAGTTTGGTGGTCCAAACCGGTTGGCCGTTTGCCCCGTCCAGTGCCGTCAATATCCAACTATGCGGTTCCTTGGGTGGCTTGGAACCACCCATAAACATCCCCAAGTCACGGGTTCCTTTCGCAAAATCTGCAGGCTTGGATATTTTTTCGGCGTTGGCCGCCATCAGGAAAACTTTGCCTCCGCCAGAAACAGGGGCCGCCCAGCCAAACCCCGTTGGCTTATGACGCCATTCAGCCACCTTGGCGTCCGCCGGAATTGCCTGGGTTACATTGGGATAGACCCCATTACCCATTGGGCCACGAAAGCCGTTAGGTTTGCCTGGCTCAGCCCCAGCGGAGGCACCCAAAGACCCAAAAACAGCAAAAGTTGAAATTGCCAACTTGAGGGGTTGAAACACGGCTGCTCTCCAAAATTTTTGTCGCTTCACCCAAAACAAAAAGCGAAGACGGGACTAGGGCCCTGTGGGCCCATATCCTGATTCAGAAGACCGATGATTCCATGGAGTTGAACATGAAAGCCGCAGGCGTGCAAACCCAAGGGCCTGCTTCCAACATGCAAATGCTGGAAGTACCCACACCAATCCCTGGCCCGGGGGAGATTTTGGTCCGCGTAAAATACTCGGCCCTCAACCCCATCGATGTTTATCTGCGAGCAGGCACCATACCCATGCCGGTGCCTAAGCCCTTCATCCCTGGAAGTGACTTTGCGGGGGTAGTCGAGGCCGTGGGGCAGGGGGTTGCCAAATTTAAGGTGGGAGACCGGGTTTGGGGCTCGAATCAAGGCTTGTTAGGGCGTCAGGGCACTCTCGCTCAATATGTTTGCACACACGAAAAATGGGTGTACCCGTCACCAGGTGGGGTGGAAGACTCCTTTCTAGCCGCCAGCGCCCTCACAGGAATCACCGCGCACCTTGCGCTGTCTGATTCAGGCCAACTAAAGGCTGGGCAGCGCTTGTTTGTTACTGGCGGAACAGGCGGTGTCGGTTCATTTGTCGTGCAAATGGCACGCATCCTTGGGGCCGAGGTTGTCACCACTGCGGGTTCCGATGAAAAGATTCAACAATGCAAATCATGGGGCGCAAGCCATGTGATCAACCACCGCACCGAAAACCTCAAAGAAAAGCTGGCGGAACTTGCGGCTGAAAAACCTTTCGATGTCTGGATTGAAACCCAACGGGAGCCCGATTTCGATCTCATGGTTTCCACCATGGCCCCGGGCGGCCGAATGGTTCTCATCGCCGGTCGAGCTGCCAGGCCACAATTTCCAGTGGGGCCCTTCTATCTCAAGGGCCTTGTGCTAACAGGTTTTGCCATGTTCAATAGCCCACCTGAAAGACAAAGATTAGCGGCTTTGGATGTGGCAAAGTGGCTGGAAGAAAAGAAACTAGAGGTGAAATTGGGAGCGGTTTATCCGTTGGAGCAAGCTTCCGAAGCGCATGCGTTTTTGGAGGTCAACACCGTGGGGATGGCAGGAAAGCTGATTGGCAAAGTGGTTGTGCGGGTGGCTTGAATTTTCAAAACAAAAGCAATGCGCCCGGCACCTTGGATGGTGCCGGGCGCATTGCTTTGTAAAAGGGGATGTCAGTCTTTCTTCAGGGCCTGAGCAAGCCGATCTCCAATCACTTCCCAGTTCAGTGTGTTGAACCAAGCCTTAAGGTAGTCAACCCGCTTGTTTTGATACTTCAAATAATAAGCGTGCTCCCACACATCCACACCCATGACAGGCTTCAACCCGGCAGACAGGGGGCAGTCCTGGTTGGGGAAGCTCACCACATCCATAAGGCCCATCTGGTTCACCACCAACCACGCCCAACCGCTGCCAAAGCGGGTCATTGCAGCGCTGGAGAGCTTTTCCTGAAACTTTGCGTAGCTGCCAAACGCCCCGTCAATCGCCTTGGCGGTGGCACCGCTGGGCTCGCCTCCGCCATCCTTTTTCATCAGCGACCAGAAAACCGAGTGGTTGTAATGCCCGCCACCGTTGTTGATGACCGCTCCCCGGATGGTGCCGGGAACCGAGTTCACATCGATCAGCAATTTTTCAATCGACTTGGAGGCCAAAGCTTGGTTGCCTGCAAGCGCCTTGTTCAGGTTATCGACATAGGCCTTGTGATGACGGCCCCAGTGGATTTCCATGGTCTTGGCATCAATATGAGGCTCAAGAGCATCGAATGCGTAAGGCAGCTTTTCCAGGGTAAAGCCTTCCTGCGCTTGGCTTGTGGAAGGCAATAACGCCGCACCTACGGTCCCCAGAGCTGTGGCCAAAAATCCGCGACGATCTGTCATCACCCAGTCCCCCTTGAACGGTTTAAACTCAGTCGCCCAATGGCTTTGTAACAACATAACCGGACTGGGGGCGTATGCCAGTCCCAAATAGTTGACTCATCCGTTCTTAAACCATTAATAGATCCTTAACTCTACCCGATTGCCTCAAAGTCCTGAAATTTATAAACCTAGGTATAGTAAAGTTTTGAGAGTGTGAAGGCTCGATTCCGACTTGGATAGGGTTGGGCCAAAAAAACGCCTAGTTTTTAATCGGATGGAGTTGGACTTTTATGAGCAACATTAGCCTTTCACCCGAAACTACCCAAGACCCCGCTTTTCAGGCCATCACGGCAATGCGCACCCTCGCCATGGATGCGGTGCAAACCGCCAATTCAGGTCACCCGGGCACACCCGTTTCCTTGGCACCGGTTGTTTACACCCTTTACCAACATTTCATGGATTATGATCCAGCCGACCCCACTTGGTGGAATCGCGACCGGTTCGTGCTCTCCGCCGGCCATGCTTCCATGCTTCTTTACAGCATCATCCATTTGACCGGAATCAAGAAGCTTGACAAAAACGGTAAGCCTACCTCCGAGCCTGCGGTTTCCATCGATGACATCAAGCGCTTCCGCCAGCTCCACAGCGTTTGCGCCGGTCACCCCGAATACCACTTCTGCACAGGGGTCGAGACAACCACCGGCCCATTGGGCAATGGTGCGGCCACCAGCGTTGGCATGGCCATGGCCTCCAAATGGCTGGGCGCCCGCTACAACAAGCCCGGCCACGACCTGTTCAACTTCCGCGTTTGGTCCGTTATGGGTGACGGTTGCATGATGGAAGGCATCACCAGCGAGGCTGCCAGCCTCGCTGGCCACCTCCAGCTCGATAATCTGGTTTGGATCTACGATAGTAACCGCATCACCATCGAAGGCAGCACCGATCTGGCCTTCAATGAGGATGTCGGTGCACGCTTTCTGGCCTATGGCTGGAATGTACTTCGCTTGGCCGATGTGAACGATCTTCACCGGATGCGTGAGGTCCTCCTGCACGCCCGCTCCACCAAGTCCAGGCCCACCTTGATCGTGGCCGATAGCCACATCGCCTGGGGTGTGCCCGGCAAAATGGATCACCATTCTGCCCACGGCGAACCTCTGGGCTGGGATGCCATAGAGAAGGCTAAGGCTATTTTTGGAGTTGATCCCAAAGCCAAGTTCCATGTGCCAGAAACTGTTTACCAGCATTTGGCCGCCATCATGGGCAAGCGCGGCGGTGAGGCTCATGCCCAATGGAAGAAAAACTTTGCCGAATACAAAAAAGCCTACCCTGAACTGGCCCTACAGCTAGAGGAAATCGACAATCGCACCTTGCCAAGTGGCTGGGACAAAGACCTTCCCAAATTCCCTTGGGGCGAGGTGGATGATCCCAAAACCCCAGGGAAAAAGAAAATTGCCGGTGTCGCCACGCGCGATGCCTCGGGCAAAGTTCTCAATGCTGTGGCCAAGAATGTGCCTTGGCTTATTGGTGGTTCGGCCGACCTGGCCCCCAGCACCAAAACCCTGCTCACCTTTGATGGCGCAGGCGCTTTTCAGGCATCAACGCCCCATGGTCGCAACCTTCACTTTGGCATCCGCGAACATGCCATGGGGGCCATCATCAATGGCATCAACCTTTGCAAGGTGCGTGCTTATGGTTCGGGCTTCCTTATCTTCTCAGACTACGGCAGAGGGTCGCTCCGTTTGGGAGCACTCATGGAATTGCCCGTCCTTTACATCTTCACGCACGACAGTCTGGGCGTGGGTGAAGATGGTCCTACCCACCAACCCATTGAGCAATTGATTGGCCTGCGCGCGATACCGCACATGACGGTCATTCGTCCCGCCGATGCAAATGAGGTGACCGAGGCCTGGCGCTGGATCATGCCCCACCAGCACAGCCCGGTGGCTTTAATTCTCACCCGGCAGGAACTGCCTACTATCGATCGCGAGAAGTATGCCCCAGCCTCGGGCCTGGCAAAGGGCGCCTATGTATTGGCAGATGCTCCCAATGCCAAGCCACAGGTGATCCTGATGGGCACAGGCAGCGAGGTTTCCCTCTGTATGGCGGCACACGATGCCCTCGCCAAAGAAGGCATTGCTTCACGCGTGGTCAGCATGCCCAGTTGGGAAATCTTCGAGGCAACATGCGCCAAAGACCCTTCCTACCGCGAACAGGTGTTCCCCTCAGCTGTAACAGCAAGGGTCGCCGTCGAAATGGGCTCACCTCTGGGCTGGGCCCAATACGCTGGTTCAACCGGGGCAGTCATTGCAATGCACAGCTTTGGTGCGTCTGCACCTTTGAAAGACCTGCTCATCGAGTTTGGTTTTACCTCCGCCAAGGTGGTTGAGGCCGCGAAGGCCCAACTCGCCAAATGAGTCCAAAGATAATGAACCCTTCCTCTGGCAACTTGGTTCCAACCGTCTTTGAGCGTGCGCTCGATTTCGTCAGGCCAGGTCAGTGGTTGGGTTTGGGGTCTGGTAAGGCCTCGTCTGCTTTTGTTCGGGCTTTGGGGGCAAAGGTCAGGGCCGGCCTGAAGGTGGTTGGCCTTCCAACCTCCGTCGAGACCGAGACCTTGGCCAGGGCCGAGGGTATTCCCTTGGTCACCTTGGAAGAGGCGGTCAGCCATGGCTTGGACCTTCACATTGATGGTGCTGACGAATTTAGCCCTCGCCTTGAGCTGATCAAGGGCAATGGCCGTTGCGACTTGCGAGAACGGGTCGTTGCCACCTTGGCCCGGGAACACATTTACCTGGTCGGGGCCGGAAAAAAAGTGGCTCGCTTAGGCGAGCGCGGCAACCTACCTGTCGATGTGGTGCCACACGCATTGCCGTTGGCTATTCACAGGCTGGGTCAACTCGGCCTGCGCCCGGTTTTGTGGCAAAAAAATGGCAAACCTGGCCTAACCGATGATGGCAATTACATTCTCGACTGTGGCCTCGATCCCCAAGACGATCCCGCTGCCTTGGAAGGCAAAATAAGGGCCATTCCAGGTGTTGTTTCCACCGGTTTTTTCTTGGGCATGGCCGAAATGGTGCTCGAGGGCGATGCCGATTTTCGTTTGATTGCCGAATATCGGCTTGCAGATGAAACGGCAAAGGGTGAATCTTCCATTTTGCGACAGGAGGCCCCGATGCCAGGCCATGGTAAAAGTGTTCCAAACCGTGTGAAAATTGTTTCTGATGCCGATGCCATGGCCCGTGCGGCTGCGGCCCACATGGTCGAGTTGGCCAAGCAGGCGATTGCCGCCCGCGGTTTGTTCAGCGTTGCCTTGTCTGGCGGAAGCACTCCCAAAAAATTGTTTGAGCTTCTGGCCAAGCCCGAGTGGGCCAACAAGATCGATTGGGCCAAGGTCCTCATTTTTTTTGGCGACGAGCGTTCGGTTGGCCCCGATGACAAGGATAGCAATTATCGTATGGCCAAGCTGGCCCTGCTCGACCATGTCAACCTGAAGCCCGGCCATGTTTTTCGTATGCAGGGTGAGGCTGATCTGGCAACTGAGGCGGTTCGTTATCAGGCCGAAATGGCCAAAATTTTGCCGCACCCAAAAGACTCATTCCCAGAGCTGGATTTGGTCCTCCTTGGCTTGGGAACCGATGCCCACACCGCTTCGCTCTTCCCCAACACCCGGGCTTTGAACGAGTCCAAGGCCTGGGTGGCGGCAAACGAGGTGCCGCAGCTTTCCACCAGACGAATCACGCTCACCTACCCGGTAATCAATAACGCGCGCGAGGTTCTTTTTCTCACCGCCGGCCCTGACAAGGTGAAGCCGCTCGATTGGGTCCTTTCCGGGCCCGAAAATGTGGCTGAATACCCGGCCCAAGGCGTGCGCCCAAAATCGGGTGCCTTATGGATGGTTGACTCCGCCGCCGCGGCTGGGCTTCCCTTGGCGCTGCGTGGAGGGTTGGCATGATGGCTCATCCTGGCATCAAGTTCGCTCCTTCAATCCTTGCGGCAGATTTTGCTAGGCTAGGCGATGAAGTTCAAGCCGCAGAAGCCGCCGGGGCCGACCGCATCCATGTCGATGTGATGGATGGCCATTTCGTCCCCAACCTTTCCATGGGGCCAGCCATTGCTCAAGCTGTTAAAAGGGCCTGCAAACTCCCCATTGAAACCCATTTGATGGTCACTAACGCCGACCGGTTCATCGAACCTTTCGCCAAGGCCGGTTCCGATACCCTCATCGTTCATGTCGAGAGCGACTTTCACCTCGACCGTACCCTGCGGGAGATTAGATCTCTGGGGTGCAAGGTGGGCGTTTGCATCAACCCCGCTACCCCGGTTTGGACCCTGGAAGAAGTCATCCCCCTGGTTGACCTGATACTTGTCATGACTGTCAATCCAGGCTTTGGTGGCCAAAAATATCTCCAATCCACTGAGGGGAAAATTCGCTCTCTCAGGCGATTGGTGGATCAGCGTGGCGGAGGAATTGAAATCGAGGTCGATGGCGGCATCGATCACCTGACCGCACCCAGGGCGGCTGTTGCAGGGGCCGATGTGATGGTCGCAGGAACCTCAGTGTTTGGGGCCCCGGGTGGGGCGGCAAATGGTTTGCGAAGGCTCATCGACAGCGTGGCAGGCATTGGCCCTTCAGCCTGATATTGTTTCGAACGGTTTGGCTTTGACCTTTGGCCGAGGTGGTCCATGCTTCTTGCTGGCGATATTGGTGGTACCAAAACCTTGGTCGCCCTCATGGAATCGCAAACCCCAAGCCAAGGGGCAGCTGCCTCCTTGAAAGTGGTCCACCAAGAAAAATACATCAGCAAAGACCATCCTTCACTCGATGGTATCGTTGCTGACTTTTTGGCAAAATTCCCGGGAAAGCGTCCCCCCATTCAGGCAGCCTGCTTTGGCGTGGCCGGCGCCATCCATGATGGCAAATGCCGCGCTACCAATCTCCCTTGGTCTATGGATGAGATCAACCTTTCCAAGGTGATTCAATGCGATCGACCACGGGTAAAATTGCTCAACGATGTGGAAGCCGCCGCCTATGGCATGCTCTTCCTCGAGCCCGCCGAATTGATAGACCTGAACCCTGCGGGCAAAGATTTGGGCCATGGAAATATTGCCGTGGTGGCAGCCGGCACCGGGCTAGGGGAGTCCATCCTTTATTGGGATGGCAAAAGGCACCACCCGGTGGCAAGCGAGGGGGGGCACTGTAGCTTTGCTCCCCAAACTGAACTAGAGGTCAATCTGTGGCGGCACCTCCGTGCCAAGTTCAACGGGCATGTCAGCTACGAGCGCATCCTTTCAGGACAAGGGTTTTCAGATCTGTTCGATTTTCTCGTCCAAACAGCTAGTTTTTCCGTCAGTCCAAGTCTCATAAAGGCCCTCGCGACAGTTGCGGGCGATACCGGCAAACGCAATGCCCTAATTAGCGAGTTCGGTCTGGAAAAAGGCGATGAACTGTGCCGCGAGGCACTCGGCTTGTTCCTATCCATTTACGGTTCCGAGGCGGGCAATATGGCCCTGAAATGTGTTGCCCACGGAGGGGTCTACCTTGCGGGGGGCATAGCCCCAAAAATGCGCAAAGCCTTCGAATTAGGCACATTTTTGGAAGGCTTCATGGCCAAAGGCCGATTTGCCACCATGCTTAGTGGCACAAGAATTCGCTTGGCCCTCAATCAGGAGGCCGGCCTCATTGGCTCAGCTTATTACGCCTTGAATCATCTCGCGAGCTAAGCCCGGGTTTCATGCCGATGCAGACAGGGTTTTTAGGGGTGCCGGCCAATCCAGGAAATTCTTCAAAAGCTTCGGCCCTTCCAGGGTCAGGAAGCTTTCTGGGTGAAATTGTACGCCAAAAAGAGGCCATTCCTTGTGCCTGACCCCCATGATCTCGCCTTCGGTGGTCCATGCGCATACCACAAAGTCCGGGTTATTCCAGGTCTCCCGCTTGATGACAAGGCTGTGGTAGCGGGTCGCATCGAAAGGGGTGGACAAACCACGAAATATTCCCGAACCATCATGGTGAATGGGTGATACCTTGCCATGCATGATGCGGCTATTCCGCACCACCTCACCGCCAAAGTTGTGACCGATGCACTGATGCCCTAAGCAAACACCCAAGATGGGTAACTTGCCTGCGAACCGCTTGAGTATCTCATTGGATACCCCTGCTTCCTTCGGAGTGCACGGGCCGGGCGAAATGACGATTTTTTCCGGCGCCATAACGGCCACTTCCTCTGGAGTGATCCGGTCATTACGGATCACCCGCAAGTCAAGTGTTGTGTCGATTTCGCCAAAGCGCTGCACCAGATTGTAGGTGAAAGAATCATAGTTATCGATTAAAAGTATCATATTTATGCTCTATAAAGGGTCTGCCCGGTCCTTTAGCTGCCCGATTTAGGCCAAGGGGCCGTGGCGGAATCTTTCCACAAATTCCACCGATTCTTCAGCAACCGCCGCCCTGTCCAGCCAGCCATCCGCCACTTCCACTGACAGGGCCCCTTGGTAGCCGATCCCTGCCAATGCCCTGAAAAATTCTTCCCAGTCCAGATGGCCCCGGCCTAGTCCCCTGAACTCCCAGCCCCGCCTGTTGTCGGCCCTTGGATAGTATCCGCCCAATAGCCCATGCCTGCCGTCCTGCCGCACCACAACATCCTTCAAATGCACATGCAGTATTCGGTCCGGAAAACGCCGGATGAACTCCACCGGATCAATTCCTTGCCAAACCAAGTGCCCCGGGTCGAGAGTGAAACCCAATTCATGGGCCCCATCCAGCGCCTCAAGGACCGACTCCGCGCTTCCCAAATCAAAGGCCATTTGGCCCGGATGAACCTCCAATGCGAAGCGCAATCCAAGGTCACGCATCTCGTTCAATATGGGCTGGAATCGTCTTGCGAAATCAGAAAGGGCGGTTAGCACTTCTTCCTGCCTGGGCCAAGGATAACCTGTTAGCCGAGCCCAAATAGGTGATCCGGTGAAGCCGGTTAAAAGGCTGGCACCCAATCGGGCCGCCACACGGGCAGTGGCTATCACTTCAGCCGTTGCCCGTTGGCGAATTCCCTCAGGGTCGCCATCTCCCCACACATGCTCCGAGATCAGGTGCCGCATCCCAGTGTGGTTGTTTTCGCAAATGGCTGCGCTCACCCGGTGGCAGGATACCGCCGAAACTTCCAATCCCGATTGTTGTAGCAGGTCAAATTTGCCGTTCAAAGAGGCCGGATCGCTCAGGGCTTGCTGGACTGCCAAATGGTCACCCCATGAGGCCAGTTCCACCGATTTGTAACCCCAACTGCTGGCCATGCCAGCAAGTTCTGCCAATGGCAAATCCGACCACGGGCCCGTGAAGAGCGATAGGGCACAGCTCATGGGATGGAGCCTCAAAACCAAATTGTTGCCTTTACCGCATATGCAGGAAGGGCCCGCCAAACTGGCGAGCCCTTTTTGCCTGTCAAATTACTTTCAGCCACCACCGGGGGGAGAACTGGGTGGCGGCTCCACCACAGAGAGGGAAACCCCACCGTTGGTGTTGGGCTTGGCCAAGGGAGCCGGAGCGGGGACCACGGTTGGTGCAGGAACAGTTTCTGGTTCCGCATCCGGTTCATCCAGATAAATCTCGTTCACATCAAAGCTTTCAATGTCTTGCCGCAGGGCAATATAAAGAGCTGTAGTGGCCGACCAGAAAAACGAATAGCCAAAACCCAAAACCAGCAGCAGGGCAGCATAAAGCCAACCGGAGGCTAAAAAGGCCCCAGTATGGTTCCACCAAGCAAAACCCTGCTTATATTTGGCCAGTTGCAAAGCGTCCACCTTGCCATCCACAACAATAGGCGAACCATTCACCGTGGTTCCGTCCAAAAGTAGTTCACGCCACCCAAATGTGATGGGGGCATGCACAAACAAGAAATCGGGTTCCCGTCCGGCCAAATGAATGCCAGGGGTTTGGGAGACACTCCACTTGGCCAAATAAACAGTCAGCGAGCTCATGAAGCCCACCACGAAAATCGAGGCGGCACCAAATAGCAGAGCCTTGAGAGCATAAAGGGCGATACCCCGAGGGCGCTGGTAAAGGTAACTAACACCTCTGGAAGTGGCTTGAACAAAGTCCTCCGAGTCAACAGCGACTGTGGCGATCATCAGTGGCCACGAAAGAAGGCCAACAAGCAAAATGGCCATCCCAAATCCAACCAACAGCGGGACAATCCAGCCAAGACCGCCCAGCAAAATATCGCCCACAATGGGAATCATGAAAATAATGCCAAACACGCTGATAAGAATCAGCAAAGCCAGCATTAAAAGCAGCGGCGCTAGCGGGGCAACCGCCAAGGCTTGCAGCCGCTTCAGGCTGAATTCCAAGGCCTCGCGCATCGGAATCGACTCGTCACGGGCCAACTCCATGCCCGCCATGCGGGAAATTGCACCGCCAAAAATACTCCAAACCAAAATGGTCCAAAGGGCCACCATCAAGAAATAAATCTTCTGGCCTGTGCTTGCCTTGGGGTGGAAAAGGTAGGCGACAGGACGCAGCATCTTCAAAACAGGCTCAATCAAAACCGGCCCTTGGTCTTTGATCAGCCAATCCAAAAAGCGATTGCTGTTCAAGGAGCTTGTACCCGAAACCAACATCAAGGAGTTGGGCCCTCGATTTTCATTCCAAGGCCAAGTGTTCAAGCGGCCAGCGGGTTTGGGCTTGCCCAAAAAGGCTCGTATTTGAGGGACGCGATCCTCGCTTATTCCTTTCAGCTTCCCATCGCGAAGGGCTCTTTCCCAGGTTTCAGAAAGATCCCGCCCCTGTTGGATCATTTCCGGCTCGACTTTGGCAGAACCCGGCTCTGTTTTCGATACCGAGGCAGACAGTAAGCCTGCTGCTTTCAAAAGATCGAGTTCCTCGGGAGTCTGGGCAACATCCTCAACAGAGTAAAACTGACCGGCTTTGCCCATGCCGGCGGTTTCGTACATCAAGTTCCAAGCTGTTTGCTCTTCTTTGAAAAGTTTCCAGCCTTTTTTGCGCTCTGCCTCGTAGGCCTCTTCTGCTGCTTTTGGGTTTTCAACCACTTCGCCCTTTGCCTTCCCCTCAACCGGCTTCTTTTCCTCGGAAGTCCGCGTGGTTGGCACAAAACTTCCAGGCCATTCTGGGCTGGTCCCGGTGGTGGAGGCAAAAATCAGCGCCAAAAACCACCATCCCAGGGCCATTGCAAAAACGCCCAAAGCGGCAAGCATCACCTTGCCGGGCATCAGTGCGATTCGGAAGCAACCCGAAAGAAGGCTCCAGCCCGTGGTCCAAAGATTGGGGGAGTTTTGCGGCAATTCTTCAGCCATATGGCACCTCATCCAAGACTTGGACCGTAATTCAGGCAGGAACCAGACACCTTGCCATTTCCCAAAAGAATAGAGGGATGCTGGCTAGGTTTGAATCTGTCCGGTCCAAAGCTGTCAATTATGTTTTTATAGCAGGGCAGGGAGTCTGGCCAAGATGAGGAAGTCCCTGAATTGGTAGAGGCCCACCCCTAAAGGGCAGGCCTCTACCAATTCAGGGCCCAAAAACCGACCGGGGCCGGCTTCAACCAGAGGGGATCTGGTGTGAAGTCGGCCCGCGGCGAGGGTGCTACCAGCGAAGCGTGGGTTTTTAGAAGACCAGGGCAAACCCGGCTTGGAACCCACTAAACCAACGGGTCTGAGAGTCGAAGGCAGGATCGACCGTGCCAAAGTCGAAGTCGATCGGGTGCCTACTGCTAATCGTGTTGAAGAAGCCCATCAGGTTGTAACCAATGTTCAATTCGATGCCTTCAAAGGGATACCAACCCACACCAACGGTGCCTTCAAGGCTTGGGGCCAACTCGTAAAGCGTGCGGGATCGTTTTGACACTGGACCAAGAAATTTTTGACCCAGTTCGTACCGGGCCCGGGCTTTGACAATGTCCATGTACATGCCACCGCCTAGATTCAGGTTCAGGGCGAAGCCATGGCCCATGTACCACTCTTGTTGGCAGGCGAGTACCGCACCATACATCCGGTTTGACACAATGTTGGTGTAGACCGCTTGGCTTTCACCATTTGACTCGCCGTAGATGTTGTAATCTACAGCTCGCATCATGTACTTTTCCCACAGCCACACAAACTTGGGACCAACCACGCCCGAGACGCGGTAGTTTTCATTCTCGTAGACCGGCACTCTGCAAAGCAGGTCCGCGAACTGGGCTCGCTGGGTAAAGCTTTGGGTGAACACCTCGGCTGCGTTCCAGATGCCGTAACCAGCACCCCTGGCTGCATCGATGCCATTAGCGATTGTATTCGGTGTGGAGGCACCGTTGGAGTTGTACAGGTCGTCGTTCGGGCCCGCGTATTCCGGGTAGAAGTTGTACACCGGTGCTGACAGAAAGGAATCCGCGTAGTTGGCACCAATCTGCGAGCCCGCCGGGATGTTGGAAGCTGAAGAGGTGTAGGTGGCGTCGGCCAGCCACATCCAGCTTGCCGTGACCGTCACGCGATCACCGAACCTCCACCCAGCGGAGATCTTGATGCCCGGATTCATCGTTCCAGGCCCTGAGACCTGATCGGTGTTGAGTGCCTCTTCCCCCGAGCCGTAGAACCTCCCGACAAAGGGTGCCACAGGGGCATTCTCTGTCTCGTTCGTGACCGGGTTGTAAACATAAGGAACCCTCGCCGTTCCAGTCACATCGGTGAAGCCCCGATAGGCCACACCTTGGTGAGAAATCGGGTTGGTCTGCTTGTACGCCGCGAACGAAGTCGCGAAGAACAGGCCACCATCAAACAGCCCAAAGTTATCAGGCTTATTGTGGTAAAGCGGCAAAGGCAATACCGGATCGGCTGGTCCGATCTCGTCTGCCCGCCCGGTTGTGGGAGATGTTCCCACAAGCCCTGCCACAAACCAGGTTATACAGGCTATTACCCGTCCCCGGTTCCGGCTTAGAAAAGTCATCTTGCTCATGACACCCTCGCTGGTCAGGCCCAGATTCTTCTGGACTCGGTCCCGTTTTTCCCCTGGGACAAAGCCTTCAAATCCAGGCAGGCTGCTCTGCCTCTCCGCCTGCACGGTTGCCTGCGGAAGTGGGCAAAGACAATCCCACGCCTAATTGATCGGTCGTAACGGCCCTGCAACTTTTGTCAGTCTTGCCCGTTGAAACGAAAATTCTGGTTTGGTGGACTGTAGGGGCAATTAAAATGGCTCAAAAACCCCTTTTTTCTAAAGGTTTCCGAGTTTTAAAATTATTTGGGATTTTTTCAACCAAGTTGCACCCAGCGGCACTTCCGGACCAGATGAGGCAGCTCCAAGGGGGCCAAATGGCACCCAATTGCCCCATACGAACCGATTTCAAGTAGCCAAGTAGGGAAAACAAGTAGACCATAGACGTAGGCGTTAGTTGGTAGGCCGTTTAGGTGGGCCATAAAAGAATGAGGATTCCGTATTCTTTTCAAGCGCGTTAGCTGGCGAAATACCGTTGGAAAGTTGGGGGTCATTGTTTCCAAAAAAAGCCCAAGCTTTCCACTCGCTGTTGCGTGGCAAACGAAAAACCCAAAGAAGTATTGTTCCCATTGCGGGTCTATGATAGGACTGAGAATACCTGAAAGTAGGCGGGCAAATGGTTTGCGCAAGTACTGAACGGTATGTGTGATTGCTGGAGACCGTGTTCGGGCTTGGGCCTCGCCTGTTTGCTGCTTCGACTACCATGTCGGTTGTGATAAGCCATAGAGCTGTCACTTCGCACCCAGCTTCCCGTCGTCGGGTCCAATTCTAAACTATATCCAGCTGCCGCGCCTGGTTGGCTTGAGAAGGGCCGCGAAGTCGAGGGCACCGCGTCGTTTTGGGATCCTGCTCTCTGGAAAGTGTCTCAGGGTTCTTGTTGGATTAAAGGCTTTAATTAGTTTTTGCCTTGTCGGGCGTGTTTCCACAGTTGGCGCACTTGCCTTGCAGGGCGTGGGAAGGTTGCGAGAGTCATGGCTAAGAATATTTATGTCGGTAATTTGTCGTGGGAAGCCACGGCTGACGATTTGCTGCGCCTTTTCGAGCGCTTTGGCGGTGTGACCCGGGCCCAGGTGGTCATGGATCGCGAGACCGGTCGCTCCCGTGGCTTCGGCTTCGTGGAAATGGCCGACGATGGCGAGTCCACGAAAGCAGTTGCTGAACTCAACGGCACCGAGTTCATGAGCCGTACCCTCACTGTCAATGAAGCCCGTCCTCGCGAAGAGGGTGGTAGCGGTGGCGGTGGTAGCGGTGGCGGTC
>Ga0255124_1000126_pt1 | contig 29303 bp, 26 predicted proteins | sample Law_Cont_RepB_8d_FD_188564 | JGI IMG/M metagenome (GOLD analysis project Ga0255124, IMG submission 188564) | Freshwater microbial communities from St. Lawrence River, New York, United States - Law_Cont_RepB_8d | ecosystem: Environmental > Aquatic > Freshwater > River | place: USA: New York... | reverse complement strand
GCCAAGGGAAGAGTATAGCCCCAAAAAGTTCTTGTCTCCCTGCACCCAAGCCCCACCATGGACGAAGAATAATACAGGGAACTTTGCGTTATCCCTTGGAAGGTAAAGGTCGAGCTTATGCTTGACCGGATGAGCCTTGGCTCCGGTCACATAGGGTATGTCCAAAACCGTATTCACAGAGGGATCGGCGCCGTGAGTAACGGTTAAAAAATAAACCAACAATGCGCTAAACATGCTCAACCCTCAAAGGAATATGCCATTATTCTAGTCGGAGGCGTTAGCTTCGGTCTTGATCCGGAAGTTGAATGAACGCTAGGTCTTGGTGCAGGAGAATATTCCGAATGTCATTGCGTTGGACTATGTTGGTAATGGTAGTAGGTGCCGGTTGCGCCACGGTCGAGCCAGATCGTGTTCGTGAGTACCGTACAGATGCCGCCCACCTAGCCAATAAAAACGATTACAAAGGCGCCCTCGAGACATACGAAGCGGCACTCAAGCTGGCTCCGCGGGACTCCGATATTTACTATCAAATAGGCCGCTGTCAGGAAAAATTAGGTAACCACCCGCGTGCTGAAACCGCTTACAAAACATGTCTTGAGATTACCCCCGGTAATATTCCTGCCCGACATGCATTGGTTGGTTTATTGGTAAACGATCAGCGACGTGATGAGGCACACCGGCAGGTAAACGCGTGGTTGACTAGTAATCCAGGGAATGCAGAAGCCTTGGCCGAAGATGGATATTTAGCTTTGGTGGATGGTGATTTGCCACGAGCACAGGCGCAGTTGCAGCTGTCTCTAGCCAGCGATCCGCGTGAAGTTCTGGCGCTAACCAGCTTGGGTCAGGTTTATGAGCGCTTGAGCCGACCAGACCGTGCATTGGCTCTATATGAACGATCGCTTTCAGCTCGCCCGGATCAACCGGAGGTGAGGGTTGCGGTGGAACGCCTGAAGGCGCAAGGAGTGTCGCAGCCGCGACCAGATTAATGGAACTCTACTACCACCTGTTACGGCAACCTATCGAATTGAAGGCCAGGCATACATTTCGGCCCGATAGCCTGTTGAACGAAGGATTTATTCACCTGTCGCTGTCACGCCAGTTGGAATGGGTTGCCAATACTTTTTTGGCCGATGTCGTTTGCCTGTGGGTGATGGAACTGGATCCGGGGCAACTGGGAGATAACGTTAAATTTGAAGATGGCGGAGCAGGGGAGCAATTTCCCCACCTTTACGGTCCTATCCCTCACGAGGCTGTGATGCGGCAGATGCCCATGGGGCGCGATGCAGCAGGTGCATGGCGCACGCCCCCACAGCATGCGATTCCAATTTCTGGGTCTTTTAAAAAACTGCCTCAATAACGAGCCAGTTCTTGGCCACCAGACAGACCAATGGTGCTCAATGCTTGGGCTGTGCCATCGGTCATGAAGCGCAAGTCGCTTGCCACTGCAACAAATCGCCAACCTTGTTCCACCCGATGACGCGCCTCTGCTGCGTTCATGGCGTGGAAACCGGGTGCCACTTTATGGCGCTGGCAAGCAGCCAGAATGGTAGCGTGGGCTTCAGCTGATGCTTGAGCTGAGGGTGGGGAATTGTCAGGGCCTCGCATGCTGGCAGCGAGGTCATTTGGCCCAACAAATATGGCATCAATACCCGGTACGGAGAAAATTTCGTCTGCCCGGTTAACTGCATCGATATGTTCACACTGAAGAACCACTAGGATTTGCTGATTAGCGCCAGCGTAATAGTCAGATGCAGCAGCGTTGAAATTCAGGGCATGAAGGTTGCCCCCAACAGAGCGATTGCCTACGGGCGGGTACCGGCAAGCAGCAACTGCGTCGAGTGCTTCCTGTCTGCTATTGACCATCGGTACAACCACACCGAAAGCACCGCAATCGAGTGCGCGCTTGATATGGTCATGCCGATTGGCAGGAACCCGCACCAAAGGAACACAACCCGCATCGGCAATAGCGCCAAATAACCATGCTGCTGTTTCCCACGATATCCCTGTATGTTCAAGATCGACAGTCAACCAATGAAAGCCGCTCCGAGCAAGTAGTCGAGTTGCAGGGCCGTTCCCCATAGATAGCCAAGTCCCTAGTGCAGCTTCGCCACGCTCGAGTTTCTGTTTCGCGGTGTTCGTTTTCATCTGCAATCTCCTAGTGTGGTATTCCACGGCATGGGGCGGCCGGCAAAAGGATCGGCCATACTATCGAATCGAGCCAAATCACGCTCGTTATAGCCTAGGTGGTGCGCAAGCTCGTGGATAACTGTTTTTCGCACTTCCACGACTAACTGACTTCTTTCGGGAAATTCCTCCATGAGAGGCTGTCTGAAAATACGAATACGGCTGGGCAAATCTCCCGGCTCCAACAATTCGTCGCTGCAAATCCCACCATCAATGCCTGACTCATAAAGACCGAATAGCGTATCACCCTGCTTGATTTCTTCCTCCGTCAATCCGGCAGCCAGCAAGGTTTCCAAATCGGGTTCTTCTTCGCAATCCACCACCAGATTTGTGAGGTATGGATCGAATTCTTGTGGAAGCGTGGTCATGACCTCGGCAACTAGTGCACGGAAGTCAACTTTTGAAAGGAGCCCCATAATTGTTCAGTTCCGACGCATAGGTACGAGCATTCCAAGTAGTGTAGTGTTATGTTTGGCGATTGGCGGGAGGGATCATGGCTGGATCAATCAAATTAACCGAAGTGGATATTGCTTGGGCCGGGGATTCATTAGAACGATTAAACGTGGGATTAGCTCGTGTAGTAGTTGGTCAGAAGCTCGCCTGCAAACAACTGGTCGCTTGTCTTTTAGCTGGCGGTCATGTGTTACTGGAAGGTGTGCCAGGTGTTGCCAAAACAATTCTGGCCCGAACTATGGCTCAATTGCTGGACCTGAGATTTGGTCGTGTGCAGTTTACACCAGACCTTCTGCCTGGAGATTTGACAGGCACCGTCATATATGACCCTTTGGAGCGTCGGTTTGTTCGGCAGTCTGGCCCTGTTTTTACCCAGATTTTATTGGCTGATGAGATCAATCGCGCACCCGCCAAGGTACAAAGCGCCTTGCTTGAAGCCATGGAAGAAGGGCAAGTAACAGTAGGTCTGGAAACAACGCAATTACCCGATCCATTTTGGGTTGTCGCAACACAAAACCCTGTGGAGTTGGAAGGGACATTCCCTCTGCCGGAGGCCCAGCAGGATCGATTTCTAGCCCGCGTGACAGTCCCGTACCCAAGCCTCGATGACGAACGTGAAATCGCTGAACGGGGACCTGTTCGCGCTTCACTTTCGCAGGTGATCCCAGCACTTTCCGCCGATTCGCTCAAGCGATTGAGGAGCATGACTCATCAGGTCCACGTATCCAGCCCCGTTCGGGATTATGCTGTGGATTTGGCCCGTGCCACTCGGCGTGGGGAATCAGGAGCGATTGCTGAAGTTGCGCACCAACTTCGATTGGGAGTTGGGCCACGCGGCCCGCTCGCACTTCTGGCCCTCGGAAGGGCTTGGGCCCTACTGTGTGGACGCAATCATGTCCGCCCCGACGATATTCAAAGTGTAGCCTTGGCAGCTTTAGGACACAGAATTATTCCAGATTACTCCACTCAGGCCAAAGGTATTACCAATGTGGCCTTGGTAAACCGATTGCTTGATCTTGTTGCCGTGCCCTAATTCATACGAATCACTGGAAGCGCATTGGCCGCAACAAACGCATCGAGTTCAGGCCGGGTGAAAACTCCAGCAGTTGTGCCAAGTGCTCGGACGCACGATGCACCGACGGCGGAAGCAATACGCAGCGCTGTGGGTTCATCCATGTTTTCGAGCAAGGCCAAAATCAGGCCGGATGCGAACGCATCTCCACTTCCAGAACCATCCAAATAATCGACCTTGTCGATCCCTGCAGTCCATGTTCCGTTCTCGCCTACCCAAATCGTACCGCGTTCACCCATGGTGATAATCGCGTTTCTTGCGCCCATCTTCCGGAATCTGTCAGCCTGAATCATGGGATCAGATTCGCCCGTAATCAGAGCTGCTTCATGGTCATTTGGCAAAAAGTAATCGACATATGGCAAGACTGGTTCAAGCCATGGAATGTATTTGGCTGGTTTGGGGGTAACAACATCGAGAATAATCCGGCTGCCCGACGAACGTGCTTTCTCGAGAACAGGAGCGAGCTCATCGCCAGTGCACGACGACATAAGCAGATATCCACCAAGATACAGAATATTCGGGGCTGGAGTTGCTAGGATATCGGATGCTCGAAAATAAGCATTAGCCCCATAGGTATGGATGAACCGGCGATCCTGACCAGCAACGTTGACAATCAGTGTTTGGCTCGTGTCGCATCCGGGTGTGGTGATGATTCCGGAAACATCGAGACCTTCTCGGGCCAGAAGTGATCGCGTCAATTCACCAAAAGGATCGTCACCAACACGACCAGTCACATGGCATGGGATACCCAAACGCGTAAGATTAGTGGCGACATTAGCAGCGCATCCTCCCAGAGTGAGGCGCAGGCTGTCGGCAATGATCAATTCACCCGCCACAGGTACATGGTGAAGCGGAGAAGAAACATGATCAGCGACAATAATTCCGGCACAAACAACAGGTTTCATGAGCACCAGATCCCCAAAAAATTCTGATTCGGTTTGAATCCCTGGCAACCTTGAGCGAACTGTGGTTGTCGGGATGGGTTGCAGAGTACCATGAGTCGGTGTCGGCAGGCAGGCCGATCAACTGGCCAATGCACCAAAGAGGAAAACTCCATGCTGCGCATCTGGTGGGACAAACTTTTTGGCCCCAAAACTGCGAACCATGCTGAAGCTTTGTTGCCAACTGTTGAAGCTGTTGGCGAGGTTACACCTGTCCCTGCTCCAGTAGAAGCGCCCCCTGTTTCTGCGGAACCAGTCATAGCCATTCGGGCTGGTGTTCTCGCAACTATGTTCAAGGATTTTCACAGTCACCGGGCAACAGATCGGGGAAATGAAGAAACTGGATGGTTGCTACTAGGGCGGCGCGACGGCCGGGGGGCAACCATTGAGGCGGCACTACCACCTGGAGAGTTCAGGGATGCCGGAATGGCGCATGTGAACATGAATAGTACGGCTCAATCTGTGGCGATGCGCTTACTAAAAAGGGCTCATTCACATCTCGATGTGCTGGGTGTGGCTCATACACACCCGGGCCGTATGTGCCGACCAAGCCAAGGCGATTATCAAGGCGATAGCCAATGGGTGCCTTACCTCGTTCAAAAAGAAGGCATATTTGCCATCGGTGTCTGGGGCATGGAAAAAAATAATCTGAACAGTTTGCCAGACAAAGCGAATATGGAGCAGGACGACGATGCCGAGGTTCGTGGTGATGCCAATCGTTTGAACACTATACATGAGGACGGACGTGCGCAATTCCACTGGTATGCGTTGGCCGCTGGGGACCAATGGTACCGGCACCAGGCATTGCAAACAGTGGAAGGTGATGACCTAGCGGCCACGATACTCGGGCATTGGCCCGTGATCGAACAGTATGCTGGGTCGATTGATCGATTGATCCGGATGCAGGGGCATCTGGAGTTAAATCTTCTTCCGTTAGGCAACGGTGACGCGCCGGCATTGTTGATGCGTCAGCCATTGCCCAGACCGGGTGAAGAACTGCAGGTGGTTCTGCAGGGACGTGAAGTGGTGTTCTTCCGCATGGTGCAGGGAGAACCGGAAGAAATTGAGGCGCCGGCGGAACGGCTGGACTCGGCTTTTTACGAAGTCATGTCCAGACTGACGCGCGGAAGCCGGAAAGAGCAACAGGTCTGGTCTTGAAAACCGGCCGGTTACACCAGGGGTTTAATTCAGGAAGAGCAGTGCGGCCACAAGGCCCCTAATGGAGGTGGACAATGGATTTTCGACCCATGGATTCAGAAGAACGACGACGATTGCTTGACGCTTTGCGTGGAAATGCAACAGGCGAGACGTCGATCAAGATGGATCCCAAGACAACAACATTCGCGGGAACAGGCACCATGGATGCCGATACTCCCAGAGGCGAGAATCAGGTCATCGACGCTATCAAGTCGGTACCTTGCCATTACGCCGGAATTTGACGCATTGTGTTGTACTTTGGGGCCATACCCGCTGATGAGCGAGTATGGCCCCAAAGGAAATTCATCTTTACTAAAAATGACTCACGAGGCGAACCATGGGCATCATGGACAATCCTGTAAGCAAGGAACGCCTGCTGCGGGTGGAGTTGCCCGCGATTCAGGCCTACAACAATCAGCGTGACGCGGAATACTGTGTTTCCGTGGAACCAAAAGGCGGCGAGCTTCTGATAAAGTATCGTCTCAAACCGGCGCATAACATTTACGAACTGGTCACATCGCTACCAGAATCGTACCCGGTGGCACCGCCCGTCACACGCGTGACAACAAAATTAGAACCATGCCCGCACCTGCTCTACCAGCAAACGCTTTGCTTGTGGAAACAGGGAAGCCGTCTGGCAGACAGCCGTTGGGACCCGGCGCGTTTCACCGTAGTATTCGCAATCCAAGCAGCATGGCGTTGGCTGGCTTGTTACGAGATCTGGATAGTAGAGCGCAAGTGGCCAATGCCGGATGCGCGCTGAAAATAGGAGATGCGCATGGCATGCGTTGTGCAAGTTGGGACGGGAAGCGGAGGCATGGCGGTTCTCGATCTCGTGGGCCGCGACGCGCGTATCAACTCCGTATTGCTGATTGAACCTGATATTTACAAGCCGCACAATGTAGTCAGGCATTATTTTGCGCCTGATCGATGTGGCCAATCCAAGGTGGACTTAGCCGCCAATTGGTTGCAGGAACGCCGCCCTGACTTGTTAATTGAAACGATAAAAGCAGATCTGTGCGATCCATCAAACGCAGAAATAATTGACCATATGATAATGCGAGCAGACATCGGAATATGTGCGGTTGACAACGATAAGGCGAAAATGCATTGGGATTGGCTGATGCGAAAGCATGGTAAACCTTGGACCCTAGGAGAGGTTTTGGCTGGCGGAATTGGTGGATTTGTTCACATGTTTGTTCCGGGTGGGCCTTGCTATGGCTGCGTGATGAGTCACTTGCAACGCAATGTAAAAACCAACGATTCCCCCGCGCCCGATTACAGCGCCCCCAACCATTCTTTGCCTGAAGTTTCAATTCCTGCCAGCATGGCAAGTATCCACGCGATAGCGTCGATTCACGCTTTGGCAACATTGGCACTTTTAGGGGACGAGGACGCTAGGGGATGGGATGCCACCACCCACCTGATTCCGCTGCGTGGGGTACCTGGGATTTTTGAACGGGCACTCGCATCCATTCGGTTGCCATTTTCCAAGCTTGCGGGTTGCCTGCAATGCACAACGCAAACCAGCGAAGGCGATCTTGAGGCAGCTTTTGCTGCTATCAACGCTGGAGCCATCCATCGATGAGCACGACAGAAATTAAACCGGATGCCCGAGACGCTCTGACTGTATCTTACGAAACAGGTGGGGTCCGTGTCAGGCGCGCCGTAATTCCGTGGTGTACAGAGGCTGTTCTCGCGGAGGCGCGCCTATCTGGTCAAGCCAACGATATTCTAGCAACCGATTTCACTCTGGGGATTGAAGGACGCGGCGACATTTCCGCCCACCAGATCACTCCTGTGGAAGGCGGGGTCAGCCTGGCCCACTTTCGTTTTCAACCTAATTTCGGGCAGAATATGTCTCTCACAGTGAAGTTCCGTGGCAAAGCCCTGCACGCACGCGCAACAGTGGTGCCGTACCTTACCCGTGAGGCATTTTTAGCGCAGCTCAATGTATTTCTACCAACCGTATCAGCGCAACTTCACGGAGAAACGGTTGCTTGCCGTGGCTATGTGGCATCGCAGTCAAAAAATCTGGTTGCAACCTGCGCGTTAGTTTCAGAAGCCGGATTAGCACCTGTGCGCGAGCTGGATCTGGAAACACGCCTGATGGTTTCGGAAGAAATTCTCATCGACCGCTGGCCAATCAAACTGAGCAACCATCAGGCATCGGGAACCCGTGCCCTAGTGACCACAGTTCTCGATGGTGTGCCGCGCCGCACAGGCCACTGGAGCATAGGTTGGCATTCACTTGATCACACATTGAGCCAGAACAGTCTTATGGCTTACGGATTGCCAGCCTTCATTCGATCACTTCGGATGTCTCCAGTCCGCTATTTTCACCAATCCGCGTCTGGTATTTATTCGGTGCTTGAAAGCCCGGTCAAGCTGAAGAAAAACGAAATGCTCGGGCCTGTATTCTCGATACAGAGCAATCTTCCGGGAATTGCCGCACAACTACCTGTCATTATTGAGGCTATTCCAAAAACGGGTGAACCTTTCACCCTAAAAGAAACAACAATAACCATAACTGATGGCGTTAATTTGCTGGCGCCTGGAATGCTTGGCTCAGACGAGGTGGCTCAAATTCTGGGCTTTCGACTGATGTACCGCAAACAGGTCTTGCAGGCCTGTTCTTCTGATCCGCAACCATCTGTGCGAATTTCAAGCGAAGGCGGATTTGATGCTCCAGTCGGATTAGGTTGGAATTCGGAAAGTGAAAATCAATTGCTGATGCTGATGCAAACATTGACTTCCCGAACCCAGACCGGTTCTTAGGACCGCCAATCCGATGGATCACGATACCGATCTTGATCGCGCAAAAATTGAATCTCTTGGATATTATTGGCGAGCATCATACCGAAAATCATGGCGTTGAACATGCTTCCGCCCGCGGCAACAATCCAGGCAATCATTCCTCCACAAATCACGATAGAAACCCATAAACTGGCTCGCATCCCTCGATTGCCAAGCAATGCCATGGCTGATTCTCGAACCACTCGTCCACCATCCAATGGAAATATGGGGAGAAGATTAAAAAGGGGCCAGTAAAGATTTACCATTAAAATCTGAATAATCAGGATGTAAAAGATCTGATTATCAGGTGATATTGAGATTAGTTTCAATTTGATGAGTCCAAAAAGGATTCCCCAAATAAGTAGTTGGCTGGCCGGACCCGCCAACGCCACAACAATCCGTTGCCATGTATGGGACTGTCGAGATTGGCTCGTAGCAAGGCCCCCCAGCCCGGTGAGCATAATTTCTACGTAGCGGGCCCCAAAGTACCGCATCGTCCAAGCATGGCCGAGTTCGTGCCAAACAATCGAAGCGAAGCAAACCGCAACAAACGTGACAACGGGCCAAGGGCGTGGTTCTTGATCAAACCATGGGCCAGCAAGCAAAAATGCTGTCAACCAGAACCATGGCTGAATTCGGACAGGGATGGAACCCAGCCGAAACTGGATTTCGCCCGGGGTAGGGTCTGATGAAAACATTCCCGACATTTCGGTGACACCTCGCTGAGGGAAGATTGATTAGTTTATCAGGCGTGGCATCCAAATGAATGAAACGTTAAAAGCAGCAAAGTGCCAAAACTCTTGAGTGGAGCATTCGATGCCACGCGTGGCGGTCTATACAGGTACCTTCGATCCCGTCCACCTTGGACATCTGGATATTATCGAACGAGGTTGCCGTGTCTTTGACCGGCTTATTGTTGCTGTTGGGATCAACCCTGACAAATCGCCACTTCTGACAGTAGATGAACGGGTCAGCTTGTTGCGCGAAGTAACAGCACCCTTTGGAAACGTGGAAGTGATGCCATTTTCCGGGTTAGCAGTTCATTTTGTGCGTGAGATCAATGCTACATGCATGCTGCGCGGCCTTCGAACAACTAGTGACATGGAATATGAGTTCACGATGTCGCTAGCCAACATGACACTCGATTCGGAAATCGAGACGGTATTTTTAATGGCAAAGGATATTTATTCACATCTGAGCAGCAGTTTGCTGAAACAAATAGCGTCGTTTGGAGGAGACTTGGCCAAGTTCCTCCCCGTGCCTGCCCTTGAACTAGTACGAACCAAGATGGGTCCCCGCCCGGGGAAGAAGACTTGAAGTCAGGTTCGGATTGCGGCGAACGGATGAGTTGGCTAATGATCGGTCCAATCAACCCAAGGATACCAGAGAAGGTACCGAGGTTAAGTGGGGTGGATTCCATGCGATGTGTGGTAACGGGTGCCGCTGGTTTTATTGGCTCGCACCTGTGCGAGAGACTTCTTCGTGATGGCCATGAGGTAACTGGTATCGATTCGTTCGTGCCTTATTACCCAAAGCATTACAAAGAGTCCAACCTTTCAGGCTTACTTGGTCGTTCCGGATTCAGATTCAATGCGGCTGATCTTCGTTACGATTCGATTGATGAACCTATTTCGGGTGCTGAAGCGATCTTCCACTTGGCAGCAATGCCTGGATTGGTTCGCAGCTGGACAGACTTCGATCTCTACGCTTCTTGTAATCTCATTGCAACGGAAAGACTGCTGACAGCAGCGCGATCAGCATCAAATCTCCAGAAATTCGTTTATGCATCAACATCATCTGTTTATGGAAGATATGCATCTGGGGACGAGAATCTCCCAACCCGACCATGCTCACCATATGGCGTAACTAAACTTGCTGGTGAATTGTTATGTCGTGGGATGGCAGAAGAACGATCGTTACCTCTGGTAGTCATGCGATTTTTTTCGGTGTACGGTCCCCGTCAGCGCCCAGACATGGCTTACCATCGGTTCATTGAGTCAATGTTGTCAGGCCAACCAATCACTATTTTTGGCGACGGTCATCAGGTTCGGGGCAATACTTTCATCGAAGATTGCATCGACGCGCTTGTTGCGACTCTGGGTGCTCCTATTGGTGAAATCTATAACTTGGGCGGCGGTGAAACCGCAAGCATTTTGGAAGTTCTTCGCCGCCTTGGTCGCGTTATTGGCACCGAACCCCAGATTCGTTTCGCCGAAGTAAGGGAAGGTGACCAAAAGCTCACAGGGGCGGACACAACAAAATTAAAACGCCATCTGGGTTGGTCGGCTCGCATTGGTTTGGAAGAGGGATTGGCCCGTCAGGTTGAGTGGCACAGATCGCGCCAATTGTGCGCTGCAGCGTGATCAGGCAAAAGAATCGTCGGAGAATGAGCTGATGGAACATACGCTCGAAGAACTGGCCCGGGTAGCGGGTGGCACGGTTGATGGCGATCCCACCAAGAAGGTTCGAGGAGCGCGTTCTCTGGATGCGGCCGGTCCTGAGGAAATTGCCTTCCTCGATCATGCGCACAGGTTCAAAGTGGTTGAAGGGTCGAATGCTGGAGCGTTTCTGGTCCCACTTGATACACCTCCACTGACCCGTCCGGTAATCCGGGTTAATGAGCCACTGAGTTCTTTCATAAAGGTGGCCAGGCTTTTTCAAAAAGCTCCGGCCCCGCGTCCGGTAGGAATTGACCATCGCGCCGCGGTCGATCCAACAGCAATCATTGGCGAACGCGTCGTTATTCACCCTTTTGCTGTTATCGGGTACAAGGTTGAAATTGGCGACGATTGTGAAATCCATCCCGGTGTTGTTGTCAGCGCCCGGAGCCGTATTGGCCGCAATTGTATTCTTCACCCTCACGCAGTTCTTTATGAAGATACTGTTCTTGGCGACCGTGTTGTCATACATGCAGGCACAGTCATAGGTGCTGATGGATTTGGTTATCGACTTGTCAACAAAGTACATGAAAAAATTCCTCAATTAGGCAATGTAGAGGTGGGTAACGATTGTGAAATTGGAGCCTGCACAACGGTCGATCGCGGTACGTTTGGCCCAACCCAGTTGGGAGCAGGATCGAAAATAGATAACTTGGTTCAGGTTGGACATAATTGTCGCATCGGCGCCAATAACCTTATTGTTTCGCAAACAGGAATAGCCGGTTCATGTACAACTGGAGCCTATGTCGTGATTGCAGGGCAGGTGGGGCTGGCAGATCACGTTACACTTGCAGACGGAACAGTGGTGGGTGCCAAAAGCGGGGTCATGCGCAACAGTCAACCTGGCGAACGCCTGCTGGGTGCGCCGGCTCGGCCTGAACGCGATGAAAAACGAATTCTCATCAGCTTAGAAAAATTGCCAGAAACGATCCGTGAAGTAAAGCGATTGACAGCCCGGCATGTTGCTCCCAATCAATTGGGGGAGCAGGGATCATGAGTGTTCCACCTATTGGGCTATTGGCTGGATCTGGTGAATTTCCCTTGGTATTTGCACGGAAAGCTCGGGACGTTGGCAGAAGTGTTGTAACCGTAGCGTTGTCTGGAGAAGCTTCGGAAGAACTGCGCGGCCTTAGCAAGCAGTTTTACTGGACCGGACTGGCACGCATGGGCCGCATGATTCGTTGTTTTCGCGCCAGCGGGTGCGAAGAAATAATCATGGCTGGCAAAGTTCGCAAACATAACTATTTGCACAAACCGTGGAAACTACTGACGCTTTGGCCAGATCTCCGAACTATACGCTGGTGGTATTCACACAATCGATCTGACAACAAGGACGATACCTTGTTGCTTGGTTTGATTAGGGTATTTGAAAAGGAGGGGCTTCGCGTGGGATCCGCACTTGAATTATGCCCAGAATTATTGGCTCGTTCGGGAGTATTAACCCGTTCGGTTCCTGGAGAAGCAGGTTGGCTTGATATTTCCTTTGGATGGGGCCTTGCGCGAGAGATGGGGCGACTAGACGTTGGGCAAAGCGTGGTTGTCAAAGACAGAGCAGTTCTGGCAGTAGAAGCCATTGAGGGAACAGACGCAGCCATTGCCCGCGCTGGAACTTTGTGCCGCTCCGGCGGCTTCACGGTTGTGAAGGTAGCCAAGCCCAATCAGGACATGCGATTCGATGTTCCGACCGTGGGAAAAACAACCATTGAAAATCTACACCGAGCAGGTGGGCGGATTTTGGCGATTGAAGCCGGAAAAACCATTATTCTGAACGAGTCAGAAACAGTTGCTGCTGCTGAAAAGCTTGGAATTTGTATCGTGGCACTCAACGACAAGGAAATTCGGGTACCAGGTTCCAACTCTTGAGCCATGAGTTACTGGCGGTTTGGCCTTCATTGGATATACTGACCGAACGATCCGCGCCCATGATCATCGGTGCCAAGCGGGCCCAGGAGTCGTATGCCTGCGCTATCCTTTCTACTTCCTTCAGGGCTGCCCTCTGCAGCGAAATCGTCGCTTCTTGGCAATTGCGGGTTGAGTTCTGGCCCCACTGCTGATGGTTTTCCCGATATAACATACCGGTCAATTGAAGACACATCTTTGATTCTCAAATCAGATGTTCCAGAATCTTGCCATATGCAAGCGCCATGGTTTATTCAGGAACATGGTAGAATTTTGCTTAAATCTGCAACCTTGTTACCGCGATCGCGTTCCTATTCACTGCTTGTAGAATTGGCTCGGGGCAAACTGCATCAGATTGGATCAATAATTTGTGATATGGCATATCGTGGTTTGAAAATTGGTACCGAAGCCCCCAACCTCATTTCTTTGGCAACGGATGCTTTCGGCGAAGCCCTTTGTGCAGACAATCCTACTGCTGCTTCTGTTCATGCTGTTGAATCTATTCGCCTTTCATGTAACGCCGGGCTTGCATATTTGAATGATTACTGTGCGCACCTGGTTCCCATGAAACGTCACGGTGGGCGGAAAATCGATACTAACCTCGCATTTACATTGCGCGGAAATCTGCCCAATCCGTTTCAAACAGCGGCGTTACAACAAGCATTTAATGGGGTAGGAATTGCTATTCCATGGAAAACCCTAGAACCGGTCCGAGGCACCATGGATTGGACTGCTTTGGATTCCGCCGTATCTTGGGCTCGGTCTCACGGTTTTCGCATACATTTAGGCCCTCTTATTGTTCCAGAAAACCATCTCGTTCCTGATTGGGTTCTCGCATTGCGTCTTGATGTTGGTCAAATCGCTGCACATCTCGCGCGGTTCGTCGATAGTCTTATCAGGCGTTATAAACCGCTGGAATGTATTGACAGGTTTTCTGTTATCAGTTCAGGAAATGTGGCGATACTTGGTGATTACTCAGAAGACGAATGGCTTCGATTATCGTGGCAGGCACTCGATGCAGCCAGACAAGTGGATTCCTCGCTCGAGGTATCGATGGGAATTAGGCAACCATGGGGCGAAATCATGGCGGGAGAAGCCCGCGATCACAACCCATCCAACTACCTCGATACCCTTGTCAGATCTGTTAGCAATATTTCGTCGATTGATATGGAAGTTTTGACTGGCGACATTGTTGGAGCCACACATTACAGGGATATGGTTGACTATCATCGGTTGCCTGAGCAATTCTTTGGAATTATTCAGAAGCCAATGCGCATGAATATAGCCATGCCTGCCATTGCCACTGGGGAATCTGCAATTGGCAGTCCAAGCGAAGGGTTTACTCCCCAAAGTCAGTCTCATTTCATGAGCCAAATGATCAATATATATGCGGCCAGTCCTTACGTGACCGAGATTCGATGGCACCAAACCTTTGATAATGACCCGGGCGGCGTACCAGGTGCAGGCCTTTTTGATTCTTCCGGTGAACCACGTCCGATCTTAGAACGTTGTGCAGAACTTCGGAATCAACTCCTCACGTAAGATATACTGATTCTTTTTGAGCAATGTTCTGCATTTTTCGAGTGCTGATCATTCATTTTTCTATTGCCGTATGCAATGACACACTAAAAAAACGAACGTTTGTCTTAAATAGTACAAAATAGGGGTGGCTTACCAAACAGGTAGCCACCCCTTATTCGTTGCGTCGCTGTCAGCTAACGGTCACGACGTTGTTGAATCAGTAACCGGTGCCGGTTCCGATGGAGCTGGTACTGGTTTCAAGGTGCCCTCGAAACCAATTTTTTGTTCGCCATCAACCGAGATCATGATGGTTGTTATAGTTTCCATGCCAACAAACTTTCCGCGGAGAAGTTCTTCGGCAAGAGGGTCTTCTAGATAACCTTCAATGGCACGGCGAAGTGGTCGAGCACCGTAATCGAGACTTGTACCCTTTTCAATCAGGTATTCCTTGGCCGCATCAGTGATGACGAGCTTCAAGCCTTTCTCCAAAAGTCTCTTGCCAAGTTTGGCAACTTCAATGTCGACGATATTATGCATATTCTCGCGCGTTAAGCTGCGGAACACGATAATGTCATCGCAACGATTAAGAAACTCTGGCCGGAAACTTTTTTCCATAGCCATTTTCAGCGTGTCTTTCATCTTGCCATAGTTGGCCTGATCGTCACGCCGGTTATGGAATCCAAAGCCGCCTGCTTTGCCCGTGATTTCCTCAGCACCGACATTGGTCGTCATGATGACGATAGTGTTTTTGAAATCAACGGGGCGACCAACGTTATCGGTCAGTCTGCCTTCTTCCATCAGTTGCAACAGCATGTTCCACACTTCAGGATGCGCTTTTTCAATTTCATCCAAAAGCACAACAGAGTAAGGGCGCCGGCGGATTTTTTCTGTTAACTGGCCACCTTCTTCATATCCAACATAACCTGGAGGTGCGCCAACCAGTCTGCTAACGTTGTGCTTTTCTGAGTATTCAGACATGTCGATCTGAACCAGCGCATTTTCATCGCCGAACATAAAAGCTGCCAAGCGTTTCGCAAGCAATGTTTTGCCTACACCTGTTGGGCCAGCAAAAATGAACGTGCCGATAGGTCGCTTAGGATCTTTAAGCCCAGCACGACTTTTTCTGACAGCCTTGGCAATAGCCTCAATAGCTTCGTTTTGGCTGACTACATACTTGTGCAGTTCCTGCTCCATGTTGAGCAGACGCTGGGTTTCATTGTCTTCAAGCCGCTTCAGAGGGACACCGGTCATTTTGCTGACAACTTCAGCAACGATTTCCTCATCCACAACCCCGTCGATTTCACGGGCTTTTTCGCGCCAATCTTTTTGAATCGTTTCCTTCTTTTTCTTCAACTTGTCAGCCTGATCCCTAAGGTGGGCGGCCTTTTCAAAATCCTGTTCTGCAACAGCGGCTTCTTTTTCAGTGTTAAGTTGATCGATTTGTCCATCGATCTCTTTAAGATCTGGTGGACGCGTCATGGCTTTGAGGCGAACGCGAGCGCCTGCTTCATCAATGACATCGATTGCCTTGTCGGGTAGGCACCTGCCCGAAATATATCGGTCTGAAAGTTCAACGGCTGCTGTGAGCGCTTCGTCCTTGATTTGAACACGGTGATGGGCTTCGTACCGATCGCGTAATCCTTTGAGAATCTCGATGGCCTCTTCTTTTGAAGGAGGGTTCACCATGATTTGCTGAAAACGGCGCTCAAGCGCTCCATCTTTTTCGATGTATTTGCGGTACTCATCGAGAGTTGTAGCGCCAATGCACTGAATTTCCCCACGCGCCAAAGCGGGTTTCAACACATTCGAAGCATCAATGGCACCTTCAGCACCGCCTGCACCAACGAGGGTATGCAGTTCATCGATGAAAAGAATCGTATTCTTGGCCCGCCTGACCTCATTCATTACCGCTTTGATGCGTTCTTCAAATTGGCCCCGGTATTTGGTACCAGCAACCATCATTGCCAAGTCGAGTACAACAATGCGACGATCGCGGAGAAGATCAGGCACATTACCTTCAATGACCAGTTGTGCCAGACCTTCAACAATGGCGGTTTTTCCAACACCTGCTTCGCCAAGCAGAACTGGATTGTTTTTGGTGCGCCTTGAAAGGATCTGTACAACACGCTCAATTTCGTTGGCTCGTCCAATCACTGGATCAAGTTTGTTTTGGCGGGCCAGCTCAGTGAGATCCCTGCCAAAGCTATCGAGTGCGGGAGTTTTGGATTTTCCCTTGCTGGCAGGCCTTTCGCTACCACTGCTGCCACTGCCACTACCGCCACCGCTCTCTTCCGTCGCCATGGTATTGTGTCCCAGCAGGTTGAGAACCTCTTCGCGCACATCTTCGAGCTTGAGTCCCAAGCTCATCAGGACTTGCGCAGCCACACCTTCTTGCTCTCTAAGCAATCCTAGAAGGAGATGTTCTGTTCCGACATAGTTGTGATTCAGGTTGCGAGCTTCCTCAATGGAATAATCGATAACCTTTTTGGCCCGGGGCGTTTGTGGTAACCGCCCAATGGTCACCATATCAGGACCAGTTTGTACAAATTTCTCGACTTCTAGACGCACTTTTTTCAAGTCGATGTCCAGGTTTTTAAGAACATTAGCGGCAACGCCAGACCCCTCTTTCACCAACCCAAGAAGGATGTGCTCTGTTCCTATATATTCATGGTTAAATCGTTGTGCCTCTTGATTGGCCAATTGCATCACTTTGCGTGCGCGATCTGTAAATCTTTCGAACATTCAAGTCACTCCAGCAAGGGGGGCGGACCTATTTAATGGTCACGAGGAAGTCGGATGAATCGCTTTCCAGTTCCGTCGCCGACAACCCCTCTACGCAGCTTTTTCATGCTATGGGTGCATTCATCCCGAATCAAGGTGACCGAGGTTTATGCTTCAGCCGCATTCAATTTACGCCTCAAGTGTTCGGCTCGCGCAATATTTCGCCTCTCACTATCGAGTGATTCACCTGCAAGCTTTTGCAGGTGCGCAGGTTGGGTTTGAATGAACAGCTCGTTAAGGAGCGGCACGGAAAGCCCACGGAGTTGCCCCAATGCAAGGCCGAGGCGAACCAAACTCAGCAGTTCCATGGTTTCTTCAGATGTCATCATGGTTGCGCCATGAAGGGTTTCTAGGGCTCTTTTTACGCGATCTTCCAAACCAACAGACTGGTCGCGCTTCCACGCTTCACGCGCTTCTTTCTCGTATCGGATCACCGCAGGAATCACTGCCTGGATTTCCCGGAGGATAGTCTCTTCGTTTTTCCCCAACGTGACCTGATTGGAAATTTGGTAAAAGTGACCAGAAGCTCTACTTCCTTCGCCGTACAAGCCGCGCACCTCCAAATTAATTTTTTGGAGCGCCCGAAAAACTTGCTCGCTTTGGCGGGTGAATTCAAGTGCCGGCAGGTGAAGCATGACAGAGGCACGCATACCCGTTCCAACATTGGTTGGGCAGGCAGTCAAGTAGCCAAATTCCTCGTGAAACGCGTAGGCAACCCTTTGTTCAATGCGATCGTCAACGTCATTTGTCAGAACCCAAGCCTGATCCAGATCCAATCCGGAACGCATGACCTGTATGCGTAAATGATCTTCTTCGTTGACCATAATGCTGACAGATTCATCTGCGGAAACAGCTACCCCCCGCGCGCCTTCGCCCATGGCAAGTTCGCGGCTGATGATTTGCCGCTCTAACAGCAGCTGTTTTTCAAGGTTTGCTAAGTTGCCTAGGCTAATGTATTCCAGCGCCGGACCGCCCTGAAGGGAAGTCAACCGATCACGAAGTAATGATTCTATTTCTTGTTTTTGCGCAGGAGTGGCCCTGCTTGTAAACGGAAAAGTTGCCAGATTGCGGGCCAGCCTCAATCTTGTGCTTATCACAATGTCACATTCAGGGCCCGTTCCACGTAGCCACTCACCACTTAAACCGGCCATCTGGTCCATATTCATCTGCAACCAATCCTCATATTTCTGCATCCATGAGCCGGATCTGGTCTCGAAGATCAATGGCGCGAGCATAGTCTTCAGCAGCAATTGCGTCTTGAAGATTCTGTCGCAACTCGATCACACGTTCGGGCGGAATGGTAAACAACCTTTGGCTTAATGGCCGCTTACCGAAATGCCTGAGCTTACGATGAAGCCGCTTGAGTAACGGCTCCAAACCTGCTCTCAGGGAATTGTAGTCGTGAGGACAGCCTAATCGACCTTGATTGCGAAACTCCATGAATTGGATGCGGCAGGCCGGGCAGGTTAGGGTGGCTAGGGGCATAGGCCCTAAAATGGCTTGAAGCACATGCGTGACTTGAAGCACTTGATTTTTCAATAATTGCTGCTTGTCCACACACTCTTGGCAAAAGTGAAAATGACGCTTCTCTCCGCTTACGATACGGGTTAAATGCACGGTGGCAGGTTGACCACAATTCTGGCAAGGATTTGCGATGACAAATTCTCCGGAATCAACCCATTAAGTGGCTTCTAAACGACGAATGTCGTCTCGCAATTGCGCCGCGGATTCGTACTGTTCCCGGGCCACAGCATCACCGAGTTCACGGCGCAGACGCGCCAACTCCATTTGGATCTGCCGATTTTCCGGGAATCTGCGAGGAACTTTCCCGGTGTGCTGCTTCTCTCCATGAATGCTTTCAAGCAAGGGTAAGAGCTCGTCACGGAATTCCTGGTAATCGTGGGAACATCCCAACCGCGTTGTGTTGCGATAATCCATAAACTTAAGTCCGCAAACCGGGCATTGCCGGCTGGCAATATCCTCAGGTTCCTCACTGGCCACTTTCTTAGATTTTTTCTTTTTCTTAATAGGGTTTGCTGAAATCGGCTCACTCAAATAAGCATCAGCACACCCTTCACATAGGTGAACTTCCTCAACTTGATCATAGCCCAGCACGTCGGTGATGTGCCGGGTCGCCTGACGCGTACAGCGCTGACACTTCATGAGACGTTCCCCTGAACCGCGCAACCTTGTTCAATCATCGTATCTATTATTGGACAATCAGATCAACCAATTCCAAGCGAACCCAGTCAGCCTTGATGTTAGCAAACCTCGGGGAGTACCCTTGCCCCAATATGTCGCAATCAAATCAATCACCGCATGTTAATTGGCTGCCAGCAGCACTGAATTCGCTGGTTATGTGGCTGTCGTTAATTGGCATCTGCCTGCCCATGGCAATCGGTACAACCCTTTGCGCCATTCAAGGGAATGACGGGCCAGCAACCGCTGGTTCCCATCCTCTGCACGAATACCATGCCTGGCTAGGCGCCTGCGGTATATTGAGAAATGGTTCTCCTGCAGTATACGATTCAGCTTTTCATGCAGGATATATCAAGACACCACTTTTCGATCACCAATCAAAAATGGTGGAATGGACTGCCGCTTTATTGGCCCTTGTTTTCAATCAAGGAATCGAACCCACATTGGAAGCTGTAGCCCAGTTGCACAGCTTAATTGTTGCCCTCGTGATGATATTAGGCCCACTTTTGATTGCTTTGGGGGCGAGACTGGCAGGAACGACACGCTGGGAAGCTTTCATGTCCGGGGTGGTTTCGGTTTTGGTTTTATCAACTCCAGCGGGAAGAACTGCAGTGGAAGCTGGTGATCTTGAACTCCTTTCTGGCATACCTGCATTTGTTTTTTTCATGGGTTCACTTTCTGGATACCATCGCAATCCCGGGCCTTTTGGTGGGGTGATGGTATCGATTGCTTTCACGCTGGAATGGTTTTTATCGCCAGGAGTCGCTTTTGCCTCAATGCCTCTATTTTTATTCTACTATCTGCGCACTGGAATGCGCCATGGTGGGCCTTGGCACCTAGGCTTATTGATTGCTCCCTTTGCCGCGGCACTTGTAAATCTAGGTCTGTTTGCCGCTTGGAAAGATCATTGGTGGATACAGGTTTCAGTAATGGAGGAAAAGGCGTTTGGTCCGGGAGCATTCATTTCTCGAATTGTTGGCGATGATCGATGGGGAGGCAATGGCGGGATATTGATTGGCGCGGTATTTATTTTATTGGGCCTTATCGGGTCGCAGGTTCTGGCTTGGTCGGGAAGACGTCTGACGGGAAGATTGTCTGGCTCTGCGCTGGTGGGGCTTTTTGTTTTCTATGCAATTGTCAAAGCGTTTCATGTCGCGGAGATGATTGATACCGTTGCTAATCCGCTTTCATTAATGCTTGTAGCTTCCTTTCCAGCTGGACTGGCACTGGTACCCTACCGCCATGGCGAAAATCGCCGAAAATGGACAGGTCCCGGTCTGCTTGCCGGACCGTTAGGCAAATGGACAATTCCAATTGCTACGACCGCAGTTCTAGTTTGTGTTGGATTCACCAATCAAGAAATAATTGTGCGCATCGGCAACAACCTCGTGATGCCTCAATCACTGGCTTGCGCCCGGCCTGATTGGGTGGAACCTTTACTGAAACATCTAATGGCTCCAGATGCGCCTGCTGGAAGGGTGCTCTGGGAAGATATTACCGCTGATCGACAAACGGGTTGGACCGTGTTTATGCCAAACCTTACAGCACGCGCGTGGATAGGCGGACTATCGAGAAACGCACCAATCGAACACCTGCAGGCTTCGTTGCGCGATGGCAAATTGGCTGGAAGAAGTGTATCTGACTGGTCTGACTCGGAATTGATGGGGTACATCAAAGCATATCGACTAGGTTTTGTTGTCGCGCGAACTTCAGAATCGATCAAACGTTGGAGTCGTTTGCCTGACGCGAAAGAAATCTTTTTGACCGGATCGGAAAACGAGGGTGGTTCATGTGCGGTATTCAGGTTGCTTGGTGAAGAAGGTTTGGCGATTCTCGGGCAAGCCCGTGTGCTGGAAACGTCATCTGGTAAAATCACATTGGCTGATGTTGTTCCGGACAAAGGGACTGTCGTTCTAAGTTTGCATTATCAAAAAGGATTGAAAACGAGACCGTCGCGAGTCAAAGTCGAACGCGAATTGGATTCACGAGATCCCATTCCGCTACTGCGATTGCGATTGGACGAGCCTGTTTCGCGTCTGGAAATCGAGTGGCACAGCCCATGATTCCGGGGAGTAATTAAACAATGTTGTTCGCATTCCCTTTTGTGTTCGTTGGGATTTTAGCAGTGGGACAGGATCCGGCTGATTGGCCAGGATTATTGGGCCCACGAGGCGATTTGCGTGCTTCTCCCACTCAGAAAATTATGGTTCCTTGGCCAGCCAACGGGTTGACGCGGGAATGGTCGTACCCTCTCGGTGAAGGCTATGCAGCTCCTGTTTCCGCAATGGGCAAAGTGTACGCATTCCATCGAATTGACAAAAACGAAATTGTAGATGCGATTGATGCTGCAACCGGTCGAAAGCTTTGGTCAACGCCTTGGGTATCCACTTACAGTGATGCTTATGGAAAGGGTGATGGCCCTAGGGCTACGCCTCTTGTTGTTAAAGACAGCATTATCATTCACTCCCCTGATGGTTCGTTGCGTAGCCTCGATGCCACAACCGGGAAGGTTCGTTGGGTCATGCAACTAGCCAAGGACCTTAATGCCAACCTTCCATTTTTTGGGGCAGGGGCGTCACCGGCACTGATCGATGACGTGCTTATTTTGAATTGCGGTGGCTCAGAAGCTGGAATTGTTGGCATCAATCCTTTGAAGGGCCAGATTGAGTGGAAGCAAACGCGCCACCCAGCTGGGTATGCAACGCCAGTTGCTCTTGGCAATGGGCTAGCAGCCGTTTTTACCAGAACTGGGTTAGTTCTTTTGAAGTCTGCTGATGGCCAATTGGTATTGGAGCAACGTTGGAGGTCGCGCATGGACGCGTCTGTCAACGCTGCCAGTCCCGTGGTTTGGGAACGAGGTGTTGTTGTTTCGTCTAGCTATGCAACAGGATGCCTCTGTTTAGAAAAGAAGGGGAACCAGTGGGTTACAGCTTGGAGCAATGATTCAAGCCTTTCCTGCCATTTCTCAACGCCGGTCAGTCGTGATGGATTGTTGTTTGGATTTCATGGTCGACAAGAGCAGGGTGCATCATTGCGATGCGTCGATGCGGCCACGGGAAAGGTTCATTGGGAAAAAGAAGGGACGGGTATTGGCTGGATTGGATCCACTGCTGATGGCCTTTTAATCCTTTGCGAAGATGGAACACTGAGTTTAATCAAACCTAAGTCTGAAAAATATGAGGCACTTGCAACCACGAGGCTGGTCAAAGGACCAGTTTGGTCACATGCCGCCCTTGCCGATGGAAATATTTATGTGCGCGATTCCAAGTCACTTATGGCCTTTCGCCTCGGTGCACCAGCAACCAATCGGTAAAGGCTTCGGCTGACTGAAAACCAGCCACCAATGCATGGGCACCACATTCGTCCAATAACTTGGCGGTAGCAGCATCCATTCCCTGTCCATTTTCCGAACGGGCAACACCTACAGCCAAGCCTCCACACCCGGATACGAGACTGATTTCCACTGGCCCGTCACCTATTGCCAAAACCGTGTTCCTAAGGGTCGCATCAGGAACCAATGTTTCCAAAACCTTTTGCTTGGAAAAACCATCGTTATGACCGGTTGGACCATAGATTCGATCACCAAAATACTTGGTAAGACCAAGCAATTCCGCCTCCTCTACAACATGGTGCCGTTCAGTACCACTCACCAAGTGTAATTCAAGGCCATGGCGTTGCAGGTTATCCAGAAGTGAATGGGCACCTTCCACACAAAGATTACTTGGGATTTCGGTGCCATCTCGAAGGGACTGCTTGCGCGGAATTACCTGATCCATGAGTCGCGAAGAAAAATCAGTAAGGTATTTTGGCCAACCAATCGAAGCTCCACCTCGTCGAGAAACTTCAGCTTCAAGACGCTCCATTTGGCGCCAAGTTGGCTTTCCGTTGTTTTCCTGAATCCAAGACTCAATTTGGACCATGATCAATGCATCAGACTCTTCAGTTCCCAATGGACGCAAGGCTTCAAACATTTGACGCCGCATGATTGGCATCCATCCCGCTCGGAGCAGGGATAAGGTGCCATCAAAGTCCAAAAACGCCAAACGAGGAACGGCTTTTGGAAAGGGCCGTAGTTTCCGCCATGGTTCCACGTATGGGCTCCGATTGGCCTTGAAGGGGTGTAGCAGTCACAAGCCACTCTTTGGCATGATGACATTCATGCGCACAAACTTGATACCGCTTTTAAAACGATGTTGGATCATTGCTGGCCCAACAAGTAGTGGCAAGAGCGACTTGGCTATGGCTCTGGCCCGTGCCCTCAATGGGGAAATTGTGGCTGTTGATTCAATGACGGTATTTCGCGGTCTGGACATTGGCACAGCAAAACCATCATTAGCAGACCGGAACGCTATCAAACATCATCTGATTGACGTTCTGGATCCCCATGAATCCAACGATGTGGCTACTTGGTTGGAAAGGTGTCGGGAATGTTTAACGACGCTACTTGCGCAAGGAATTATTCCAATCCTTACGGGTGGTTCTGGGCTGTACTGGAAGGCCATGTTGCATGGACTTCCTGAACACCCCCCCGGCAATCCAACCATTCGATTGCGTCTTGAGGAGGATGCGAACACCCACGGTACCGAATCGCTACACGAACGATTGACCAGAATTGATCCACTAGCCGCTATGAAAATTCATGTGGCGGATCGAAGGCGCATTATCAGAGGCTTGGAAGTATGGGAAATGACTGGAGTACCACTATCTGCCAATCGGCCAGATTGGTCGATAGCTACTGATATCCAGCCAGATTCTGGAATGCGTTGGCTTTGGCTCTCATGGCCAAGGCCACTGTTACATTCGCGGATTGAAAAAAGAGTGCTCGCCATGTTCGAAGCTGGGTGGACCCAGGAAGTTGGGTTCTTGGAAAAAGCAGGCGGATTGGGCCCGCAATCATGCAAAGCACTGGGATACGAAACAATTCGCTTGGCATTACAAACGGGCACTCCCAGACCAAAACTCATTCAGCGCGTAACTGAGGAAACCCGGCAATATGCCAAGCAGCAGGAAACGTGGTTACGTTCCATGCCGTGCATACGTCCATGGCCCATGTTCGAATCGCGCAGTGATTCAAATGAGGTAGTAAAGATGCTATCTGTCGAAACATAAAATGTGCGCTAGAATAAAAGAAGTTCTTGATCGTCACCTACTTGGGGAATTCGGGCATGCATTCCGTCACCATGCATGTGCTGGAAGGTGTTGACAAGGGAACGGTTCACCGCAATCTTCGTGTGCCATTGTCCATTGGCCGGGAAGAAGGTAACTCAGTTCGCTTGAATGACGACCGCATCAGCCGGTATCACGCAAAAATTGTTCTCGATGGCCATGATCTGGTTTTGGCTGATCTAGACAGTACCAACGGTACCCGAGTGAACGGCCAACCTGTGCAAATCCGCCGGTTGCAGCCTGGAGACAGGATTCAATTAGGCCGATCACTTCTACTATTTGGGTCTCCAAAAGAAATCGAGGAAAGACTCCGCCATAATCCATCCACTAAAGACTATAATAACACAGTAAAAATTGATTCAGATATGAAGGCAACGCCAACATTGGGCCTTGACGTATTTGTATCGGAAGCTCACGAGAAACACCTAACAGCTCCATGGGGTGAAATGACGATTGCGGGTGGTACTCCATGGGACAAATTTGGTCACGCCCCCTTTAAAGTAGAGGCTGGTAGTGTTTTTCATGGCCCTTGGGAATTGCCACCTTTGCCTGAAGATCTAAGTCCATCGCAAGCGGCGCGGTTAGCGGAAATTCTTGACTTCCTACATTGGAACATGAGCATGTCAACCGAAGCTGTGAAAACCAGTGATACGGGAGAAGTAACGCTCAAAGCCAATGCTTGGATTCGCATGCAAGCTGTGCAAATGGCTTTGGCGCGATACATTCGAGCGGCAGGTAATCCAACGTCTTCAGATAATGAGTGCACCGAATAATTAAAATTGAATTGTTTCATACATAGAAAGGGAAAGGAAATCCCATGGCGACTGGTCAATTCGCGCATCTCCACTGCCATAGTCATTACAGTTTGCTGGATGGAGCAAGCAGGCTACCAGAATTAGTGGCAACCGTAAAATCACGTGGAATGAACGCAGTAGCACTCACAGATCACGGAAACCTATATGGAGCGATCGAATTTTATCAAGAATGCAAAGCAGGTGGTATCAATCCGGTAATCGGATACGAAGCCTACGTGGCACCGGGAAGTAGGAACGTCAGAGAAGCACGACGCCGAGGAGATGCAGGATTTCATCTCACATTGTTGGCTCAAAACAGGCAAGGATTCCGTAACCTGATCAAGCTGGCATCACTTGCCTTCCTTGAAGGGTATCATTACGTTCCCAGAATCGATAAAGATGCACTTAAAGATCACTCAGAAGGCCTTCTGGTATTAAGTGGCTGCGCATCCAGTGAATTCAGTGAATTGATACTCAAGGATCAAGAATCTAAAGCGCGTGAATTGGCTGAATGGTTCGCCAAAACATTCCCAAAACGCTTTTTTGTTGAAATTCAGAACAATGGGTTGGATATTCAAAAACAATGCGCGGAAGGTGCTATCAGAATTGCTGATGCCATGGGACTACCGTTGGTAGCCACATCGGATGCGCATTACCTATCACAGGGAGACTCGATAGCCCATGAAGTACTTCTGTGCATCAATACAGGGAAAACACTGAAAGACGAAAACCGATTAAGATATGGATCAGATCAATTTTACATACGCTCTCCCGAAGAAATGTACACTCTGTTTGGCAATCAGTCAGAAGCCGTTGAGCGCAGTCAGGAAATAGCTGATTCAGTCAACATAGAACTAGATTTTACGAAAAGGCACTTTCCTGTATTTGTTCCACCTTTAGGAAAAAAACCGGAAGCTTACCTGAGAGAGTTATGTCATTCCGGATTGATAAGCCGATACGGAGAAAATCCATCAAAAATAATAACCGATCGTATGGATCACGAACTGGCAATCATTGAGCGAATGGGATTTGCAAGCTATTTCCTTGTAGTCTGGGATTTTGTTCGATTTGCAACTGAAAAGGGAATCCCATCAAACGCTAGAGGATCAGCCTGCGGTGCACTTGTTAGTTACGTTTTAGGTCTTAGTCATGTATGTCCACTAGAATATGATTTACTTTTCGAACGTTTCCTTGACCCAAACAGATCTGAAGCACCTGATATTGACATCGATTTCTGCCAGCAACGACGTGAAGAGGTCATTGCCTATGTGAGGGCATTGTATGGCGAAGCAAGTGTCGCTCAGATCGCAACGTTCGGAACCATGGCAGCCAAAGCAGCAATCAAGGACGTTGGAAGGGTTCACGACATTCCATTGGATAAGGTGAATCTGCTGACATCATGGGTGCCACCCAAAGTAGATTCACTGGCAGCAGCGATCGAACAGAGCCCCGATCTTCGCAAGGCTATGGAGAATGAACCGGACATTCGCCGAGTCATGGAAATTGCGTTGCGGTTGGAAGGAACAAATCGGAACACTGGGACCCATGCAGCCGGTGTTGTCATTTCGAACGGGCCATTGACAGATCATGTTCCTTTGCAGCGAAGTGTTCGTAAAAATGATGATTCATCCAAAAAAGAAGACGGACCTGCAGTAACTACTCAATGGGTCATGGGAGATCTTGAAAAAATAGGCTTACTGAAGATGGATTTTTTGGGATTGCGCACGCTCACCATGCTGGAGCATGCGCTGGACTTGATTCGCGTTAATCACGGAATTTCAATCAATCTCAGAACCCTCCCAATTGATGATCCTAAGGTGTATCGGTTGCTTCAAAAGGGCGATGCCCGTGGTGTATTCCAGCTTGAATCGCCTGGAATCCGGGAGTTGCTTAAGCGCCTGAAACCAGACAATATTCGTGACATTATTGCATTAATGGCCCTTTACCGGCCCGGTCCACTTGAGGGCGGGATGGTTGACAGTTATGTGAACCGAAAACACGGAACTGAAAAAGCAACCTATGCCCATCCGGTCATGAAAGAGGTTCTCGAAGAAACGCACGGAGTCATGGTCTACCAAGAACAGATCATGCGAATCCTGAACAGGCTGGGTGGGATTGAACTCTCAAGTGCCTATGCCTGTATCAAGGCGATTAGCAAGAAAAAACAAGATACTATCGATCAAAGACGCGAAGAATTCATACGTGGAGCAGGCGATAGAGGCCTTGCCAGAGAAACCGCTGAGGAAATTTTCCAGTTGATTGTTGTGTTCGGTGGTTACGGCTTCAATAAAAGCCACTCTGCTGCATACGCCATGATTGGATACCATACGGCTTACCTGAAGACGCATTACCTTGCAGAATTCATGGCGGCATTGCTGACCAGTGAAATCGATGACGCCAATAAACGCGACATTCTTGTTGAACATATTGGAGATGCCCGTCGCCTTGGCGTCGAAGTACTTGCCCCTGATATCAATCAGAGCGAAGGTCGATTTCACGTCAAGAATGGAAAAATAGTTTTTGGTATGACAGCCATCAAGGGTGTTGGTGCTGGTGCCTCCGAAGCTATCATGGCGGCCAGAAGCGAGGGAGGTCTTTTCAAAGATATCTTTGAATTTTGCGAACGAGTAGATCCGCGATTGGTGCCCAAAACAGCCATTGAAAAATTAATCAAAGCTGGAGCAATGGACACATTTTGCTCGAACCGCGCACGCATGATGGCTGGTCTGAACGGTGCTGTTCAGGGAGCTGTTCATCGACAGAATGATCTCAAGCGAGGGCAGGGAAATTTATTTGATCTCGATATAGGAAGCAATGGCACTCCTACTCAGGATAGTAGCCCTGAACTTCCCGATGTTCCAGCATGGCCGGAAGCTGAACGATTGAAATACGAAAAAGAAGTTTTAGATTTCTATTTTTCTAGCCATCCGCTAGCTGTTTACGAACAAGACCTCAAACGATTCATTACCCATCAAATTGGCGATCTTAAGGGGAAGCCGGGTGAAGAAGAAGTCATTTTAGCTGGAATTGTGACGACTCTAAAATCAGGAAACACCAAAAAAGCACGCAACGGACTTTCGCGTTTTCTTCGTTTCAAGTTGCAGGATTTATCGGATGTTTGCGATTGCGTCATATGGCCTGATGATTTGGCTAAACTTGGAGAAGATCCGTTGGCAGACGGCATCTATTACGTCAAAGGGCGTCTAGAAGTTCGTGGTGATCAACCATCGATTGTAGTCAGTCGGGTCCTTACAATTGATCAAGCTAAGAGAGAACTGGCTAAAGGGCTATACTTGCGGTTGCGTCTCGACACTCACCAGAACAGCACTGTTGATCAGTTGAACGCCATTATTAGAAAAGGCCTCGGATCTGTGCCGGTCTTTCTTAAAATACATGATGCCATGGAATTCGCCTGCACGTTAAAGCTTGGCAAGGAATTCGATGTGAACCCCCAGAAGATTCCATTGGCTGATCTGGAGCAGTTGTTGGGCGCGGATAACGTTCGACTTGGTTGATTCAGCTTGCTTCGATTTCGAGAAGCTTTTGTTTTGTAGATAACCCCCAGTGATACCCACCCATTGATTTCGCTGCAATTATTCGGTGGCACGGAACAATAAGTGACAGAGGATTTCTAGCACATGCCTGCCCCACTGCTTGGGCGCCACCCGGTTTGTTCAAATACAAAGCGATTTCTCCGTATGTTTTCGGTTTTCCGGGTTTTATTCGCCACAATGCCTGCCGTATATTATCTTCGAATATACTTCTTGATTCTGCCAATTTGAGAATTGGCATTTTGCCGTATCGAACCATTTGTAAGTTGTCGAGCAGCTCATCTATCAACAGGACCGACGCATTCCCACAT
>Ga0255124_1000111_pt1 | contig 32135 bp, 25 predicted proteins | sample Law_Cont_RepB_8d_FD_188564 | JGI IMG/M metagenome (GOLD analysis project Ga0255124, IMG submission 188564) | Freshwater microbial communities from St. Lawrence River, New York, United States - Law_Cont_RepB_8d | ecosystem: Environmental > Aquatic > Freshwater > River | place: USA: New York... | reverse complement strand
TGCGGGCTCCCCGCACCTGCTCTTGCGGGCTCCCCCGCACCCGTTTTTGCGGGCTCCCCCGCACCCGTGCCTGCGGGCTCCCCCGCACCTGATACTGAGGGTTCGGCGATGTTGCATCGGGCTCGTTCGACGCTGTGGAGCAAGTCATCGAGATCGATTGGTTTGAGGAAATAATCGTGAATCCCATGTCGAATTCCCTCGATGGCACTTGGTAGGGAAGGTCTGCCGGTAACAACAATGAACGGAGTGTCGGTGAACTCCAATCGGCATGTTTTTAGAAATTCCAGTTGTCGATTCCCTGGCATATCCAAGTCGGCGACAATCAAATCAAACCGGTTTGAGCGTATCGCTCTCTCCCCTTCGTGTCCGTCAGGAACGTACTGCACATCGAAGCCACGGCTTTGCAAAAACTGTTGCGTCGTCGTTCCGAACAGAGGCTCGTCGTCAACGATAAGGATACTTGTTTTGCGTTTCATCGGCGGTATTCAGATGGTCTGAGAGGAAAAGGGGCCTTGTGCAAATCAGCTCAAGGTTCGGTGGGAATTATAAGAGTAAAGCGCGAACCGTGTCCTAGTTGCGTCTCGACTTCAATCGTCCCACCCAAAGCTTGTGCGAGTGATCTAGAAATAGCCAACCCCAATCCGGAGCCAGCTCTTCGGTAGTCACTTTTGGTAGTAAAGAATGGTTCGAAGATATGAGGAAGTTGTTCGTGAGGAATGCCTTCACCTCGATCGCGAATTGCCACGGCTAACTGTCTGGGACTCGAACGCCACAGGTTGATCTGCACCGTCGAGCCATCCGGAGAGGCTTCGAATGCGTTGAGGATCAAGTTGTGGATGATTTGGCGAAATTCAAGTTCGCATAATCGTGTCTCTTCTGTTTCCTCTGCATCGAATTGTTCAACAGCGACTTGAACATTCTTAGGGCTGCATTGGGCTGTAACGCTTTCAATGACTTCCTGAAGCAACGGCCTGAGGCTGACGTGTTGTGGCACAGCGATTGTCGGGCGACATAGTTGATTCATCTGCTGCAAGATGCGAGATATGCGATTGATTTCTTGATTTACCATTCCGAGGATCTGGACGCTTCGAGGCGAAACGGAACTATCCTCGGATACCAATCGAATCGCGTTCTTGACCCCCGCAATTGGATTGTTGATCTCGTGGGCGACACTGGCGGCCATCGTTCCAAGTGCAGCTAGTTTCTCCATCCGCAATTTACGTTGTTCAAGCTCGACGATTTTCTCAGCTCTGGCTCTCGCAAGCTCTTCGAGTTGCATCGATTGCATACGCAATTGCTCCTCGGCTCGTTTCCGATCCCCAATATCTCGATGGCTCATCCGTACTCCGATTTGTCGACCATCCGGGTCTAACAACGCTTGCCACGATACCGCAAACCAGCGGACATCTTTGCTTTTCGTTACGACTCGGAATTCAAAATCGTTACCTGATGAGCCTTTTTTTGCGCCTTGAATCAGCTCCGAAATATTGGCCCTATCCTCCTGTAAAATGAAGGGTAGCGGATACTCTTCCATCTCCATGCATTCATCGACCGAATAGCCCGTCATCCTTTCGACGGCAGGATTCACCCAAACCAAACCTCCAGTGCTGTCCAACCAAGCTTCCCAATCATGCGTATAGTCAGCCACCGCTCGGAAGCGTTCATGGCTTTCGTCTAGAAGTCGCTCGGCTGCTGTTATCTCACTTGCATCCTGCACGCACTTGGTCACAAAAGTTTCACCTTGATACTCACAAACCGAGAACCCCACGTGGGCTAAAAAAGGGGTGCCATCGATCCGCCGGTGAACTCTTCGCCATGAAACCAAATTCGGGTCGGTCACCGCACGATCGATGATGCGTTTAGAACTTTCCGGATCGATGCTCAATTCGAGAATTGAACGACCCACGAGATCAGCCGCACTGATTCCATATAGCACCTCCGCTTCGGCATTGCACCCGATAATTGCATAGTCCGAAAGCCGGGCTGTGACCCAAGCAAAAGACGATCTGCCTCCGACTAGCAGGTTTGGGGGGAGGGGCGGGAGTGTCATCGATTTCTAGAAAACGGTGGTATGAGAAGTCTCAAGTGAAGTACGCATTAAATGGTTTCAAGTTGCCAGAAGGTTAGGAATTTTGTTTTGTAGGAGATGATCAAGTGTCCACTTGGGGTTACGTGTCAGGCCGGGGGGCGTGGGAAGCGGTTAATGCAAGCAACTATAAAAGTAAGATTTTTACGGCTTTGTCGATTGTACGGTTTAGGGAATTCGTGACGCTTGCCGATACCGAGCAGTAGAGTTTATTTGAGTGGACTCCATGGCAAGGGATTGAACCTAGAAAAAGGACCCTTGCATGAGAACCGTCGGCTTGGATGCAAGCACATGGAAACCAGAGGGTTGACCCTGCACAGGGATTCCCCGATTCGTTTGCGAGAACCGTCCAATGCGAGTCCGATTCGGTGTTTGGCCAATTTCCAAGCCGTTGTCCTTTGCAGCAAAAGGAATTTTGGCAGGAATATATCTTCTTCAGGGAGATGTTCTCGCGCAAGAATCATCCCGCTCATCTTTGTCGTTTCCGGGCAATTCGAGTTCCTCGTCAACCGATGCGGCGGTGAAAGAATTGCAAGCTCGCATCGAAGCGCTGGAAAAGGCTAAATCCGAAAAACCGAAGGATGCTCAAGCATCGAAGGATTCGGAAAAAGCCAAGGACGGAGAAAAGTCGAAGGACTCTAGCAAGTCCAAGGATGGAGAGAAGGGTAAGGACGCTGGGAAAGATGCCAGCAAGGATGCTGACAAAAAGAAGGAAGCAGAAAAGTGGACTGTTAAACTCGGCGGCCACGTTCAGATGGATTACGTACTTTGGGCAAATGCTCAAGACTCCATCCCCGACACTTTCAATTACTTTAACTTTCGTCGGCTGCGGCTTGTGGCCGACGGAACGGGATATGAAGTTTTCGATTTCCGGCTTCAGATGACGCTCGAACCGGAACCCTTCGGAGACAACCCAGCGAACACGAACATCACTCCCCAGGTCAAGGATGCTTATTTGTCGATGAAAGACATCCCGTACTTGGGGCGCTTTCGCATCGGTAACTTCTTCGTTCCGTTTAGCCTCGAGCAAGTCACCAACGACACGAACAACATATTTCTGGAGCGATCTGTTCCGACGCAAAACGTCTTCGCAGCGGATCGCGAAGTCGGATTCGCTTTTTACAATTGCTCGGAAGATGAGAGATTGACTTGGACTACCGGCATGTTTTTCGACAGCATCAGCGAAGGTGTAAAGAAGCGGATCGATGACAATCAGGGCTTGCGAATGAGTGGCCGATTAACTTGGTTACCCTATTATGATTCGCAAGCCAAAGGGAGACGTTTGATTCATACAGGGATTGCAGTTCTGCATACCGACGACTACGACGATCGCGTAAGAATTCGGACTCGTCCGCAGATTTCTGAAGGACCACGATTGCTTGATTCCGGAACGTTGTTGGCGGATCGATACACCACAGGTGGGCTGGAAGGTGCGGTTGTTTATGAGAATTTTGCCATACAGTCCGAAGCGTTTCTTGGAAGTTTAGACATGCTCGATGGGTCGAACCAAAGTCTTAGCGGCGCATATGTGCATGCGAGTTGGTTTCTAACCGGAGAGAACCGTGTGTTTGAAAAGTTCGGTCAGCACGGTGCACAGTTTGGTCGCAATGTACCGAAGCGAAACTTTCGTTACACGGCAAGCGAGTTCGAACCCGGAGCTTGGGAGTTGAAAGCTCGTTGGTCTCATCTGGATATGAATCAGCTTCGAGCTGGTCAATACAACGACTTGACCGTGGGTTTGAACTGGTATTGGAGCGATCGAACGCGTTGGATGTTCGATTGGATCCATCCGATCACGAGCGATACTGCTATCTATGGCGCGACAAAATCGGACATCCTTGCAACTCGGTTCGACTTCAACTGGTAGATTCCGTGGTTAGCAACCGCTGGAAGTCCAGTTGAGTTTATTGAGTTTGTGAATCGACAGGCATAGGCTAGCGCGGTTCACCCGATGCAGGAGTCTGCATCGCGGACCGGGGTAAGTACTTGCACATGGCGATGCCTAGGAAGTACAGTCCGACCAGTGGGACCGCCATCCCGATCATGCTCGCCATATCTGCGGGTGTTAGAATCATCGAAATGAATGCGATCGCCAGAACTGCAATCCGCCACTGGCTTACATAGGTTTCGATTGAGAGGATTCCCAATCGTTCGATGACCAGCATTGCCAATGGCAATTGAAAAGCGATTCCGAAGCCTAGCGGCAAGAATAGGGCAAACGACATATAGTCGGTCAATCTCGGTGATGCCCCAATGCCCATGCTTGCGTTGAACTCAAGCAAGAAGTCGATGACCATCTGAAAGATAACGAAAAACGCCAAGCTTGCACCTGACCAGAACAACAACAAACTTGTCGGAAGGAAGAAGTAGACGTATCGACGTTCGTGGGGATAGAGTCCGGCCGATACGAACTCCCATAGATGAAAGAAAATGCCAGGACTTGCGACGATAAAAGCCACCACGAAAGCGGCTTTTAGCCAAATCATGAACGGTTCTTGCAAACCGAGTGCTTCGGTGCTTGCGTTCACACCGACGAACATCCGCAGTTTGAGCATCTTTGACGGGTCAGGTAATCCCTCGGAATCGGCGTTTGCGAGGAAGCTTGGGTCGTCGAGTTTTTCCGGTTGTGAGTCTCGTAAATCCAAACGTTTCGGATCGACCCAAACAGTTTGGCTGACAACTTTCTTTTCCTTCATCCAAGTTTCGAGCTCACTTGAAACCTCTGCACCCGAAGCTTTATTTGCTTCGTTCATTTCCCGGATCGACTGTTTCTTGTAGAAATTCTGGAGCGAGATTTCCAATGGGCCTTGCATGTAGGCGACCACTTTCGTCGCAAGCAGTAGGCCGATAAGCATCCCTCCGGCTAGCCAGAAGGAGCTTTTTACCAAGGCGATACGCAGCTCTTCGAGATGCTCGCCGAAGGTCATCGAACTTTTTTCGAATAGATCGTCACCTTTCATTGGGTGCGATTCCTCACGATCATGGTGCTTTAAGGGATGTTTCTTGCGGGCCACTATACTCCAGATGGTGTTACAATGGGATCGCCGCCGTTGAGATACTCTCTAGCGTTGTTTCTACCTCGAAATTTGGCAATCCATGTTTCACCTCTTTCAGGAATTTCCTCCCCTGCGTTTTCAGCCGATCTTCCGTTCGTACCTCTGGGGCGGACGCCGACTAGCTACAGATTTGCATAAAAACCTTCCCGAAGAGGGCATTTGGGCGGAAAGCTGGGAAATTGTCGATCACCCCCAGGCTCAAAGCATAGTTGCCGAAGGCCCTTGGCGCGACTGGTCGTTGGGAAAACTCATGGAGACTTTCCCTGCATCGCTTATTGGGCCCAATGCAAACCCCGTTGAGAATGCTAAAAGCCAGCGTTTTCCTTTGCTTTTAAAGTATCTCGATTGCCAAAACGTCTTGAGCGTCCAAGTACATCCCGACGACGCTTATGGCGCGACCCTCTCAACTCCGGATCTCGGAAAAACCGAAGCTTGGGTAATCCTGGCTTGTTCGCCAGGAGCGCGAGTCTATGCGGGACTGCTACCGGGCGTCACCAAGCAATTGCTTAGAGAAGCCATCGAGACAGGTCGGACGCAGGAGTGTCTTTACTCGTTCGAGCCTCGCGTCGGGGATTGTATTTTTATTCCTGCCGGAACGGTTCATGCCCTTGGGGCCGGATTGCTAGTGGCTGAGATTCAGCAAGCTAGTGACTGTACCTTCCGCCTCTTCGATTGGAACCGCGTCGACCAAGATGGCAAGCCGCGACCTTTACACATCGAACAAGCCTTGGATGTAATCGATTTTGAACGAGGGCCAGTCGAACCGATTCGATCATCGACCGATGAAGTTGCTACGCTGGAAAATGGAGCAGAAGTTGCATCCGAGGTTTTAGTGCGCTGCGATAAATTTTGCTTGGAGAGATTTGGGCAACCCGGTACCATCCGATTCGCTTCGGGGACCTTTAGAATCGTAACGGTTCCACACGGGGCGGCGCGATTGGAATCCGACCTCGGAGCAATCGAACTTGCTACAGGAGAATCTGCCCTTATTCCTTTCTCATGCCCATCGACCTCCCTCGTCGTGCAGCACGATTCCACCGTTCTTGTCGCATCGCAAGGGACTCAGCACCATGAACAACTCAACGCTTCCTAGTTCGAATCAGATCCGTCGAATTCAGCGCTGGTCACTGCAGGGGATTGCCCCCATGCACCGCGCTTTGATTCGAAGGATTGCGAGTGAGCGTTTGGTTGGTTCGCAAAAAATTCAGTGGTCGGTCTTCGAGTCCGACGCTCCACAAGTGCCAGCTTCAGAATTGGGTTTCGATATCCATTGGTTTTCCGTAGATGTGTTGCGGGCCTGCTGTGAGTCCACCGATTCGCTAGGTACCGGGTCGCAGTACACCGGGTCGCAGTACACCGGGTCGCAGTACACCGGGTCACAGTGCATCGGGGGAAAAATCTCCTCCCGAGGGGGTGTTTTCGAGGCACCGTTAAGGCTTTTGTGGTGCTGGCCCCCGGAAAATTACCGCGATTTTCATTCAGCGGTCCCTTGGATGGCCTCAGGGGTGGTTTACAATCTGCTCACGCTTCGAGGTTGGGTCGAGCGGGCATTGCTACAAGGTCATTGGTCCGAGCATGGTGCCTCACAATCGAATCCGAACTTTGAAACGAACGCTCTGGTCAATCCCCGGTATTTCGCTTGATCGCCCGCCAAACTCAAATGAAAACTATTCTTGTTACGGGCTCCGCCGGTTTCATCGGCTTCCATTTCGCAAAAAAGTGTCTTGAACTCGGTCATCGCGTATTGAGCGTCGACAACCTCAACGACTACTACGATGTGGAGTTGAAGAAATCCCGCATTCGCATCCTTGAGCAATTCCCGAACTTCAATCTCTTCCAGATCAACCTCGAAGACCGTCACGCAATTGCGTCACTCTTTGAAAATCATCGCTTCGATCGCGTAGTACACCTTGCTGCCCAAGCTGGAGTTCGGTACTCGCTTGAAAATCCCTTTGCGTACACCCAAGCGAACATCGAAGGAACGTTGACGATACTTGAAGGTTGCCGGCATCAAAAGGTAGAGCATTTGCTTTATGCGAGCAGTTCAAGTGTCTATGGCCTGAATACTCAGCAACCTTTTGCAACTCACCACCATACAGACCATCCTGTCAGTTTGTATGCAGCGACGAAAAAAGCAAACGAGATGTTCGCTCATTGCTATTCCCACCTCTATCAACTCCCGACAACTGGCTTGAGGTTCTTCACCGTTTACGGACCGTGGGGGCGCCCTGACATGGCGTTATTCAAATTTACCAAAGCTATCTTCGAAGGTCGGCCCATCGATGTGTACAACCAAGGACACATGAAGCGTGACTTTACGTACGTCGACGATATCGTTGACTCGATGATTCCTCTGATGGACCAAATTCCTAAGCCTAATCCAGCTTGGGAAAATCAGCACCCGAATCCCGAAAGCAGTTCCGCTCCGTTTCGAATCTACAACATAGGGAACAATCAACCCACCGAGTTGTCGCACTTTATCGAGGTTCTTGAAAGTGCGATTGGGAAGAAAGCAATCCTGAATTATCTGCCGATGCAACCCGGCGACGTTATCTCTACGTACGCTGACGTCGACTCTCTTGCAAATGCGGTCGGTTTTCGACCAAAAACAAACATCGAGCAAGGAATCGCTAAGTTTGTAGATTGGTACCGTCAGTACTATCAACCTAAAAGCTGAGCTCAACCGCTAGGAAATGTAGTTCTTACTCAGATGCAGGAACTACCGCGTCCTGAATCTCATCTCCCTGGACATTAGGAAACTGTGCTACTTGCGCTAGGGGCCCGAGTTCCATTAAATCGTCGACTTGGAGAAGTTCACCCAAATCGACTAAGCTCTGCCATTGAGCTTGTAGGATATCGAGATACTGCCCAAGGACGGTCGCAACAGTTTGTTGAGCGACGATCACATCGTTGAAGCTCACGCTTGAAGGATCGGCCAAGTACCGTTGGTAGACACCTCGATAAGCGCGAACTTGATCTCTCAATGCATCCGCTTGAAAAGATTCCGCCAAGAGTCGGTTGGCTTCGTACTTGCCGTACGCTTCCGCCAAACTCGCGATGAGCTCATTGCGTGTGACTTGTATCTGCTGACTAGCTTGCACAACCTGGGCGCGTGTTGCGATCCGATTTCCTTGGTTTCGATTTAGGACAGGCAGGTCACCACCAAGGACCAGATTGTAAGTCGTAGTTCCAGGTTCGAACGTATAATCCCTTTGCAGCACAAGTCCGACATTGACGTCAGGGATAACCGTGCGGTCGGCGAGTGTCACCAAGGTCTGCTGTTTACGAACAGCATTCTGTGCTATTTCCAGATCGGTATGGACCGACGTCATCCGCGCAAGTGCTTCTTCATAAGTCACGATCGGAACTGAGCAGTCGATTCTTCCTGCAAGGTCGGTTGCGGGTAGATCCGGGCAGCCAACTGCCGCAGCCAAACGTCGCCAGCTTGCGACCGACTCCTGTTCTGCTTTGATCACTGCCGCCCGTGCTTGAGCTAAAATCACCCGAAGCTGCAATGGTTCATAGGGAGCGGCTTCTCCTGCTCGGACGAGTTGTATTTGTGATTGATACGCATTCTGGGTTAAATCGAAGAATGCATTCGCTAGCACCATACGCTGTCTGGCTGCGAGTACATCGAAATATGCGCGGCGTATACCACTGGTGATCGTCACCCAAGCTTTTCTCTGTTCGACCATCGCGTTCGCGTAGTCAACCGCGGCGGCTTCTGCAGCTAATCCTAATTTGCGAGCGGTGATGATCGTCTGTTGCAAATAAGCTCCATGGTACCCATTGGTGTTCATGGTCCGAACTGTATCAGACTGATAACCCACGCTCGGGTTGGGAGGTAAACCCGCTTGTACCATCAACCCACGGGCTGCTTCTACGTTGGCGGCCGCTCCTCGTAATCCCGGATGGTTTGCCCGGGCCATTTCATGCAATGCGTCAAGAGTGGACGTGCCACGTTCCGCTGCTGGCATTGCGTCGACGGGCACTTGGGATTTCGGCAAGTCCGGATACAGCTTTTCTAAAGCGTCGCGGTAGCCTTCGGCAGAAAGCTTTTCTCGAAGTGGCGTTGTGAGCTCTGGCGTTTGGGCTCCTGGCAACTCAGGTGGCAGCCTAAGAGGGTCTTTCGAATCTTTGACGCGAGGAACACTGACGGAATCATGGTTCGGTTCATGGTTGTGACAAATCTCCATGTAGTCCGTCGCGACGCCATCTGCCGTAGCGGGAATACATGCCATGGAACGGTAGGCCCACCAAGCTGGAGTTTGGCACCCCGGCATGGCACTCATGCTTGCAAGCAACGCAAGAACGGGCAATCGGCGAATCTTTTTGCAGCGCTCGAGACTCTTCATTTTCCACGTGTTTCCAGATGCGAGCAACTCTATAATCACTACGACCGATACCACCGGTCTTCATCGTCCAGCCGGTAGAATCGGCATGAGCGAACCAGTTGAGATTCCCGTTGAATGGGACTGCGCAAGCTGCGCAAAGATTGCCGGTTGCTGAGGGGTTGTGCGCCGGAAACTGCAGATTGAACGTGGTGGATTTCATCGCTCACGTTCGTAGAGTGTATTTGCGGTCCGTACATCTATAGATTGTGCGGACTCCCTAAGCCGAGCCACCCGGCCTAACTGCCAGCAGACGCTAACTGCCAGCAGGCCCTAACAGCCTCAGGGTCGAGCTATCCTACCAAGTGATTCAGGAGTTGAAGCATACCGTTCAAGTGAGCCATTCGTGGGCCAAATCGGTCGAGGAAGTCAGCGAACATGTATTCGCTCTCCAGCAAGTCATCTCTGCCAGCCTCGACTTCATCAGCAAGCTTTTGCAAGAAATCTGTTTGGACAGAAGACAGCGTCTCCAGAGCGGAGCGACAAGATTGGACCAATTCTGGATGGGAGTTTCTCCATTGGTTCAATTCATTTTGACGCGCGGCATTGGCTTGCTGCGTCATCTGAAGAACTTGTCTGTTGACTTGCAGAAGTTGGTCGAGCATTTGGTTTTGGCGATTTTGCGCATCGACCAATTGACGAGTCAATGCTATCAAAGCCGTGCCGACATCTGCATTTCGAGTCGCAGGTAGCGCGCTGGCAGGTGGAGGGGTCTGGTTACCGCTGGCCGAGGAGGTAGAAGCATCGGCGGAGACATTGATTGAGAAAATAGGTGGAAACGGACCTGGATCGTTGGACATGCTGAGATGACTACCTTGAAAAGTGTGGACTCAACGCTCGAAGGATAACGCTCGGTCTCCATTCGCCCGAATCTACCTCGACTATCCAATATATCTCTAAGTGGGCGGAAAAGTCGAGTTTTGCCGTCTCTTCCTTGTTAATTTGCACAATTTGTGGTGACAATTCAGCCGAAAAACCCTCGGGTGGATTCCCTGAGTCGATCCCGTCGAAGCTAGACTCGCCCCTGGTTTTTCAGGTGCTCGAAACGCCAAAAACGACGATTCGGCTCATCGCACGATGGACAACAAAGACGCATGGATGCAACTGCTGGTTCGCAACATAAACCGCTTGGCTTCGTCTCGGTCCGCAAACGGCCCGAACAAGGTTACTTCGGCGGGTACCTTATTGTTAACGCAACCGCGAGACCGTTGGAATTCCACTGTACGGTACCTGTTCAGCCCACCCGGGCTCAATCCATTCTCTTCGGCAATACGCTAGAAGAGTTCTTATGTGGCGAGCAGATCACCCGAGCCCTTTTGGCCAAAGCGAAACTTCTTCCAGAGGTTATCTTGGTCGACACGCCGTCGGCACTGTGCGCTCGACATTGGTTCGACGTGCCGATTCTTTGGCTCTCATCTGCGGATGACGAGAAAAGCTCTGGGGGTAGGTCGCATCGCGAACACGGTTTCGCGCTTCCAGAATTTCATCGAGATTCTGCGGAGATTGCAACCCGTTCCATCGGTGATTACCGGTTCGCTTGCCTCACGGCTTACCAAGCCGATCTCGAAGCCGCAGGTCAGCTTTTTGAGAACGCTTCTGGCAACAAAGCAAAAAGCAGATTTGAATTCGATGAGCCATTCGAGAGGATTGTCGAAGCATTATCCGAAGCTCATCCACGCTCGAAAGCAGGTTGACCATGGAACTCCAACCGCAGCTATCCATCGAGGTTTGCTCGGAGTTCTTTGAAGGGAACATCGAGTTCGCCAAGAGCGAACTCAGCTTTGACTGGGGGGCTGAGTGCATCGACCAATCTCCACAAGTTGAGATTTGTACTTCTCCCATCTCCCAGCGTGAGAGCCTTCAGGCGGTGCTTCCGAAGGTCATCCCAATTGCGCTTAATTGTCCTTTGCCCAAGACGATCGGATTCTCGTTTCCTGAAAGTCCCCATTGGTTGAAACCGGTCTGTGCCGATAAACCAACTCCTGAGAAAAAAGGGCCGGAGGGCTCCGACACGGATATTCCGGAACAAGAAGAACTCGACGATGAAGCGTCGGAACCTTCTGAGCCTCCGAAGCGGACTCGACTGACTCCGCCAAAGGACCTTATTAGGCTCGAGGATCGGCTTTATTACGTCTTGCAGCCACCCTTGGAATCGATTGTCCAGAACGCGAAGCTGACCTTCCCGTTTCAGCCATTTCCTTACCAAATGGATGGCATTGCGTTTCTCTACTCCCGTTCTTCAGCGATCCTCGCCGACGAAATGGGGCTTGGGAAAACCATGCAGTCGATCACGGCAATTCGGATGCTGCTTCTGTCGGGTGAAATACGCAACACTCTGTTGGTTTGCCCAAAGCCACTCGTTACCAATTGGGTTCGTGAATTTCGCCAATGGGCTCCGGAAATTCCTGTCGCTGTTATTCAAGGTGATTTTAATAAGCGGGCTTGGGTGTGGTCGAATCCGCAAGCCCCGGTGAAGATCGCCAATTACGAATTGATGCTTAAAGACAGTTCGATCATCGATGATAGTTCGCTCCATTTTGACCTTGTGCTTCTTGATGAAGCGCAACGAATCAAGAATCGCAACAGTACGACGAGCGAAGTGATTCGCGGTATCCCGCGCGATCGCTCGTGGGCACTGACCGGAACTCCAATTGAGAATTCAATTGAAGATCTCGTGAGCATTTTTGAGTTTCTGTCTCCGGGGCATTTGCGAGACGACATGCATCTGAAATCGCTCGGAGCTGCTACACGTGATCACATCCTTCGTCGAACAAAAGATAAAGTGCTTACGGACATGCCACCGAAGCTCTTCCGTGCGGCTGATCTTGAGCTGACCCCCGATCAGCGATTGAGCTACAAAGCCGCTGAAGAAGAGGGAATCGTGCATCTGGCCGATTTAGGGGAATCGATTACCGTTCAACACGTATTCGAGCTTGTTCTCCGCCTTAAACAGATCTGTAACTTTGATCCTGCAACGGGATCCAGCGCCAAGATGGAGCGGCTAGAAGCCGACATCGAGGAGATATGCGCTAGTGGTCAAAAAGCAATTGTCTTCAGCCAATGGGTGGAGTCTCTCGATGTGATCGGAGAGAAGCTTGCACGTTTCAATCCGGTCCATTACCACGGCCGTGTTCCTTCCAACAAACGCGATGCGGTGATCGATCGCTTCAAAAACGATCCGAAGTGTGGCGCAATCCTGATGAGTTACGGTGCAGGCGCAGTAGGATTAAACCTTCAGTTCTGTCATTACGTCTTTCTGTTCGATCGCTGGTGGAACCCAGCAGTGGAAGATCAAGCGATCAACCGTGCACATCGGCTTGGGGTCAAACAAGCTGTGACGGTAACCCGTATGATGGCTGTCGATACCATCGAACAACGGATCGATGAAGTCCTCTCGCAGAAACGTGAACTGTTGCAAACCCTCTTTGCCGAGACGGGTACCCCAGCGAACCTTGGACTCAATCAACAAGAAATCTTCGGTCTCTTCGGACTAAATGTCCCGCCACGCACTAAAAGTATCGCTGCGTAGTTAGCCTGCCGAACCAGGCTCGCTCGTCAATTACTTCAGGCTGGCCGTCACCTCAGGCTGGCCAGTCCCCAAGAGGCTAAAGACACCACACATGCAGTGCAGACGGCGGAAATGGCGAAGAGTAACCATGTTTCTGCTTGCCTGCGATCCGCCCGCCATAAGCACCACATGAGCCACGGAATCGAGATTCCGGCGGACAAGAACAAAATCGTACCACCGACGTTGCAACCTATCGCTCGATCAAGTCGCCCTCGGATCATCCAAGCCCAGGAAGTTGTCATTCCGCATGCCGGACATCGAATGCCGAGCAAACTGACTGAGGTGCACGGGGGTAAGCCTAACTGCTGATGCGTTCCGATTCCCGATGGATCGGGTTGTAGCCAAGCGGCGACCCCTAGTAATAGCGTCAGCGTGGCGACAAGGACGCTTAATCCCCACCGCTCATGCCGCAACAACCCAGTCGCTGCGATCATGTATAACGAACATTGCGAAACTGTGGTTCGAAGAACGCGGGTAGCAGTCCGTCGACCCGTAACAATCCTTCGATGGTCAAGCGTATTTGCGAGCCCGGTGCAACATCGCTTTCGGGCAATACCGCGTACCCTTCGTTCGCATATCCTTCCCAGACATCCCGCCACTGTTCCAAAATGTTGGTGTGGAATTTCTCCTTGAAGTAGGACAAATCCAACCAACCCTTTTTCAGTTGGAGAATCATTTCGCGAATGAGCATTTGCTGCTTGGTAGGGCTGTACGCTCTTCCCAAGGGGAGTGTGTTCTCGTCGAGAATCATCCCTAGATAGCGGTCCCACTCAGGAACATTTTGATAATGAACTCCACCGACATGCCCAAAACTCGCAATTCCTGTAGCCATTAAATCCGATCCTCGCCACAAGTTATCGCGGTAGGAAAAGCTGACCTTCTTCGGATCTTTCACCACGGTGTAGGCACTGCTGATGCTGTAACCATTCTCTTGGAAAACTTCAAAAGCATAACGGACCCAGTCTCGTTTTGTCTTCCAGTCAGCCACTGGTGCGTCCCCCTGTGTTTGCAACAGGTCTTTGGAATACACAGTGTTAAAAGGCAATTCCATCTGGTAGATCGTGACACTCTCAGGAGAGAGTTCAAGGGTCCTACGGATGTTCTCTCGCCAGTTGTCCCAAGTCTCACCGACCATCCCGGAAATCAAATCGATGTTCACGTTGGGAAAAGCTGCTGCTTGAATCCATTCCCAAGCTCGAAAGACTTCTTTGGATAAATGCGCTCGGCCGTTTTCTTCAAGAATCGCATCGGAGAAGTTCTCTACGCCAAGGCTCAATCGGGTGACGCCAAGCTCTCGCAAGGCTTTCACCTTAGGCTCACTGAGAGTCCCTGGTTCACATTCAAAAGTGACTTCTTCAGCACCATCCCAAGTTACATACTGGTGAAGCCGTTCCAAGAGTGACTGAAGTTGTTTGACCGAAAGAAAGCTTGGGGTACCGCCGCCGAAATACACAAAGCGGAACTGCCGGCCCTGCATGATCGGCTGACGAGCTACGAGACTAATTTCTTGGCAAAGCGCAGAGACGTAGCGTTCGATCGATTCGGCATTGACATTTGTGAACACCTTGAAATAACAAAACTTGCATCGCTTCCTACAGAAAGGAATGTGCAGGTATAAACCGAGAGGAGGAATGTCTGTTCCCTCAGGGTTTTGAAGTGTTCCTTGCGAAGTCGCTCCGGCGGGGCGTGCCAAAGCCGCTTGCAAATCTCCTATCGCTTCCGAGGTCCATTGCGAAAATGGCGGGTAGTTCGAAATGAAATAACTTCCGACTTCTGTTTTCGTAGCTTCGGTGGACATGCTCAGTGGTTTTCGAGAGCGTTGTTACAATGATTTGAACGAGACTGCTAGTTTACCTTAGCCAATGCCTTCATGCACGGTGCGAATTTCCTCTTTGTGATGCGCCCAAGAAAAAAAGCAGGCTAGGCAGCCGACTAGAACCGCATAAGTCTTCCACATACACCTACCACCAAAACCGGGCATTGCTACTTGCGAAATTCCAGTCCGAGAGGGGGTTTCAGCCAACGTGCGATTGGTCGGCTTTCGGTGGGATCATAGATCCGCCAAAGTCCGATCATAAAGTCGGTAAGTCTTTGCCGGAACTAAGCCGGCTCGTTCGAGCGACCCGCGAGAGAGATTGTTCGACTCGAGGACCCAAGAAAACTCGGCGTCGGTAATCCCGATCGCCAAGCAATCTGGCAGCATGCGATGCAATAATACCAGTCCTAGCCCCCATCGCTGCCACTCCGGAAGCACGTTCGTGCTCATCATCCGCATCTTGGTGATTTTTTTGCGTTCAAGCAATAATCGCAACCAGCCGAATGGGAACAGTCGCCCATCGATCTTCTTGATAATCGGATTGTAGTCGGGCAACCCTAAGCCCACTCCTACCGGTTCCCCGTCGACTTCAATGACACTCGTGGCTCCAGGATTAATGAGTAGCTTCAGTGATCCCCCAAGAGCTTTGCATTCCGCATCGCTCAACGGAACAAACCCCCAGGTCCCCTGCAATGACTGATTGTAGATGTTCAGAAACAATAGGACTTCCTTCGCGAAGTTCTTGCGACTAACCGGCCTGACCTGGACGTGGAATCGCTCTCGAACTTGCTCAACAACTTGCATGATCTTAGGATCCATGGTCTTGAGCATTTCGATGTTTCCATCGTAAGCGTAGAGGTCTTGTGTCTTCTCGAAACCGAAGCTCTTGATCAAGCGATCATGGTATGGGGGGTTGTAGGTCATCATGAATGTAGGGGGTGTTGTAAACCCATCCACCAGCGTGCCGGTTTCGTAATTCAATGATGGGTTGCATGGACCACGTACGTCGGTCATCCCCTCTGATTTGAGATACTCTCCCGCTGCGCGAAAGAGCCCATGCGCAACCGACTCGTCATCGATGCTCTCATAGAAACCAAAGAATCCGCGCTTCTCTTCGAACCGTTTATTGTGGCCATAATTGATGACCCCTACGATCCTTCCAACAACTTCGCCATTCTTCCGTGCTAAGAACGCTTTGCAGCGATTCACATCGTAGAACGGATGCTTGCGAAAACCAACGAGTTCCTCTTGGTTCATTCGAATCGGTGGTATCCAGTTCGGATCGTTCTTGTAAAGCCTCCAGATCAGTTCCATGAACTCCTTGCGATCACGCCGTGTCTGAACTGGTGTTACTTCTACTTGACTCATGGTAACTCTGTTTCCGTTAATCGCTATTAACTCAATGATGTGATCATGTCTTGATGAATCCAACCGGTTTTATCGAGAGGGAATTCTCGATGAAGCGTATCGTCCTGCGGCATGCCCAGCCAACACGCTTCCATAATATGCCGGGAAACTCACCGCCGGAATCATTGCTCCGATCGCTCCACCAACATATGTACCATACGCTGGATAAAGAAGATGATACGCTTGTTGCTCTAACTGGGGATCCCCAAGCTTGCTCACGTAATCCATCACGTCGCGACTCGCTACGGATTCGTGATACAAAGGAACGATCGGTAACATGTAAGCTGCAGCATACGTTCCCGGATATCCTCTCCTGGAGAAATCCTTCGCATGCGCACCTTCGTGAAAACCGATCACCGGCAGATCGCTGTACAAGTGCACGGTCTGCGTATACGGATTGAAATGATCCCCACCGAAAATTCTGCCTGGGAAAATTCCTTCGCCAAGTACACTGATCACCCCAACGGTATACCTCCAGGGCCAAGCCATCGTACGGTTCTTCGTCAATCGCTTCATGTCGTCCCAAGGCCGATACTGATTGAGCCGAACTTTGACGTGACCAAGCTCATTGTCGCTCAAGTACTTAGCGATAGCGACTTCCGTCTCCGGGCTGATGTTGTGATTGTCAATGCGGCGGTTCCACAAAAGCAACTTCGATGGTATCCCTACAACCCAACCGACCGCATCCAATACAGGCCGCTTTGCACCTCGCTCCACCGCCGGAACATTCGCTTCGACCAACTCCGGTGCAATGAATTGTTTACGGCTATCGATCGCCTTCGGCGATAACACACAGCCAATACTTGGCCATAGTAAAACACATAGGCAAAGCAATCGCCACGGTACGATCGATGTGCGATGCGAAACAAATTGTTCGCGAGTAAAATCGATTCGCTTCATAACAAGTTTCGTCATCAGCTACCCGATCCAGACTCGTTTGCTGGAACCGACTCCGCTGGAGGTCTAAACCCACCCCCCGGGGTAACTTGCGTCGATGGAAAACTCAAAGGTGCCCCATAGGGGAATAAGGTATCGCGAAGTCGCGTACCGAACGAAGGCTGGGGAGGAGGAGCCACCGGGTAAGGTGCTCCAGTAATACTGGGTATCGTAGGACCAAGCGGAGGGGTTGTCGGTACGATGGTCATCCCCGCAGGGGGCTGTGCGATAGTCGGCGGAGGACTGACTGCAATGCCTTGACCAGCCTGCAATCGCAATTGTTCTCCCGATGCGATGAGCGCGTCGTTGGGCACATCGAACTCTGGAGTCATTTGAACATCAATGATGCGTTCGTCGCGACTCTCGAATGGCCAAAGTGTGTCGGAAACGAAATCCAATGGAGGAATCTGGTACCAGGGCGCATGGACTTTTCGAAGGAATTTCTCCGTGCGATAACCGTCCTTTACAACCTCGATACTCCGCGTTCCGTAGTAAGTAAATCCGGTCGAAACAGGTGTAAGCCCCACAGGCTGTTTGTCCACGTAGACCATCGCTCCGGAGGGATTCGTGCGGAACGTCATCCGTTTTCGCACACATCCAGAAAAAACACCTTGTCCAACGATCAAGGCGATGAAAATCCCCAAGGAGTACGCATCTGAGGGGCGAGGGGTGACCTGTAATTTGTGGGAATGTTTTCGCATGGAGCCACTTTTACGGTTTCTACCTCCCGCCAATCAAGACAACTTGGGTACCTTGGGAAGTCCAGAATCAAAGGGCAAGATGGAAAAGCCGACGCGGTTCGACTTTCCAGGTCCCTCTCATGCCGATAGAATAACCCGCGTAGTCGGGCTCATAGCTCAGTTGGATAGAGCAACGGATTTCTAATCCGTAGGTCGTAGGTTCGAATCCTACTGGGCCTGTTTGGTTTAGCTTCGCGGGGCCAGTTTCGTAACGCTTCGCGGGCCAGTTTGGCTAACCGTCGAGCAGGTCTCTACTTTTCAGCCAGACCATCCTCGATCATCGAGTGAAACACTTGCGAGACGCTTTTCTCGTAAGGCTCTTTAGAGATTTTGTATTTGTCGCATATTGCCAGCATTCGGCGGTGCAGCTCTCGGATCTGATCGTCGGATACGTCTTTTCGCAAACTCAATCTTCCTGTTTTTGGCTCTTTCAAACCACAACCTTGGTAAGCGAATTCCATTTCCGTCATCGCTAAACGACCTTCGCCCGCGCAGCGAAGCCAGCGGTCCGCCGTTCGTGCTACGTCTTCTTTCTCCTCCTGGGTGAAAGACTCTGAAGCTCGGACCCTTCGAACTGTTTCCTCGACCACTCCCCATTGCAGGACGGTCGAATCGGAAAGTCGTGCGTTCAAGCGAGTCAATTGTCTCGCCGTCAGTTCATTGCGTTCCATCTGAGAGGCGAGCCCTTGGAGCTCATCGATGATCATCGTCTGGTCTGAGTTGCTCAAATCGGATTGATCGACCCAAGGGATCAGTTGCTCACGGACAGCATAAGCCGCCCGGCTCCCTTGTTTGCCGATCAGCATAAACGACATGAAGGCCACTACGATACAAAGAAAGGCGAGTCCAAACATCGATACGACCATGCAAGCTGGCCCAAGCGAGACATCTCCAGACTCTGCAGAGTCACTTGGGTCGTTTGTGTTGTTTTCGGTCGTATCGTTTGTACTCAATGGAAACTTCCTTAATGGGATCGATTTCAGCTTATTCGTCGAAGTGAATCTCGAGGACTTCGTACTTCAAAGTTCCTCTCGGTGCGACGACTTCAACAATCTCTCCAACCTTCTTCCCTATCATAGCGGCACCGAAAGGGCTTGTTGTGAGGATCTTTCCTACTTCGTAGTTTTCATCCCCTGCACCTACTAGGGTGTATTCTTCTTCGTCGCCAAAGCTCAAGTCTTTAAGCTTAACTCGCGCGCCGAAAGCGACACGGTCTTTTGGCAAGCTGGCGGTATCGACGATGTGCGCTCTGGACAACTTGGCTTTCAATGCGTTGATCTTGGCTTGCATCAAACCTTGATTCTCGCGTTGTGCGTGGTACTCGGCGTTCTCTTTTAAGTCCCCTTCTGCGCGAGCGTCAGCAATCTTCTCGGCGATCTTGGGCATCTCGTCATTTTCCAATCGCTCGATTTCGGCCTTGATTCGATTGTAGCCCTCTCGGGTCATCGGCACGTAATCGCTCATCGCATCCTCCACTTTCACGAAAAAAAATGATGCGACCTTTGCCTCTCCCCTGACGAGAGAAAAAGGTCGCATCAAGAACTTACGGAAACCTCAAAAGAGAACCAATCCGGTCCACCCCGCGTGATTCCTACCCCTAATCATTCCTTGCACCTGGAAAATGTCAAGTTCCAGCGTTAGGTTTCCCACTCGGTCTCTTAGACTACGGGAATCCGGGCCTTATAAACTACTGCAATCCGGAAAGCCGAATGAACTCTTCTTCGCTCAATATCGGCACATTGAGCTCCTTTGCCTTCTCCAGTTTGCTCCCGGCGGCCAGCCCAGCGACTAAATAATCTGTCTTCTTGGAAACACTTCCTGAAGCTTTACCCCCAAGTTTCTCAATCCATCGCTCGATTTCGTCCCTAGAGAATCTCGAAAGGGTTCCGGTGACCACAAGGGTCTTTCCTGCAAACACCCCTGCATGATCCACCGCGTCCTCCTCTGAGGTCGCTAACGACACACCCGCTTGCTCTAGCTGTCCGAAAATTTGAATTCCTTCCTCGCTTCTGCAGAACTCATAGATGCTCTTGGCGATGATCGGTCCGATCTCCGAGGTTTGCGATAACTCTTCTTCCGTGGCTTGCATCAAGCTTGAGGCGGTGCCGAAGCGTCGAGCGAGAACACTTGCGACGCGTTGCCCCACATGGCGAATGGTGATCGCATTGAGCACACGGGACAATCCTCGCCCTTTGCTCTGCTCGATCCCTTGTAGCAAGTTAAGAGCTGATTTCTCCCCCATCCGTTCAAGCTTCATCAATTGCTCTAGAGTTAATCCATAGAGATCCGCATAGGAATTGACCAAGCTGGAATCGACCAATTGGTTGACTAGTTTCTCTCCCAAGCCCTCTATATCCATGCAGTCACGACTCGCGAAATAACGCAACCTCTGACGCCACTGCGCGGGGCACTGTTTCGAATTGCAACGTATGTAGACTCCAGCACTATCCTGGACTAGTGCCGATCCGCATTCGGGACATTCCGTGGGGAATGGATACTCGGGTAATTCTATTTCTCGCCGATGTTTCTCAACCCGAACGATATGCGGGATGATCTTTCCAGCCTTTTCAACCACGACCCAGTCTCCCACCCGCACGTCCTTACGGCGGATCTCGTCGAGGTTGTGTAACGAAGCGCGGGAGACGGTTGTACCTGCAAGTTGCACTGGTGCTAACTCCGCTACTGGCGTGATCGTTCCGGTCTTCCCAACCTGTGTTCGAATCGATAACAACTGTGTGATCGCTTCGTACTTCTCAAGCTTATACGCGATCACCCAGCGTGGCGACTTCGAGGTCGCACCTAACGTCTCTCGCTGTTCAAAGCGATTGACTTTAATCACCAATCCATCGACTTCAAAATCGAGTTCATGAAGCCTCTCTACCAATTGATTGCAGTGCGCTACGACTTGCTCGCTCGTGTCAAAGCAGCTAACAAGAGGCGTGACAGGAATCCCTAGCGCACGGACTTGTTCCAAAAACTCCATGTGGTTCTTTGCCGAGACCCCTTCGCAAAAACCCATGCCATGGCAAAGGAATCGCAAACGACGCTTCGCGCATAGTTTTGAATCCAACAATCGTATCGATCCGGCTGTGACGTTTCGAGGATTTTTGAACTCGGCTTCTCCCAACTTGGCTCGTTCTTCATTGAGCTCAACTAAATCGGAGTTGGTCATATAGACTTCTCCTCGGACTTCCAACGTTTTTGGAACTCCTTGGCCGACGAGCTGCAATGGAAGCCCGCGAATGGTGCGTGCATTATGGGTTACGTCATCGCCCACTTCGCCATTCCCACGAGTTACGGCCGCCGCTAATCGACCGTCGTCATACCGAATCGAAGCAGCAACGCCATCGACTTTTAATTCAACGACCCATTGCACGGGCTCGCCAGGTAATAGCTTTTCGACTCTCTGAAAGAACTCTCGCAATTCACCTTCCGTGTAGGTGTTTTCAATCGAAAGCATTGGGATTCGATGGGTGACTTGTGCAAGCCCTTCGACCGGAGCGTCTCCCAATTTGCGGGTTGGGCTATCCTCGCTCGCAAGCTCCGGGAACTGCCTTTCCCACTGAGTTAACGACTTCAAAAGTCGATCATATTCCAAATCGCTGATGGTCGGTTCGGCAAGCACATAGTACCGCTGGTCGTGCTCGCGGATTTCGCGGCGTAGCTCTTGTACAGCCTTAGCCGCTTCTTCTAAGTTCTCGGCGTTATACTTCGGTGCGCTGTCCATCGATTGAGTGTTCTTTGGAGAATCCATCGCGACTTACCCTGCTGGCTCAAGTGTAACTGAGAAATCAACTGGCCGGATTGCCACCGCGGATCGCAACCCGCTTGCCGGTCTTAGCGGATCTGTAAATCGCATTGATCAACTCAACGCTTCGGCGGCCCTCTGTCCCGTCGATGCGACTAGGAAGCCCCGATTGAATGGACTTAGCAAAATCCTTGAATAGCTCTCGATGGGCAACATGTCCAATTGCGGCGGGATCTGAAGCTCCACCACCAGTGGTATTCGATTGCATCTGCGCGAGAATTTTCTCGTCTTGTTTGATCCCCTTAGCAAAATTCCATTGCACGATCGCTTCTTCTTCGAGGACCGCTGTTCCATGGGAACCGGAAATCTCAATGCGTTTGAGTGACCCCGGATATGCAGCAGTTGTTGCAACGATAGTTCCTAATGCACCCGATTCAAATTCCAAAGTTGCAACTGCCGTGTCCTCGACTTCTATTCGTTCATGTGCTCGCAAGGCGGTCATCGCATTGACAGCTCGAACCGGACCCATCAACCAAAGGAGCAGATCGACGCTGTGGATGGCTTGATTCATCAATGCACCTCCACCGTCGAGTTGCCAAGTCCCACGCCACTTACCACTATCGTAGTATTGTTGGGTGCGAAACCATTTGACGATCGCATCAGCTACGGAAATCGAACCAAATCGGTTCTGCTCCACCGCTCCCTTCATGAGGATCGCGGAGCGATGAAATCTAGAGGGGAAAATCGTCCCTAAGTAAACGCCGTTTTTATCGCACTCGGCAATCAACTGATCGCACCGCTTTGTGGTCACCTCAAGGGGTTTCTCGACTAACACATGTTTACCTGCCCTTGCCGCTGCAATGCCAGGTTCCAAATGCGCTCCGCTCGGGGTGCATATCGTCACGATATCTAAAAGTGGATTCGCAAGCATCGCTTGAAGGTCATCGTAAGGCATTCCGCCAAACGAGTCGCAGAAGTCACTCGCTTTGTCCAGCTCCCGGCTGTAGCAAGCAACCAGTTTAGAACCTCTCATCTCAGCAATCGCTCGAGCATGAAACTTAGCGATCATCCCACAACCGATAATTCCCCAGCCTATCATTTTTGCCCCCTCATGCTGCGACGCTCAAACTGAATACACGAGTGGTCTCCGGTGCAACGTCGTTGATTTTTCAGTCGCCACTTACCAGATTTGTCCCTAGTGAATGAGTCGCTAGGGAACGATTCATCGAACCGCTCGAGCGACCTTGCATATCCATAGTAACATAACGAAACCCAAGCGAGGTTGCTTTTTGCGAGATCCGTTGACGCATTTGAGGTTCCATCGCTCGAAGAATCTCTTGGGAATCAATCTCGAGCCGCAAAAGCTGATCTGCATGCAACCTTGCACGCACGTCTGTAAATCCTTGGTCGAAGAGCCAACGCTCCATCGCTTCAATTTGATTCAACCTACCAAGCGTGACGACTTGCCCGTACGCAATTCGACTTGCTAAACAGGGACTCGCCGGTTTGTTTGCAATCGGTATACCCCAATGCAAGGCAATTGCTCGAACGACAGATTTTCCAAAGCCCAGTTCCGCTAATGGCGCTCGAACTCCCCACTGCGTCGCCGCTTGCAAGCCAGGCCTGTAATCCCCTAGATCGTCCGCATTGGTGCCAGAGAGGATCGTCCCTATCGATCGCTCTTTTGCCCAAGCAGCAATCGACGAGTACAAAGTTGACTTGCAGTGAAAACATCGATCAGGCCCATTCGCCGCATACCCCGCACTGCTCAATTCGTCGGTGACGATTTGCACGTGCTGAATTCCAATTTCTTGAGCCACCAATACCGATGCTTCCCTATCGGATTGAGGAACCGCAGCACCGAGGCTTGTCCAAGCTACCGCGCGAGGTCCAAGGGCGCGCGAAGCACCTGCGGCAACTACTCCGCTGTCCACTCCGCCAGAAAAAGCGACTACCACACTGCTATCGATACTTCGAATGTGTTCGATCAGTTGCAGCGCAAGCTTACCCGCGTCTAAAGATTGGTCATCGGTAAGTTTGTCTGCCAATTGACTTATCCTTTGCGCTTCGTCACCATCTCGCGGTAATACTCGATGGTTCGTCCAATTCCATCCTCTAAGCCAACCACTGGTTCGTAACCAAGCACCTTGCGAGCTTGGGTGATATCCGCCAAGCTCTCACGAACATCCCCAAGCCTAGCTGGTAGAAAAACGGGATCGATTTTCCTGTCTAGCAATTTCGCCAACAGTTCTAGTAGTTGCAGTAGTGTCGTTTGACGCCCATCTGCCATATTGAAGACACGCCCCCCGATGTTAGGTACTTCACTCGCCAAGAGATTTCCTCGAACTACGTTTGCAACGTAGGTGAAGTCTCGCGATTGCAACCCATCTCCGTAAATCGTAGGCTTCTCCCCACTGAGAATCTTGCTGACGAAAATGGGGATCACGGCTGAATAAGGACTATCCGGATCTTGCCTAGGCCCAAAGACGTTGAAGTATCGCAAGCAAACAGTTTCTAAACCGAAACTGTGATAGTAGCTCTGGCAGTAATACTCACCGGCTAACTTTGCTACCGCATATGGTGATAGTGTCTGTGGCAAATCCGTCTCTCGCTTCGAGGAAGTCGGATTGTCGCCGTAAGCGCTGCTGCTCGCTGCATACACAAATCGCTTGACCTTCGCTTTGGCGCTCCAGTGAAGCATATTCAGGGTACCGGTCACGCAAGCTTGATTCGTATCGAGAGGGCGTTCCAATGAAAGCGGTACGCTTGCTAACGCAGCTTGATGAAACACTCTCTCAATCCCATCTAGCGCTTGCTGGACGACACTGGAATCGTTGATGTCTCCTTGAACCAACTCAACGCGATCTGACACTTCTGCAAGATTCTCAAGCTTGCCCGTACACAGATTGTCTAAGACACGAACGGAATGCCCAGCATCCAACAGCCCTCGCACAATGTGCGAGCCAATGAAACCACAACCACCGGTGACAAGACAGCGAGCCATTAATAGAACCTTAATCCAAGTAGCCAATTCAGAGTAGACGAGCGTCAGCGCTATTGTAAACGCTGCGATAAGTTCCGAAAGCGGTAAATCACTCCGAGCGGCTAACACGAAAAAACACTGGCGGGAGTTTCGAATGCACCGCGACAAATCGTCGAAATGAGACGGTGCAGGTGATTGCTACAACGCCAAGCTTGTGGCGTTTGGACAAAAAACCGCCAGGAATCTGCTAACTAATCGCAACATCCCAGTATCCAAGCACCCTACAACCCGAATAACGCAATTCATCGAGCGCTTGCTTGGGAGATCTCTTTTGCTCAATCGATGGTTTCTCTGTCGCGTTTCCATCCCCGACTGTTCGGTCTCCACCAATTCTCTTGCCACAAATCGAATCGGGTTCCGAAACCAAAACGACTCCGTCGCACAACTTTACCAAGTTGCGCATTCTCGGGTTACCAAGGCTTCCGAGATCCAGCCAGGTCGAACTGTACTTGGAACGAATCGCGGACAATGAAGCGATGTCCTGAACTACCCTTCTCGGCAACGGATTATCGAATTCAGAGATCTCACCTAGCCAGTCCCAATGCTGAACATCGACTAGTGGGCATGAAAGCATCCCGGTTGCTTGCAGCGGTGGCAGTGATTCACTAGGCACTACCACACAACCCTGACGCTTGAAGTGCTCACTCCAAGCTTTTGCAATCCGACAACACCAATAAGCTTTGTCAAAGCTACTTTCTTGTGAAATGACTCCAACGCCAATGCATAAATGCGTTTTGCATGGCATGGTTTCTAGAAATAAACTCTCCGGAAATAAGTCGACTACCGGAGACGCCTTGCCGAGCTGCAAACCCAACCCGACCATTTCTGATCTCTCTGTTCCAACAGGAATTGAACTCGTCACCATCGCTCTACTCCTGAATCATCGTTCGCCGATGGCAAAGGGACTGCTCCACGAATCCTCCTCCACAACCACCAACAAGTCGCGATCATCACCATCGACCGATTCGCTCGTCCAACTCATCTTTGAGTCTGATTGCGAACTGTCTTCATCGCTGACGACTCGCTGGCTATCGTGCCCTTCCGGTCGGTTATCCCTGACACGAAAGTGTGTCTCTGTCCGAACCGCTTCTAAATGGATACTGCGAATCATCTCTCGAAAAGCGCTGTCAACTCGGCCTGAATCGACTTGTCGCTCTAGTGGATCCAAGGAGTAAGCAAGAGATGGACCGTCGATCGACGCACTCTCATCGCTCAATTGATTCTTCAGGAAGGGTGCAAAGTAGTCTACTAAGGTCTCGGTTGGCTCGCTGATGACTAATCCAGACTCACCGACACCACTTACACCGTCAATACCGTCAGTACCATCAATACCGTCGACTTTTAGCGTTTCACGATCCGATGAATCACCAACAACTGTGTTTGATGAATCCTTATGGAAATCACTGCTAGATACTAGCTCGCATGTGGCTGTGTCTTGTGGGTCATCTAATGAACCGAACTCGACTGAACCGAACTCGACGGCATTGACTTCTTCGTTAGCTTCATCCATCCCCATTGCTGCGGCATTAGAGCGAGCAACAATGGATGCGTCATTCGCCGTATCCTGCGGACCTGATTCCCCGTTTCGTCCTAAAGTCCATGGACTTGGTAGCAGATGTAGTTTGCTCCAAGCCTGCGATATTCGCTCTGGGCTAATCACTCGCTCTCCGGCCATGGCACCCCAGTACATCGATTGGTCGGCCAATTGATCGATTAACCTTGGAACCCCTTCGCTCGCTCGATGAATCAGTTCGGCACTGCCTGTTTCAAAAATCGTCTCGAATCGCCCACCGGCTATCGCAACCTTGGCTTCTAAATAAGCTTTGACTTCCGCAAGTCCCAAGGGTTGTAGATAAGCTCGGGATACTATTCTTTGGTTGAGCGATTCGAGATGAGGATGCGTAAGGGTTTCCTCAAGCTTCGGAGTGCCAGCCAAAACGACGCGAAGACAAGCTCCTTCTGCGTCAACGATGTTGGTTAGTATGCGAATCTCATCGAGCAGCTTTGCACTCAGCGTTTGGGCTTCGTCGAAGAGCAACACCCAATGGTTTGCGTTCCCCGTGTAGGAGTCGTTTCGCGGAGATTTCTCAGAGGAAAAACGAGCTGGTCTGGGATACGTGGACAAGGATGGCTTTGGGTCACCCGAAATCGATTGCAAATGCTGAAGGATCGACAGTCTCAAACGACCTTCGTCCGTCTCAAGTTTCGGTGGAGCGGTACGATGGATACCCAAATGGTAGACAATGGTTTGTAGCAAGGCGCGTCTTGTGCAAATCTGGGAGCCAGCGATCATCGCGACTTGCATCTGGCCGCGAACTTCATCCGCGATCCTGAGCAGATTCATCGTTTTGCCTAAGCCGGCCCCACCGACGAGAATTGCGGGACCGTCGCCTCGCTCTATGCATCGCAAGCTTGCGAAAATCGCATCCTGGCTTCCTGATGTCTGAACATAGGACTCCAGCATCGCGGTCGCCGGAAACGGTCGCGTTCGAAGTCCATAAAATGCTTCTACCATCGCTTGCCTCTCGCCCCAATGTCCAGCTGAATGCTATCGAAGCGCACGCAGAATGCCTATCGGCGACCCCTGGTCGTCGAGCTTCCAACCTCATTGTGGAATCGGCGCGGAGGATTCGATTTCATTAATCGAATCGTTACAATCGCTAAACTTCGTGCATTTGGCGAGCAAGCCGCACGGAAAGCTTCCGTATAGAACGCCGGATTGCTTGGAATTCGGGAGTGGAGCCTTTTCGGGGGCGAACGACAAGGTCAAGACTACTTGGAAGTTGATGTTGTTCCAATCGGAAAGCCTCGCGTATTCGGCGTTTCCAAAGGTTTCTTAAGACCGCGTTGCCAACGCGGCGAGAGATAGAAATTCCTAAACGCGGCTTTTCAAGCGAGTTTCGAACAGCGTGCATCACCAGCGTATCGTCCGCCGCAACCCGACCGTTCTTAAAAGCGCGATCGAAATCGCGCTGATGGACTACTCGCTGCTTTTTACTGAACCGAAACAAGGCTTATTTATGTACTGAAATGAATCAGTCCATAACCTTTGCGTTGGAAATCAGCTTTAAAAACTCGCGGTTGCTTGGGAATCGTCCAAGCTGCTTGGTCAACTGCTCCATCGCTTCGATTGGATTCATCGAGTTGAGAGTTCGGCGGATCATCGTCACAGCATGATACGTCTCCGGATCATGAAGCAACTCTTCTCGGCGGGTGCCCGATTGAGTGATGTCAATCGCGGGCCAAATGCGGCGATCTGCAAGCTTGCGATCGAGCACAAGCTCCATATTGCCGGTACCCTTGAACTCTTGGAAGATCAATTCGTCCATGCGCGAGCCGGTATCGACAAGCGCTGTTCCGACGATCGTCAAGGAGCCACCTTCTGCGAAAGCTCGTGCGGTTGCAAACAATTTCTTTGGAATGTCCATCGCTTTGATGTTCACCCCACCGGACATTGTTGGACCAGAGTTTCCGACCCACTTGTTGAAAGCTCGTGCAAGTCGCGTGATGGAATCCATCAACAAGAAAACATCTTTGCCCATTTCGGCGAGTCGACGGCAACGATCGACTACCAATTGGCTTAAGCGAACGTGCGAGTCGACGTCTTCATCAAGGCTACTTGCGATCACTTCGCCGCGAGTAACGCTGCGACGCATATCGGTAACTTCTTCTGGCCGCTCGTCGATCAGCAAGACGATCAGTTCCACATCGGGATAATTCTCAGCGATTCCTCGCGAAATGTTTTGCAGCATGATCGTCTTGCCCGAGCGTGGGGGAGCGACGATCAAAGCCCGCTGGCCTCGTCCGAGGGGCGATAGCAAATCAATCACCCGGTTTGTGACCGGTTGTGGGCCTACTTCAAGCTTGAGCCATTTCTCGGGATTGATCGGAGTCAGGGTGTCGAATGTTTTGACGTTCGCGTAATCCTCTGGCTTCATACCCTCGACATCGACGATTTCGCGAACTCGAGGCCCTTGGGAGCGTCGGCTTTGTTGCATGATCGCTCGGATCTTCAAGCCTTGTCGCAAGCGGAACTTTTCGATCATCGTTCCTGGAACGAACGGATCGGATCGTTCACGGGAGTAGTTGTTCGATGGGCTGCGCAAGAAACCGTAGCCGTTTGGGTGCATTTCAAGCAGCCCGAAGAACTCAACACCTGGTTCTTCAGCCGGTGCGCTCTGCTCTGGTCTAGGAATCACATTGCCGTTCTCGTCGAGTTCCGGTTCTTGCGATGCCTTATCTCCATTTTGTGCTTCTTCTTCACGACCGAAGGCCGTGTTGTAATCGGGTCCGTGTCTTCGACGCGGGCGCCGCACTCGCGGACGTGATCCACCTGATCCACCACCACCCATATCATCTCCGCGCACGTGCGACCGATAACGTTTCTTTTTTGGCATAGAAAAAACCCGTACTTCAACGGAAAGCTGAGAAGACGCAGGCGCTCGAAGGCGATCTTTCACCCGAGCCTGTCGTCCACAAGGAAATCCGCTCTCGGGAACACCTTCCCCAAGAACACACCATATTGCAACGCTTGCATTCAGCGAATCGAAAAAGGAGCGAGTTAGAACACCGGTCGGAGCACCGCACCGGAAACAAGCTACCGTCGACAACAAACTTTTGTGGGATTTCACCATGCCTTGATGAAGGCACTTGGCTCCAACCCCAACCGCTGTTTGCTAATTGCCATCCTAGCAAGGGTCGCAAAAGCAACTGAAGCGAGAAAAACACTTTCGCTTCAATCCGAAAGGACTCACAGAAGGTTACCGAAGCCGCCGGTTTTGTCAAGCTACTTCCGGTCCGCAGCCCGATTTCTCCAATCATTTTTCCCAAATTTCACTGATTCCTTCGACCGGCATAACCCCTACAACCGATCAACACGGAAAAGCTTTACATTCTGCCTTACCAACTACGGGAGCACCCGAGATGCGTTCAAAACTAAATGAGTTTCTCAATGAGAGTCTCTCCCGCGGAATGCTGGCCATGGTGACATTTCTGCCCACCGCTTCCACTGGGGCGTTTGTAATGGGAGGACTTGTTTGGGGCGGAGTTGTTTGGGAAGCGTCTGTTTCGTCGAGTTGCGCAGCATCGGAGAAAAGTCAGACGGAAATTCTCTGGGAGGATAACCTGGACGCTGCGATTCGCCGCTCTGAGAAAACCGGCAAACCTCTGATGATCCATTTCTACGGGGATAACTGCCCCCCATGTCGAATGCTTGAAAAGAAAGCTTTCCGCGACGAGTCCTTGATCCAAACGATGAATTCTTCGGTGATCGCCGTACGCATCAATGCCGAGCGAGAACTCAAGACTGCTTTGCGATTCCGTGTTAACCGCTGGCCTACGGATGTCTACTTCTATCCCAACGGGGAGGAGATTTACCGAAACGTCAGCAATCAAGATCCGGCTGTCTTTGAGAAAATCATCGCCAAAGTCGCTGACAAAAACAGTCAGCGACGAGAAGCTTCGTCTACAACAGCAACCTTGGCGTCATACCCGAAAACCTCTGTGACGGCGACTGTTCCCAATGACACTCTTGCGGCCCTAACTCCAGCAACGCAGATCCCAGCAACGCAGATTCCAGCAACGCAGGGGCCAGCGCGAATTCGGCTCACCGAAAGCACCTTCAATTCGGTTGATACTGCCGAAGTCGCTCAATCAACATCGCCGAGTTTACCGAAGGATGTGACCTCGGCTCAGACACCAAGCTCGCCTGTTGTCGCAGAAGCAACACAGCCGCTGTTAGCTTCGAAAGGTACCGACGAGTCGCAAGTCGTCTCTGCTGCGGCGAACGTCCCGTCAAACCTACCAGAAGCCACAGCGATGGGTGGGCACTGCCCCGTCACCCTTCGCGCTGCGATCGATGCTTCGAAAGCTGGTCGCACACCATCTGCCGCTTGGGTGCTTGGCTCTCCCGAACACACTGCTCGCCACCGCGGTCGAACTTACTATTTCTCCACGGCAGAAACTCGGGATGTGTTTCTCAAGGATCCCGATCGCTATGCGCCGGTGTTAAGCGGTTGCGATTTGGTGGAATATTCCAAATCGGGGAAATGGATCGATGGTGACTGCAGGTACGGTTTTATCGAACAAGAATCCGGACGTATCTTTCTTTTCTCCTCAAGTTCGAACTGTCAGGAGTTTGCGCGAAACTGTGAGGCATACTCAAGCATGGGTAGCAAACGTACCGGAGTAGAGTAATTTCCTTAAGCTCGGTTTGCCATCCAACTCCTAGATCTCTCTCAGGATGGCAGCCAATGCTTTCGCGATCGCTATTGAAATTCCTCCTGACTTCCGCGTCAGTCTCCACCCTCTGTTCACAACTCAACACCGTCGCTCATGCACAGGCTATCCATTGGCCTCGTCAAGAACTGATCATTCCCTTCCAAGTTCACCAGCAGGGAACCTCACCTGACTCGGTGGAATTGGAAGTATCGAGTGATGCCGGTAAGACTTGGCAGGTCGCTGGAAAAGCTAAAATCACGAATAGCGATTCGAAGGATCGGCAGTTTCCCTTTCGAGCCGATCGCGACGGTGAGTACTGGTTCCGTGTGAAATCTCTTGATCGTTCCGGCAACCTGATCGATCAACCAGGTGAACCTATGCGGGTCAGCGTCGACTCGACGAAACCGACCGGCGAACTCTTGATCGACCTCGATAAAAAAGGAGATCTTCAAGCTGAGTTTCGTGTTCTCGATTCAGCCCTCGACTTCGCTTCGCTTCGCTTGGAATACCAAACCGAACTCGACTCGGCTTGGAAGGATATCCCCTGCCAAACCGAACGTGGGAATACCGAACAAGAATGGATCGGATCGGCCAGTTGGTCTATCCCGCACCAAGCGACTCAGTTAATGGTTCGGCTCACGGGAAAAGATCACGCGGGTAATGGACTTGAAGTCACCCGAATGCCGAAACTTCCCAAGACAGCCCACGCTCTCGTCGGTGGGATGCGATTCGCAAGCACACGGCAAACGAGCGATTCCACTCCGCCCGTTGCCGGCCCAATAGCGTCCGGTCCTGCAACATCGGGTCCAATCATTGGTTCCGGGGTCGCAAAACCAACTTTGCCAGCGGGGCTAAATCTCGGTGCCCCAACGGGGGCAGCGGTAACCGCCAACTCCGCAGCTAACCCGACCCCTGCCCCGCAAAGCTTGCTCACCAACAAGCAGAGCGCCAATCTCCCTGTTAACAATCTGCCAAGCAGCAGCGGGATTGCGCCTGTGAGTATCGCGCCACCGAAAATGTTCACTTCCACCGGGCTGCCTGTTCGAAGCATCGAGGACAAGCCAATCGAAACGACTTCCGGTTCTAATCCATCTGAGTTGCTCGGGGCTGATGGTTCAAACAAAA
>Ga0255124_1000110_pt1 | contig 32157 bp, 31 predicted proteins | sample Law_Cont_RepB_8d_FD_188564 | JGI IMG/M metagenome (GOLD analysis project Ga0255124, IMG submission 188564) | Freshwater microbial communities from St. Lawrence River, New York, United States - Law_Cont_RepB_8d | ecosystem: Environmental > Aquatic > Freshwater > River | place: USA: New York... | reverse complement strand
CATCGCCGTATTTTGTGCATTGCATCCGGGCCAATACTGACAAGTTTCCAAAGTTGATGATAGGTACCGCTTGGGCGATCGAATACGAGATCGTACTCCGTCTCAGCCTTGAGAATTTCCGCTTTGATGAATTCATCCGTAAGCTCAGATATGTCGCTGGAAGAGGAATAGTGAAGCACATGGTTGTCGAGCAGCTTTAAGACTTGTTCGCGAGCTTGCTGATCCATCGCAGATCTGCATTCTTCAAGCGAGGATTCCACGGAGCTCTCTATCGCGATTCGCAAGTACTCTTCGTCTATGACGTTATCGCGGACCCAAGCGGGAGCGTTCGCATCCCATATCGGGCTGTCGAGTTGGTTTGAAGGACGTTTTGCATCTCCCTGAATAGCTGGCTTAGTGATCGCGCTAGTGGGAGGTACTCGTGAAGTCTTCTTGTTCGAACTTGAAGGATTTGAATTGTTTTGTTCGAGTCCTTTGATCTCTTCGTCAGAAGCAACTTCACCCTTGCTAGTCCTTTTATCAGAAGGATTGGCTGATTTACCCGCTCCGAGAAATGGGAGACTTTTCGATACGTTGTTCGAAGCAGAAGATTCCGTGGGTCCACCTGGCCACGATGAAAACTCTGCAAAAGCCTCACGCATCGCTTGTTTCACATCGCGTGATATCTGCTCTTCGGTTGCCTTGGGATCGAGCGTCGAGGAGACTTCGTCGAGTTTTTCTGCAACACGCATCAGCGACTTCGTCATCCATTCCAAGGATTGTCTTGCTGAATTATACGTTGGGTTAACTGCATCCGATTCTTGATTCGCCGCAGAACCCGCGTTTTGGCATGCGATGACCATCATGACCACAAAACTTGCGAGCAACCTAGATTGCGTGAGAGTCTCTTTCCATCGGGCGGAATACCGTCCAATTCGAATCGTATACTTGGGCTTTGTATTTGAGTTGTTTTCTGTGTTCATATGCCTGACTCCATGGAGTAGATACTATGCATCCTGCATCCGGCGGTGATAAGTGGGGTTGTTCGGGTCGATCCAAGGTGAAGCGACTTGAACAGCAAGGGAAGTAATTCCCGCAAACCAATAAGTCCACGGAGATGGGAAATAGAATAGCAATTGCACCAATCCAGCTGCGATCATACTCCAGCAAATGATCCAGTATGAGAACTTCTTTTTTCTCAAGATATCCGATTGACGCCACCATCGAACGATCCAGAACAGCAAGCCAAAATATGCCATATGTCCAGCAAGGGTAGGAATGCCTTGAGGGTCGTAGAATCCCTTCCAAGTTCGGTTATAGGTGTTTTCGAGGATGTTTTTATCGAGCACCCTGATGCGGATCCCGGAGTTAGGGTTCGAAATAGATTCCCAAGGGACTAAGAGATACTCACTGAGCTGGAAGCTCACGGCACCAAGAATTAGGCCGGCGATGAACATTGCGAATCGAAATGCGATGGAATCTTCGGTTCGCGACTCCCATCTTCGTGCAAGGGATAGAATTGTACAGGTGCTCAGGACTGACATGATTCCCATCCAAGCCACCGCTGCCCATGGCGGAGCAGTTCCAAGCTCGGGACGCATGGAGCTTAAAAACCCTGCATTGATTGCTAAGAATCCCCCGACGGCAGCGAGTACCGCGGAAACCAAACCCCCAAAGCTCAACGCGCGAATCCATTCATGTCCAACGATCCACGGATTACGATGTGCAAGCTCCATTCGTTGAACATCTCTCCACCTCCTCAGTTCGGTTTTCCCTTTGGGAGGGCGAGGTGTGGTGCGATGATTGGCTGCAACTGGGATCGTATCGCCTTTGGTCTGGTCCCAGAACACTGTTTTGGATTCAGAGTTCGAGCCTTTAGGGTTTTCATAACGAACGGTCTCTTGAAGTGCTGCTGCGTTGAATGCACCCGATCGAACGTTCTGAATGTCTTGCGAAGTTACGTGGCCGAAAAACCAAAGTGAATAGTAGACGGCATAAGCAAGAAGTCCCCAGGCTGCAATGATTCCTAATGCCGAGAACCATAGGATTGCCGCAATAGCGATAATCGCGACGAGCACTTGGGAATCTGCGTTCTTCTTCGATTGCTTCCCGTTGAATTTCTTCGAAGCGCCGATACCTGCTTTCATTCCGCTGATCGTACTTCGTAGCATCAAGTAGATCGGCTCACGCTCCATCATCATTCGGTGGCCATCGATCCCCAGCGTGAAAAATGCGTTTAGTCGTTCGGTGGGCGATAGCGGGTTTTGAGTATTCGTTCGAAACGCCGGGTTATCGGATCCGCCTTGGCGATTGGCCTTTTGAGCATTCTGTGCAGGCCTAGGCGTTGGTGAGCTTCGATCGTTTTCAGACGCCGCCTTGTAAGCGGCAGCGTGTTCGTGAGGATGGTGAAAGTCCATCTGTGATCGTTGAGAGACGAAGCCGCCAGGCATTAAGGTGTAACCAAGGTCGTCGAGTAGTTCCCTCCCATCTCGGTAACGCAACGTCGGATTCTTTGCCAAGCACTTCGAAACAACCGTCGCGATTCCTTGAGGTAATGCACTCAAGTCAGGATCGTCGGTCAGGTGCTTAAGAAGGATTTCTTGGGTGCTCTCACCATCGAAGGGGACGTTACCCGTAAGCATTTCATAAAGAATGATGCCGAGGGAATAGATGTCGATTTCTTTTCCATATTCACCTTTACCGATCTCAGGGGCCATGTAGTGAAAGGTCCCAACGCTTTCGGTTTGACCCGCGCGACGCGATGCGCTGATGTACTTTGAGAGTCCATAGTCACCGATCTTCGCCAACCCACGCTCGATGAAGATGTTTGCAGGTTTCAAGTCACGGTGAACGATGCCTTGGTCGTGCAAGTACGTAACACCAGCTACCATCTGTGCGAAGACGGGAACAACACGGTTAGGATCCCCGTTTTCGTAGGCATGTACGGGTGGCGCGGTATTGCGGTCAAGCTGATCGCGGAGAGATTCGCCCTCGATAAACTCCATGACGATCCAACCTTGTTGGTCTGCGTCATAGCGGATGTCGTAGACCGATACTAGATTTGGGTGGCGCAAGTTCAAGCAATGACGAACGCCCCGCATCTCCACATCAAGGTTTTTCTGGATTCGTTTGAGGGCAACCTCTTTTCCCGAATCACTCTCTGCAAAATAGACTTCGCCGAACCCGCCGACACCGATTCCACGGCGAATGACGTACCCATCGAGTGGGCTATCACCATTTCCGTATTGAAACTTCATGCGTACACCTGTGGTTCGTAGATCGCTTGTTGCACGGAGGATTTCATACCGTTTTTCATGCAGTTTGAATAAAACCATGGCCGTTCAAGGATCTTGCAATGGATTGCTTTGAAAAGTATTGTCCCGTATCGGAGATTAATGTCGAGTTATCTCGCGATACCGGCAGATGAATTTCTGGTCAGAAACCTGCGAAATCAACTAGATTTCGAGGGTAAAAGTCAAGGAATCGCTTTGGACTCGTTGGCCGGGTTTCACAGCAAATAAGGCGCCTTGGAGCTCATTTCCTACCCAGACTTTTTCTTTTCCGGAAACGCGGCAGAGCCACATTTGGTTGTTTTTGAACAGAACAAATCGCCCACTCTCGCGGTCTTGTTCCAAACCGCGAGGGATATCTGGCCGATATTCAGCTCTCAAGTCGTGGGCTGGCAATTCGGGGGACGGCAATTCGGCGGACGGGGCTTGAGAATTGAGGTATTGGATGTGACAACTTGAGTCGCATCCAATGAGGATATTCCCCGCCACCAAAATCACCGCATCGACAAAAGGCTGCCAGCGATGCTCGGAGACCAAGTCCAGCCTTGCTGTACCACTCCATGGCGAGGACCGTCGATACCGAATCTTGATGCGATCTGAAATTGTGAAAATCTCAGAATCCTTCATTAAGACCGGTGCATCGCTGGGGGGTATTCCGCTCGATTCCTGAAAGTCTCGATGACTTTGGAATCGCTCGAACCAATGCTCGCCATTTGAATGATGGATCGCACAAGCTCTACGGCCTAAATCCCCTCGGATTGCTAAATCGACGTCATTCCCAGGGAACGACTGTCCTATACTCACGAAGCTCTGTTCGCACAGTGCGAAACTTCCAACACCATCGATCCATAACACGCTAGGCTTGGGCATCAGACGTTCAACCGGGGACATCATAGAAAAGTTGCAATGATGTTCCATCATGAATCCTTTACTCCGTTTCGTCCAGCGGTTACGACCTTCCAGCGGACTTGCTCTCAAAGATCTCTACGGCATCTACTTACCGCATCTATTTGCCGCTTGGAGACAGATCCGCGAAATGATCAACGGAGTCGGACGCGATCTCTCCGTCCTGGGTCCGAGAACCGTCGGCTCCGAAATATTCGCTGATTTGTTCAAGCACATCATTTGAGCCGGATTGTGGTTCGACCGGGATCAATCCCAAATGCTCCGAGCCTTGAACAAGCTTTTCTGCGACATCGATTCGAGTTGTAATCTCGTCAAGGGCTTGGCGAACTTGGCCGATCGCACCGTCGTCCACAGCGAATTCGCTCCCAGCTTGGGCGACTTGCACCATCGTCAAGCGAGCTTGCAAGTTCTCGATTTGCACTTCAAGCTCACGCTTGGTCGAAAGCATCTCATCGAGCTTCCTGCGTGCGGCGACCAAGTTGCGTTCGCGTGCGTCAAGGATTTTCGAGAGCTTATCGGCTGTTTGTTCAAGCGACTGATAGTGCTTGAAGCGATCGCTCAAATCGCATCGGATTTGCTCGGCGGAGTACTTCTTACCTTTGTAAGTGACGTACTTCACGCCACTTTCAACATCCTCCTTGAGTTTCAGGATCGCGTCCTTGGATTGAGATAATGCAGATTCCTTGGTGCTGACTTCCCGCTGAAGCTTTGCGACCTCGACTTCTTCTCTTGCAATCCGTTTCAAATTCTCTGCGATTTCCGGTTTGAGATTTGTAATCAGATCGCGAGCTCTGGTGATCTCGACTTCGATCGGAATTTGATCCTTTACCGAGTCGCGCAAGCTATGGACACCGGTTCGCACGTAACTGACCGTGGAAGTCCCCAAAAGAAGGCCAGAGGTTCCAGCCAACAAAACCGATCCGATCAAAAACTTCTTTAGCATGGTAGTACCATCCCCTTTTAGGACAAAACCCTTGTGAAACGTTGCAAATCCCCGTTGCAATCGATAATGGCATTTCGCATGACCTATCCGAATATTGCCGGCAAAAAGGAAATTTCTTGGAAACCTTTTTTCCTTTGGCAACCAGGACCCGCATCGGCGGTTGACAGGTTGCCCACCAACAGCGAATCTACTAGGGCTATCGCGGACTCCATGGGGCGTCCGACTCGATCCGACTATTGTTTGAAGCGTTCAGCCGCAAGGCTTTAGATTTGAAACGATGACGCAAACTACTTTCGCCACAGCCACCCGACCTTACGGTCAACCCGCCTCGGATATCGGGGCTCCGGTCGACGATTGGTTCGAAGCTGCCCTTCAAACCTCCGTCGGGGTACTTGAGCCAAGCCCTCTTGGAGGTCGTAGTTCCATCGTTCGAAACTCTTGGGGCGATGACGACGAAGACGCCGATGACGATCTTCCCGAAGACGATCTGCCGGTCGACGAAGAAGAGGACGAGCCAGACCCGTTCGAGGATTTCGACGAAGAAGACTTTGACGATGATTTCGATGATGACTTCGAGGAAGAACTCGAAGATGAATACGAAATCGAACCGGCGGATGACGGGATGCTCGAAGGCCACCCGGACGCAGAAGATATTGATGATGTGGATGGCGACACACCTGCCATTGAATTCACCGACGACGAGTAATCGATGTTCCGCGCTGTAAAGACCGACGTCAAGTTCCCCGTACAAGAAGAATCGATCCTCAAGTTCTGGAAAGAACACGACATCTATAAGAAGTCGTTGGCGCAGCGGCAGGGTGCAACGCCGTTCGTCTTTTTCGAGGGGCCTCCGACCGCTAATGGGCTTCCACACCCCGGTCACTGCTTGACCCGCGCAATCAAAGACCTATTCCCGCGTTACCGAACCATGCGAGGGTATTGGTGTAACCGTAAAGCGGGTTGGGATACGCACGGTTTGCCCGTAGAAGTGGAAGTATGTAAGGAACTAGGGATCCACTCCAAGGAAGAAATCGAATCCTTCGGCGTAGAACCCTTCATCGCTAAATGCCAACAAAGCGTCTGGCGATACATGCAAGAATGGGAACGAGTCACCGAACGACTCGGGTTTTGGATCGATCTCTCCGAAGCATACGTTACCTACCACCAAAGCTACGTTGAAAGCGTTTGGTGGTCCCTGAAAAGCCTTTTCGATCGAGGTCTGCTCTATCGAGGACACAAGATCGTATGGTGGTGGGCTCAAGGGGGAACGGCACTCTCGAGCGGCGAAGTCGGACAAGGGTACCGCGAAGTTGCAGATCCAAGTGTTTACGTCCGATTCCCACTTGTAAATCCTCCCGAAGGAATCCCCACCGGTACATCACTGATCGTTTGGACAACCACTCCGTGGACTCTGCCGTCAAACCAGTTTGCGGCGGTCCACCAAGATATTTCCTATGTGTTGTGTCGTACCGAGGATGCTTCGGAAAACTCCGCTCCGTTTATCGTCGCCGAAGGGCTCGTCAGTTCCCTCGGAGAGAAGATCAAAAAAACCCTTGTGGTCGAACGATCGTTCAAAGGTAAGGAACTTGTTGGACTTCGCTATGTTCCACCCTTCGACTACTTCCATAAGAAACAAGACGAAAGCGGACGATTGGTTTCAGGTGAAACGCAACATAAACAATGGCGCATCGTCCACGCCGACTTCGTGACCATCGATTCTGGGACCGGAATCGTTCACCTTGCTCCTGCTTTCGGGGAAGTCGACCATGAGGTCCTGATTGCCGAAAAAGGCCGTTTCAGTGATAACACCGGCCCGGGGTTGATCTGCGCTGTAGGTCCTGACGGTAAGTTCACCGAAGAAGCCCCTGATTACAGAGGGGTGTGGGTTAAAGAGGCAGACAAACCAATCACTCGATCACTTCGTGAACGGGGATTGCTCTGGCACCAAGAACAATACGTTCACGATTATCCTTTCTGCTGGCGCGCAAGCGACGATCCTCTGATTCAATATCCTCGCGAAAGCTGGTTTATCCGAACCACCAACTTCCGCGACGCGATGCTTGAGAACAACGCCAAGATCGGCTGGCTTCCGGAACATATCGGACCAGGTCGATTCGGCAACTTCCTTGAGTCAAACGTTGACTGGGCGCTTTCGCGAGAGAGGTATTGGGGCACCCCGCTGCCTATTTGGGTCTGCCAAGCCACCGGAAAGATGGAAGCGATCGAATCCTATGACGAATTGCTTGCCAAACCAGGTGTCACCGGGATCGATGTTTGGACCAAAGCTAAAGAGGCGAATCCTTCACTTGCTGAAGATCTAAAGGTCCATAAGCCGTATATCGACGCAGTCTCCTACGACTCACCATTCGCTGATGGCGCTAGAATGCAACGTGTTAGCGAAGTCATCGATTGCTGGTATGACAGCGGTGCAATGCCTTTTGCTCAGTGGGGTTATCCTCATAAAGGTCAAGAGCAATTCAAGTCCCAATTCCCTGCTGACTTTATTAGCGAAGCGATCGATCAAACACGAGGATGGTTCTATTCGCAGCTTGCTATCAGCACGATGCTGTTTGGCAAATCGCCTGTTCAAAGCGATAGCTCTTTGGCGTCCCCAGCAACAAAGAGTACAGAATTCTCAGTCGAGTTCCCCCATCCATTCAAAAACTGCATCGTCCTCGGTTTAATGTTGGCCGAATGGTACGAAAGCAAAGATGGGAAACAGAGGTTCCTCACTGAAGAAGACGCGAGAGCTGCGGTCGGCAGCGATTTCGTTCAGAAAACTGGCAAGATGAGCAAGCAACTGCGCAATTATCGCAGTCCTCAAGAAATCTTTGATCGCTATGGGGCAGACGCACTGCGTTGGTATCTCTTCGCTAATCAAGCCCCATGGAACTCGATTCTGTACTCAGAACGAGCGATTCGAGACAGCATCCCCGAGTTCATGCTGCGTCTGTGGAATGTATTCAGCTTCTTTACGATTTACGCCGAAATCGACGGCTTCGTAGGCCCAGCCGAATTGCAAGGTCCAGTCGACCAACTCTTTTCCTCAGAGTTAGCCAAAGCTAAGACTTATCGGCCCAACGAAGAACGCAGTGAATTGGACCGATGGATTCTCAGCGAACTTGCAACCGCTTGCCGCGATGTCGTCGATCGCATGGACCGTTATGATAGCTACGGAGCCTGCCAATCGCTTAATGCTTTTGTCGATGCATTGAGCAACTGGTACGTACGTCGTAGCCGTTCCCGCTACTGGTCCTCCGATAAGAACTCCACAGAGAAGATCGATGCTTATTGGACTTTGTACGAGTGCTTGTTGGTAACCACCAAGCTAATCGCACCATTTACTCCGTTTTTAGCAGAAGCTCTCTGGCAGCATTTAGCAGTTGGACTACCTGGTGTTCGCGCATCGGTTCACCTTTGCGATTTCCCGACCGGTGATTTTGCACAACCGGATCGCACGCTCAACGAGAGAATGGGGCTCTTGCGTCAAATCGCTTCCCTCGGTCGATCCGCGAGAATGGAATCGAAACTAAAAGTAAGACAACCACTTTCGAGAGTCGAAGTCACCCTAGTTGACGGCGTTCATGCGCAATGGCTTGCTGCCCACGACGATATCGTTCGCGAAGAACTCAACGTCAAGGAGATTCACTACACGAGTGGATCGAGCCCATTCGTCACCTACAGCGTCCAACCAAACTTCAGAAAACTTGGCCCTCGCGTAGGTCCATTGTTGCCGAAACTGAAGAGTAGTCTCGCCGCGATGTCCGGGGCTCAAATCATGGACGAGATGACTCGCAATGGGAAAATGGTCATCGATATTGATGGCAAGACGATTGAACTCGATGGTGAAGACATCCAAGTACGACTAGCTGCAAAAGAAGGCTGGGCAGCTTCGCAAGGAAATGCATGCGTCGTTGCACTTAATACTGAACTAACTCCCGAGTTGATCCGAGACGGGATCGCAAAGGATGCGATTCGCCTCATACAAGATCTTCGCAAGCGCAAAGGTTGCAATTACACGGATCGGATTGACTTGGTGTTCTTGGTCAGCGATCAGCAGGTAGAGGAAGCTTTGGTTTCCAATCGCGACTTTATCGCTGGAGAGACGCTTGCTCAAAGCATCGCTGTTCGACTCGAGTCCTTGGAAAACATCACAAGTGCATCGAACGATTGGGATCCTGTAGAGCTGGCTGAGTCTCCAGCGAAGCTTTCGCTGGTAGTAAGCCCAGCAAACAGTACATCAGGACAATAGCCGTAAATTGCGGAAGCGAATGCTTTCTTCTTGGAGAGTGTTTGCGGAGCTATAAAAGAGCGGGGGTCGCCTAGGAAGTGCCCGAACAACTTAGACCAACGCGCAAAAGCTAGATTTCTCCACTTGGCGTTTCCTACACGTACCATAGATACATACCTTGCTCGTCAGTTCGAGCACGAAGTGGTCGAACTGTTGGTGACCGAAGATGATTCTGCAAGCGCGGGGGCGAAGGTGATGGTGGAAGGGTGATTGAATGGCCGTGTTAGTAACCGGAAAACCGATGTGCCAAACGAGCTATAAGGTTTTACCATGGATGGTCAAAGCCTGATGCGTCCGACCGAATTTCGCGATCGCGTGTGAACCAACACGGTGAGTGCATTTTGTCATCTGACGTTATCCATTCTGCGATGATTGGAGTCGGGCCAAGCACAATGTCATGCTGATGAACAATCCTGACTTTTTTGTCGTCAACGAACTTTATCGCTATTTCCTCGAATGCTCCCACGTGGTGAAAGGAACCGGACGTCACCGAATATCGATGAGAGTGCAAGATTCCCTCCTTTGATTCGGTCCGCTTGAATTCGAAGTGGAAGGGCTTCATTTCTGTGGATTTCAGAAATCGTTCAAAAGCATCAGCCAAAGAAGCAAGCGATTCATACTCCGTAACGCACTCTACAACTGAGCGAATCTGTGGTGGAACAGACCCATTTGGTGGATGATCGCACACATCCAGGTCTCCCGATGACGCCAAGCGTCTGTACCAATCTTTGTCGTTCCCGCGATAACGGATGCATTTCAACTCGTTACCTCGAATCGCCTCAAACATCATGTCGCACTCAGATCGGGTCACTGGCTGGCGTTTAACGAAGCAGTGCGATGTTTCGTCGTATGCGAACAGTGCGGGGGCAGATTGCATGGGCACGTCGCAAGAAGTGCAACATCCGTGCTCGACATAGAAGTCGCCCTCGGCGTTTAATGGATGTGCAGTCATAGTGATTTCACCAAATCTTGCTTTCAGGTGGGACAACGTATTCTACGTAGGTGGAAAATTGAAACCTACGCCCGGAACAAGTTTCGAGCTGAATACCACAATATCGGATAGTTGCCAGCGTGCCAACTTTCAGATCAGACGAGGTCGTAGTCCCCAACTCCTATTCCCCCTCGCATTAAAACAACACACAAATAGTTCGAATCCTACACCCACCGCGGGCGTGGTTTGTGGCAAGACGGGTATATTCAAAATCCCAGTGTATCGACGACTCGAAAAACAACTCGGTTTGGGAATGTACTAAACAACTCACCGTTGGAATCGGCTACATGATAGAAACCGAGCAGGCTGGGGAAGTTAACAACCATCTAGTGCATGCTCTCACTAAGGAAGGTATATTGACCTACAGATTGTTTGACGATGCTCAGTTGACGTATCAACTCTGAAATCGTGTCGGAATGATCCATGACACTCAAAGTTGAGTGTACCAGCGGAAAACGCTATACGGCACGATCGCATCTCGCTGGCAAACGCCTTAAGTGCCCGTCATGCGGCTTGCCAATGACCGGTGCCTGCAAAGGAAATGTCCTCTGAGATTGCAACGACGAGTAAGCCTGAGACGATGGAAGACACTAAATCAATAAATCGCCACAATATATGTCTGCCAAATGCAAGTGTGGGGCTAAACTTACGGTCAAACGAGTTCATGAGGGGCAACCAGAGAAATGCCCTAATTGTGGCAATTTGGTTGCACCGCCTGCAATCGATCAAACCTCAGCATCGGATCAACGACAGGCTAATTGTCTTGACGCACCATTGCCGAAGGCTACGTCAGTAATGAAAACCTTTCGTACCGATCGCTCGCAATTCAGAAGTCCTATTTGGTCTTCAACTGCTGGAGCCGTGATTCACGGTTTTTTATATTTCTTCGTCGTATGGAATTTCTGGATTGCTGTCGTTGCGCCTTTCCAGAAAAGAATCGACGAAATGCAGTTGACATTGCCTCCTTTAGCGAGCAGTGTGCTTTCCATTTGGCAATTCATCTCCGATTATTCGTTGCTATCAGTCTTCATCCTATGCGTCTTAACGATTGCAGATGGAAGCGTGCTTTACGCATTAGGCTGTTCTGAACGTTGGCCTTTGGCAAGAGACATTTGGTCGGGATTGATTTTGGCTAGTCTCGCTGGCTTCGTAACGTTTTCTGCTTTTGGCTTGCTCTATCCGTACCAACTTATGCTTCCCCTAGTCGATTATGAAGCAGCCCGCCGTGAGGAATTCGAAAGACTTCGTGGGGATTGGATATTGGTCAGCTCTGATCAGGCTGGGAGCGCTATTGCGGTTCAGCCCTCTAACGCTGATGTGTTGCAATTCGAACAGACAGTCGAAAGTCGAAAACAAGTTCAGGTTGCGAAGAAAAGCAAAGGAAAAGAAACTGAGTTACCCCAAGTGGGGCGCGAAGAACAGGATGTACGCAGAAACATTTTCAGCTGGAAGATTGCTGACAAGGTCGTGAAAGGTTCCATCGATTTCACCATAGATTATCTGCCAAAACGTATTGTTTTTTCCGCGCAATCCCCGATTCAGTTGCCGGGCTTCGGGGAGAAATCATCCCGAATCGAGGCGATCTACAAGCTGGAAGGCGATCGTTTAACTCTTTGTCTACTTCCACCTAGTGTCAAAGTCTACAGTTCGTTCTCCGAGAATGAACAAGTGATGGAGTTCCGTACGATGGGTACAAAAAACAGATTGATGATATTCCAGAGGCGAAGTAATCCTTCGAAACGATAGGTTTAACAACGATCTGCCCGTTTTCCGTTCCCAGTAGACTGACTTAGAGAGATAAACACGAATGGGGATTCTATCGACAGCGAAGTTCGTAAATAGTCCATTAGGGACATCGTTTGCGTGTGCATGTATGCATGGCCTTCTATTTGTTGCCACCTTGCTGTTTTGGCGGGTGGAGTTGGTCGAAAAATACCTCGCCACAACACAGTCGGTAGAACTGAAAATGCCTCCAGTAACGAATACTTTACTTCACACTTGGCTGAGTATCACCGGTTCTGTCTGGCAATTTCTCGTCATGTTTTTACTTGCTATCATCATGCACGGGAGTGTTCTTTATTTCTTGGGTCGGTCGGAAACCTGGCGAATAGCGAGAGAGGTTTGGTCAGGATTGATCCTCGCATTGCTCGTGAGCTTCCTCGTCTATTCATCTGCATGCATGGTCCTACCCTATACATTTCTTCTTTCGGCCATCATGGGAGAAAACGTTGATCGTAAAGAATTTCAAAGATTACAAGGCGAGTGGATATCCGTGAATACCGAACTGGATGGAGTGACAACGAAGATGGAACCATCCATGGCTGACAAATTACGATTTGAGCGAGTCCAGGTTGGACGCGATCGCGAGGCTAGTTTCGATCACAGGTTTAGCTGGAAGACCGATGGAAAAATTATTGAAGGCTCCGTCCACCGAAGTTTAAAAAACAACCCGAAACAGCTCTATTTCCATTCTTGGTTTAGCCCTGGCGATTGTCATAGGGCTATCTACAAACTTGAAGGAGATCGGCTAACTTTGTGTTTGTTTCCATCCAATACATTAGCAAATGACTGGTCGGTGGAATTCGCTACCAAAGGCACAAGAAACAAGTTGATAGTATTCGAGAAACAGAATCAGTCAGAAATCGCTCCGAGGTAGATTGCCAACAGAAACTTGCTTGCACGTTGGAGCGGAAGGAAGGGGTGCAATAGTGGAGTGATCCGCAACGATTTGGTCACCCTAAGACGCTATCCCTTCGCTGGGACGACATCGATTGGGAGCTGAACCGGATGAGCATCCCCGAGCCAAAGGTCGAGCACCACGAAGGTCGCGGGATTCGTAGCTGCCCGATGTTTCCCGAGCTGCGTCCGATCCTCGACGAGGCGTTCGAGATCTTCGGCGACAATAGCGACTATGTGGTCGCCGCACCCCAATATCGAGCGGCGGCCAACACAGCGATGGGTTGGAAGAATGCCAATCTACGCAGCGAAATGGCGCGACTCCTTCGCTGCGCCGGCGTCTCGGGTTGGCCACGATTGTTCCACTCTGTAAAGCTTCAATAGGGGCGAGCCCTCCGGCAGACGGAACGTCAACGCGAGTTCCCGTTGCATGTGATTTGAAGCTGATTGGGCAACGCGCCACGGATCATTCAGCAGAGTTACTTGCTGGTTACCAAGGATGATTTCGCTAAGGCAGCAGGCGTGGCGAAGGTGATGGTGGAGGGGTGAGTCAATCGGTGGTGTGGGGAGGTTATGCGAGCGGCTTCGGGCAACCTTTCCCGATTCATACCCCTTTTGCCGATCTGAAGAGGTCGGACAATCGAGGACTCACCTCGAACAGACCTCGCGACAATATTTCGTCCGGTTGATCACTGACGTCATGGTAAACTTGAAAAACCGGAGGGTTATCACCCCGATCAGTTGGAATAAAGTACGAGTCACCGCTGCCGAACGGATCGCATCCAATGTTCACAAAACCGCGTTCCAATATCGCGAGACCGGGGTAGCACTCAATCGACTCGCTTCGGATGCCGTTAGCATCCGCCCACTCGATTGAACCATCGAGATTGTTTGCCTGCCAGTCCACTTCGAGACCACACAATGGGACAGTCGTAATGAGGGAAATCAACCATTCTGGAATGCGGTTCCCCATCTCGGCATTGAGAATAACCAGTGCTCCTAAGTCGCCAAGGCGCCCACTGCGACCGGCTGCGGATGCACGCTGCACGAACTGGCTGGCCTCTTCTGCAACGTGACGGTTCATGGTTGATCTCATTTGGGAATAACGTTAGGCGTCACAAAATCCGGCCGTCCAGTGATCGGCATCGAGTTCGTATTCTTCAATCTGGAACCCGTCAGGATAGTCGCGAAATCCAGGCATCCTGTCCAATCGCGAAATAGCGTTTCGGGCGGCTTCGACAGTTCGGTACACGCCAATCAACTTAGCGTCATCTGCATAAGTGTCGTCTGCCCTTACGTGCCAAAGCAATTGGACTGAGTTCATCTGCGCGCGAGTGCTCCACGATAACTTATTTTATATGGATCAACCTACACGCTACATACTGCCCCAACGCAACCTATCACGCTAGGTAGCAATGCCGCGTGGTTCAATGATATCAGGTACTGGCAGCGGAGCAATTAATTGATGGAATGCTAGGCTGTGTCGACCTGGCGATTCTGAACCCTATGCTTTGGCTCACCGGCAAGTGGAATCTACCGCCTCATAGTTAACGAAGTTTGAGTGCAACCTGAATGGGTATTTCTCCGCGTCGCGCGGCGAAGGTTTATCGCATAGTTCCGAAGTCGGAATGGAAGGGAGCAGATCCTTGTAGGTTTTACTTGGAAAACATCCACCAACCTGATGTCTGTCGTACTCCCCTGAACGGAGACCCATCCTCGACGAAGTGTTCGAAATCTTTGGCGACAAGAGCGAATAGGTGGTCGCCTCCCCTCAGTATCGAGCCGTAGCGAACATAGCGATGGGTTGGAAGAATGCAAGCCTACGCAGCGAGCTGACTCGACTCTTGCGCCGCGCCGGCCTCTAGGGTTGGCCACAATTTTTCCACTCTGTAAAGCTTCAATAGGGGCGAGCCCTCCGGCAGATGGAACGTCAATGCGAGTTCCCGTTGCATGTGGTTTGTAGCTGATTGGGTAACTCGCCTTGGATCACTCAGCAGAGTTACCTGATGGTCACCGAGGATGATTATGCAAGATCTGCTGGCATGGCGAAGATGATGGTGGACTGTTAAGTGATTGAGGGTGGAATAGAGTACCTGAAACAGCCATCCTTGCCAAAATTTTGACGTGTATGCTCATCGCGGTGGATACGCCCGAAGTCGCTCGCGAATTTCCTCTGACATCGCACGTAGGTTCAGGTTCGACAGAGCAAAATCCATGGACACCCACTCGAAGTTCTCCCACGGCGGTTGGGTTGAGTCACCAAATGTGACCCGCAGAATCCCCGTGCCCGTTGGCACAAACTCCGCGTTGTGGCTGTAGGTGGTCCGGAGTCCGCTGCCCAATACGGCGAAGGACAGTGCATGGCTCGTGAATCCTCCGACTGACGCTACGTCGGGAACCTGTCCGGCGTCGACCACATCAAACCAATCGGCCAATGCCGCGAGAGCCTTGATCGAGCAGTATTTTCCACGAAAACTCCAATCGCCCCGGGGGTGCTGAACGATTCCGTCCACGTTCAGGCAATTGAACCCATCGCCGTACTCACCCTCGCCAAGTTGATACCCGGCGATCTCAAGGTTCAGCTCGCCCTCGATGTTCGTCAATCTCACTCCTAGCTCCCTTCTCGACGAACGGCCAAAATCAGCCGGCCGGGTGCATTTCATTGTGAGGCGAACCTGGCCATTCCAGCAGTTTGCGTAGGTGAGGCCATCCCTCACAATCGTAAGTGCCATTGGTTGGGCACCACCATGCTTCTCCGCTTTGAACATTCACTGACTCATGGTCAATTTCGGATGGCTCAATCATGATGAGTGGCTGCCCCAAGTGAATCAAAGTGTCATCTGAACACAGCCATTTCACAATCCCAGTACGCGGACATGGTAAATCGAAAGCCGCTTTCTTCGTTTCAAACTCCAAAAGCTTTTGACCAGCACAGACTTTATCGCCTTGAAGTACATACCATTTCAAGGTTCCTTCTGCTTCGTTGCATGAACCGATGCTCAATAATCGATAATCGAGATCTGAAGTCCCGATATTCTTTCGCCTGAAATGATCAAGCTCGACCGGAGATTGAAGCAACGTATGAAGTCTCTCGATCCATCGATCCAAAGCAGGTTCAGAGTAGCGGTATCGCCGGTATTCGGAAAATGATCTACGATCAATCATGTGAGCACAGAGCGCCGCGTACTTCTCAACCTCCAGTTCACGATATGGAAAACGAAACATGGCCAGTGCCGTTTGCCTGTCGTCTGCCATGGGACGTGATTCGATCATGAACTCTTCTCCTCCGAAGAAGATCTCCAGTTGCATACACTTCGTTTACGGATTCTTCTGGGACGAACCAAGGAGAACTGCGCCAGCAATTCCAGAGATAACCGCAAAGAAAATCGAATAAGTTGTTGCGAGTGGAATGTTTGGAACAAATATTGACTGAGTTGTCATCTTTCCCGTTGGCGAGTTACTCAACAATTGGTTTGCAGTCTCCACCGCTTTTGCATTAGATGAATATCGTTCCCATGCGACGAACATCATCAAGACGGTGAAAACCATACATAGGTAGCCTGCGATTTTCATGTTACTTCTGACCATTGATTGCCTTGTAGCTAGCGAAGGGCCGAACTTGTTTTTAATCGGATCAGCCTAAACCATATTGACCGCACCAACGCAGCCTATCACGCTAGGTAGCAATGCCGCGTGGTTCAATGATATCAGGTACTGGCGAGCGGAGCGAGTCTTGTGGTGTGAGATGGGTGTGCTAGTCCGTCCAGCTAAGAAACTTGCCACCACCCAGAAAATCTAAACCACTGACTCCCTGTGTGAGCATCGATGAATTGAGGTCAGCCAATTTCCGCCTCTGGCCCGTTGTTAGTCGAAAGATCTCCAAGGTGAGAGTAGACCAGTTATTCAAAAGTATCGCAGATAGGTGCGTTTCATCGGGTGACCATTGCAGATGAACTGGGAGTTCCGATTCCAAGGACCAAGTTCGGATCGGCGACGCCAAATCAAGTTGCCCAAGATCCTCGCTTCGATATACACGAATGTCCGTTACTTTTGCGAAATCACGAATGGATCCCACCACGAGAGCGAAGTAGCGATTTCTCGAAGACATGACTATTTTGACTCGAAACATCCCCGGAACTTCGTCGATTCCCGCTTGGGATAAGGCTTGTTTGTCTGCAATCAATTGCGTTGATTCATCGCTAAGCGACCAACGGTATAGACCAGTGAGTTGTTCGCGTCCGGGGTTCAGTTCATTACGGCCGAAGTTAAAGTAGATTACGCTCCGGCTGTCTGGACACCATTCAGCGACGGAGTAGCCGTCGGTAACGCGAAGAGAACGATTGTTTTGCAGGTCGATCACAACCGTGCTTTCCCAAGAAATCAGGACGTGCTTTCCGTCGGGTGACCACTTGAAAAGGTTAGGAGGATTTAGTGCTTCAGCCGCAATAACACCCTTTGGGAACCTGACCCGTTGCATGATTTTCCCAGTGTCGGGATCGATCACCAGGAGTTCGAATTCGACGACTTGGCCAGTCGCATCCTCGGAGACTTGAATACTAATCACGGCAATTCGAGTTCCGTCCGGCGACCAAGCGGGATACCATTGCAGAAACTGGTTCTTAGCGGGGGATAGGAGCTTAACCTTTTCTCCAGATAAGTCTCCTGACCAGAGTGAATACTGGTCACTCTCTTTCTCTAGGCTGAAATAAGCGAACTGTTGGTGGTTCGGACGCCAAACCGGCGAATAAAGGTCGTTGATTGATTTGAGTTTCTCGCCATTCGCCTTGCGAGCAATCGTCACGACTTGTGATCCGAGCATCAATGGCTGGGTAAGATCGAAGTGAAGTATGGGACGGTTGAGAAAGTGTGATGGACTCCCAGGATCCAATCGCTGAAACTCGAGGCGATCGGCATCCGCCGCAACTTGGTTCCCGATGCCGACATTCGCGTCTGCACGAAGCTTATAGGCTTTCCCTAAATCAGGGTCGATAAGTATCGCTTGGTCACATTCGACAATCGCTTGTTTGAAATCGTTACGTGAAAAAAAGATCTCAGCCCGTGCAACAAATACTACCGGCTGATTCGCGTTTCTTCCGATTGCCCTATCGAGGTCTCGAAGCGCGTCGTCATGTTGGCCTAATCGAATCCTGGCGGTCGCCCGGTTCATGTAGGCTATGCCATTATTTGGATCCAGATCGACTGCCTTGCTGATGTCAATCAATGCATCGTCGTTTTGATCTAGTGACAACTTCGCTACGCCACGACGCAAGTATGCTTCCGAATAGTCACTATCGAGTTCAATGGCTTGCGAATAGTCGGCAACCGCCTCAAGGAATTTTCCCTGCTCTGAGTAGGAGTCGCCTCTCATTCGAAAGTACGCTGCATTGTCTGGATCGAGCTCGATTGCTTTGGTTTGATCCAAAGCTGCTTTGGCAAATTGCCCTTCATAGTGCAAGATTAGGCTTCGGTAAGCGAGTGCGACATGCGAAGCTGGAACATCGCGTAAGGTGCGAGTGTAATAGCTTTGCGCATCCTTAAGCAAAACGGCATCGGATGTTCGAATTTCTTGCTTTCCCATTACTAGACAATCTTCACGGATCGATTCAACGGTCATAGGCCAGTTGGTTTTCTTCAAGTCAGGAAATGGAGCGTCCACTTTGGGTAGGACTTTCTTGGCGAACCACTTACTGCGGGTCAACATCGCATCCAGTTGTGGCGCTCCAGCATCGACGGAGGAGAGATCCCAAAGTCGAACAACACCGGTTCGTGTATTTGATACGGCAAGTAGTTTGCCGTTTGGACTAAAGGTAAGGCAGGCTATCTCGCCACCGTCATCAGGCAACGTCCGCTGTACCTCAGCGGACGAACGATCAGCAAGTGCAACATCGACCTTATCGATCGGATAAGCAATCTGCACAGAGATAGGAGAAAAGGCAACCGATAGCCCAGTGCCCAATGATCGAAGGGACTTTCCTGTAGCTGTGTCATAAAGTTTGACTTGGTTGTTCAAACTTACTGCAAGCGATTCTCCATTTCGATCGAAGTCGATCTGCGCTAATTCCACCGGTACTTTGGTCCTTCCTACGCGAATCTTGTGGCGAGGAGTTCCATCCTTGTTCCAGATCACCAACATCCCATCCAGACTAGCACTTGCCATCGTTTGCGTCGTCCAATCAAAACGTATCGCACACACATTGCTTGTGTGCTCCTCAAGCGTTTTGAGCTCTTTCTGTTTGTCCAAATCCCAAATCTTGACAGTGGTGTCCTCGCCACCAGTGACAAGCTGTTTACCGTCCGAACTGAAGTCGAGTGCTGTTACGGAAGCGATATGCCCCTCGCCAGTCTCGAAGAAATCCCTAGGCCCACTCTTTGGTAACGTTCCCTGCATAGCGCCCGAATCCGGATTCCATAGGGTTACAGTTCCATTGCGGTGCCCTGTCGCGAGCGATCGTCCGTCCGGACTAAACTTTGCGCACACAACATCAGGTTCCGGAGTTCGAAGAGTCATGATGATGGAACGTGATCCGATATCCCATAATTGTGCTTTCCCATCGAGTCCCACAGTCAGTAACCGAGAGGAATCAGGGCTAAAGGAAATCTGGACGACACCGCCAATATGTCCCGCCAAGCTCTGAAAAAGTTCAGCACCGATGTTCCTATTGGTCAGTCCGATGAGAATGATCAGACACAGTGCTAAGATCCGCTCAAATGCGAATCGGTATGTCGCTTGCATCATCATTTCTTGCCTCTGATCTGGTGTTTGGGAGATCGTGTCGAACGCTTTGTTCCTCGATGAATGAAAGCGCTGGCGTACCCTTCAGAGCCTTTAGCCGCTCCAAATTTCATACATTTGCGCAGTATCGCCGGTAATCTCCAACTTCGAATTTCTTAGTCTTCCGGCTGAGCCACGATTCAATCGAATCATCAGGGCTTGGCCGTCGGAAGTCAATTCTTTGAATGATGCTGTTAGAACGACTCGATTTGTGTATTGCGTCGCGAAATGCAAGCCCCGCACGACGCCATGCACCGAACCAGCATGGGCGCTACAGCCGTCCAAAAGAACTTTGCCGAAATGACAAAAGACCATCGAAAAACAGGGTTTTGAGCGAATAGGACATGAGCCGGACTTACTGGAGTTTTCTGGGGTCCAGTCATGCGTGGGCGGCGGGAGAATAAGAGTCCATTGGGGAAACAACCATAGAGTACGACGAAAACCAGCCGGAGTTACGAACAAACGTTTACCCCGCGGTCAACGGCGAGGAAGCAGCTATTTTGCACTCATGTCGTGCTGATTTCATAGTCAGAATCTGGTGATGCTTCACCCGTGATGCAGGTGAAGCATCCGTATCCAGCTACTGCCGAACCAACAATCCAAATCTGCTCACCGCAACTACACCGTGTGCCTTCTTTGTGCGCAGCAATCGCGTTATCCAAACGTGCAACGACATTGTCTCGTCGTTCCGAGGGGTTCGCTTTCAAAAAGCGATCGATATAAGCATCTTTCGAGATCAGAGTGAATCCGGTTTTTGATTGTGTCATGGTTGAATGTCGGTTAGCGCTTTGGTCTGGAATGCCCCCGATGGCCGAGCGGCGGATCAGATTCGACATAATTTGGAAAAAACCACAACCCGCATTTTTCTTGAATGATCTTGATGCGATGGTCGTCGAAATAACGGACGCTCGAATTCTTTAGTCGCAACCGGAAGAAACTAAACGAACCTCCACCATGCGTACTCGCTCCACATGGTCTGCTCGTAGCTTTGCAATTCACCACGCATCCCACAGTAGAGTTTCTTTCTGGCAACCGAGGATGATTATGCAAAGGCGACGGGTTGAAGAAGATAATGGTTGAAGGGTGAGTGATTCGTGATGTAGGGAAGATGCCGGGCGACGGGCACCCCCACCCGATTAGCCATTCTCCGTGAACAGTTCAGGTTCTGACTTCAATAGCCCCCACTTCAATTTTGGTAGGCGGCGGAGGTTGTCATATACTCTCTTTACGTCTTTATGCGGGCGGAGACTCAGATGCTCTAGTTGCTGCAGATTCAAGATCGGGCTGTAATCATTGTCTCGAAGTCTTATAGTCAACAGCGTCAGGAAACGCAGTTGAGGGATATGGCACAAGAATTCGATCGAATCAACTGAGATGTACTGTGGGCCCATACCGTCTCCACAAATTGTCAAGCTCTCCAATCTGCTCAATTGAGTCAGCTCAGCGTAGTCTTGGACTTTTTGGAAGTTTTCAACGTAGAGGCCTACCAAATTCGGAAGCATACCAGTTGGTCGAACCGATTCAACACCGGCTCCAGATCCTAGATAGAGAAGATTCAAATTCTTCAGGTTCTGAATTGCAGACAGATCCTTGTAAACACCCCATTTGATCTCCAGATCCCGGAGATCCTGTTGATGACAAACAGCATCAAAAAGCTCCTGTGGCATCCGGGTGCCAAACTTGAGGACCTTAAAAGCCTTTGGATTCTGAACTAAGAATTCGCACCATTCGGTCAACACTCGCTTCTTTTCTTTCGACGACTTGTAGGCCGTTCCAAGCTGCGTGCAATTGATAATGAGCTCTTCTTCTCCTGCATACTCGGACACTTCGGTCACTCTGGCGATATCTTTCTTTCTATCCGCGAAATGATAGTAGAAACCGTATTGAATTTGTTCGTCAGTCAGTCGCATCAGCGTGTTGATTCACTCTTGGGGTTAACTTGTTTTTACACGGATCAACCTAAACCCTGTAGACCGCACCAATGCAGCCTATCACGCAAGATAGCCTCGATCCGAAGTTGAATGAATGATATCCGGCACTGCTAGCCGATCAATCATTGGATGGAGTGATAGGCTGCTTCGGGTTGATCATCCTATATCGGGGACGACTCTGGCCGCTCATTCGCACGACTCACTGAAACGCTTTTGTGGGCCAGGGCAACCCGCAAGACGATGTTTTGTAAAGGGCCAGCAACTGCAGGGCGAGACATGCATGGATAGGCATGAAAGCCAAAGCAATTGGCCCGAAATGCGATAAACCCTTGGAAAACCAAGGTTGTACCAGCACGGGCTTCAGACAGCTAACGCAGAGGACAGGATTCGAACTTTTCATGTTTTCCCCGTGGTTTTGAAGAGTTCGAGAGGTGCTTTCTGAGCATTCCATACGCCAAAAATTGAGCGTATGGAAGCATCAAGTAACCACTATCGAAGCGATGATGATGAACCAATTTCTGGAGTCGTTTGCTGGTTACCATCTGGGCAAGATTTGGTGCGCCCCAAGGGGCCTTGGTCGGCTAAATCGATAACCCGCTCGGACAGATCCCTCTGTATCGCAGAAAAATATTCGACAATCCGCTGAGGATCGTGCTGGATCTCAACGGACATCGCGTGTCGAACACGACGAATTTCATCCAAAATGGGTGGTGTCATAACTCCCAATCCTCTCCGAGTAATTCCATCGGGGTAACAAGTTCCGGAACAAACGGTCCAAGCATACCATTGACTCGTCTGATGTGCCCGAATTTTCGCGCATTGGCAAGATGTTGACAATTCCAGGTCACCAAAAAGTCACACCGATGATACGATGCGAGTGCCAAATGCAGGGCATCCCCAAACGGATCCTTTGGCATTATTTTGTGCTTGTCATAAGCGGCAACAATCTCAGCGACAGCGGCGTCGATTCTCAACAACTCAAGGTTTGCAAGCAACTTTAAGGCCGAATCGCGTCCGGGAAAGTCCCCACTTTCTAATTCCGCAATCACCGCTGCGCTGGTCACTAGGCGGTCTGTATAGACCACGGTATCAAACCATCTTCGTGTCCATTTCTTTCTAGCGACCATCTCTGGTTCAGTTCGAACCTCATGGTAGAAACTAGGAATTGTCGTCTCCACGTAATAGATTGCCATCACACCGGCCCTTCACTCGACTACATTCAATCTTGGTCTAGAGTTTCCAAAACCCTCAACCAACGCAGTGTCAATCTAATCAAAACATGGCTCTACAGCAAAATGTGTGAGTAAAAGGTTCTAACATTTCTAGGATGGAAGCGTGTGGATTATTCGCTTTCCCTAGATAACAAGCCTCAGGGATAGAAGGACGACATCGACTGGTAGCTGAACCGGATGAGTATCCCGGAGGCAAGGGTCGAGCACCACGAAGGCCGTGGCATTCGTAGCTGCCCGATCCTTCCCGAGCTGCGACCGATCCTAGACGAGGCGTTCGAGATCTTCGGCGACAAGAGCGAATACGTGGTCGTCGCAAAGCAGTATCGCGCCGCAGCAAACACGGCGATGGGCCGGAAGAACGCCAACCTACGCAGCGAGATGACGCGACTCCTGCGCCGCGCCGGTGTCTCGGGTTGGCCACGATTGTTCCATTCGATGAGGGCCAGCAGACAGACGGAACTGCAGCGAGAGTTCCCATTGCACGTGGTTTGCTCTTGGCTTGGCAACTCACCGCGCATCGCCCAGCAGAGTTACCTGCTGGTGACTGAGGATGATTTCGCCAAGGCGGCTGGGGCGAAGAAGGTGATGGTGTGATTGGCTGGCGGTGTGGGGAGGGTGCCCGGAAACGGGCATCCTTACCCGATTTAGCGATGGTCAATCGCAGTTGAATCCTGTGAATGGGAAGAACTAGTCTTCCGAAAATTGAAGTGCTGTACCGTCGCAAACGTTGCTAAAGCAACCGTTGCTAGGATCCATTCCAGCTTTGGGATTACAACGCAAATAGCAACCATTGCTAGCACCGCAACAGCAGAGAGCAGACTACTTGCATGAATGAATTTCGTCATGGTGAATCTGTGACTCCCAACGTTTGCGATCAGCGGGCGGCGGGAGTTGACTCGGCGTTATCAGAAACGTCGCTACCACCGATCCGTTGCATCGCTTTGTTATTTGCGATTCTGCGCGATGGCCTAGTGACATAAGTTCGTCCTGATTCTGCCTGACGGCGCTGGATGTCCGCGAAAATCCGATCGAGGTCGTAGTCGAACTCAGCACCTAAGCGATGGCGAATCGCTTTCATTTCTTCGGTTGGGTCAGGGATCGTCATATGTCACCAAAAGCTGTTCCGGCGTGCAAATTACTGCGGACTCGATGCCAGCATTGCGGCAAACAGCGTCAATCAAATGCTGGGTCGATGGATTCATTATATGCTTGAAGTTCCAAGTAGCCAAATAGTCGATGCCGTTGATCGCAGCCAGAGCAATGTGTAGTGCGTCCCGTGGTTCCGATTTAGGCACAGCGTGGGCTGCAATCAGCGACGCCGCGAGCTCATTTGCTGCAGCGGTAGTTTGCAACACGTCAATGCCTTCCAAAATTTTGAGCCGTTCGCTTGCAGCATCTTCATCGCCATCACCGCATTCGGCAAGGACAAGGTCAGATACAAACAGCAAATACCGATCAGACGCGGAATCCCACCATTGTCTCGTGACCTGCTGTCGTGCAAGTATGGTTGCGACCGGATGCAGGCGTCCAGCTATGTGCCCAACAACAGTAGTTTCAAGGTAGATGCTTTTCATAGGCGTATTCTACCACAAAAAATTTAGTCTTCCAAAATAGAGCCCATCTTCAAAAAAGCACGACGATCCTCGACGAAGCCTTCGAGATCTTCGGAGACAAGAGTGAATACGTGGTCGCGGCTCCCCAGTACGGAGCGGCAGCCAACACGGCGATGGGTTGGAAGAACGCCAACCTACGCAGCGAGATGACGCGCCTCCTGCGCCGCGCCGGGTTGGCCACGATTGTTCCACTCGATGCGGGCCAGCCGGCAAACAGAACTGCAGCGCGAGTTCCCGCTGCATGTGGTTTGCTCGTGGCTTGGTAACTCACCACGGATCGCACAGCAGAGTTACTTGCTGGTGACTGAGGATGATTTTGCCAGGGCGGCCGGGGCGAAGAAGGTGATGGTGTGATTGGCTGGTGGTGCGGGAAGAGTGACTTCAACTGGCGACGCGCCCCCCTACCGGATTTCGCGTACTAAATCCCGGTTCAAGCCTCGCCTAAGCCAGGGTTTCGCTATCGGCCACCAATACGATTCGATCCAGTCGTTGCCAATAGGAGCAACTTTCTCTACATCCCAGCCAACTTCCAGAAGCGTGAAAAACATCGATTCTGCGCATTCGAAATTGCTAGAGTGAATGATCGTATGAAAATGAGGATATTGTGTCGCAAGAAATCTTGAAACCTCTCTCCCATCACCGGGGTCGTCTTCATATTCACTTTCTGGAATTAAGTCGTGATCGAGCGAAATCAAGGATACGTCTTGCAATACCGTACAATACGAGTCAATGAAGCTGCTGGCTGTACGATAGCAAAGCAAACCGCAACCATTCGCCGCAAGTACTGACTCAAATCGACCAATTCGATCTGAGTCGTCCTCGAGCATTAAGACAATCGGTTTTCTGTTCATTGTACACTCACTTTAACGTTATTCGTCTTCCCAGGGAGTTTCTGCTCCATCAGCTATTTCCATACATTGTTGATTCAGGCAACTCCTCACTTCAGGCAAGCTTTCAGGCGTGAATTGATAGTGACCTGAGAGGTTGTTGTACATGGTGACAACTCCGTCTTCAATAGTTATCTCTCCCGCACCAATCACAAGCTCGTCACCACCTAGAACTTCAGGATGGTTGTGGCCTTGGTGAGGTAAAATAAAAACATGACCGGACGTATCGATAACATAAATATAGGTTCCATCTTCTGTCTCAGGAGAAAGCATTTCGGAATCAGGTGACTTGGCAATTTCCTGGCCTTCGAGTGGAAGGCGTGGAAGATTTGGGTCATCGGATAAAAACAACCTATACGTGCCGGACGAAGAATGAAACACAAAACCGTTGGCTGGAATCTCGACCGAAAAAATCTGTAGCGCAAAAAATCCAGATGCTGGTTCGAACCAAAGAATGGACTCGTCGTCGACACCTTCGATATCAGCAAAATCAAGAACTGACTGTTCGTGGTTTGGAAGTAACTGACCGAAAACGACGGTTGTAACTGGGTCAATTTCGTGCGCATCAAAAACAAGACCAACCCCCTGAGCTCTGCAGACGCCCGAAAAACCAAAGATGCAGAACACGACACTGGAGCAAATTCGCAACAGATTCGAAAGGTACATACTTGGCAATCTCCTTTAGACGAGAAAACACCCAAAATCGGTAACTTCACTGTCGAGGACTGAAACACGCTAACCTATAGGGTAGGGAATTCACCATAATCCATCAGGCGGTGAATTTACCGAAGCTTGGGTAGCTCCGCAAGCAATTTGCATCATTGAACTAACGTTTGGCATGCATCCAGTGAGATTGCTGGTGGGAATCTCTCGCGATATGTTGACTTGCGAATTTCCAGGATATCTTGAGTCGGTCTCAAGTGGCGGGCCGCTGGTGCAAGGAAGCATTGTGTATGGCAGACCGCATCAACGCAGCCTATCACGCAAGTTAGCCTCGGTCCGAAGTTGAATGATATCAAGCACATGCGAGCCGATCAAGGATTTTATGGAGTGATAGGCTGTTTCGGCCTAATCATCCTGTATCGAGGGACGACGCGAGCATTCCCGACATCTCTGTTTCGGCAATTAATTCTACTACGATTCGAACTCACCTAGTTCGAATCCTGCACCTCCGCTACAAAACCACATGTTTTCCCTGGAAAAACGAGGTTTCGCGGACGACTCTGGCGACTCACTGGACGACTCGCCAGGGTCCAAGGCAGCGCACAAGACGACGCAGCACCTGCAGGCATGGACATGCATGGATAGGCAGGAAAGCCAAAGCAATTGGCCCAATATGCGAAAAACCCTGGCAAAACCAGGGTTTTTGAGCGGAGAGGACAGGATTCGAACAACCCGGGAAATCACTGGGAAAATCGAAGTTTAAAAACGAGGCGGCGCAAAATCCGACGCGCGCCGCAAAACACTCCGTGCGCTGCCTGTTGCATGCGCGCGCTGCGGCTCTCTCTTGGACACTAAACCGTTTGCTCGCTCATCCACACATTACAGGGTCATTTACTCGTTAACGAGTAAACGGTTTACTCGCTCATTTACTCGCTCATCACTTTCCGAAGTTGATAGCCACCGGTCTTGCTCGGACCGATGAACTCGATCGCTCCCGTGCTTCGAAGGAAGTCGAGCTCACGCTTTGCGGTCGCTTGGCTGCATCCAAGCGAATCAGCAATCGCAGCTGTTCGAAGTCGCTTGCCACCGGCGAGCAGTTCCAAAATCCGATCGCGGCGACTTTGCCCTTCGTCCTCTACGGTCTGTGTTTTGGACTGGCTGCCGTCTTCAATGCGGATCCACTCGTTCAATCGATACCCCGGACCTCCGCTTCGTATCACATCGTCCTGATCGCAAATCAGTCCCAACTCCGCAGACAGGATTTTGCAGTTGCTGGTTCGGAAGTCACGGATCGCTCCCGAGACAACATTCTGGCCGACTACTCACACAAAGCGCCGAGTTCTCGCACACAGAAGTGCACAATTTTGTGGCGCGGAGCAGGGTGCCGAATCATGAAGTCCTTGACGTGTCGCTCCGCGCCATTCGTACCCAATCGTTGAATGATGCCAAGCCTATGCTGCGTACCGTGTAAGAACTCTTCGAGTGCAGCAGCTTTACCTGGGTTCGGACGGAGAAGAATATTAGTCATAGTCTCTCCTCCAACATTGGCCTCAGCCCCGATGAAGTCGAAGTATCTTGCTTCTTCAGAACCTTCCTTGACGATGTTGATCGTACGTCCCTTCGATCGATTCGCGTCCAATAGCTCTGGCGTCGTCCGTTCCACGCTGTTTAGCTTGTTTGAGTTTCGCAGTACTCCACTATTTGGGGCAAGTCCTAGTCACTTGGCACGATGAAGCCTCCCCATTTGGTTGCAAGGAGCTGCGCAATCCGACTCGCGGATTCGCGACACGTCGCATTTTTCGAATAGTCGAGGGTCAGTATCGCTCTTGGAACGCCCAGAGCATTCGTAGCCGCAGCTAGTTCCTCTGACGACAAAAAGGAAACATCATTTTCCTGTGTTCCTATTCCTCTCAAAAACACTCCGCCGTCGTTCTGTGGGAAGTGAGCTTGTAGCAATGATGGTTCCGCATCCTGCCAAACGCCAGAATTCTGAGATACGAACTCCCTAAGATCACTTACGTCGATCGATTTCGCAAAAACCACTGACAGGTTGTCCATGTTAGTGTCGTGCTCCGTGATACACGAACGCGTCCAACATTGCCCAGTCGGAGTCATCTATGACGCTTACGAGTGGGAACTGTGTCTGGTACTGATATGTCGTATCCACTGGTACGCGATGCTTCGAGAATAGTCCAACGAACTTCTGATTAGGATTTTGAATCAATGACGAATAGGCTCGAAGTTGATTGAACTTGCCAGGAGCTCCCTTAATACTTATTGCGATTTCCAGAATGACCGATCGTAGTTCAATATCGACTTCTCCAAGTTGCCCGCCGCCAGGGAAAAAAGTTTTCTCGTCGTACTGGACCAGTTGTTTTCGGTATCGCTGAGCAACGGTCCCTTGAAATTGATATGCAGCTCGCGATTCTGCTGCGCGATGGAGAGCCCCTGACGAATCTGCATGCACTCGACGAAGCATAGCTGCCCGTTCTGCTCGCGCGGCGAGCTCCTCGGGTGTCCTCGCTGCGACTCTTGCGAGCTGATCTGCGAACGCTGCACTACTTGGGGCTAGATCATCAACTTCAGAATTGAGCATTCCAATCCTAGCGGATCGAATCATTGCGATTGGTGCAACGATATCGCTACCAAACTCTGTCAGTTGGCCGAGTGAGCGTGCGCTTTCCTTGTTTAGTCCAAGGCCATGCTCACCAACATATTCTGCCCCTGTCGCAACAAAAGTGTTTTGATCGATGCCGGTAAACATGCTTCGAGTTCCAGCCTGCGTGTGGTCCAATCCGTGGACGACCATTACAAAGCTGCCGCCAACTGTTGGAACTAGCAGCACGACGCCTTCGGCTGCTTCGACTGCACCTGCAGCGGCTTCGATCGCTCCATTTACTCTCGTGGCGCCCTCAATCGCCCTTATTCCGTTTCTGAGCCTTCGGCTTATGGCAACTCGAACTCGTGAGTGAAGGGAAAGTAGGTCCTGTGCCTCAATGTAGGCATACTGGCTCAGTAATCCCGCTGCATACAACTGATCAAGTTCACTCGAGGCAACTTTGCGTATTTGGTAATCAAGGCCTCCGGCATCCTTATGGGAATTCAAGATCTCTATTGACGGGCCTACATAAGGCTCCTCCAACCCACTCGGATCCGTCGCATAGCTAGGATGGTTGCCTACGTAGCGATACAGATTCGTATCGCCAGCATCAAAACTCTTCGGGTCTTTGGACTGCCAGCGGCCAATCGTCGAATCGAACACAGCAGATTTCCTGGGGACGGATTGGAAGATGGAGTTGCCGCAGATAGGAATGTAGCATGCATGCCGGTCCGCCGTCAAATGTTTTGCGTGGCTCCTTGGCGCGTACTGACTGCAACTGTCACTACGTCCGCGCACTGGCCGCAAAATGGCCATTTAGGCGGTCTGATCGTATACGACTCGAGCATCAATAGAGGAGCAAATCAGTGATCGACGCGTCAACACCTGCTCGCTGAACCGTCTGAGTGCGATGACAGGATAAACGACGCTGCTAGCGCCGAGTTCTCGCACACAAAAGTGCCGAATGTTGTGGCTCGGAGCAGGGCAGAAATTCAACTGCCTTCCCAATACTCGTTTCCCTCTATATCAACATAGCCGCTTCGAAAACTGCCGGTTTGTTCGTTGTAGATTTGTACCTCAGCTAGCCCAAAGCGAAAGTCCCCACAATCATCGTACTTTGGTTCGATGACCCACTTACCACTTGGATCCATATAGCCAGTCTTCAATAAACCCTTCGTGTCCTTGGCGGACGCCCTTGCTACTCCATCATGGAATGCTGCACAGAAATCGAATTTAGGCTCAATCATCCATTTACCGCTCAGGTCAATGACGCCCCATTTCCCGTTCGCTTTAGCCCCAATTGATCGCTCACTCACATGTTCGCTTAACCTATCCCAAACGGGCATCAACGACCAATGCCCCGTTGGATCAACAAGCCCCCATCCTCCACCTTGCGCTTGGCCGGGCAATTGCACTACCAACAGACCTTCGTAGAAACTCTCAGATATCGCGGACCAACTTGGTGGAACTACAATCTCCCCACTTCTGTTCACGAGCCCCCAATTCTTGTCTTCCCGAATCGATTCAATCATTGGACTGAAGGGGCCAACATCGCATGGATCTGTAAAGTCTCCCATCCCAGAGTAGCTTGGCAAAATCAAGAACCCTCCTGACTTGTCGATCAATCCCCATGCGGTCTTTCGATACCCAACGTACTGTTCTACCGCTGCGACGCCTCGATGAAAACTACGACCTGTACGAAAGTTATTCCAGATATCTTGCGTGCTGGAATCGACCGACACGTATCCGTCCTCGTCAGTCGAAGTGTTTGAAACACTAAGCATTCCATCGGAGACAGAAGAATAACACTCGACGCCATCTAATCTTCGTAGGACTGCTCCCCTCGAATCTACGATGACCAATTGATCGCCACGTGAACAAGACGCCAAGCAGTAACCAGATATTGTCCAATCGAAATCATGTGGAACTATCTGCTCTCCGTCGAGGCTGTTCAATCCCATACGACCTCGCGAACCAGTCCGGATCATCCACCCAGAACGACTATTTCCCACGAAGATCTCCATAGATATTGAGGTCGCAGTTATCAATGCCAAGCTCACGATACCAATACTCTCGAGTTTGCCTTCCACGCACGAAACCAGGTCCTAGAATCGTCCCTTCAAAGTCCTCTGGGTTTCCAATTCCTCTGCCAAGTTTCGCAGCATTCTCAACAGTATCGCGATAACGCTTTTCCATCGCATCGAGATCGGATTTAGACATCCCTGGTGGTGCCCAGACCTCATATGCAGCAAGCCCCGCAGCGTCTTCTGGGCTCGCGCCATTTGCTCTTGCTTCGTTGTAGGCCCACGTTGCAAACAATGGGGCAAACGCATACTTGGCTCCCTTTTTCACGATTGCCTTCCCAGCAGACTTCAACAAGCTTGATTTCGCAACGCCCTTTACAATAGTAAGAGCTGAAAGTTCAATCGGCTCATCAAGATTTTTGCCGGTTTTCTCATACCAATCATACAAGCCAGATCTTCCTCCCTTGTCGATTGACTTGTTGAAACCTTTGATGAACTCGTTACTCGTATTGTACTTAATGTGGTTTGCAAAGTCTTCAGCAAACACACGTTGCTGCTCGACGGTCAGCTTACCATCGGTGATCTTGTTCTTCTTCATGTACTTTGCAAGTTCATTACTAAGCTCAACTCTTACGTGACCGTTGTATCCGCTCGATCCATGAGCGAAGTACGTATGACTCTCGTCAGCGACGCCCGCAAATTGTCTCCCAACGCGATTGTCCTCCCTATCCCAAACACTGGTAGCAACAGGATCAAACCCAAACTCTTGCCAAAGTGAAGCTGGAACGACGTGGTGGCCGATCCGCGTAATTGTATGTCCATCCTTCGTCTCCAACCCACTAGGATCCGTCGCGTAACTCGGATGGTTGCCTACGTAGCGATACAGATTCGTATCTCCAGCATCGAAGCTTTTGGGGTCTTTGGTCTGCCAGCGGCCAATCGTTGGGTCGAACACAGCAGATTTCCTAGGGACGGATCGGAAGATGGAGTTGCCGCGGACAGGAATGTAGCATGCATGCAGGCTCGCAGTCAAATGTTTTGCGATGCACCTTGGGCGCGTACTGATTGCAACTGTCTCCACTTCCGCGCACTGGCCGTAAAATGGCCATTTAGGCGGTCTGATCGTATACGACTCCAGCATCAATAGAGGAGCAAATCAGTGATCGACGCGTCAACACCTGCTCGCTGAACCGTCTGAGTGCGATGACAGGATAAGCGACGCTGCTAGCGCCGAGTTCTCGCACACAAAAGTGCACAATGTTGTGACTCGGAGCACTACTAATTTTTTTCAGGCGATCCAGACAACAGCCAGAAAATCGTGTGTTTCCCATATTTTCTGTACGAAACGTCATCGAGCGAA
>Ga0255124_1000104_pt1 | contig 32438 bp, 28 predicted proteins | sample Law_Cont_RepB_8d_FD_188564 | JGI IMG/M metagenome (GOLD analysis project Ga0255124, IMG submission 188564) | Freshwater microbial communities from St. Lawrence River, New York, United States - Law_Cont_RepB_8d | ecosystem: Environmental > Aquatic > Freshwater > River | place: USA: New York... | reverse complement strand
GTGTTAGATAAATTCCCCCACCCGTCCCAGTCAACCCGCTTAAAAGCCCAATCCCGGCACCCAACCCCATCGCCGAGGCGGTACTTGGCTCTTGAATCTGCTCACCTTCTGAAATCGGTTTAAATAGCCATAACGCCGAAACGCCAAGCACAATCCCCAGGATCTTGGAGAATACATCGATGGGAATCTGGGTTGCACCGCCGATAAAAGCAAACGGCGTTGCCAACAATGCAAACGGCCAAAACAACTTCCATGAAAAATGGCCACCCCGGTAGAATTGCACCGACGCGATGGAAGCGACGAGAATGTTTAGAAACAGGGCGATCGGTTTTATTTCCGCAGGTGCTAAGCCAGCAATAGTCATCACGGCGATGTAACCGGATGCTCCTGCGTGACCTACCGAGGAATAGAGCCACGCAACGAGAGCGACGGCAAGTGCGAGAATTACGGTGCTCATGTGCAGGCACCTCGGCCTACAGAAATCCAGTTACGCGGCGTATCAGGACGATTGAAGTCGCGGTAACAAGACTCGTTCAACCCATTTGGTGTCGACGGTACCATCGACGAACTCTTGTTGCGCCAAAACCGTTTTATGGAAAGCCGCAGTGGTTTTGATCCCTGTGATTCGAAGCTCGCTCAGAGCCCTCTGCATCGTCTCAATCGCCTCTTCACGCGTCGCGCGATGAACGATCAATTTCGCAATCATCGAATCGTAATGAGGTGGCACGGAATAACCTGCGTGAGCATGGGAATCGACCCGCACCCCATAGCCACCCGGCAGATACATCGTTTGAATTTTACCCGGACAAGGCTGAAAATTCCGATCGGGGTCTTCGGCATTGATCCGGCATTCGATCGCCGCGCCGCGTGGCTTGATATCCTGTTGGGTAAAACTGAGCTTCTCTCCAGCGGCCACTAGAATTTGTGTCTTGATCAAGTCGATCCCGGAGACCATTTCGCTCACTGGGTGCTCAACTTGGATCCGCGCGTTGACTTCGATAAAGTAGAAATTGTCTTGTTGATCGACGATGAATTCTACCGTTGCCGCGTTGTAGTAATTGGCTTGCCGAACCATCCGCACGGCCGCATCGCACATCGCTTTGCGCGTCGCTTCCGGTAGCCGTGGCGATGGGCTTTCTTCGATGAGTTTCTGGTGGCGTCGCTGAACGGAGCAGTCGCGTTCGTGAAGATGCACGACGTTGCCGTGCTGGTCAGCGATGATTTGGACTTCGACGTGCCTAGGCCGGTCGATGTACTTTTCCAAGTAAACGCCGGGATTTCCGAACGCGGCTTTCGCTTCCGTCTGGGCTTGAACAACCGCTGCTTGCAACGACGCTTCGTCGGCAGCAACGCGCATTCCTTTTCCACCGCCACCGGCCGTGGCTTTGATCAAAACCGGGAACCCGATCTTGCGAGCCGCATTGATCGCATCTTCTTCGCTTTCGATGAGCCCATCGCTTCCGGGAACCACCGGGACTTTTGCGGCAATAGCCATTTCACGAGCGGTATTTTTATCGCCAAGCTTTTCCATTGCATCGGGTGATGGACCGATGAATTCGAAGTTACAGCTGCGGCAGACTTCGTTGAAGTGAGCATTTTCGGCGAGAAACCCGTATCCGGGGTGAATCGCGTCGGCTTTTCCAAGTTCGGCGGCGGCGATCACGCGATCGATTCGCAGGTAGCTATCCATCGATTTTGCGGAGCCAACGCAAAATGCTTGGTCTGCCAAATCCAAGTATTGAGAACCGCGATCGGCTTCGCTGAAAATAGCGACTGTTTCGATCCCGAGTTCTTTACAAGCGCGGATAACGCGCAAGGCGATTTCGCCACGATTAGCGATCAGAACGCGACTGAACATAGAGAGCAATTAACCTCGAGTATCGATTTTGAAGAGGGGTTTGCCCACATCGACAGCTTCCTCGTTACGCGCTAGGACTTGAACGACTTTCCCGCGTGTTTCAGCTGGGATTTCGTTGAAGACCTTCATCGCTTCAATGATGCAGATGACGGTGTCGCTTTGAATGTTCGAGCCAACTTCCACGAAGTCTTTCGACGTCGGATTAGGTTTCGAATAGAAAGTCCCGACCATGGGTGAGCGGATGATGGCGATATGCGGACCATCGGCATCGGCTGCTGGAGCAGCAGCGGCGGATGGGGCCGCAGCAGGGGCGGCGGTGAGCGGTGCAGGTGCAGCCGCTTGCATCATTCCCGGAGCAAACATCGGAGCTTGGACGAAAGGCATGCCATGCCCTACGCCGCAAAGCCGAATGCGTTGGCCTTCTTGGCGAAGATCGATTTCGCCAAGATTGTGTTCTTTCATCAGTTCGATCAATCGGCTGATGCGTTCGATATTAAATACATCGTCCCCTTTGGAGGTGCTTTCCGGGGCAGCTCGTTCCGGTTTTTTACTGGATTCCGCCATTGCGGGACCTTTCGGACAAGGAAGAAATTGAGTTCGAATCGCGATCTGCGAGGGTTGTTTTATACACAGGTTTACCGATTTCGCCAAGAACGGGCACCGGACAGGGTGCAGAAGCCTCACAGCGGGCTCGCAACCGGCAGGCCGCTTCCTCGGGGGTAACGGTGTTGATAAAGCAATCCGAGCTCCATTCGAAGCCGGCGACTTTGCATAACCTGGGGATGATTTTCATCCGCCAATGGAAGATATTTTGCGAAGTCAGATCAAAAGGTGCGGTCTGCAAAATGGTGTTGTAAGCCGCCCGCGGATGCTCGGTTTCGATCGCACCTAAGACTCGCATGGTTATCCTTGCAAGATCGTCTCGCAGTTCCTGTGAACTCGCCTCAAATTGGCTCTGATGACGCTTTGGCACGATGGAAACACTGTAAGGCAGCCTCGATGCAAAAGGGCACAACGCGACGAAATGCTCGCTCTGAGAGACAATCCGCTCCTCATTCTGTATTTCTTGCTCGAGCACATCACAGACGTAACAGCGACGGTGCTCCTCCATGTACTGCTGCATACGCCTTTGGACTTTGCTTACATCGCTAGGAAGAAAATCGGTACAGATCAACTGACTGTGCGTATGGAGCAGCGAGGCTCCGGCATCCATTCCGTAATTCTTGAAAACCACTCCGTACCGCATCGTCCCGAGTCTTCGATAAGCTAACAATCGTTCTTGGTAAGCTTGGTAAATCACTGCCACGTGGTCAAACGGAAGTTCCGTGATGCTGCTTACGTGATTCGGCGACTCGATGAAAACTTCATGAGCTCCCTGCGTGTGCCGCTTGAGAAAAAGGTTCGTTGGGGAGTGCGTCGCGGCCGATTCTCCTAATTCGAACTCACTATGACTCACTGCAGGGAATTTGTTGGGGACGACCCGAACCAGCCAATCTTCACTCGTGGGATCAACTCCACGCGCATGCAAGACCAGCGTAGGGCTTGGGGTCTGCGTCTCATAACCTCGACAAAAAGGACAAGGCCCTTTAGGGGCTGCCGTAGATGGTGGCTGAGGAGTTGCGAAATCATCAGGACGGGAAAGACGATTCGGTGCAAAGATCACCCAGCGATCGCTGAGCCAGTCATACCGCATCTGATTCATCGAAAGTCCGCTCCTACTTCCGTTGTTGTTGCTGAACCATTCCAAGGACTCCAACCCACACTCGAGGTTGTGACCGAGCAATGGCTCGATGAGGCTGTTGTTGCCCAAACAATGAGCATCGATAGTCGGCAGCGAGCGGCGGAAGAGGAGCGCCTGCAGCTTGTATGCCTTCTATCTTACAGTCTTAGGCCGTTAGTCTACAAACGTTTATTCTACAGTCGTCCTTCCATGGCTGCAAATTCGCGAGCCCGTCGGTAGACATCCAGCATCGCTTCGGCACTTCGCTTCCATGACCAATCCTGACGCATTCCGGTTTCGACAATTTCACCCCACTTATTCGGGGATTCGCGGAAAATCGTCAAAGCCCGCAGTGTCGCATCCGCAAGGGCTTCTGGGGAATAATCGACAAACGAGAAACCGGTTGCTGTTCGCTCCGACATGCGTTCAATGGTCGCATCGGCAATCGTATCAGCCAGTCCGCCAGTGGCCCGTACGACCGGAAGCGTGCCGTAACGAAGCGAATAAAGCTGGTTTAGGCCACAAGGTTCGTATTGGCTTGGCATCAAAAACAAATCGGCGGCCGCTTCGATCCGATGCGCTAGAGAGTCAGAGAAACGAGACTGCAAAGCGATTCGGTCTGGTCGACGCGCTTGTAACTGGGCAAGCGGTGTGCTGTACCGCTCTTCGCCGCTACCTAAAATCACCCATTGAACATCTTGATGATCGACCCACCAATGCATCAATTGAATGATCAAATCCCAGCCCTTCTGCTCGGCAAAGCGACTGATGATGCCGATCATGGGCACCTCAGGTCGCATCGGCAATCCAAGGGATTCTTGCAATTGCCTCTTGCAAACCCCCTTCCCCTCCCGCCAATTCTCGACGGTGTACTTCATTGTCAAATACTCGTCGACACTCGGATCCCATACGCCGTAATCGACTCCATTGACGATCCCGATCAGACGATCAGCACGCGCTCTTAAAACACCATCGAGCCCGCACCCAGAAGCCGGTGTCTGAATCTCTTTTGCATAAGTCGGGCTAACGGTCGTTAGCATGTCAGAAAAAACCAAACCTGTTTTCAGCAGATTCAAATCACCGAAGAACTCCATCTGTTGCCAGTTAAAATAGCGTCCATCGAGTCCCGTAAGCGCCATGTCCGGCCCCCAAAATCGACCTTGGTAAGCCATGTTATGGATCGTCATCACCGATGCCGCATGGTGGTACCAATTCCAGTTGTGCGTCCTCGTTCGATGATAAGCAGGTATCAAACCGGTCTGCCAATCATGGCAATGAATGATATCGATTGCCAACCCAAGCTTTTCTATCGCTTCGACCACCACCCGCGAAAAGAAACAAAACCGCCCAGAGTTGTCCCCAAAAGTTCCCGAAGAATCCCCATAAAGACCTTGGCGATCGAAGAACATCGGCTGGTCGACCAAATAAAAATCAACTCCGTGCGGATCGAATCGAACTCGATGAATCTTCGCCGTACAAGCCATCCCGGCATGATCGATCGTTATCTCTGCCACCCCCTCGCTGATACTCCAATGGCGATTCTCCGAACGGCTGGCCTGCAGTACTTCTTTGACGCAAGCATACGCCGGCAAGAATACCGAACAATGATGCCCAAGCTTGACCAACTCCAATGGCAAAGTACCCACGACATCGGCCAACCCACCCGTCTTGGCAAACGGAATCGCTTCCGATGTCGCCATTACAATGTGCATGATCGCCCTCGAATCGTCGTTGACTTGCATGGCTCAGACATCTGATAAAAAACCTTCTATGTAATCACTGTTCGCAATCTGCTCACGCCATGCTTTTTGTGTGCAAGGCAAGATCCCCCCACCGCATGGCGATCAACTGCAGTGCATCGCAATCAACTGCTGTGCTTGGCGATCGACTGCTGTGCGTCGCAAGCAACTTCGGGCACTATTCAATGGGGCTCCCTGTAAAGTGGGTCGAACTAACTGAATGTCAACACCCAGTTGATGATTTTTACACATTTCCCGAAGACTTTCAGTTCAACCTAAGTTGACCTTGGTTGCGATGCGCTCCACCCGTTATAATCCGAACCTCGTCACGATCGAATCGTACCCACGCTCGTTTCGATTTCACCAATCTTTTCTCCTCGCGACACTCAAGAGAATATCCCGTGCTTTCGATTCGACCAACGGTATCGCAACATGTCTTCAGTGTCTTCGGCAGATCGATTCACCCGGAATTGGTTCTGAGTTGTCAATCACGAACAATTCAGAAAACAAACTATCGAGCCCGCATCGATATCACCAGCGATGGCCACCTGATCTCCTTCACGGGCTCACGCGGAGCCACTCTCTCCGAAGTCGTCGGCTCCAAGCAGCAATCTCTTCCACAACAACGCAAGCTCCTTTCCCTGCCACTTCGCGGACGATCCACCGATGAACTCGAAGGGAAACGCGGCCTGAGATACCGCTCGCAATTCGAACTCGAACACTTCTCTGCCGAAATGTTTTGGATGCTCCAAAACCAACTGCAATCATGCGTCTCACCCGACGAAATGATCCACTCGTTTGACTCAAGCGGCAGAATGCCCTTCGGCGCAATCAGCTTCATCCATATCGAAACCCGAGAACGTCAACTTCTCATCCAAGCCTTCCACACCTTCCCCGACGACTACTCTATCGTCAAATCTATGACGACGTTCCACGTCGAAAAAGAATAAGCCCCCCCTATCGGTTCCGAATTCTTAATTGCAACTCGTTTCGTTGCTCGGACAAAGATTTCATCGAAAGCGGAAACAGCTCGCTATCAGGTGAGACCGATTCGCCAAGTAATTTCTGAAGTACTTGGATCTCACCCGCAAGCTTTCCAACCTCATACCCGGCAATCTTCCCTTCCTCTCGGCCTTCCTCACGGCCTTCACTCAAAGCCCCACTGATCGCCCATTCGTAATCCCTGAGGGCTTTCTCTCGCTGGTCGTACATCTGTTTGTCCTCCGTTTTCGAAGCTATCATCGACAGGATATCAATCGCTCGACCGAACCCTTCTCCGGGAAGCAATGAACGTAATTCCTCAGCCGAATGGTCTTGGGAATGCAACATCAAATACACCCAACGCTCCAGCTCAGCACAACTTCCCAACTCCTCTTTGTTCAAATTGTACTTGGCTAACTCGATGATGTGAATCTCGAGCGCATCGGAAAGCTCCATTCCCGAGTCAATGTCCCGCATACGAAATACCCGATGCCCGGTTCGACTCTCTGGAAACATCTCCTGCCTGACGAAGCAAATCGAAATTGCAGGCTGTGCCCTCTCATACGATTTACCGACTTCCAATTGGTCGACAAACATATTGCAAGCATAATAGATCAGGCGCTTACGAAGTCCCGATCGGTGATCGACTTGCATTTCAATGTTAAAAACCCGGCCTGAAATATCCCGGCAGCGAACATCGAGAATGATGGCCTTTTGATTCTCGAATTCCTTGTGTTTAAACGGATTAATGACCTGTACGGCAACAATCGGATCACTGAGTTCTAGGACCGCATTGAGCAATCCGAGCAACGGACGCTGATCGAGTTCGCAAGCAAATATGCGTTTGAACACGTAGTCGACGATGGTGCGGATTCCTAAACGCATCGGAAGCATCCTCGGTAGATTGAATCAAAGTTGATCTCCAGTCGTCACACTTTGAATCTACCGAACTTCTGCAGTTTTGATCCGCTTTTGGCACGAAAAAATTTCATGATTCTTGCCAGAGCCTTGTGCTTAGAGGCGCTCTGACGGGGTGCAAAAGGATCCTTCGATACTCATCGCACTCGCGAACTCATCGCACTTGCGGCAGACGAACTTGCCAAGACTCATCAAAGAAATCTGCTTCCGCAATTCCTCCCGGCCATCGACCGTTCGGCGGTGTTGCTAAATCGATCACCGCCCAATCAGGCAACTTCGGAACCTGCCTTGCATTGTTCAAATAGTCGTACTCACGATAGGTAAAGCTGCTGTTAAAGACTACATATCGAGTTGCAGCAAGCGGATTCGGATACACCAACAAAGGAATATGCCCCTTGGATGACCGCTTAGCGTTCTGGCCTATCGCTACTGACTCCTCACTCCACTCAATGGGCAACTTGCCTTCTCCACTTAACACTCCATCCACATTGAGCACCTTAGCAATCGTCGGATTGCTTTTCGGATCACCCCAAAGGATCAAGTTGTAATTTTGAATGTCCGATGCCGTCAGCTCCTCGGAAGTCTTTATCCGAACATCCCCACGCATCTGACGGTGCCATTCTTTGACCGCGCGATCGAACTCCGATTGAACCCACTGATCGGTTTCACTGTGCCAGCCTTGCGCCGAAGGCCTCACAAACAAAAATGGCCCCAATAGGGCATCATCGATCGGCCCTTGCAACCCAGCACGCTTACGCAACCCCTTCGAAGGGACTTCGACCGGAGAGACCAATGTCCACTTCGATCCATCAGCCCGAAACGTAGCACGAAAAGATCGATCGGAACTTCGCTTCACATATTCCTCACCCACCTGGTCCCCCCCCTGGAAGATCACCACATGCATCACGGGGGCTGGCTCCCATGCCTTGACCGGCAAGTCAATCGTAAACTGAGTGACTCCCGGATCGGGTTCCACTCGAATGCCAAAGGATTGCGTACCGGTGAGTTTCTTATCCAAATACAAACTGGTATTCACTCGAATACTCGTTGGAACCCAATGCTCTTTCAATGCATCGATCGATATCCAATGCGCCCGGTTGTACCGCAACGTCGTTGTTGTAAACGTGAAATCTGTGGGCAGTTCCGTCGGTTCGCTTCCTGGATCAAGCAATTTCAATCTGCGATCGATCTCCTGCTTGGCTTCTGCTGAAATCGAATGCGCTGTATTTGGAGCGACAATATGGGTCAATTCAAAACGATCTTCCTTAGGAAGATTCCAACTGGAGTGCGCCATGATGTCCGCCGCCTGCTTCTGCTTGTCGATCTCACCACTGTAAGCGATCGTCGGCAACATCCGAATATTTCGTACCCAGACCGGACAATCGTAGAGCTGCCATAGCTTCTCTTCGAACCAATAAGGTTTGAGCTCCTCCGACTGAAAGACCTTGAGGAACTCCGGAGTCTCGGAAAATCCTGCACCCGGCGTAGCCGCAAACCAACGATCGGGATAGTGAACCGCAAGGTGCCAAGCGGCAGCTCCACCCATCGAGAAACCTCGAATGGCAATGCGCTGTGGATCGATGCTGTACTGCCCCACTGCATGCTCGATCGCTTCAATAGTATCGATTTCACCGGCTAGCTTATTCGCATTGCAATAACGTCCAAACGGATGAATCATCAGCACACCGTCCGATGGAATCGGATCGCGGCTCTTCATACGAGTCGAGAGAAACTGCAACTCCAGCCCCTTCTCGCTTCTCCCTCGGCACCAAACATCCGCACGGCCCGACGCCGCACCACTTCCCGCAACCACCCCATACGGCTGCACGGATCCATCAAGCTTGGATCGAAACCCACGAACTGTTAAGCGTCCAGTAGCTAAGTCTAAACTGGCCCAATAAGGTACCGGCACGCCTGTTTTGAACTGTTCGTTCGAAATGGCTTGGCTGCGTCGCAACCCCTCGGCGATCAACTCCTTGGCGCGATCAAAATCAGCGGTCTCGAAAAAACCATTTTCATTCAACGCAATCTCTACAGCGCGCGAAAAAATCTCGACGTCCGGCAAGTACGCTTGAACGCGAGGATGCTTATCTTTACGCAACTCCTCGACCGCTTGCTGCAAAGAAGCCAGTCCCTGAACTAACGATTCACGCACCTCAGCAGGAACCTCAATCCCCAACGGAGGAATCGGCCTAATGTTTTCCACTTTATTGTCGGCCGGCCCATCCGCAAAAACGCGATGACCCGACAATGGCATTTGGGGAACTGCTACAGCAAGCACTCCCCAAGCGATAGCTGCTAATCCAATCCGATTGCGAACCCTGCTCTTTAAAGAATCAGAATATGGCCTTTGGGTAAGCCGGCCACAGCGAGAGGAAACGGTGCGCATAAGTGAAACTCAATAGTAGTGGGTTCGAAATATCGCGATGCGCGATCTCGCACCATTGGAAGCAAACGGCGGTGCGATTTCAACCAAGGAACCCACTACACAGGAGAAAATCGCTCAGTTTTAGCGCTCGCGAGCAAGCTTCATGAACAGCTCGTAACGAGCCTTCATCTCGATGAGGCTATCTCCTCCAAACTTCTCGACAAGCGCCGAAGCGATCTCGAAAGCAACCACATGCTCAACGATGATCGCAGCCGCAGAAATCGCACATACATCGCTTCGCTCGTAATTCGCTCGATGCGGCTGCTTGTCCTCCATCCGGATCGAATCAAGCGGCTTTCGCAAAGTACTGATCGGCTTCTTCGCTGCTCGCAAAATCAAACTCTGCCCGTTGGTCATCCCACCTTCAAGCCCCCCTGCATTGTTCGAAGGGCGAACGTAACCGAGATGTGGCAAATGACTTTGTGCAGGATCGTGATGAATCGGATCATGAACCTGAGATCCTCGACGCCGAGCGGCTTCGAATCCAAGCCCAATCTCTACACCCTTAATGGCTTGAACTGCCATCACCGCTTGAGCAAGCTTCCCGTCAAGCTTGCGATCCCACTGCGCATGCGTCCCGAGGCCAAAGGGTAACCCATCGACTCGGACTTCGATCACTCCCCCCAATGTATCTCCTTCGTCAGCCATCTGATCGATGTACTTCTCGGCTTGAGGATCCGATGAAGGCTGAACCGAATAAATCGAACTTTGATCGCGAAGAGCACGAGTTTGCTCGATCGAAAGATTCGCAGTTCCCTGCGATCCAAGGTTCATCTCCCCAAGCTCGACGACATAACCGATGGTTTCAATTCCAAACTCCCTGAGCAAAAGCCGAGCAAGTGCTCCGGCTGCCACTCGCACAGCAGTCTCCCGCGCACTCGAACGCTCAAGAATCCCTCGGATCGAGCCTAGGTACTTAATCGCTCCGGTCAAGTCCGCATGCCCAGGCCTCGGACGCTCAAGCTCCTTGAGCCGTTCAAGCTTGTAGTCGTTGTTGACGACTTGAAGCGTTATCGGAGAGCCCAATGTTTTCGATTGCCATACACCGGTCAAGATATCCACGGTGTCTTGCTCAAGTTTCTGACGCCCCCCACGACCGTATCCACCCTGTCGCAGTTTAAGCTCGTGATTGATGAAGGACTCGTCAATCGAAAGACCAGCAGGAAATCCATCGATCAGGGCGATTAGTGCTTTGCCGTGGGATTCACCGGCGGTCCAGTAACGTAACATTGCAAGGTCGGCTTCGAAGGTACAGGAATTTCAAACGGAAAAACGCAGATCGCGATCGGCAGATCTGAATGGTCGAAACAGTAAACTAATTGGCTGATTAAGGTCGGGAATAGGAAGTTCAAGGCTAACACAGGAGCGAGCAAGTTGCAAAAGCAAATCCCGCAAGCCCATCTGCATTTGCAAGCTGGTCTGCATTATTGCTTCGAATGGATTTGTCGTAACGAGGACAGCCAACGATGCAAGTCTGCCGGCCAAGGCATTTTGAATTCGAGCTTCTCTTCCGAGATCGGATGTTGGAATGATAAAGTCGCGGAATGCAACGCCTGACGCGGCGCCCCACTTTGGTCTTGAACCAACCTACCGTCCGCAAGCTTGCAGTAGATTGCGTCGCCGCATAACAAGTGTCCCGCTTCAGAGAGATGGATCCGAATTTGATGCGTTCGACCTGTTTCAAGCTGACATTCGATCAGACTATACGGCCCAATCTTCTCGATCGGACGAATGTGCGTAATGGCCCGTTGCTCGGTCGGATCCGCTTGCTTCCCACCACCGCCCGACTCCGTATCGCTCGATTCGGTATCGATCGACTCGGTATCAACAGCAGACTTACCATCCATAGCTGAACTGGAATCCACTATAGAACTGACATCCACAACAGGCTTAGCATCTGTTTTTGGACTAGCATCCGATTTAGGCTTCGTGCCACGATGACCATCACCCCGGTTCCGCACAAGAATCGTATCGATGCTTTGCGCCTCCGGATAACCATGCACGACCGCATGGTACTTACGCAGCACGCGGTGGTGTTTGAAAGCCTCGATCAACGAGCGAGCCACACCTTGAGTACGAGCAAAAAGCATCAAACCACTCGTGTCGCGATCCAAACGGTGTACTGCGATCACTTTTAACTTTTCAAGCTTTAATTCCAAGCTCTTACGATCTTCCGGTCGCCAGTCTTTCAATTCACTCGGGGAATTCGGAAGCTTCTTCGCTGGTCTTTCGCCTCGCGAGTTGCGAAGAAAGTACTGGAGAAGCGACAAAGGAAGCAGCTCCTCGAGAGTGGGCTGAAGCTGTCGACGCTTGTCCGGAAGATTCCGCTCTTCGAAATGGCGGACACTCGTAATTCCCGCCGGCTTCTCTACCACCACCAAAAAGTCATCCACATGGACGATTCGGATATCGGAAGCCTCAATCGGTTTGGGTAACGATTCACGCCATAGCTTCACAACGTCCTTCGCCGTGACTTTGCGGACCGGATCCAAGCAAAGGTTGCCGTTGACTTGAACCTTTCTCCTTCGAATCGACTCGCGAATTTCCCCCCAACTCGCCCCCTCAAGACGCTTCTTCAAAGCGCGCTCCAGCACGATCCCTTGATCGGATGTGTCCAGGTGAAAGAGTTGAAATGGGGCTTTGTCCTGGGAGCTCATGCGTTGCTTTCGATTGCCTGACGGCGGGATTGGCGTACCTTGAGGGGTGCCCAAACGCTACAATATGTTATCTACCATCCAAAGGCCAAATGCAGGTTTTGTCAATGGTTCGCTCCCAGGAAGGGTGGATGGTTTCAAGGGTTTAAGTCCTCATTTGTCGAAGGGTTTGATTGTGTCGCACATTTCGAGCAAAGGGCCAAGGTATCGGCCGAGTTATTTGCGGGGTTCCCGGATGAACCGAGCTAGTTTCTGCAGACAACTGCGACTCTCAACCGGAAATCTCCTCGCCAGCGGACTGATTCTCTTCGGCTCGATCGGCGGTTTCTCCGGTCTGAATTCCAACGATTTACACCGCTCCACAGATTTAAGCTACGCCTGCAACTTCCTCAGCACCTGGGACCTCCCCGCCGTCGGTGCCCAAGAAACGGCAAAGCCCGCGGCTGAGAAATCCGCCGCTGAAGATGACGATTTCAAGGGAACGGAAGCTTTTGAAGAAGCAAACAAGATCCGGGTTACGGAAAGCTCTAAAGAAGGATTAGGGAAGGTAATCGACCTGTGCAAAAAAGCACTAGAACTCGGACTCGATGAACTCGATGCGGCTGATGCGAAACGGATGCTCGCGGCAACCGCAATGCAACGCGCACAAAGTATGCTCGAAGAAATGGGCGGAGGAAGAGTCCCCCAAAACCGAGCCATGCGGGTAACAAACGATGCGATGCTGGACCTTCAGACCGCCATCGAATACGACCCGAATATGATCGATGCCTACGTTCTGAAAGCCAGAATTCACTTGGCGAGACAAGAACTATCCAAAGGCGCAGATGCCTTGGATCAGGCGCAAGCGAAACTGCAAGGTTTGATCGACGCTGGGGACAAAGATCCTGAACTCAAGGATAAGCTTGCCGATGTCATCATCATGCGGTCGATTTCTCGCCAAGACGTCGACGAGAGAATCGCGGACTTGATCCGTGCCCTCGAAGTAAACCCTGAGAACGAAAAAGCCGTTCAGCTTACCGTCGAATCCCTCTCGGCTTTAGGACGCCTTGACGAAGCCGAAAAGACGATTCGGAAATTTCTCGAAGTCAAGCCAAGCAACGAATATGCCGTTCGACGCTTGGTCCTGATTTTGGTCCAAAATGAAAAGATCGCAGAAGCCGAAGCGTTTCTCAACGAAAGAATCGCCAAGGACGCAGAGGAAAGCTTCCTGTATTCACTCCGCTCAGGCGTTTTGATGGCCCAAGCCACCGGTGAAACGCAAAAAGAGAAGCTAGCAGCAGCCAGAACCGATGCAGATAAAGCGATCGAACTAAGCGATGAAAATTTGGACGCTTACCTAAATCGCGCAAGGATCTGCTTGGCCCTGAAGGATCTTGAACAAGCGAAAAAAGACATCGCTCTACTTGAGGAAAAGCGGCCAGAAATTCCCGACTTGGCATTGCTGCGAATGGATATCGCCATCCAAGAAAAACGGTATTCCGAAGCCATCTCCGACCTCGAGCGACTCGTTCAAGCCAATCCGGATAACCGCATGCTGCTGATGCAGCTCGCCGGAATGTACCAAATGGACGATCGGCCAAGAAAAGCGCTCCGAATCGCAGAACGATTGATTCAAGCCGAGGGTACCGATTGGCGCGCCTTGAGGCTTCGAGGAGACATCTTGCTAGCACTCGGTCGTCATAACGATGCCATTGCAGATTTCGAATCGGCAATCGAAAACGCGAGTGAAGAAGATGCGGAGGAGCTCTCCGGAATCCTTAATAACCTCTCCTGGGTCCTCTCGACGAGCCCCGAGGAAGGTGTGCGAAACGGCAAACGAGCCCTTGAGCTAGGACTGCGAGCTTGCGAGCTGACCAAGTATGCTGAAGCCCACATCTTGAGTACCTTGGCGGCCGCTTATGCGGAAACAGGGGACTTCGACAAAGCCGTAGAATGGTCAACGAAAGCGGTCGAAGTCGGTGGTAAGGACGAAAACGAACAGTTGGACCAGCTGAAAGAAGAGCTCAAAAGCTACCAAGAAAAGAAGCCTTGGCGAGAAAAGAAAGAGACTGAGGAGAAGCAAGGCAAACCCGCAAAGCCCGATAGTGGCGTCGATACCTGATCTCGCAGGGGCTCGGTGTTGTTATCTCGCGGGGGCTCGGTGTGCTGAGCCCTTGTTTTCAAAGGCTCTTTTTTTCAAAAGGGAGCGGATTTCGGCCGTTCCCTTGCTGCTGCTAAAGTTTTTTTCGCTGGCTTGCGGTAGATTTCCCAAGCTACCGCCTTGGCGAAGGGGCAGTATGCAAAATTCTTCCCTTACTGAGTCATCGGGGGATTCTTTCTAAAGTAATCACCCGGTTTGAAACGAAATTATGTCCTGGACGGCCTGTACTGCGCCGGGTGACTCTTCGGAGTCAATACCGGTTTAGTCCAAGCCGAGGGAAACAAGTTAGGGGGGAATCGCAGGCAGCCATGGCTTCGTGCTTAGGCTGGTTCTACGGGTTCGGTATTCCGTACTTCCGAATTCATAGATGGGCTCTGATTCCATTTCTAAATTGGATCGCTTGGTCAGGTCAGTCGAAAGAACCGTTCTGTGTGAACATAGCGTCGTAGGGGTGCGAAGTTCACGCGTTGCAGATCGGGTAGTTCGACGGGCACAAGTGTTTCGGCAGGGACACAGTGCAGGGAAAATCCACACTCGGAGCGGCCTAGATGGATCTAGCTGTCATGAGTGGCGAGTTCGTCCGACAACGTAAGGCCCTGACCCAGTTGTTTCCGTTGGAAGCAAAGGTCGCAGGAATTCACACTGCGATCGAGTTTTCAGCGAGTACTACAAAGGGCAACAACTGTCTTGAGCGTTCACCATTCCGGTGGATGCTCTGACTCGACTCAAAATTTGGAAGGTAACGGAGACCAAAAATATGAAGGTGTTCACCACAGGCCAGGTCGCGAAGATCTGCAAGGTGGCCCCGAGAACCGTCAGCAAGTGGTTCGACTCCGGCCGACTCAAAGGGTATCGCATCCCAGGTTCACAAGACCGACGCATTCCCCGAGAGTATCTGATCAAATTCCTCAAGGAGCATGGTATGCCCCTTGGAGATTTGGAAGATGAGGCCATGGCCAAAGTCCTGATCGTTGCGCAAGATCAGGTTTTGATCGAGAACTTGAAGCGAGAACTTCCTTTGGAAAAGAGCTTCAAAGTTCAAGTCGCCGCGAGCGGTTTCGAGGCAGGAATTCAAGCGGAAAGTTTTCATCCAGATTGCATGATTGTCGACTTCTCGGTCGGCAAGCTAGAAGCGCTGCAAATCTGCCAAAACCTTCGCAAGAATGTCGACTTCTCGGAAATCGTGTTGATCGCTCTGCTTCCCGATGACGGGAACACCATGAGCTTCGACCGCTCTAGCATTAACGAGACTTTCAAGAAGCCGTTTGATGCTCGATTGCTCGCCGAACGACTCCGAACTCTCATCGGTGCGAAAAAAGAACTCGTTTAGTCCTGACTTCAGAAGTCACTGAACGACACAAAGAAATGATTGAACCCTCGATCTCCGCAATCGAGGGTTCTTTCGTTTTTATCCCCAAGCGACTAAGCTGGTTTGCGATAGGCTTGCGTCCCGATTTGTCGCCAGATGTTATGAGGCTGAAAATGAACCAAATCAAGAACTCTGATTGCTCGATTCTCTGGCACGCTCACTCCACTTGGAGCATCCGCATCGGCAAAATCCATTTGCTCATCGACCCGTTCCTCGACGACAACCCAGCCGCAAAAACAAAAGCATCAAGCCTTACTCCAAGCCACATCCTGATCTCCCACGGGCATTTCGATCATATCGCAGACGCTGCGTCGATCGCGAATCGATCTAAAGCCACCGTCTTGGCGAATTATGAAATCGCAACCTGGCTTGCGAAACACCACTCGGTTCAAAACACCATCGGAATGAACCACGGCGGAACCTTTCGCAGCGATCAAGACGGTTTGAAACTCTCCGTACAGCTCGTTCCTGCGATCCACTCCTCAAGCCTTCCTGATGGCAGCTATGGAGGAACCGCAGGAGGATGGGTCATCGATTGGCAATCAGACAAATCCTCCGGCCGCATCTACTACGCTGGCGATACCGCATTGTTTAGCGATATGCAGTGGGTTGCCAGAACCCACGTCGATCTATTCATCGTTCCTATCGGCGACCTCTTTACCATGGGCGTCGACGACAGCATCGAAGCCACCCGATTCATCCAACCAAGCTTCGTCATGCCAACCCACTACGGAACTTGGCCACCGATCGCCCAAGACGCGCAAGCGTGGGCAAAGCAAATCGAAGCAAAAACAGACGCCAAAGCCGTCGTCCCCGAAATCGATAAACCTTGGAGCCTACCCGTCTCGAAATAGATTTGAGATGGCTCTAGCACAAACCTTCATTGACATATGATCCATAAGATCCATCGACCGCAATTGATTTCTGGAGAGATCAAATAGGGATGCAGTTCATCGATCTGAAGAAGCAGTACCAAGTACTGCAATCGAGTATTGACGCTCGAATCCGACAAGTGCTCGAGCATGGTCAGTTCATCATGGGGCCAGAAGTCTCTGAACTAGAACAGCAGCTCGCCGATTACGTAGGTACCAAACACTGCATCAGCGTAGCAAGCGGGACGATGAGTCTCGAAATAGCTCTTCGGTCTCTTCAAATCGGGCCTGGTGATGAAGTGATCACGGTGCCATTCACATGGATTAGCTGCGCAGAGACCATCAGCCTTGTCGGCGCCACCCCCGTCTTCGTCGACATCGATTTAAAGACCTACAATCTAGACCCTGCACTGCTGGAGTCTCGGATCACCGAGAAAACGAAAGCGATCCTTCCTGTTAGCCTCTTCGGTCAGATGGCGGACTATCAGAAAATCAATGCGATTGCGAACCGATTCGGAATACCGGTGATCGAGGATGCAGCCCAAAGCTTCGGAGCTACGAAACTTGGCAGAAAGAGTTGCTCGGTCACGAAGTTCGCCAGTACAAGCTTCTTCCCTGCGAAACCCTTAGGATGCTACGGTGATGGAGGTGCTCTATTCACAGACGACGATGAGTTGGCCGAAACGAGCAAGGCGATTCGAACGCATGGTGGGGTTGCCAGACATCACCATACCCTGGTCGGTACCAACGGCCGACTCGATACAATTCAAGCAGCAATTGTTTTGGCAAAATTACCTCATTTCGACTGGGAAGTCGAACAGAGGAATCGCATAGGGGCGTTGTACAGTTCGCTCCTAAGTGATAGCTGCGTTACTCCTACAATCCTCGATGGGAATACGCATGTCTACGCGCAATACACAATTCGCGTGCCCGATCGAAACCTTCTGGCACAGCACCTAAAAGATGATGGTATTCCGACAGCTGTCTATTATCCTAAATGCCTTCATGAACAACCTGTCTATGCATCTTTAGGTTATCGATATGGGGAGTTTCCTGCCTCGGAGCAGGCGTCTCGGGAGGTGATAAGTCTCCCAATGCATCCGTATCTTGAGAATGCTGAAGTCGAACAGATAGCATCGGCCTGCCGCAAAGCAATCCAACACATTAACTAGCTGCCTCCACCTTGATCCATTACGAGTGTCGCTTATGTCTGACTTGGCTCTAATCGGTTGCGGTTACTGGGGTAAGAACCTTGCTAGAAATTTTCTCCATTTAGGGATCTTGCACACGCTCTGTGACACGGATGAAAACTTGTTGGCAAGCTACGGGCAGGAATATGGGTCCGTCCGCAAAGCGTTATCTCTTGACGCGGTTCTCTCTGACCCAAGTGTCACCAAAATCGCAATCGCCACCCCAGCAGCAACACACTTTTCGCTCGCCTACAAAGCCCTGCTTGCGGGGAAAGATGTTTACGTCGAAAAGCCACTGTGCCTTTCGATCGCTGAAGCAACGAAATTGATTGCGCTAGCGAATTCGATGAAACGGGTACTGATGGTTGGACATCTGCTGCAGTACCATCCGTATGTTGCGAAACTACGGGAACTCATCTCCGAAGGCAAATTAGGGAAACTTTACTACATCGCCTCGAACCGCCTAAATCTTGGGAAAATCCGCCGTGAAGAAAACGCGCTCTGGAGTTTTGCGCCGCATGACATCTCAGTGATCCTCTCTCTAGCTGGACAGAGACCGCTCTCGGTCCAATGCAACGGCGAACATTACCTAACGAAAGGTGTGCCCGATACCACAATGACACAATTGGTGTTCGCCAACGGAGTTCGAGCACACATCTACGTCAGCTGGCTTAATCCATTCAAAGAGCAAAAACTAACCGTTATCGGTTCCGAAGGAATGGCCGTATTTGACGACACAAAACCCTGGGCCGATAAACTAACCCTCTACTACGATTACTTGAAATGGGAGGATGGCCAAGTACCTGTCGCGATGAAACTTTCAGGTACCCCCATCGTTGTTCCTGAAGATGAACCGCTGCTTGCGGAATGTCGGCATTTTGTTGAGTGTTGCCACCACAGACTCACCCCCAGAACGGATGGAAAAGAAGGACTCGATGTACTAAGGGTCTTAGATGCGGCACAACGCAGCATGCAATCTGATGGACACAAAACGAGTGTAGACGAAACACAACAAGCATCCTACTTTGCCCATGAAACGGCGATTATCGATGATGGTGCAGCGATTGGCGATGGCTGTAGCATTTGGCATTTTTCTCACGTCTCGTCCATGTCGTCGCTCGGAGAAGGTTGTAACTTGGGACAAAATGTATTCATCGCCCCGGAAGTTTCCCTTGGCCGTAACGTCAAAATCCAAAACAACGTTTCGGTCTATACCGGAACAACGATTGAGGATGACGTATTCCTCGGACCATCCTGCGTATTGACCAATGTTTCCAACCCCAGGAGCCAAGTGAATCGCAAATCCATCTATGAAACAACAACGATTCGACGAGGCGCATCGATCGGCGCTAATGCTACCATCGTTTGCGGCATTACTCTCGGACGGTACTGCTTTATCGCAGCAGGCGCAGTCGTCACCGAAAACGTTCCCGATTACGCTTTGATGATGGGAGTACCCGCAGTACAAAAGGGATGGATGAGTCGTCATGGACACCGACTGGACTTTGACAATCAACACATCGCAACTTGTCCAGAATCTGGATTCCAATACAAACTCAACACAGTCGACTCCAGCGTTCGATGCTTGAATGTCCCGGAAGACGAGCCGCTGCCCGTAGATGTCCAGATCGGATCCAAACCATATAGAGACTACAAACGCAAAAGCTAATATCGACCTCGATGCGATTTTTTGCTTTGTTAACGGTCTACACTGGACGGTTTTATTGCCAGATATCCGTCACCCTTTGGGGCAACAAGGCAACGCACGACCCAATAGAAATCCCGTAAGTGACTCTACGTAGGTGGCGAACGCAGACTGCGAAGCTTGGCAAACCAACCGGGACCTATGAGACCTGAGAACAACTGCAACCACAGTTCCAAAACAAACGGAGTCAACGAAATACAATAAAGCGATTGACGCATTCCGGCCAAACGGCGACCTTCCAGGAAGTAGTAAGATGCTCGAACACGCTGAAAGCGATGCCACGTTCTTGGTGCCAACGCTCGCAAACGCTCACCGTGATGGCGCAAAATCAGGTCCATCTCCTCTCCCAAATCCACACCAGCACGCTGGGCGACCTGAGGACCACGCCGATACCAACTGATTCGATTCGTTGCGTCGGTATGGATAAGTGCAACGACCTGACTGCTCACCGCACAACGACATTGACTGTGAATTTCAAACCGCTGCCAAATCGCCCCAGAGAGCGACCAAGGCTTCCAAGGAAGACGCAGGGATGCTTCCCGACGCATGCAAAATAACGGATCGAATCGAGTCCATCGATCAAGCATGCGCAAATAATTCTCGAAAGTCAGTGACCCGTCAACGAACGGTGGATCCGGCGAACAACCGCCATCATCTCGATCGTACATAAACTGTAAACAGTCAACTTCATCACCCGAATCGAACACCGCTTTTCGGATTTTATCCAAACCACCAGGAAGCAACTCGTCGTCGCTATCCAAGATGACGATCCACTCACCTACAGCGGCATCCACGCACGAGTTGCGAGCAGCACTGTGCCCAAGATTGGTTGCGTGCCGAACCAGTTTGATACGCGGGTCGCCGATCTGTTCGATCACATCTACGGTACCGTCCGTTGAACCATCGTCAGTCACAACGATTTCAAAGTCGTCTCCGGTCTGTGCTAGGCAACTGCGAATCGCTCTTGTCACCAATTTCTCTCGATTAAAAACCGGCATGCAAATGCTGAATTTCATAACGCGTTTCTTGAATCTGTCTTTCTGCTCCAAGTGATCCAATGCGTGCCATCGACACAACCCGACAGTTGCGAGTAACCTTTATAAACGCAGGGGGTTGCACCATACAACCCAGTTGCCTACTATCCGATAAAATATCACTGACTTTCAGACTGAGCGTTGTGCCATTCATTTTTCTCAAAGCAAGGTACTTCCCAACGAACTCGCCTATTCATGACGCACGTCCCAACGACTGAAATCGCTCTCATTGAACGTTGGATAAAGCATTCGATTTCGGTTCGATTATCTGTTCATTGGCCCCTGTTACACGAAGTATTCCGCCCGGATCTGACCGATCGAATCGAGCGTGTTACACGAGAAAAACAGCATTGCTTTTCGGCTCCATGGATAGTGCGATTCGCAACAAACAAAACCTATTACTATCCAGGTTCGCTCGAGGACTACATCTATTTCGTTTGGGCGGTTTTGCGATGCCGTTCCGCAATCTCCCAAGCAAAGGAACAAAACTCGGGATCAATCGATGTTGGCCCTCCAAGTGCGATTGAGATTGCTCAAGGAGATCCTGGCCAAGCAAAATTCCTTGGCCAGTATTGGCTGAAATTCGAACGCCATGTCAATCAAAACGCTTACAATGAAAGTATCGTCGTTCACGCCGATGTCCGACGCTTCTTTTCAAGTATCAAGACTCCGATACTGACAGAGCAACTTCTTGTCCATCAAGCCCCTGTGGAGGCGATAAAGCAGTTGCGCCAAGTACTCGACTTCTGGAAGTCATACGATTGTCGAGGTCTACCGTTTCTATACGCCAGCTGGCCACTCTCCAATCTGTATCTATCCACCGTGGATGCGGAACTCAAAAAATCGGGTGCTAGCACAGTACGACTTGGAGACGACTTTCGATTGATATGCCGCAACACGGAGGAGTCTCAAGAATCGATCCAAACGCTGAGCAGTGCTTTGGGAAAACTGGGGCTTACACTCGCCACAGAAAAAACCTGGATCGAGCAGCTAGGAAGTCGAGCCGACAACAAAGAGCGGAATCGTCGTACCCGTCAAGGCATCATGAAACACGGCTTCGTCCAACCCTTACTCGCACAAACTTTGCAATACCGAATACTTCAGCCAATCTCGACCGCTTTATTGCCCAAGTTTCGATTCCCTTGTCATCGAGCTAATCAACAACGTTAGAACGAATCCTGCATACTCCTAAAGCGAGCATCGCGAACGCTCTTGTGAGTCCCTCAAATCGTTGTAATGAGCACCTTTGCCAATTCAAGCAAATCATTCATCATAACTACCTTCCCCCTCGCGCTCTCAAAAACACCTTACCCACTCAGGAAGTGTCATCATGCAATTCTGGATCAGTCTATTGTTCTTGGTCACTCTCGCTTCGATTGCTCAAGCCCAAGATGTGGTCAAGGATGTCCCGTATTTGCCCGATGGCCATCCAAGGCACGTGCTCGACATCTATTCCAATGCAAACTCTAGCAAGACGAGCAAACTACCAGTTGTTTTCTGGATCCACGGGGGAGGTTGGCAACATGGCGATAAATCGGATGTTGCGAAAAAGCCGAAGTACTTCACCGAAAACGGATACCTGTTCGTCGCTTGCAATTACCGACTCCTACCAGATGTCACCATGGAAGTACTCACCAGTGATGTCGCAAACGCGATCCATTGGGTACACGAAAATATCGCTTCCCACGGCGGTAACCCGGAATCGATCATCGTCGGTGGACACTCGGCAGGAGCCCAACTTGCTGCTCTCTTATGTATCGATGATCGATACCTAAAAGCTACAGGGACTCCTATGTCGATTCTCAAAGGCTGTATACCAGTCGATGGAGACACCTACGACATCCCCAAGATCATCATGACGGCAGAACACCGCCAAGCGATCTACGGCGGCCAGATGCCAACTTTCGGGCATCGACAAAAATTCGGTAACGATCCTCTAAAGCATGTAGACTTCTCCGCCGTCACTCACGTTGCGAAAAACAAAAACATCCCACCCTTCTTGATCCTGTACTTTGCGGGAAACCCTGACACTACCGCCCAAGCAAGAAGACTCGAGAGCGTCTTGAAGGACTCGGAGATTCCGGTGAAAGTCGTAGGTAAGCACAATACAAATCATTCGCAACTCAACGACGATCTAGGTGGAGCCGAGGACACCTCGACAAAGTCTTTGTTTGAATTTCTAGAGAGTATTCGCTAGAGTTTGGGGTAACCTATACCGAGATTGCTCCAAAGGCAAATCGAAACCTACAGTAGCAACGAAATCCAAACATTGAACGAGACCCAGCATGCGCGAAAAACTATCCCCTTGGCTACCAGCCATTTTATGTGGCGCTCTTTCACTCATCACAGTAATAGCCGACATCTTCGGTCGATTTGCAACCGGTACCGCAAACGTAGGACTGACGACGTTCATTTGCTTCTTACCCTGTTGCTTCCTCCATGTCGGCGTGATGCTCAAGACTCTGAAGGATGAAAACCGGGAGCTCAAGCGTCGGCTTGACGCGATGTTGCACAAGGAAGATAACGTAGGGAACAAAGCCGCTTAATCGCTCTGAGCTTTCGCAACAATTCATTTCCAATTGATCAGCACCACATGATAACCTTTCTGCGAAACCTCAAGATTGCGATCAATAAGATCGCGCACCAACCTCCCCCAACGGAACAGAACTTACTTATTCTGGGAAAACTCGCGGTCGATTCGGTAAAGGCCAAGAAAACAATAAGCTCACTCTCCGAGGTTGAGTTCAAAGTCTTCTCTCAATTCGGCGATGACGGAATCATCCAGTGGTTGATTCACAACCTTGATATCCCCAACAAGACATTTGTCGAGTTCGGGGTAGAGAACTACAGGGAATCGAACACCCGATTCCTGTTGATGAATGATAACTGGTCTGGCTTTGTAATGGATGCATCAGAGCAATGCGTTGCGCAAATAGTAAACTCCGAGTATTACTGGAGACATCAGCTCACCGCAAAAGCAGCATTCGTGGACGAGGAGAATGTGAATAGCTTGGTGGCCTCATCTGGTTTCGAACCCGAGCTAGGACTTCTTCACATCGACATAGACGGAAACGACTACTGGATATGGAAGAAATTCAATACCGTTTCACCTGTTTTGTTGATATTGGAATACAACAGTGTATTCGGTATCGAAAGGTCGATAACGGTTCCTTACGACCGGGCTTTTTGCAGAAACAAGGCCCACTATTCGAACCTGTATGTTGGTGCGTCGTTGCGGGCTTTTTACGAACTATCAGCGGAAAGAGGTTATGCATTCATCGGCTGTAACAGCGCCGGGAACAACGCATACTTTGTACGGCGCGATAAACTCAATGACCGGGTTCGTGAAGTTACGCTAAACGAAGGATATGTCGAATCGAAATTCCGCGAGAGCAGAGACGAAAAAGGTCGGCTTACGTTCCTCAGTGGCAGCGACCGACTTGGGGCAATCAGAGGGCTACCAGTCTTCAATACTCACACTGGCGAAATCGAGAAGCTGTAACAAACCGTCTACAGCGACGAGTAGCTACGACGATATGTAATAACCGTGACGAATCGGTTCCCCTCCGTGCCTCTGTGCCTCTGTGTTTCAAAAAAGAGTCACAGAACAATCAATCCATCTATGCGCGGTCGTTTGGAAACACGGAGACACAGAGCTCACAAAGCAAACGGCCTACTTATCTATTCCTGCACCACCGTCTGGCGACGAGTGGCTACGGTGCGTGGCTTAAGACTCGGTACGAAACTCAGCAACCCTAAGATCATTACCCACTCGAACAGAAATAAATTCATCGACAACTCTATCCCCAGATGAAGTGCCAAGCCGAGCATGATGGCTATCCATCGCAATCGAGGGATCCATAGCCCTATCGGCAGAAATGCTTCAATCGCTAATGTCCCATACGACCCTATCTGACTTATCCAATGCGAATCAAACCACTCGCTTGGTATCAGCCGCCCGTAATTGTCATTCATCCTTGAGACAAACCACAACGCCGTTCCGTTCTGCCATGTCTCGCCAGCAAGCTTGCTGAGGAACGTCGACGCATAGATCGCTGTCATCTCGATCTGAATAAGTCGCAAACCCCACAACTGCTCGTCCGCCACTTGCTCATTTGGCTTGCCACTAAGAAACCCCGTAAGGGAATAACTTGCATCCAACGGCAGAAACATCAAGAAAAATGCGAACAAACGAAATACGGTATCCTCGCCATCATGGATAAGCGGCATGCGGTGCTGGAAGGATACGAGCCAAAGAAAAATCGCCGCTAACTGCACACGCGAATACACACCTAAACCCAATAGCAAGCCATGCACAAAAAGCGAAATCACTCCAAAGTAAGCCAGCCAAGCTTCACCTTCTACAAGAAAGAACATGGACCACTTCTGGCTACCTGCAAGCCGACGCGCACTCTGAGTTGAAAGAACACCTTGATCGGAAAACCAATACGCCACATCTGGCAAGAGTACAAGCGATTGAACAAGGATCAAAATCGCAAACCCAATCCGCAGTACTGGCAAGATCTGCGCATTGCCGGACTCAAATAGGAACCGATCGAAGGCTTTCATGGTTCCCTCGGACGACGCGCTAAAAAACCTATCTGCGTGCTCCAGACCGTCTGACTCTGTGGCGGCAATGGTGCATCGACTCCCGCTACTCCCTCTCCTAATACCATACTATCGCGGTAATGATAAAGCCGAACCTCGCGCATCGGAGCATCAAGCTCAACCGGTGGCAACATCTCGTTCTCTACGCTCCAGCGCACACTCGGAGTCGCCTTCTCCCGCTCCGGAATAGCTCGCAAGAGATAGTCTGCGAAATCCCCAGCAGCAATGGAGTTTCGCGGTAGCCGCTGCAGGTAATTCATGTGCCGAAATCGAATGAACTTCACCCACGGATCAGCTTGCGCCCAGTCGATGGAACTCCAAGTGGCCGAATCCCCCTTGCGATCTGTAACCTCTGCAACAACGAGTCCGTTGTTCAACACAGGATTAGGCGCAAACAACGGCCAGGATCCTTGCGATAGCCCCAACCTATCAAGCTGTCGATGTAACCAATCCTGAAACCCAGGTACCGGAAATCGCTCCCTAGGAATCGTGTCCATCGCAATACACACTCCAACGATCGCGACAAACCAGCGGATCGCTGCACGCTTCATGATCAATCCTGCTCGTAGATCTTGAATAAACCTGAATGATCGAGATTGCCATGCCCAAGTTCATGGACGAACGACTCCCATTGATTCCGACAATGCTCAAGCGTTGCGGATTCAAACCCAACACTATCAGCAAGCTCACAAATCAACCTAACATCTTTGAGCTGCAACTCAGAACGCCCTCCAGGCTGGAAGTCCCGACGAATCATTCGATCCCCATGCAGATCAAGAATCCGACTCGCCGCAAATCCGCCAAGCAGTGCTTCACGAACCAACTTAGGATCCACCCCCGAGAGCTCCGCCAGCCGAATCGCTTGTGCCACCGCATCAATGCATTGTGCAACGATAAGCTGGTTAGCCAACTTGGCTACCTGCCCTGCCCCGACCGGTCCGATATGCGTGACACGACTCCCAACCGTATTGAGCACTGGTAACGCACGTTGAAAATCAGCTTCGCTACCTCCAGCCATAATGGATAACGTCGCAGCTTCCGCTCCGACTTGTCCGCCACTTACCGGTGCATCAACCCAAGCCACGCGCTCGGCGAATCGACGCGTCTGAGGAACGCTTGTCGTTCCGAAATCAATGATCAACGAATCCTTGGAAAGAGTTTCGATCAACCCTTTCTCCCCAAATACAACCGACTCAACCGCGTCGGTATTCGCAAGATTCAAACAGATGATTCCACCCGCAACTTCGCGTGCAAGCTCACTTGGTGAACCAACCCGCTGCATCCCAAACTGCTCAGCCCGCACCATCGGCTCAACACTGCGGTTCCACACCACAACACTAGCCCCAGCCTCGCGCAAGTGCCTTGCACCAGGCCAGCCCATATTTCCCAAGCCGATATAACCGATCCGATCTTCCTTACCTACCGACTGCCTCATAAGACACTTGCACCTCAGATGAAAAGCAACTGATCTAAACCGCGACTATCCTACAAGGCTCAATGCTGTACGTCCAAGCGTCGCAACAAGCCACGCCCTCATCGACGCGAGCTTACTGCTTACTTCTTACTGCTCACTTCTTACCTTTGCCTCGGCCCTTACCTTTTTTCTCGACGCTATCTTCGGAGAGTGGTTTATCGACACCACCAGACTCCTGAGCCCCACCCTGAGCATCCTCTGTGTCTTGACCATCCGACAAACCTTCATCGCTATCGATGGACTTTAGATCAAACGGGCCAGCATCAAGATATTCTTCTTCGTAATCTTCTTCGTCTTCTTCGTAATCTTCTTCGTCTTCTTCGTAATCTTCGTCGTACTCTTCTTCTTGATCGTCGCCGTCTAGTTCGTCGCTGTCCTGATCATCGCCGTCCTGATCGTCGCTGGCGAGTTCCTCTTCATCTAGCTCTTGCTCTTCTTCGTCTAGATCTTGTTCATCTAGATCCTCTTCGTCCTCGACTTCACCGTCCTTGTCCTCTCCGTCATCGCCCTCTTCGTCATCGTCCTCTTCGTACTCATCCTCTTCATATTCATCGTCATCGCTCTGTTCAAGATCGACATCCTCAAAGCCCGTCTGACCAAGGCTTGCAAGATCCTCGTCTTCGTCGAATGCTCCTTCCCACTGCTCTCCAGGTTTTCCGCGAGGTGCGACCGCTGTTCCCTCTCCTTGAATCTCATCCCGTTCGTCATCTCGCTTGCGCGGCTGCAGATAGAGCTTGATGGGGATCTCGCCAAAAGGGAGATGGTCGCGCAGGAAGTTCAGTAGATAACGTCGGTATTGATTGCTAAAGCCCTGTGGCTGATTGCAAACAAGGATAATCGTTGGTGGTTCTGAAGCGACTTGAGTCGCATAGTAAATCTTAGGACGTTTCAATTGGTACAACGGTGGTTCGTGACGTTCCAACGCCGCTTTGACAAGCTTGTTGAGCATGCTTGTTGAAATTCGCTCCTTGGCTTGTTTGAAAAGCATCTGAGCGTGATTCAAAAGCGTTTTGACGTTCTTCCCTGTTTGCCCGGTCACAAATGCGATGGGGCAATAAGCCATGGTGGGAAAATGCTCTCGAATGTATTCAACCCAGCGCTCTGTCGGGATAAAGCCAGCGAGCTTGTCCCATTTATTCACTACGAAGATACAAGGTTTAAACTCGTCATGAATGTAGTGCGCAAGCTGCTTGTCGACCTTGCTCATCGGTTCGGTGCAATCGAAAAACAACAGCACAACATCCGCTCGTCGCACGCTTCGCTGAGCGCGGTGCAAACCGTACCAATCGATGTCCGTCCGAATACTCTTGTTACGGCGAAGACCCGGCGTGTCGATCGCCATGAATTTGTAGCCGTCGAGCTCGAACATCACGTCGACGCTATCGCGCGTCGTTCCGGGGACCTCACTGACTATACATCGATCCTCTTTCACAAGCGTATTCACGAAAGTGCTTTTGCCGACGTTACGTCGCCCAACAATTGCAACCTTCATCGTCGGCGGTTCAATCTCACCCGGGTCCGCATCAAAGTCAGGCAAGTGCCCGACGATCCAGTCAAGCAGATCGGTTTTGTTGCGATTCTGCAATACGCTGATCCTCATCAAATTCTTGTAACCAAGTTGATGAAACTCATCCGCGTTTGAATCAAGTGACGGGCTATCGGTTTTGTTCGCAAGCAAAAGAATCGGCTTGTTGACCCTGCGAAGCCGATCGGCAACTTCCGAATCAAGCGGCACGAGTCCACTGCGGGAATCGACCACAAATAGCAACACGTCGGCTTCTTCAATCGCCGCAAGAATCTGACCTTCGACTTGATCGGTCAAGTTATCTACGTCTTCGATGCCGATCCCACCCGTATCGATCAACTCAAAGTGACGATCGTTATGCTCGAGCATCGTGTTCAGTCGATCCCGGGTAACGCCGGCAAAATCCTCAACGATCGCCAAACGCCGGCCCGCAAGCCAATTGAAGATGGAACTCTTGCCTACGTTCGGACGACCGACAATTGCAATGCGTGGAACAGCCATGGGTAAACGATCGAAAGTGAATGAATGAGGATGGTCGGAACGGACTTCACGGCTTCGCTTTCACAGCATCGCTGCGCAGATTCCAAGCTTCCACCCAATCGGTTTCCACCAACTCAGCTTGGAAATCCCTGAGCAACCGATCGTGCATATCGGGAAAGTGTCCAGCGCCGTAAAAGACACCCAACTTGCGCTTGCCAGCTTGCAATTGCTCTTCGAGAACCGAAAACGCCTTGGCGTTTCGCTCGGTCAGAAGGGTACTCTTTCCGTCTTTATCCGCAATCCCAACCATTTGATTGTCGAGCGATTCGAACTGTTTGGCCATGGCCCTGCGAAGCTTCACCGGGTCGCCGCTGAGCATTGCACTCATCATCTCCGACTGGGCCTCATTTACTTTTTTCGACGTTTGGGTCGCAAAACCAGCCCCCATCACACGCGCCATTAAACTCACAATCCCATCATTCCGCTTGGACATATCCTCACTGAATTCGCTCGGATTCATATCGGCATGCACGAAATTCTTCGCTTGATAATCGATTTCCTCGAGCTGAAACGTGAGTTTCAAAGCGTCCTTCATCCCACCTTGGATCGAACTGATCGGATTTCCACCACGCCTCTGCTCGCTCTTTCGCGGTCGATCGGTCGACTCAGCGACCAACTCGTAAAGAATCACTTCATACGATTTAAACATGCTATTGAGCCGCTGGTAGTAAGACTTCTCTCCTACGTGCACCGCCCCGATTAAATGAACTTCCGCACCCTGAAATGGGCCCGTGGTAATCCGGTATTTCGCAATCGCACATTGCAATTCCTCCGGCTTGCCATCCTCGGACTCCAAGACCCGCATAAACGGAGGCGACTTGCTAGAAGCCGACGACTCCCGCACGTTTTTCTCTTGAACCGCCCCTGACTTCTCTTGCCCGATGGCCGCATCGGTGAACAAAAAAGAAGTAAAAACGCTTAATGCAAGGCCCGAACAACAGGCACGAGCCGGCCAAGAATTGTTTGGTTTAGGACATCTCATCGCTATCTATCTCCTCGGGTTCGAAGCTTTCAAGTTGGCAGAAACTCCAGAAGCTTTCTTTATAACCCCACCGCACCGATGTCGAATTCGTTTTTCTCGGAGAATATTGGTCAAAATCAGGGTTGTCGAATTTGACGCGGCGTCAATAATTGACGCGATGGTCGAACTAACGCGAAAACAACGAGAAATTCAACTGCGAACCCAGGAAATCCTCAGGGTCGCCAAGCCTATTTTGCTCCAAGAAGGTTTCCACGCCCTGACGATGGACCGCGTTGCGGCCAGCATGCAGTACGCCAAAGGAACCATCTACAACCACTTCCCCAACAAAGAAGAAATCGTCCTAGCTCTGGCTTACAACGCCATGAAGCTTCGGCAACGCCTCTTTAACTTCGCTTCTCAGTCGACAGGGAGAAGCAGGGAGAGATTGATGCGAATCGGGCTCGCATGCGAATTCTACACGCAGCATTGCCGCGAAGAATTTCAAATCGAACAGTGGATGCGGCACGCAAACATCTGGGATAAATCCTCTTCCGATCGCCAAGCATGTATTCGGGAATGCGAAGCTGGATGCATGGCCATCGTAGCAGGCTTGGTCCGCGAAGGAATTCAATCCGGAGACTTGCCCGGTTCCAATCAAACCCACAAAACCAATACTGCATCCACACAGCTTCCAAACACGCATCCCCTTAGCCCGGAAGAAATGGTATTCGGATTATGGGCGATCACCTTCGGGTCTCAGATTCTTACTGCCAGCAGTCCGTCTTTACCCGCCCTGGGTGTCATGGATCCAATCCGCGCGACGCGAGTGCACTGCTGCACACTCCTAAACGGATTTAATTGGCAACCGATACTGGCCGTCGAGGAATACTTAGAACAAGTCGAACAAATGTCGGCCGAGGTGCTACCTCGCTTCGAAGAAATACAAAGGACAGAGTTATGAGCAGTTCGATCCCCTTAAAGACTTCGTTTTCACCTTGGATCATCCGTTGGGTCGTCGGAAGTATCATGCTCGCAGGACTCGCGTGGATGATCTTCTTCTCACACGAAGCCGCACCCCATCCGGCATCGCATTCGAATTCTAATTCGAAGCAAAACTCGCTTCGAAACACTTCCTCTCCGTTATCCTCCAACGGTACGGAACTACTGGTTCGGGCTTTCACCATCGCTGATCGCACCGCGAACAACCCCAGCCAACGAACTTTCTCCGGCACGCTTCAAGCCCGTTACCAAAGCTTACTAGGGTTTCGAGTTGCAGGCAAAATCGTCGAGCGGCATGTGGAAGCTGGGGATCGAGTGCGTAAGGGCCAAGTACTATTTCGATTAGACCCCACAGACTTTGATTTACAGATTCAAGTCGCTGAGTCGGATTTACAAGCAGCTAGATCGCAATTGATTCAGATCGAAGCCGAAGAAAAACGATTGGCCGATTTACGCCAAACGCGATCTACCAGCCAATCCGACTACGACTTGGCAGTCGCTGCTCGCGACACGGCTCGCGCTCGACTACGAGCTGCTGAAAACCGCTGGATGATGGCAAAAAACCAACGGGATTACGCACAGCTAGAAGTCGACCAAGATGGCCTAGTGACCAAAATCATGGCAGAGGTTGGCCAAGTGGTATCTCCGGGGCAACCTGTTGTTCAGTGGGTGCACGGCAATGAAATGGAAGCGGCGATCAGTGTCCCCGAGTCGATGCAACACATGCTCGACCAACGGAATGCTACCGTCCGGTTTTGGTCCCGACCTGATTTGGTCGTCCAAGGCGTCCTACGGGAAGTATCCCCCGTGGCCGATCCCACATCTCGAACCTATGACGCTCGATTTACGCTGATCGATCCTCCAGCAGACTTAGCTCTCGGTCTGACCGCTACCGTTCAAATCGACCAGAGCCACGAAGAAGGGATCAGCGTGCCGATGGGGGCGATCGCGCAAGTCGAATCATCTCCTATCGTGTGGCGGATTCGCGACGACGGTTCAGTGGAATCAGTCAACGTGCAAATCTTGAAGTACGGTTCACAACGGGCTGTCATCCAAGGTGACCTTGCTCCCGGAGAGAAAATCGTCAGCGCCGGCGTTCAACGTATCGACGCCCAGTGCCGCGTTCGTATTTGGCAAGACCTCCTCTAGCGTTTGGCTCGGCGAATTCTCATGCATGCAAGTCCGTCTCCAGGCAATGACCGTTCTCCAGATCATGACATGTCACAAGAGAATGATCGGCCAAGCTCCAATTCCGAGGACCATCGCTGGAACCTTTCGCGATGGGCGGTCACGCACCAAGCGTTCGTTTGGTTTCTCATGCTTGCTTGCAGTGTCGCTGGATTAGCCGCTTACTTCCAAATGGGTCGCGCGGAAGATCCTAGCTTTGCGATCAAAACATGTGTCGTAGGTGCGGTCTGGCCCGGAGCCACCCCCGATGAAATGCAACGCTACGTGGCACAACGAATCGAAGATAAACTTCGAGAAACTCCCAAACTCGATTTTCTTCTGACGTATTGCATCAGCGATCGAATGATGACGCTCGTGCAACTCAAAGATTCCGTTCGAGGACGAGCAGTTAACGATACTTGGTACCAAATCCGCAAGAAGCTCGATGACATTCGAGGTGAACTACCAAGCACACTGATCGGCCCAAGCGTCAATGATGAGTATGGTGATGTCTACAGTGCCATCTATTCGTTCACCGGGGATGACTACTCTCTAG
>Ga0255124_1000098_pt1 | contig 32895 bp, 26 predicted proteins | sample Law_Cont_RepB_8d_FD_188564 | JGI IMG/M metagenome (GOLD analysis project Ga0255124, IMG submission 188564) | Freshwater microbial communities from St. Lawrence River, New York, United States - Law_Cont_RepB_8d | ecosystem: Environmental > Aquatic > Freshwater > River | place: USA: New York... | reverse complement strand
TGAGCGTTACCCGATCAAGCTGTGCAACCGCCTGTGGCCGTTGGAGGAATGGGACACGGACGCCTGGCTGCCGAAGATCCACGCCGTGGAATTTCTGGGCGAGCCTCAGTACGGCGGCGGTCGGCCGGTGCCGCCACAGGAGGTCTTCGACAAACTGCTGCCCTACCGAGTTAGCCGGCTGCCCACCAGCCTGACCCACTCGGAGGAGCGGGTGTGGCGGCATTATGCCGGGCTGTCGGATTACCCGCATTACGATGCGTACCGGGTGGTGGCACCTGCGGCAGACGCGTGGCGGCAGTACGACCGCTGGGGCGGCAACCGGATTTCCTGGGGGGCCCCCCTCGAGACGATTGGCGACATGAGCCGATCGCTACGGGAACTCAACCGGCCGATGCCCTGCGCGGTCTGGTCGCAGGGCCCGCACGATGGCTGGGGCGGCGGCTTACAGTTCGGGGGCCGGGCCCGGCGGAGCCCGACACCCGACGAGCTGCGGGCGCAGGCGCTCCACGCGCTCTCCACTCGGGTTACTTCCCTTTACTGGTTCAACCTCAGTCTCAAGTCGCTGCTGAAGTTCCCGGATACCTGGGAGCCGATCAGCCGCATCGGCCGAGAGATTCGCATGTTGAAGCCGTTTTTCCTTGAGGGGGATGCCTACTGGTTCGAGCGAGTGAAGAAGGATGGAAAACCCGACTGGGACCTGGCCTCGATAGGCGCGCCCGAGGCTGCCGTGCTGTTCGCCAACGACCTCGCCTACGGGCCCGACAGCAGGGAGAGTGTCTTCACCTTCGGCGGGCCGCGGCCGGTGTCGTTCCGTTTTGTGCTCCCGGGGTGGCTCCGGAAGGCGGAGGATGTCTTCCGTGTCGATGCGGACGGGGTGCACGAGGTCCGATGGCGGATCGAGGGGGATGCGGTGGTGATCGATGATAGTCGAAGCCGGGATGCCATCTACCTTGCCGCCCGGTCGAAAACGGTGCGCGGCGAGGTGGAGAAACGCCGGCTGTCGGCCCTGGCGCTGGAGAAGGCGAATGCCGTCGAGATCGGGGAACTCGAGAAACTGAAACGGTGAGCCTGTCAATAATCGGACTAAAACCTTGCTTTTAGTTTCTTTTTCCGTTGACAACGGGACTTCTCATTTACCCGGGTGATCCTTGAAGAATGTCACCATCGCTTCGACGGCGTTCCTGCCGGGGAACCTGTGCCCGTCCTGGTGTCGCCAGACTACCAGATCGTTGCCGCCGGGGCCCGGGTACAGCGTCGCTTTACCCTGAAAGCCCCAGGGCTTGCCCTCGCCTGCTTCGTTGACCTTCCTGACCTGGGCGATCATCGCCTCCTGCCAGGCCGGCTTGACCAGCGGATCATTCTCGCCCAGCAGGTGGAACAGGGGCTTTGGCTTTAGCCCCTTGCCTTGGCGGGGGCTGATCGCAGCGGACGAGCCCACCGCTGCGAGAACCTCCCCCCTTTCCGCCCACAGCAGGTAGGTGAAGCCGCCGCCGTTGGAGTGGCCGGTGGCATGGATGCGCCGGGCGTCTACCGTGAATTCCCGCCTCAGGGAATCCAAAACCACATCGAATAGTCGCAGGTCGCGGTCCTGCTGTTCTCCCGGCCCGCTTTGCCAGCCGGTTTTCTTGCCCTCGGGGTCGGTTAGCCTGCCGGGGGTGTTCAGCCCCTGCAGGTGGACTGAGATCGCATTGGGCCAAGCCTTGTCCATGCCGAAGCTGTTCAGCGCATTCTGGCTGGAGCTTCCGTGGCCGTGGAAGACAAACACTACCGGGGTCGGGGTTTTCTTGGCGGCAGGCGGGATGAACAACAGGCCGGTGCGGTTGACGCCGTCCACCTGCCACTCCCGCCGAACGGTCTCTTGGGCGCGGGCCGGAAGGGTCGACAGGGCCAGGGTGCCCAGGATCCACAGCGAAAGTTCCAGGAATATGCCAGACCGACTCCGACGGTTAAGCATGGGGCATTTCCTTCCTACGGGAACAAGTACGGTGGGGGCTCGGTGTGTCTGGCTGGCCCCTTCGTCTGGTTTCGACCCGCGAAGAATCCAAAATAAACCACCCATGCGACTCATACCATGCCCGGGGTGACTGGTGATCGTGGCCGGGCGTGCGTTGCGGGCGGCCAAGAGCAGCCGGTGGCCCAGGGTGGGCACCTGTCGGCTAATCTGGTTGACCGGGTTTCGGGGCCAGGCGACACGGGTAGGGCGAGCACAAATCCTCGATCCACTCGTCAAATCCAGCCTCGGCAAGGATCCCGTTCAGCTTCTCGTAGAACAAATGACCGGGCGAGCTTGGCAAATGCCGAGTGGCGCCCCAGAACTCTTCCTGATGCTCGCGGTTTTGAAGTTCCAGAGCCATACATGCCTCCGCATGCCGAAAGGAATCCTTGCTATGCCAGAAGATAATGGCCTAAATTCAAATGAGGGAGGCCGGGTCAGGGTTTTTCAGACGATCCATGCGAGATGAATTGCCTGGCACCTATAATCTAGATAAATCCTGTCCTCTAATGTTTTTGGGCGGACCGTGGGCAGGAATGGCCGAAGGCCTCTTGCGCAGTGGATCAGACTGCAGGCAAGGCGCTGAAGCATTGGCGCCCTGGCCGAAAAATGGTCAAGGAATGGCAGCCTTGGCCAGCTTGCGGGCCATCTGCAGCACCTTCACATCCGGGTCTACCACCACATCGGCTGGTTTGAATTCAGTGGTCAGCTTCCAGGGAACCGTTTGTCCTGGACCCACGGTCACGGTTTGCAGGGAGCCCGGTGTGCGGGGTTTTTCCCCCTCTTCGCCCATGGAATCCGGGTCATTCGTTTCGGCCGGGGGCATCGCCGCCACCTCCACCTCGACGGTGCCTGTCCCGGTGTTGGTGATCATCCCCGTGGTGGTGTGTCGGCCGGCGCCATCCGCTTCATGATGGACCTCTCCCAGGCTGAACTCGGGAAGCACCTTGCCCAGCAGCCACTGCTTCACGAAGGCGTCGAACGCTTTGGGGTCGGCGGCGTGGGGCCGCAGGGCCTCCACCAAATCCTCGATCAGCGGGAAGTCTGGGCCATCCTTGAACTTCAAGATGAACTCCCGCAGGCCTTTCAGCATCCGCTCGCGGCCCATCTGTTCCATCAGCATGAAGAAGACCCAGCCGCCCCGGTTGTAGACGAGTGTGGTGTCGCCGGGCCTGGAACCGTCCACCTTGTGCAGCGGGCGTTCCCGGTCTGGATTCCGTTGCTGCACATACTCGCGCTCGAACTTGGTCATCAGCGCCCGGCGGGTTTTCACGCCCCGCATTTGCTCCACCAGCATCGCGGCCGAATAGTTGGCCATGCCTTCGGAAAGCACATTGCCACCTGGTCCCTTGCCTGGCGTGAGGATGTTGCCCCACCACTGGTGCGCCGACTCGTGCGCCACGATGAAATCCACCGTGTCCGCTTCGCCTTTTTCCGCCTTCAGGGCCAAAAAGCCGATCGACTCGCTGAAGGTGATGTTGCCGGGGAAGCCCTGGGCATAGCTCGCCAGACCGGGGAACTCGGTCAGCCGCAGCGACTTCCAAGGATAGGGGTGGAACCATGCGCCGTAATGCTTGCGGGCGGCATCCAGAACCTCCGCCATGCGCTCCGTGTGGAAGGCGTGCTTTCGGTCATGGAAAACGGTGGATTCCTTGCCCCGGGTCTCCACCAAGTTGGAAGGCCCACCCACAATGTTGAAAAAACGGATCGGTTCGGTAGTTTTCCACATGGTGGACTTGCGGCCATCGGAGGTGGTCTGTGGGCCCGGCTCGCCGACACAGTTAACGGTCCAGTCTTCCGGGGCGGTGATGGTCATCTCCATGCTGGTTCCCCAGGCCGGCCCGAATTCGGGATCGACCCGCTGCCGGTAATGGTCGTCGGCATACTCCCGGGCTTCCGGCTGGTCCTTCTCCTCCAGGCCAACCCCGTCCATGAAGCCGACCAGCGGCATGAACGAACCATCGAAGCTGGTCAGTACCACCCCGGAAGGCAGCACAAATTGGCCCGCACCCGTCTGGGTTTTGCTCCACCCGCTGGGAAAGGTGCCCTGCAGATCAAAACCCACCCGGCAGGTGGCGTCAGGCGCGAGGGGCTTTGCCGGGCGCACCACCATCAGCCCCGACCGGTTCTCGATGGAGGGCCTGCCATCGCGCTCGATCGGTTTCACCGGCTGGATTTCTGCACCATCCACCGTCCAACTTTCCACGCGCAGGTGGGTGCGCACGGTCAGGGCAACCGCATCCATGTCAGCCTGGCTGCGGTTGCGCAATACATACTCGCCCTTCACCCGGAAGGATCGACTTTCCGGGTACAGGTCCACCGATGCGTTCACCTTGTCCAGCGCGGCGAAGGGCGCGTTCTTCCAAGTGGAGACATTCTGTTTCCAATAGTCCTTGGCCAGGCTGACTGCGGGGCCACCCTCCGGTCCGCGCCGCATGGCGAAAAGCATACCGCCGGCAATAAGCAGAGCCGGAACCGCCAAGCCCAGGATTGGCAACGATGAGCGCAGAAGACGCCACGGGCTGAACCGGTCGGCCACGCCCCGGGCATCGTTCAAGCGCCTGGGGTAGAAGCGTAGTGCCAGGGCCACCAGCACCACGGTGGCGCATAGGGTGAGGATGCGGTTCCAGGTGATCTCTCCCCGCGCGAAGCCGAGGCGATCCAGCTCGGACCAGCGGACTCCGCTCCACAGGTGCCATTTGGTGGCCCAGTTCATGTACCCCCACTGGGTGGCTAGCCCGGTTGCTATCAGGGCTGCCAGGCTCAGCGCGTAGGTGGCGTAGCGGTTGAGCGTGAGCGAGAAGACCACCATCACGAAGGCCGACCAGAAGATGAGGGTGGGGGCTAGCAGCACCCCCCAGAGCAGCGTGAAGACCCCAGGCTGCAAACCAAACCAGATGCCAGTGGTAAAATACTGGTAGGCGAGCACCATCAATGCCCCCAGAAACGCGCCAAAGGCGATCACGCAGGCCAGGGCGCCGTTGGCCAGCACCTTCCCGGTGAGGATTGCGGCGGTGGGGGCGGGGGAGGAGTTGACCAGGCCGGCCACGCCGTGGCGTTGCTCGCGGACCAGACTCTCCACCGAGTAGTAAAGAATCAACAGCACCAGCAGCAGGGTCAGCGTGTTGAAGCTGCCCCCGGCCAGGGACCCCGGTGTGGCCAAAAGGAAAGTGTCAAACGGCCCCTGCCGGAACAGGCCCATTGTCACCACCTGCAGGAGGATGAGCGGGCCGAAAATCCAGAGGCCCGGCGAACGGATGAGCGACCGCAGTTCCAGACCGAGGAAGGCCCGCGTGGTGGCCAGGAAACCGGGGGCGCGTTGGATGGTCTCCGGCAAGGGACGGAGTGACCAGTCTTCGTTTGTCTGGCGGGACAGGTCGCTGGAAGCCAGCGAGGCCAGGTTCACCCGTGGGGATTTTCCCCGGATACGGCGCAGAACTAGCGAGCCCGACAGCGGCACCAGGGCAAGTCCCAACCCCGCCATGACCAGCCGGCTCAAAAGCATCGGGATTTCCGGGACCGTGGAGGCCCCGTTGAGGTAGTCGGCCCCGCGCGGCTCTTTCAAAAAGGCGGCCAAAAACCAGCGCACGCCTGCCGGGTCGCACCACTGCAGCCCCTTGTTGATCCATTCGGGCAGCCATGCAGGGCTGAAGTCCCACAGGAAAAGCGCGCCGCCTATCACCAGCACCGTGGGCACGGCGAACACCAGCACCGCTTGCCCGGTCAGCGTGCCCAAAAACAGTGCCGTTCCGGCGGTGAACAGCAGCAGTGGCAGCGTGTAGAGCAGCAGCGGCCGCAGGTAATGGCCCAAGGCGAAGGGGCCCAATAGGTCGGTCTTGTCACGGGGATACAGTTCGGTGAACAGGATCTGCAGTAGCAGGTAGGCCGCCAGCACTCCAACCAGCGGAATCAGCGATCCCAGAAATCGCCCGATGGCGTATTCACCCGGAGACAGGGGGGTGGACAGCAGCACCCGGTCCAACTTACGGTCCTCGTCATTCGCCAGTGCCAGCCCGCACTGCACCGAGGCGAAAAACGGCAGGATCAATCCCAGGAAAAGCAGGTCCTGGAAGGCCAGGCTGGTTTCCGCGTTCAGCCAGCTTTTCTTGCCGCCGATGTCGCCGCCACTGCCCATGCCGATGGTCACATTGCCGGCCGCAAGGCCGAACAGCAGCAAGCCCAGAATGGCCAGCATCACGATGGGCAACGGTTTGCGCCATGCCAGGCGGATATCGCTCCAGGCCAGGGTCCAGATGCGTGACAGGCTCATGCCGCACCTCCAGCCACCGACACCCCGGTGCCGCGGAGGGCGGGTGGCACCTCGCGCGTGGGGGTGCGCATCAGTACCAGGTAGGCGTCTTCCAGCCCTGGTTGCACAAGTGTGAAGCCGGTGGGGGGATCGCCGGCAGGCAGGCTGATCCGCACCCGGTTGGTCGTACCCTCTGCCAGTACCGAGGAAAGAACCCGCCAGGTGGAGGCGAACGACTCCATTTCGGCGGGGGGCACCATACCCTCATAAATGGTCCCGGTGATCGCCTCGCGCGCCGCTCGGGGTGTGGTGTCGGCCACCACTTCGCCGCCACGGATGACTGCCAGCCTGGGGCACAGCGTCGCCACATCCTCCACGATGTGGGTAGAAAGAATAACGATGCGCTTCGAGCCCATTTCAGCCAGCAACCGATAGAAGCGGTGCCGCTCCTCCGGATCCAGCCCGGCGGTCGGCTCATCGACAATGAGCACCCGCGGATCGCCTGCGATCGCCTGCGCCAGGCCCAGCCGTTGGCGCATGCCGCCCGAATACCCTGCCACCTTGCGGTTGGCGGCGTGGGCGAGGTTGACCCGTTCCAGCAGTTCCTTGGCCACCTGACGGCGGCCGCGTGGCCCGGTGATCCCTTTCAGTTTCAGCAGTAGCTCCAGCATGGCCAGCCCGGAGAGATCGGGGTGGAAACCGAAATCTTGCGGCAGGTAACCCAGTCGCTGGTGCATGAAGCGCGGGTCTTGCACGATGTCGTGCCCGTCTAGCACCACCTTGCCGGCGGTGGGCTCGATCAGGCCAGCCACCACCTGCATGAAGGTGCTCTTGCCAGCGCCGTTGGGACCCAACAAGCCGAACAGGCCCTCACCTAGTTCAAGGTCGACCCCGCGCAAAGCGGCAACCGGCCCGGGGTGGATCTTGACCAGACCACGAATGCTCAGCATGACTGGATTCCCGAAGGTGGAAAAATCGGAAGAGTGCGTTTGCCTGCATTGCCGGCGGTAAATCTCACGGTTTCACCATTCAATTGAATTGCAATATTTTGAATTGTCAACACCATTCAAATTCGTTAGCCTGTTTTGAATGAATGGGGGGGACATGGCAGGGCCGCGTGAAAATATCTGCGTCATCCGCAACGCCGGGCAGTTCGATGCCATCTGCTCCCCCGTGCGCGCCGCTATCCTGGAGATGCTCTTGGCCTTCGGGCCAAGGCCGGCCCGGGAAATCGCCCTCAAGATCGGCCGGCCGGTCAGCCTCACCCATCATCATGTGGGGATCTTGATCAGTGCCGGAATCGTGGTGGAAAAAGAAAAGGTGAAACGCGGCAGGCATCTGGAAAGGATTTTCGAACTCCCCTTTGATGATTTTCGTTTCGATTTCGACACTAACCCCAAGGTCGCCGCCAAGGGGATGTTGCGGCTCGTCAAGACATTTGGTCGCTTCACCGAGCGCATGTTCGGCCGCTCGGTTCAGGGCGGATTGACAGAACTGATGAAGGAATTTGCCACCTTTCGCTGCGAGACGGCCCACCTTTCCAAGGACTCCATCCTCCAGGTCCGCGGGCACCTACTGGCAATCCGCAAAATATTCGAGCGGGAAAGGGGAGCCCCTGGGGGGGACCCCTTCCAGGTCTTTTGGTCCTTCTACCCGCTGGGTGTGGCCGCGGAATCCTTTTCCGCCGGCAAGGCAAAAAAATCGCGGAAAAGACACCAGGGGGCTGGCTGATGGGGCAGCTTCAGGAAGACGGCGTCTCCCCACCGCAGGAGGACACCAGGCATTCCGTCGATATGGCCCGGGCCAATCTGCTGGGTTTTCCCATAGCGCTTCTGCCTGTGGTGCCTCTGGTGGTTTTGCACGGACTGGTGCATGGATGGCCCGCTGTCGGGAACGCTTTCAATGATTTTTGGGGTAATTTCTTGTTTTTTTTGCTAGCGGTCTTGGTGGGTATAGTCGTCCATGAGGTGGTCCATGCCCTCACCTGGGGGATATTCGGCGGCCATGGCCTCCAATCTGTCCGCATCGGTTTCCAGTGGAAAACCATGACACCCTTTGCCCACTGCATGGTTCCCATCACCGCGCGATCCTACCGGCTCGGCGCGGCCATGCCCGGTTTGTTGACCGGCGTCTTGCCGGCGCTGGCGGGGTCGTGGGCCGGCATGCCCGAACTTGCCGGTTTTGGCTGGTTCATGACCTTTTGCGCCGGTGGCGACCTGCTGGTGCTGATGTTGCTGCGCGGGGTGCCTGCGGATGCCCTCGTGGAGGATCACCCGACCAGGGCAGGGTGCAGGGTGGTGCAAAGCCCCGAACCTGAATGACTTTGGATCATTTCTTGGAGAAAAAATGAACTTATTTAGATCGCCACGCGCTTGGATTTCATTGGCCCTGGCAGCTTTGGGCTTCATCCCCTCGGGGCGGTCAGATGACTGGCCCAACTGGCTCGGGCCCAAAAAAGATGGGGTGTGGCACGAGACCGGGCTGCTGGAGAAATTCCCTTCAGGTGGGCCCAAGGTGATCTGGCGCAAGCCGATCAACTCCGGTTACTGCGGGCCGGCAGTGGCGTCTGGCAAACTCTTTGTGATGGACCGCATCACCGAGAAAGACAAGGACGGCAAGCCGGTTTCGACCAAAAAAGGCGTGGTGGCCGGCAAGGAAAGGGTGGTTTGCCTCAATGCCAAAAGTGGCGATACCCTGTGGGTTCAGGAATTCGATTGCCCCTACACCATCAGCTACGGTCAAGGGCCCCGGGCAACACCCTGGGTTGATGGTGACCGTGTGTTCACCCTCGGAGCCATGGGCAATCTGCGCTGCCTTGAATTGGCCACCGGCAAGGTGGTGTGGGATAAAGATCTTCCCAAGGAATACAAAATCAAGCCACCCCTGTGGGGCTATTCCGCCAGCCCCTTGGTGGAAGGCGACTTAATTTATACCCAAGCCGGCGGAGAAGGCCGCGCCGTAGTGGCCCTGGACAAACGGACCGGCAAGGAGGTTTGGCGCGCGCTGCAGGCCGAGGAGGTGGGCTACAGTGCACCCATGCTCTGCGAGGCCGGGGGAAAAAAGCAGTTGATCGTTTGGCTTGACACTTCGGTCAATAGCCTCGACCCGCTCACCGGCAAAACCCACTGGTCCCTGGAACATCCCGAGGCAAAATCGATCCAGCGCCCGGTGGTGAACATCATCACCCCGGTGAAGGCTGGTGACAAACTGCTGGTCAGCGAGTTCTACCAAGGCTCGGCCCTGATGAAGCTGGATGTTGAAAAACCGGATGCCAAACTGCTGTGGCGCAGCAAGAGCAAGGATCCCTCCAAGCCGGACAACCTCAATGCCATCATGGCCACCCCCATTATCCGCGATGGCCACATCTACGGTGTCTGCGGCATGGGCGAGATGCGTTGCGTCAAGCTCGATACCGGTGAACTGGTCTGGGAGAGCCTGAAGGCCACCGGTGGCAAGAAGGCACTGTTCGCCCACGCATTCATCATTCCAGCAGGTGACAACTATGTGCTGTTCAACGACCAGGGCGACCTGATCCTGGCCAGCCTGACCCCCAAGGGGTACGGGGAGATTGCCCGCCACCACCTGCTCGACACCACCTTCACCACCCGCGGTCGCGATGTGGTCTGGTGCCACCCCGCGTTCGCCAACAAGTGCCTGTTCGTGCACAACGGCAAGGAAATGGTTTGTGTGTCGATGACGAGGGAATGAGATCAAAAAAGGCTTGGCGAGGTAGAAATGGAGACTGTTTTCACGGTCACTTTCCTGACCTTGGTTCTCACTATGGCCGCGGTTTTATTTTCCATACCCGATCTAGGAAGTAAAACACTCATACAGCAGCCGTTTTCAGCCCTGAAATGGTTGTGTCCTTAGCCCAATGCGTCGCCCTGAGCTCTGAATCCCACCGTTGTAATAGTCTTCCCAAAGCCCGCCAGTCCTAAACATAGGCGAGATGCCGGTGCCACGGTGATTTTCAAATGTGACCTTAGGGATTGCGGGTAGGTTAAATGCAATTAAAAGTGGCATAAATGTCACTAGTAATCACCTTGGCCTGTTTCGCCGCTTAATCGAATGACGCTGTCACCGTATTTTAGATCAACCGTGAATTGCCTGCTTGAAGCAGGCAATTTCTCAAACATCAGAATTTGATTACTTATTTCACCAGGCTGTAGCGTCATGTATCTATTATCCAAATAACCGAGGCAACCATTCCTCAAGAAAACCTGATGTTTCGCCGGCAGGTGAGCCATCCAGTTGCCAAACTCATCCTTCAGAGGCCGGACCCAGGAAAAACTTCTCCACTCCCAATCCTTTCCATCCTTTGCCCTATTGATTATTGAAAGGTCAATCCATGACTGTTTGTAAATTACCAAAGCAGAGGGATCGTCTATTCGCTCATCCTTCGTGGCATGCAATTCGCGGTTCGATAGCCTTTCAAAAACAATGAAATGGTCCGGCTCAATCTCCAAAGGAGTTCCGAATTTAGCCATAAAAAATTTATCGACATCCATCATCATGAGACCGTCCCACTCTTCTTCGGCCAATCGCCTTTCACTTTGAACAAAAAGCCATCCTAAAAGAATACAAATAAAGCAGGTAAATAGTAAAATTGCACCAAGCACACAGGAAATCCATTTTAGCCTATAGTGGACCAATAAATAAATCACGGCATTCAAACAGGCAGTCCATTTTGGCTTGAAATGGAACATCATGAAGTCGGCTCCCGCCTGCAGAATGGCAACAGTTCGAACCCGACTCATCGTACCTTAGGTTGGCCAGACAATTGGGCAGAAAATATGATAGAAAAAGCGGTCCTTCGGACAATTTTTTGGGTGCTGCAGGCATAAATTATGGTAACCCCTCAGCCGATTGCCATGGATGAAGATGAATTTAGACAGGGATCAGGTGTTTAAAAAGCGCTTCATCCGGCGGTGCAAAACGGAATTGCCCATGCTGAAGTTGTTCCATGCCAAGCATGTAAGCCGAGCTAACTCGTGAAACGGTGCTCAACCAAATTAGGCTCGGATTCTCCGAAGCGGATGCTCGCGCCAACGTGGAGCTTGTTCCCGAGCTGGACGGGGCGGTGGATTGAGAAAGGAAAACTCTGTTCGGAGTGGAGTTAGACACAACAACCAGTAGGGGGAGCCGGATGTCACAGAAGCTGTTTTCCGTTGCACTGGTCGTTCATGACTACGACGATGCTATCCGATATTTCACGCACTGCCTGCGGTTCACCTTGATTGAAGACACCTTGCTGTCCCAGTCGAAGCGGTGGGTGGTGGTCCGACCACCAGGCGGGGGAGCGTCACTCTTGCTGGCGAAGGCCACTTCCGCCGAACAGTCGGCACGGGTTGGCGATCAAACCGGAGGCCGAGTTTTCCTCTTCCTCCAATCCGATGATTTCTGGTGCGATTACACCGAAATGGTGCAACGTGGTGTCCGGTTCATTGAGACGCCGAGGGCCGAAAGCTACGGCATGGTGGCTGTCTTCGTCGATTTGTATGGCAACAAGTGGGATTTGATCCAGACACCGCAGGCAATAGACCCGAACAGGACGATGCCCGGTTAGACAGGTTATCAACAACATTTTTCGTAACCATTCAACGGATTGCCATAGATGAGAGTGAATATTGGTCCTTATTAATTGTCTGAAAAATTCTTTGCTGCCGTTGCGAAATGGATTTGCCCATGCTGAAGTTGTTCCATGCCCAGCATGGAGGCCGAGCTAACCCGTGAAACGGTGCTCAACTAAATTGGGCTCGGATTCTCCGAGGCGGATGCCCGTGCCATCGTGGAGCTTGTTCCCGAGGTCACCATCTTTGCGATCTTGACCTTGGCCAAGCGGGTTGCCGAATTGACAGACTTGTTTGGCAACGCCACCGAGAAGGGTGCCCAGACCTGGGCCACTTTCGTGATCATCCTTAGCACCCTCTAGATGCGCAAACACAACCTCGTGCAGATCCTCTAGGATGCTTTGAAATCTTATGTCCGCTCAGGAAACTCCAAACTTTTGCCGACAAAAATTGCGGCAAAGTGCTGAAGGGTTACGCCCACGCCAGATAATTCCTCTCGCAAGCCAGGATGTTTTGACCGAATTTTCGGGGCCAGCATGCGCATAATGCGGTAAACCATCACCTAGACCTGGCGCTGGGGCGACACAGGTTCAAAAAGAGGGAAAGCCGGATTGGGGCGAACCGCCGTTGCAGCCAAAACTGCAAGGATAAGCACACACGAATAATGCATGGTCAAACCCTTTATGCCACCAGGTTTTGCCCAGCCGAACCAAAACAAAATCCCCGTGGCCGAGAGAGGCCACGGGGAAAAAGGTAGTTTACCAATTAGGCCAAATGCTACTTGGTGGCCTTATTGGCGGCGGTCAGCGAGCGGAAGGCGATTGCGCGTCGGACTGCGGGGTGGGTTGGCTTGTCGGTGCCCATTACGGCGTGCCAAAGGATCTCGTTCAGCTCGAAGTCATCCACCAGGTCATATTCGCTGAAATCCATCTTTTGGGAGCGCGATGCACCATATGCATTTGCCTCGTTCTTTTTGTTGAGGTCGATTTCGGCCGGGGTATGGATATAAGGCTCGAGGTTGGCCTTGTCCGTGAAACTATTGAACATGGGGCGGGCGGCCGCATCATATTGGCTGAGGGGAGAAAGGCCTAGGATCAGCTCCATGCTACGGATGAGGCTGACAGTCTGGTACTGGGTGGAATCGATAAACTTTCGCTTGGTGTATGGGCTGATCACGAAGCCAATGGTGCGGCAGGCATCCACATGGTCCGGGCCATTTTGCGCGTCATCCTCAATGACGAAGATGGCGGTTTCCTTCCAGAACCGGCTTTTGCTGACAGCTTCGACGATCTGGCCAAAGGCAAGATCGTTGCTGGCGACGCAGGCCTCGGGGGTGAAGGCGCCGGGAGTTGTGCCGCTGGTGTGATCTTCGCCCAAGCTCATGATCATCAGCCTGGGCATCTCGCCCGCCTTCTCAAATTCGGCCAAGTCGGCGATGAAGGTGCTGGCATTGTCGGTGTCGCGTGTGCGCTGTCCCTTTACTTTGGGAATCCCGAAGGTAGGGCTCATATTGCCTACAAGACCCGGAACGCGGCCCTCCATGCGGAAGCCACCCTGGCCGTCACTGACACGGGAGCCATATTCACCGTATGAACGGTAGCTGATTCCGGCGCGCTTGCAGGCGTCCCACAAGTAACCGGATGGGGGATTAGCCAACTCGCCCTTCTCATCATCCTCGACGCCCTTACGCCTCGAATAAGTCAAGTGCCAGTCGCGGGCGATGTAGTCTGTATGGTATGCGGCGGTGCTCCAGGGATGCCCATCCCGGCTCACCTGGCCGTTGCAGTAGAGGTTGTCAAGAAGGACGAATTCCTCGGCGATCTTGTGGTGGTTGGGAGTGACCTTGCGGGGGAACATGCATAGTTTGGGATCACCGTTCCCCTTGGGGGTTGAGCCTGATGCCAAGTCACCGAAAACCTGATCGTAGGTGCGGTTCTCCTTAATAATGTAAAGCACATACTTGATGGGGCTAGCCCCTCCCACAGTGGTCGGAATGGCGGTCTTCTCGGAATGGGGCGAGGTGGTGAGCAACTTATCGGAATAGGGGCAGTTGCGGTAAACCCGGGCGGTTTGCTCCATCAGTGTCACTTCATCAGGAACCGGAACCACGCTCAACGATCCGGAAAGTGTGGTGCCAATATAGGGGTAAGGCATGAGCCTTTTGGCGGCATCCTTGATCTCATCCTTGTCCCTGGTGCCGTTTTCATCCTTGGTGAAAAAAGGATTGGGCTTAGTCTGGTTGCCTTTTCCCACTCCCACTAGAAGATGCTTGCCGTCCGGAGTTATGGCGAGGGCAGTTGGGTACCAACCGGTGGGGATGAAACCTTTCACGGCGCTCTTGTCGGCTGTTTCGATGTCCACCACAGCCACACAGTTATTGTCGGCGTTGGCCACGAACAGGGTTTTCCCATCGGGGCTGACCACGAGGGCGTCGGGAGTGGAGCCTTCCGGGGCCTTGGGGAACAAGGCTGTGGAGATAACCTCGGTTACGATCCCGCGGCGGCTGTCAATCACATAAACAGCGTTGGCGGAGGCGCAGGCGACAAACAAACGGTGGTCGGTTGGGTGGCAGGCGATCTGGTTGGGATGTTCTCCCACGGGAATGCGAGATAGAACCTTCAGGGTAACAGGGTCAACTCCTAGAACTTCCCTGCCGGCCCAGTCGGAAACAAACAGGAGGTTGCCCCCCTTGGCCAGGACGATGTCATAGGGTCGGCCACCCAGTTGGCCCGTTGATGGCTTTGTTGCGACTTCCTTTGCGAGTGGTTCGGCGGAGACTGTACCCTCGTTGATGTCCAAGGTGTAAAGAAGCCCCTTGGCTTCGTCCAGCAGGAGGCCGGATTTGAAATTTTTCGTCTTTTTGGCCTCTTCCATCAACTTGGCTAGGTCCCCCCTGCTCATTTTGGTCAGGTTGGGCTCCTTCTCGCTGGTGCGGATGAGTTTGCCGTCCTTGTGGTCGAAGGTGTGGAGTTTGCCGTTGCCACCTCCGGACCACCAAATCTTTTCGGCCGACTTGCTGACCGCCAGGCCAAACCAACTTTGGTAAGCGGTTTCCTCACTGATGACCTTGCCTTCCTTCAGGTCAACCAGTGAAATTTCGTGCTGGTTGAAACCGTTGGTGGTGACGATGGCGTGACGATTGTCGGCCAAAGGATGAATGTTGAGTGGCAGGTCCGTGGTGTCGATTTGCTTCCCGACCGGTGTGATATGCCATCCGTTGGGAAGCAGGAAGCCATCCTTGGTGGGACCGGGCCAGGTGGTTCCATCCGTTTTGCCCGTTGCATTGGGGACGGGGCTCTGATTTAGTGTGGAAAAAACCAGTAAGGCAAACAAGGACATCACGTTCTCCTGAGGGGCTGTCTTTTAAATCGCAAGTTGGAAGATCCAAAGAACTGACTAAGGGTTATGAGGTGGTTGACAAGGACTAAAAGTCGTTTAATGCGTTTTTTCACCAATTCTCCACAAAGCCTTCCCTGTGCGGACCACCAGGGTGCTCCCAGCAATGGCTGGGGTGGCGTGGCAGGAATCGCCCAACCTGTTGCGGCGCAACAATTTGAATTCGGGACCATCCACAAGAATGTGGCAAATGCCCTCCTCATCGAAAACGAGGATATGCCCATCCACATGGACAAGGGAAGCATGGTGAGCTTTTCCCATCCGCTCAGTCCAGAATTTCTTGCCTGTTTTGGCATCAAGACACCAGGCAAAACCATTGTCGGTCACTCCGTAGACTCGGGATCCAACCGCTACGGGGGAGCAGGTGTACAGCGCGTTGCTGTTTTCGCGCCAAAGCACCCGGTCATTGCTTGCCTTTGCTGAAAAGAGGGGATCAACACCCCACAGGGTGTTGGCAGGGCTGCTGCCGGAAATGAGCGCGACATCCTCCGCCACCACGGCGGCGGCGACATATTTTTCCGTCGGTGTTTCAACCTCCCATAAAACCTTTCCGGTCTGTGGCTCGAACGAGGTGAGGCCGCGGCAACCAGAGAGGAGCACCTGGTGCTTTCCGTCCTTCGAATAGGGCACGGGCACGCTGAATGAGCGGATGGGGTTCTTGCGTTCGTGGCGCCAAACGGTTTCGCCGGTGGAGGGCTTAATGGCAGTAAAAAAACCGGCTGCATCGTTGTCACCTGCCACTAGCAGCAAATCATTACACAGGATCGGGGAGCTGCAAAAGCCATGCTTGTTGACATATTTGCCGAGATCCTTTCGCCAAAGCTCCTTGCCTTGGTGATCGTGGCTGACCAGCACAAACCGGTCCTTGTCAAGGAAACTGCAATAGACGCGTTGGTCATCCACCGCCGGTGTGCTGTTGGCGCAGGAACTCAACTGGTGCCTGGTTTCGAGCGGCGCTTTGATGACTGAGCGGCTCCACAGTTGCTTGCCTGATTCGAGGTCATGACACAGGACCACCCGCTCGAGTTCCTTTTCAAGGCATGTGGTTAGAAAGACCTTTCCGGCCTTCACCACAGGGGAGGAGTATCCGATACCCTGAAGATCCGTTTTCCAGAGGATGTTTTGATTCTGGTCGGTTCCGGACCATACAAGGGGGATTCCTGCCTTTCCGGCATCGCCATTGGAGGATGGCCCGCGGAATTGGTTCCAGTCCGCTGCAGGAAGCCCAACCACGGACAAGCAGGCAATCAAAAGGCCAATGGGAAAAAGACGGATCATCTTCCGGGATTCTCCTGCATGGGGGGTGGCAAGGGCCTGGGGTTTGACTCGGGGAGTTGTGAACCGGGTTCGAGGCGGATGATCTCAGATTTCAGGTTGAGGATTGTTCTGCACATGTTGAGGTATCCCTCAGTGAGTTCCTTGTTCGCGGGATTGCGGGCGGCCTGATCCTTGAGAAGTTCGCAAGCCTGCTCCAACTCCCTCAGGATTTCCCGCATTTTTCCAAGGCCGGGAAAGGTTTCGCCGGGAGCCACGGAAGGCAGTCGCATGGCCTGGGGTTGGGCAGGCGCAGGAGTGCCTGAAGTATTGCGGGATGAGGGCGGCAACTCTGGGGGGGTATTTGTGCTTTTTGCCACAAGCAACGGAGTGTTTGTGATCACTTCCTCGGGAATGTTGAATGTCGCGGTGCCGAGGACGAAAACCTGGCCTGCAAGTGTGCCCATCGCCCACTCCTTCAGATCCCGCCGCACTCCTAGAGAGATGGGAGTTGACTCGGCGGTGGCGATAATCTGGGTTTTGTCGAGTTTTCCCGACCAGAGTCGAATCTGTTTATCGCGCCCTGATGTGATGAAACGCCCATCACGCGTGGCGACCAGGGCGGTAAGACCCTTACCCTCGGCCGGTGTGGCAGAGGCGATCTGTTTGCCCCAATGGGCATCCCAAAGAATTAACTTGCCATCCTGTCCTGCGGTGGCGATTCGGTTGCTGTCAGGGGTCCAGGCGACAGCCGGGACCGGTCCATTGTGGCCCCTGAGTACCAGCACCTCGGCTCCCGTTGCGGCCTCGCTGACCATCACGGTGCCCGAGCGGTCGGAGCTGGCCAGCAGCAAACCATCCGGACTGAAGCGGATGTCGAGGATCCAGTCGACATGCTTTTTCACGGTGTAGAGCAGTTTTTTTTCGGTGGTGGAAATAACCTTGATCACCCGGGAAGGACCCCCGAGGGCAATCAAGCTGGAATCTGGAAGGAATTCGGCTGCCAAAACGGTGTCGTTCTCGTCAGCCTGCTCGAAGACCGGGGTTTCGGACCTATGGTTCCATAGCGTCACCCTGCCGGACTGGGCCCCCTGGCCACCAGCCGCCAGGATCCAGTTGCCGTCCTCGTAGGTCCGCAGGCTGGAGATTTCCTTTTCCTGGAACGGGAGAGAGGCGGTGGCGGATTCGCCCACGCTTCCAGCAAGTGGACGAATCCATCCTCGGGTGGCTGAAAAAGCAAGCCCGGTGACCGCGGGGAGCCGTATTGTCGTGGTGTTTTGGCTGGGCGAATTTTCCGGCTTAATAGCCTTCGAATCCAAGGTGGCCGCAGCCATTTTTCCTGAATCGGCGGCAGGGAATTCAGCAGCCTTTTCCAGGGCCGGTTGTCCGTTCTTGATGTCCTTCCTCTCGGGAAGACCCAAGGCAATCCAGGTTTTAATTTTTTCAAGATCCCTGTCAGGCATTTTTGGCGAGTTGGGAGGCATATGAGGCGCTTCGAGATGGGCGGACAACTTGTAGAGCAGGCTGTCTAACGGCTTCCCGGCAAAGACCGTTTGCCCTGAATCGGATCCGGAAAGGATGGAGGATTTGGTGGAAAGGTCCAGGCCCCCTCTGGGCCGCTCGCTATTGTGGCAGGTATTGCAATGTTTCTTGAAGGTGGGCTTGAGGTCCTCGAATACCACCGGGTCGGCGGCATTAGCCGCCAGGCAGAACGCAAACGGCATCCAGATGAATCCGAAATATCCGGGAAGGAATCCTGAGGGCAGGAGCCGTAAAATAGAATTGTTCATGAGTGTGTCCAGTTCAACTACCTGGGTCTGGCGATCCTTCGCGGGTTGGGGAGGCGATTGGCGAAAGCGATCAATGATTGAAGATGAATTCCCTTGAGTTCAGCAAGGCCCAGAAAAGGTCTTCAAGATCCTCCGGGATGTTTTTCGATTTCGACAACATCTCATCGATTTTTGCCGATTCACCCGCGCTGGGCCGCCGGGCTAGGCAGGCCATATAGAGTTCATCCGCGACTGCGCGGGGTTTCTTTCCGGCCTGTAGGGCCTTTTTCACCCGACCGCCCTGGTTGATCTTGCCTGTGGTGTTTTCCCCGTTCAGCAGGTGCAAGGCCTGGGAGAGAGTGGGTTCCAGCTTGACCTCGCAGGCGCAGGGCGTTTCACGGGTGCTGCGTCCAAAGGTGGTCAGAAAATGATTGGTCGAACGGCCATCCAGTAGCTCGACGGCGCGGCTCCCATCGGGCCTGCCAGGGAATTTCGAATTGGCCAGTGTGACCTGGCTGATGCAATCGAGCAGAACCTCGGCCCGAACCCGGCGCACTGCGGCTGAGGCAAAGTTACTGGAATCGAGCTTGTTGGACTGATTTTTGACGCCGGAAAGCTGGTAGGTGCGGGAATTGCAGATATCGATGGCCAGCTTGCGCACATCGAATCGGTAATTGGCAAGTTTGGTTCCCAGAGCATCTAATAATTCGGGGTTGCTTGGTGGATTGGAAATACGCACATCATCGACCGGCTCGACAATACCCTTGCCAAGGAAGTGCGACCAAATCACATTGGCCAGATTGCGGGACAGGAAAGGATTGTCCTTAGATGTCAACCATGTGGCCAGTAATTCGCGACGGTCGGTACTACCGGCTGACAAATCCTTATCGCCAAGATAGCGGGGCGTAACTGCCTTGTTTCCGAGCGGGTGTTCAATTTCACCCTCGCCCCTGTTGAAGATAGTGATCTCTCGAGGGTCGGCCGCCTGTTTGTAGCCAACTTGGGCGAAGAAGGCGGTGAAGCCGTAGTAGTCATCCATGGTCCAACGGTCGAAGGGATGGTTGTGGCACTGGGCGCACTGGATGCGCATACCGCAAAAAACTTGGGCGACATTTTCCGCGAGGGTGGCTGGTGTGGTCTCGGTCTGGTAGTAGTTGGCCGCTGGTTTCTCGAAGGTTCCGCCGGTGGCGGTAAGGACTTCGCGGATTACCTGATCGATTGAGGCCCCGGCCTGTACGCGGGACCTGAGCCAATCGTGGTAACGCCCAATACCCTTGGGGCTGGTACCGTTGGCGGTGCGAATCTGCAGCATTTCCGCAAACCGCATAATCCAGATGTCTTGAAATTCAGGACGATTGACCAGTCTATCAACAATCTTGGCCCTTTTTTGCGGATCCTTGTCCGACTCAAAGGCAGTGATTTCATCCGGTTCAGGAAGTTTGCCAACCAAGTCGATAGCCAGGCGTCGCAGGAATTCCGAATCTGAACACAATTCGGAGGGAGCGATGTGAAGCCTTGCAAGACGAGAGTGAACCAATTCGTCTATGTAGTTGTTTGCCTGCACGGATGGGAAGCGGAATTGGCTGTTGGCGGGCCGCACTATGACAGATGAGCCTCCAGTCAGGGTCGCAAAGCGGGCAAGGATGAATGCCTCGCCACGCTGGACCGGGGAGATTTCGCCCGACTGGCCAACCGTTGCGGCACCATCGTTGGAGGAATAAAAAGCGCATAGGTGTGTCACATCGCGGGTCGTGCCGTCGCTGTAATCAGCGGTGACCCCGATACGGTGCTTTTGGGCACCTGCCTCCAAAACCAAGGCGGGTGGACCAACATGGATTGCGACCGGTTTGGCCAAACCCGCGGGATCATTTTTTCCACCCTCGGCGATCCATCGGACGAGGAGCTGGTGAAATTCGGATCCTTTTTCTATCTTCTTGCCGCCAGTATGGGGGACTTCACCCAATGCCTTGGTGATCAGAAGGGATCCCGCTGGATCCGCCAGATTAACACGGCGGTTGGGGATTTCTTCCACCAACCGGAACAGGTCGCCCTCAGGGTCGAATCCGAAAAGCGACAGGCGAAAGCCATCCTTTCCCGCGGCGGCACCGTGACATTTTCCGGCGTTGCAGCCGGCGCGGGTGAGTATGGGGAGGACATCGCGACTATAACTGACAGGAGGGACGGGTAGATCCATTCCCTTGACAACGCAGGGAATCCCGATGGTTTTCCCATCGAGTTCAACAACCAATTTGCCTTCCCCATTTTTTCGCGCGAATGCTATCCCTTCCTTCACCTCAACCAGACCGGGTGGTACGGTGGTGAACTTGGCCCCGTTAAGCACTTCCCCGGTGACACCGCTGTCGCCGGTCCGGGTGATCACCACGGTTTGCCGATCCTGGCCGGGGTGGAGGAAAATTTTGGCTGGATAACAGTCCACCTTTTGGCCGTTGACCAAGGAAAGCAGGCTAGCAAGCAGGTAAGCTTCGATAAACATTTCAGGCCTCTACTGCTGTCGTCACGGTGGTGGAGAAAAACCAGAAATCAGGGTTTAGGCGAAGAGGACTTCGCTTTCTTGACCCGCAGTTGTTCCAGACGCGACAGGGGACGCCCATCGGGGCCAATGGAGGTGGCACCCTTGGAATCAATGCGCAGGCTGCTGCCGCGACCCACATATTGCACAAACTTGTCTCCCGCTAGGTTCATCTCCAGCGCGCAAACAATGTTGCCATGGGTTCCAACCGGACCATCCGTCTCAACGGGAAGGCTGAAATCAACCCGTTTACCGGAGGTTTGCAAGGTGACAGGCAGGTCGGCCACGCGGGGTGGCAGTTCCAGCAGCCGGCAGGTGACCCCAACGGGGACGAGGGCAGATCGTTCCGGGTCACCAGCGAGGTCGAAACGGAAACGTGCAATCCCGCCCTGCTCGGCTATGACTTCTTGGGGACCTGACTGGAGGAGCGGTTTGGTGATGGTGAGCGGAACGAACCTGGAGGCGCATCTGGCCGTGCCGCTGGCGTCCAGTTCGGCGGAACCCTGGACCGCGAATTGCCAACTGGCAGGTTCGGCGTCTGGCAGGGCAGTAAGGACCAAATTTACCTCGTTTTGTCCTTTGCCGGCCAACACTTTTTCAGGGGCCTCCACCCAAGGGGGTAGAAAGGGCGCTGTAACTTCCACCGGGCCATCGAAGCCCGGTTTTCGGTTGATCATCACTTTCAGATACAGTTGACCGTCCACCAAGAGGGGAGCCTTCGGAGCGACCAGGTCCACAGAAAAAGGCAACTCCGGCACAACGGTGACGGCAAGCTTGTCCAACTCAACCGCCTGATAGATCGAGTCGGCCGGCCCTGCCACCAGATCAACGACCTGACGGAAAGAGCCAGACAGGCCGGGGTATGAGTTATCAGTGACTTTCAAGGGGCAAAGAGCACCAGCCAATAAGGTGTCGGCCCGGGCCTCAAAAAGAGCGGGCATGATGTAAATCCCGGGTCGGGCCGGCTGGCTGGACATGGAAACTCCCGCAGGCAAACCCGATGCCTCTGTCTGCGCATAACCTTCGAGGCCGCTGCGGCGGACCCCAAATCCGGCAAGGACTCGACCCCCTTTGGGAACAACGATCACCTGCCGGGTTTGACTAAGGCGATTGGGCCTGGGCAGGAAGACTTCAAGGTGTGGCTGATCCTCGCCGATTTCCACGCGATAGAAAAACCCGGGACCACCCTGCCCACGCTGGTCACGCACACGCAAGGTGAAAGGCCCTGCGGTTCGTGGGGTGAAAACCAATTGGCTGTCATGGTCATCGCCGTCATCACCGGTCGCCACGACCGTGCCGTCTTCTGCGATCAATTCCACAACCGAATCCAGTGGGGAACCTAGTCGCCAGGCCCACATCTGGACGGCGACAGGCTTTCCCGGCCGGGTGGTGAATCGGTAGCTGTCGACTTCATCGGGTTTGGCCACGATGCCGTGGAAGGCGGCTGGCAAGGCTGCAGGAGGAGTGGACTGGGGTTCTAGGACAGGTTCGTGGTTGGTGACCCGAACCAAGTTGGGGCAAGGGGATTGACCATCAGGACCCGCCAGCCAAACTGGAATAGTACCTTGTGCCCCTGCGGGTAGCTTCAACTCGACAGGTCTGGCCCCTGTGCTGTCATATCCGTTGGTTTTTAGGGTGAAGCCCGGTTTGCCACCGGCAGGATGCATGAAGAGTGGCCTAAAAAAGGATCCAACATGAAGAATGTAGGATGCGTTGTCCGAGCCACCCAGATTGGAGTCCCGCAAGGCGATGGTGTGCTTTCCATCTGAAGCGGCCTTGAATTCGGCTAGAGCATCCTGGCGAGTCAGCGGGGAGTCATCGGCCTGCGTCACCAGTTTGCCGGATGGATCGCGGATCTCGAGATGTGTGTCGAGGAAGGCGGTCCCGGTCCGCATTCCCTCGGCCTCCACCACCAAGGATTGTCCCTTGGCCAATGTCACCGCATACCAGTGAACCTCGCCCTCCCCGAGGTTTCCAGTTACAGCGCAGGGGCAAGTCACAGGTTGGGCTTTGGCGGCCGAGCTGTTGCCAGTCTTTTGATAGATCACTGGATTGAGAGCCAGGTGAAACTGAAGGATTTCGCTGGCTCCCATTTCAGTTCGCAGGCGAAAAGGATGTGCTCCCAATGGCGCGTCAGGCGAACTGACCAGTTCCACTTTTAAAGTGCTGTCATCCACCGTGGTGAATTTGGAAAGTCTGACCCCGGGCCGATAGAACAAAATGTCGGCGGGTTTAGATAGCCGAGAACCGGTGATGGTAAGGGTGAAGTTTTGCCCAACCTGGGCGCAAACAGGATCAGCGGATTCCACTGAGGGTGGAGCGGCCATGACGGTGGTAACCGCCAGGAAAAGCATGGCCATGGTGACAAGCTTGTGGATCATTGGTCGCGGTTTCTAATCGGGGGATGATGAGGGGAGGGTCAAACCAGCAATTCCCTGATCGGATTGCCGTTTTGCATTATTTGGATGGGACGATTGCCTGGCGCCATGAGGTCCTTGTTATGGTTGATGCCAAGAAGCGAATAAATGGTGGTGGCAAAATCCTCGACGGCCACAGGACGATCCTTGGGTTCGCCGGCCAGCGGGTCGGATGAACCAAGAACCGTACCCCCCTTGATGCCTCCACCAGCCATGACCACAGAGAAAACCCTAGGCCAGTGGTCGCGACCGCCACCCGAGTTAATCCTGGGTGTGCGTCCAAATTCGCTGGTGACCAATACCAGAGTGTTTTCCAGCATCCCGCGACGCTTGAGATCGGTGATCAAGGCGGCGAAGCCGTGGTCAAAAGCGGGCATTTGGGGCTCGATGCTTCGGTAGTGGAAAGCATGGGTGTCCCATCGGCCGTAAGTCATGGTGACGAACCGGGCGCCGGCCTCAACCAGCCGTCGACACAGCAGGAAGCGGGGGCCGGCGGATGCTCTGGCTATGGCTGCCGCATCCTGTCCACGGGAGCCGCCGATACCGTAATGCGCCAGACTTTCCTTTGATTCAGCCTTAAGGTTAAAGGCCTCGCGGGCCTTGGCGGAAGCCAGCATGGCATAGGCCCGCTGGTAGAAACTGTCCATGGCGTCGAGCATATCGGCTTTTTCCACGCCGGCAAAATGCTCGTCCACCATGGCCCGCATGGATTTGCGTTTTTCAAAACGGGCCTGGTCGATACCCGTGGGCAGGTTTAGGTCACGCACCTGAAAACCCTGCCGGGAGGGATCTGCGCCCAAAGCGAATGGCCCGTGGGCGGAACTGAGGTAGCCGGAGCCCATGTATTGACTGGTGGATTGGGGCACAGCGATGTAGGCAGGCAATTCCGCCCGGGGCCCCAACTCTTGGGAAGCGATGGTGCCCATACTGGGGTAAACCAGCGCCGGGCTGGGCCGGTAACCTGTGAGCATGTTGTGCTCGCCCCGGCCATGGTCCACCTCGGTGTGGGTAATGCTGCGGATGACCGCGATCTGGTCGGAAATTTTGGCGGTTTGAGCCATGTGCTCGCTGAAATAGGTTCCCGGGGTTTTGGTGGAAATGGGTTTCAGCTGGCCACGGTATTCGGCGGGGGCATCCGGTTTGGGATCAAAACTATCCATGTGGGGGAATCCCCCCTGAAGGAAAATCTGAATGACAGCCTGGGCTTTGGCGGGTTTGGTGGCACCCTCGGTGGCCCTCAGGTAATCACCGAGGGTGAGGCCGGCGGCACCGACAACACCCACCCGGAGAAAATCTCGGCGGCCGGTGGTTTTACCGAATCCGGCGCAAGCAACTGATCGACTCATTAGACTGGCCTCACTTTTTATGGAGATGGATAAAGGACTTTCAGTTTTCAACGGGTTTGCGGGCTGGGTTGGTTCGTGTTGACAGTTTTTGCCGGCTCGAAAAACTCCACTTCGAGGTACGGCCTCGATTCCAGTTCCACATATTCAGAAGAATAAAAGTCCCAGCCATTGCCGCCAGTGTTTAGGAAAACCCAGCCATAGTTTGGTTTGCCGGAGGACCACGCTTGAACACTATCGGTAACTTCAAAGCGGACTGTCTGTTTGTTTGCGGTGATTTTGCCAAAAGTGAACGATTCCTTGTGGCGGGATGCCTCTTGCCCATCTGCGGAAACCCCGGCAACAAGATTGTTCCAGGTTGCCGATCTAGGCCAAGGAACAAACATGCGGTGCAGGTTCACCGTGGTCCCTGGATCAAAAGCGGTGACCACCAAACTAGCTTTGCGGATACGGGATCCTGGACGAATCTGGCTGGGATTATTGCCGATAATGTTATCGAAGCGCATCACTATTTGGCTTTCCCCGCCGTCGTTGTTGGCGTCGGAGGTGACTACATCAAAAGATTCCATCACTTTATTTGGAGAAAGTTCCCAGATTTCTGTATCCACGCAACCTTTGTATTTGTCGCCGTTGACGAAAATCAGGCGGGAGGGCATGGCAGATGACGGTAACCCGGTGGCTTGCCCGGGCAAAAGCAGACAGGAAAAAAATATCAAGACAGACATGGCATGATCTCCTTTAAAATCAAGCTATAGGGAAAAAGAAATTCTGATTTGAATATTTGGCTGGTTTTGGATGAAGGTATTTTTAATTTTTCGAGAAGGACGCTCGCCACCCTGCGCCTGATCAGGCAATGAGTTGTCTTGGGTACGGCGATTGGCTTCCGTAAGAGCCGGAAAAGGATGGGGCCAGTGCGGGTTCGGCTTGGCTTCGGTTCAATCTATGCCGATTTCTGTTTCTATCAATTATACCCATAAATAAGCCTGACGACAAAACCGAAGACAGGTACGGCATTCAAGCCATTCATGCCCAAGCCGATTGACGGTAAAAAGTTTGGCGACCGGGTCGCCAAGAATTGTTCAATCCGGAATTGGCGAACGCGTTCAATCAACCTGATTTTCATCTGTTGCATTTTGATTTAGACATAAAGATTAAGATTTAGCCTATTTTACCTTTCAGATGATACATGCGGGGGATGGAGGTCGTCGACTCGAAATGGCATGATGCAGCGGAGTGGTGGTAACCTTTTTGAGACGAGTTGATCTGATTCACGGGATATTTAACAAAAACAACATCTAGTATACTTTATTTTTTAATAACCAATGCCAAACAGGCTGCTAAAAAATTTGCAGGTAATTTTCGTATCGATAATTGTCTAGGAATCGGTTTATGCGCCAGTCCAGCCGCCGGCTTTTCATCAGTTCTTCCTTCGCCACCCTGGGGACTGGTAGCTTCCTGCTGGGCCAGGATGAGAAAATGAAAAGTGCTCCGCTTCCCGAATCCTTCTTGCGCAAGTTGGTGCCTGAAATTCCTTCTTTTCAACCAAGTACCCTCTTCCTGACTTGGCACAAGGATCCAACCACGACCATGGTGGTACAGTGGATCGGTACCGCCGGGGAGACTGCTGACAACACCATCTCCTTCTCCGATGAGAAAGCTGCCGTCAGCCCGCCCAAGCGGGAACCTGGCACCCGGCCCGAGGTGCCCCCGGTTGCCTGGCGAACACAGAAACCCGGGGCAAGCCCCTACCCGCAAAGCGATTTCAAGGTTTTCCGTGCCGAACTCACCGGACTGAAACCCGGGACCGAACATGCGTTCAAGATCGGCCGGAGTTCCCCCACCTACCGCTTCCGCACCATGCCTGCCAAGGCGAATGATGCCTTCTCCTTCGTCTCCGGAGGCGATTGTGGCATCAACCAGGCCTGCCTTGATAACAATATCATCGCAGCCCGTCAGGATCCTATGTTTGCAGTTGTCGGGGGGGACCTGGGCTATGACAACGGCCGTTCTCTCGAGACCAGCATCGCCTTTATCCGCAACTACTCCAGCACCATGGTTGATTCATCTGGCCGGTTGATTCCCCTCATTCCTTGTATCGGCAACCATGAGGTGAACGGTGGATACGGTGCCAGGGAAAAGGCAACCTTTTTCTACCCCCTGTTCGATGGTCTGTTTCCGGAAACTGGTTACAACACCCTGGATTTCGGCGACTATCTCAGTCTTGTGCTGCTGGACACCAACCATACTTCCAAAGTAGCCGGTGCCCAAACTGAGTGGCTAGACAAAGCCCTGGCCGCTCGTAGGGATCTTCCTCACACCATTGTTGTCAACCATGTCCCTGCCTATCCGTCCCACCGTAACCCCAAAGGCACTGTCAGCAAGGACGGCAAGAAGGTATTCGGCACAGGGGAAGACCAGCGGGAGCACTGGGTTCCCCTCTTTGACAAGCACAGGGTGCCCGTGGTCCTGGAACACCATGATCACACATTCAAGCGCACCAAACCTCTAGTTGGTGGCCTTCAGAACGACAACGGCGTCCTTTACTTGGGTGATGGCTCGTGGGGGCGGCTTCGCATCCCGCGGCCCGACGACCAATTGAATGTCATGGTGAAAACCAGCGATGATTTTCACATTTCATTGCATCGTTTGCAGGGGTCCGAACGCTTCCACATGGCGCTTGGAACCACGGGGAAGGTGATGGATATGGCACGGTCTGGGCAGCGGAAATTGGGCATCGTGACGGCTGGGGGCTAATGGTTGGCTGGCGTGCCGAAAATGCCCTGCAAGCATGTGGGGGTGTTGGAAAGCAGTCTTGCCCTGAGCGAATGAATTGTTGCCGACAACCTGGGGTTTTCGCTTTCGGCCTGAAGCCAGCACCGAAGGGCCCGGTTGGAATATCCTGATTCCGCCGCGGCGCAACCAATTTCAAGGTGACATTCCCCTGCCTTGTCAGGAAACCAAGTCAGGGCATTGCAAAAAAGATTTTCCCTCTCCTGGTTATTGCCGGTCATTCGTAGGCACTGTCCAGCACCCTCAATCCAGGCCCAATCCGTCTCCGGGCGAACTTTGTTCTGCTCCCATCCACTGATTGCATTTAGATAATTGTCGGCGGCAGCCCTCCACTCCTCTTTGGCGCGCAGGATGGCGCACCTGAGCAATGCCGCCTCAGAGTCGGTGGCCGCTGAGTCCTTGAGCACTATCAATGCCTCTTCCAGCCTATCCAGACGGGCCAGGAGGGCCGCCCGGTCCAGTCCGTCCGAAGCCTGTTTCAGTTGACCCTCAAGTTGATTTCTTTCCCGCTGGAGGGCTGCCAGGCGCATTGCGGGTCGGACTCTGCCCCCCCAATCGGCGCCACGCAGATCCCCCATCCTTGTGATCAGTTCAATTTCCCGTGTTACCCGGCCTTGCATGGCCGAATCCCTGATCTCGGAAAGGGTGGAGGATCCAATCGCCCAGGCAAACAGGGAGGGTGGAATCAGACAGAAAAGACCAGCTGCCCCTGCAAAAAAATAGCCTTTGCTAATTCCCTGCACCAGTCCGTCCAAGGCGCAGACACACACGGGAAAGACCACGACGGTGGCGAGCAGGGTGCGCCACAGGCAGCGGACCGGGAAATCCACGCCGGTCGAAAGAAAGGATTGATCAAGCAATTCCCCGCAAGCCGCTGATGCGCCAATGAACAACAGGGAACCCAGGCACATGGCTATTAGAAATCGCTGCCGAAATCGGGGAGGCAGGAGTGTGGCGATCCAACAGCCCAGCGGGATGGAAACTGACAAGTGCAAAGCGACAAGACGCCAGGGGCCCCAAGGTGGAGGCCCAAGTCCCTGTGACAACCTTGCTTCCGGAGTCAGCAGATAAACAAGGGCTACCAAGGCTCCGGTGTAGGGCAAGGACAACCAACGGGCGGAAGGAAGGCGCATCCGGGTTCAGCCCTGTAGGGTCCGAGGGGTGGACAAAACCGCACGGATGGAAGGTTGGCGGAGTTTCCATATGAATCCGTCCAGTCCATAGTGGACGAAAGCCGCCCAAAGGTTTAGGGCACCCCAGGTGGCGGCACTGGATGGGGACAGTTCCATCAGCCAGCCGATGCAGCCCATCACCGTGATGAAGGTCATCAACCAGCCTAGCAAGTGGGATGCCACGACTCGGACAGGCCCCTCTCCTCCACGATCCGACCGTTTGTTTATGTAAACTCCCACGAACGCGATATATTCTGAGGCGTGCATCAATGCAGAAGCTGTCAGCAACGGCACCAAGGCATGGATCCACCCCCAGTGCACAGCAGCCACGAGGCAACAGTAAAGGATCACTAGACTGGCCAAGTGGCACAATTTGGCAGCGCGCCCGGGCTGACGCACCTTGATGAGATTTGCCGCAAGGAGGGTCATTCCCACGGACATCACCACCCAATCCGTCACGCTAAGCACCATTCCCAGGTTGGAATCCATGGAGACCCAACCGGTGATCCATTCCACCGGACGGCCCAGGGCATACACCACCAGGAGGCGGATACCCCATCGTTCAAAGCTGGAGTGTCCATCCCCGCACCGAATTGAATACGCGCGGGAAATGCCCGCATGCTGGGAACCGAAATGCCAGGCGTTCCAGACGAAATCAATCATGGCCAGGCAAATTAGGCTTCCGGCTGCCGACCAAACCACAAACAAAAGAAGCGCAGGAAGCAAAAGTACCATTCCGATCCATACCGGCGAACCCGCCCGACGATCGGGGTCCAGCGCGACCAGGGCAAGGGTAAGCCAGCGGTGCGGTAATGTCACGAAATAGACTTGCCAAAACGATACCGCCGTGGTTTCGCCCACACGCAGGGCCGGCAGCAGCAGCAAGGGCCAAAATATGTTGGCTATGAAAACCAGGTCCAACCAAGGGGAGGCCAGCCATCCCGTTGGCTCCCCCCCATCCATAGGGGCCACTGATACTCGCTTCACAATGCTAGCCAATGCCATATTTCCCAAATGGAGATTCAAAAATTAGATTCAGCGAAAAAGCTGTAGGGGCCAGTTAACTCTGGCCCCTGCAGCTTTAAAGGTCAGACCAAACAACTCAAACGCAGGCTCAGGGAAGCTTGAATTCCTTGATTTTCCAAGAATCCCCTGATTTCACGAAAGACCAGTCCACTTCCTTGTCGCCATTGGGGCTGCTGACAAGTACCTTGCCGGTTCCCTCCGAACCCTGAAGGGAGGGCTTGCCCTTGATGTAAAACTGTAGGCCACCGAGTGACTTGGTGGTGGGAACCGTCGCCCCCGCAACCAAAAGCCCCTTCAGTTTTTTGGGCTGGTCGATGGCATCGTTCAGTTCTTCCAACAATTGACCGATCTTGGTTCCGTCCTCCCCGCCAAGGTCCAGCGGCTTCGATGAGCCGCCACACCCGGCGAGGCCAACCAACAGGACCGGGATTAAAAAGCGGCTCACCGCTCTCAAACTGCTGATCACCGTGCTACCCTCCGCGTGAAATCAATCAGTCGGCGTTCACGGTTTCGCCACCCATCATGGAGCACAGGGCTGCCCAGGTGGCCTGCGGGATGGATTCACGCATGAAGCGTACCGAACCATCACCCATCGCCGTGTTCACCCCACCAGTATGCATGCTTCGGGCGGAGGCCCACACTTGACCGTTGGCGAAGTTGGTGGTGCATTTCATCGGATGGCCGGCGGGGATCTCCGCGGCGCAGGAATACAGCACATCGGTCCCCTTCGAATTCGGCGGGAATTTCCCAGTAAAGGTGTTACCCCCAGGAGTAGGGCACAGAATCGATCCGCGCGCGTCCCTGTTCATGCCGCTTGGCGCCGAGCTCGAGGTGCGGCTATCGGGTTGGTCCCAACTGGTGATTTCGCTGAACATCACGGTGTTGGTGCTGCCATCCATGATCTGGCCCAGCTGCGTTCCCTTGCCCACCCCGAAACGCGATCCATAGGGATGCTTCTTCACAGTGGTCACCACATTGAAAATGCCTTTAAGACGAGTGTCGCCACCGGGTGTTGCGTCCACAAAGGCCCCGCCGCCGAAGCAGGCGACATAATTGGCCTTCAGGTTGTTTTCGATGCTGTGGTCGTTGTAGTGGACATCAGACCGGGGCGAACTGGGACAGCTCATGAATTTCCGGGCATAGGTTTGTGTGTCAATATCGGGCCGCCGCGACGGCATGCCATCCAGGTTGTCCCAGGGGCAGGCCTCGATCAGGTCGCCAGAGGCTATGCCAATCTGGATCACTTTGTCTAGGGTTTCCTGTTCCATGTAAGGGTAGACATGCATGATCCAAGGAGGTCCGAATACCGGGGCGGGTTTGGCTGCGAAACTGCCACCCTGCGAGCCGCTGATCTGCCAATGTGGAACTGGACCACTCGAAAGGTAAGTGTCGTTGGCGGGGAAATCGGCATCCCGGATATGGCCGATATGGCCGAAATGTGGCACACCAGGCGGGAAGCTGCCAGTGGTCGAGTGCAGGTTGTGGCAAGCCAGCGAGAGCTGCTTGAGGTTGTTGGAGCAACTCATCCGGTTGGCCGCCTCGCGCACCTTCTGCACGGCGGGCACCAGCAGGCCGACGAGCACGGCGATGATCGCGATCACGACCAACAGCTCAATCAGAGTGAAACCCTTTCTTGCAAACTTCAGCATGGTGATCTTCCTGAATAAGGGTAAGTAAGGATCGAAGTAGGGACTATATTTAGATTAGCTCGTGTGTGGTCTTTAATTAAGTAGATTTAATAAAGGAACGGTTTATTTATTGTGGTTTATTTGATATTGGCCAGCCGAAATGCTTTTTTTGAGAAGATGGGAAAAATTTGGTTCGGCCGGAATTGCGAAAGGACTTTTCCCCCAGGGACTTTCAACCTTCAATTTGCTGGAAAAGAATGGGTGGGATGCGGACCTCACAATTCAGTTTCCAGGCTCGTTCGGTCGTTTGCTACTACTTGCCATCACCGACCACTTGCCGGGTCAGTGTCAAAAAGGGTAAATCCGGACGATAAGACGGGGCCACATGCCGCGAATCATTTCTGGGCGGACAATTCTTGGCCCAGGAAAAGTCACTGGGATTCTCATGGTGCTGTGTCAATCTATGGCAGCACAACATTCATGCGGTGGACAACAATCCACGCCCGGACAGATTCTTGTTTCCACCGCGATGCCTGATTGACCAGCCAGCAGGTTTCGAGGATCTGGGCGGGAGTAGTAAACGAATTGTTTAATCATTTGGTAAAAAAGTCTCGTCGTCCACCGTTCTGGTGATCGGGCAACTGACCTAGTGGCCTACAATTCGATAACTCTTGCGGGATCGCAGGGTGTGCGCATGGTGCCCTGGCCCGGAATTGGCGGGGTGGTTCAGGTGCTGCCCTGGCAGAGACCGCAGGGCCAACAGCCCACACTTTTTCCATCTGCCTTCGAGGGGCCAAGCCATGACAGAGCTAAACGAAAACCAGCAAGCATCGTCCCGATGGAAGGTCCGGTGGATGGCATTGCTGGGCGCCCTGGCAGGCCTGGGTGCTCTGGCCTTGTTTCTGGTGGGTAGCTTGAGCTGTGCCTATGAGCTGTTGGGTGAGGAGCGCACCTTCCTGCCGGAAACCTTTCAGGTGACAGGGGCCTGGCTGACAGTCCATGTGGCGGCTGAGCTGGTGGGAGGGGGCATTGCCGGGACCGTGGCTTTTCTGATCGGTGGCAAACGGGCGGTTTTTGTGGTGGCCCTGCTGCTGTTTTTCCTGGGTAGCATGACCGCCTCCCAGAAAATGCAGGAGGGGGACCATGGCCGGCCCCGCGGGCCGGAACCAACCGACGGCCAAAGCGCGCAAACCGATGCCATCAGCCCTGTCTGGAAACTGGTACTTTCGCCCCTGTGCCTGGGTGGCATGGCCCTGGTGGCTGGCGGGATTTTGGGGCGACGCAAACCCGATTGACCGTTGGGTACGCCAGCCCCAGCCCACTATCTGGCCCGGCGAAAACGGGGCAGATCAGACGCCGTTCGGGGTGCGGATGGCATCCATCAGATCCCTAGCGCTGCCATGGTGGCTGCAATTCAGGATCAGAATACTACTTGGTCAGTGGACAAACCTGATGGCAAGGCCTTGAAACCAGTGATAGCCTGACCCCCTGCCTACCGTCCTGCCCATGCCAAAAGGTAGAATGCCAAAAGCCCGAGGATGCCAATGGGCCAGGTGCTACCCATAATCATAGCCGTGATTGCGTGGCCTTTTCCGGCCACCAGTGACATGGACCTGGCCTTCAATAGGCCGACAAAATCACAAATAATGGCGGCGACAGAAAAGGGCAGTCCAGCAAGGGGTATCAGACTCACTACACCAAGTTAGTAGCCAATCAGGGCCGGCGGAATTTTATCCGGAAACTAGCCATTCTTTATAC